>Ga0123357_10002540_pt1 | contig 20432 bp, 20 predicted proteins | sample TergutEmb28metaG_FD_89873 | JGI IMG/M metagenome (GOLD analysis project Ga0123357, IMG submission 89873) | Embiratermes neotenicus P4 segment gut microbial communities from Petit-Saut dam, French Guiana - Emb289 P4 | ecosystem: Host-associated > Arthropoda: Insects > Digestive system > Gut ... | reverse complement strand
TCTCGTATCCTAAACATCACCGCCTCCCGGCGGCTTTCGTCCTGTACTTCCTAAGTGAATATGGGACATAATTCCTCGATGGCAGGGGTCGCACGATTTTTATTTGAAGCCTGACTTCTTTAAGGAGACTTGTGCCCCTGCCTGACGGAGCTACACAAATCAGCTGGATAGCGCATCTGTCGCTTTATGTCTCACGAGTCTGTGTGCCGTCAGGTATCGGGGAGAACCTGCCTGTTTTGTTCGTGTCGATCAGATCGGAGGCAAAAGATGTTCTACATCGGCATTGATGTAGCCAAGTACAAGCACAGTTGCGCGGTGATCAGCGAAGGAGGTGAGAAGATCTTTACCCACTTTGATTTCGCGAACACCACAGAAGGCTTTAGCCTCCTGATTAAGAAGCTGGACGCTTTTGGCATTTCCTCTGACTGTTCCAGGGTTTGTATGGAGTCTACCGGGCACTACGGATATGCCCTGTGGTCGCATCTAAGCGAGCGCGGTTTTGAAGTATGCCTGGCAAATCCTTTCCAGACTCACAACTACGTCAAAGCCCAGACAGTGCGAAAGGTGAAAAACGATGCTCTCGACGCTCTGGCGCTGGCGCAGTGGCTACTCATTGAAAATCCTACTGCATCTGCGCTTAGCCCTGAAGAGACTGCCGAGCTTAAATCGATTGCAAGGTTTCGCACCTTTCAATCACGTATTATAGGTGACTGCAAACGCAAAGTCATTACCTTGCTTGACGTTTCTTTCCCAGAGTACGCGCCATATTTTACCGATACCTTTGGCAAGACCTCGCTCGCGGTTCTTATGCGCTATCCGTCTGCTGAGGCGCTCTCTCACGCTCATATAGACGCCCTGACCAATCTGTTAGTCAAGAGCAGCAGAGGCAAGTTTAGCAGTGACCATGCAAGCGCCTTGCGCGATCTTGCACGCAACTCTTTTGGCATCAGGTATGCCAGTGAAGCTTCGGCGTTTCAGATCAGAGAGCTCATCGATCAGATCGAGTTCACCAAAAAGCAGATGGTGTCTGCTGAAAGGAAAATGACAGAACTGCTTGTTAAGGCTGCCACTCCGATTACTACCATCCCAGGGATTGGGACGGTATGTGCGGCAATCATATTAGGCGAGATCGGAGACATAGCCCGCTTTAGTAAGTCTTCGCAGCTTGTCGCCTATGCAGGATATGATCCTTCAGTGTTTCAGTCTGGTCAGTTTAGTGGTACTAACAACCATATCTCAAAGAGAGGATCGCGTTATCTGCGCTGGGCGATATGGCTTGCAGCAGATCGTGCTCGGATGTTTGATCCGATGCTGCGCGAGTACTACGAGAAGAAGCGAGGCGAGGGTAAGTGCCACAAAGTTGCGATGTGTGCAGTAGCCAGAAAGCTCTGCAATATTATCTTCGCGGTTTTGAGCACTAACCAGCCTTACTTCTGAGCGGCTCTGTAGCCAGCAGATAGCTGCCCTGCTGGGTCTCTGGAGGCAACTGTGTTCTCCAGCAATACCGCACGCACCAATGGCGCCATAAGACTCGTATCAATACTCCTGTTTATCCCATATTCAACTTTCAAGGTTCACTGAAAATAGTTAGTTAAAACCCTTGACATCTACATAGCTGGTCTCCTTAAAAACAGCAGGCAGCTCTACGGCCCAACCTACCTCGCCTCAGCGCCCGCAACAAACCGTAGCTATCGTAGCACAGCAAGCGGTAGACAGGACTAAAACCTTCTCCTAGTTGGCGCCTGTTACGGGGACTTTTGAAAGGTCCCAATCCTGGCCGATGATAACAAGAACCTCGCTGGAAAAATTCTGAAGGCCGTTGTTCTGAACGACCTTTGTTCCCGGAGGCAGACTTTGAGCAACGTTGTCCGCTGCGGCCTTCGTCGTCTTATAGTAAATGAAACTTTGCTGATAGACTGATTGGTTTGGCGCATTGCCCACTTCGCCAACATTGAAGCCATGCGCCAGAAGTATCTGCGCCGCTTGCTTGGCGACTCCGGTGCGCTGCGTACCATTTTGCACGGTAACGGTAATGGTAGAAGGATCTATCTTGGTCACCTTTGCCTGCTGTGTTGAGTCAAAGGGCTCCTCTGCGGCGAACTTATTTAAGATCGTTGCCTTGCCCGCTTCATCTGGAATAACAAAAGGCGAGACCCAGTTCCCTGGGAGCGTCGTCGTATACAGGCTCTCAGATTTAACCCCCTTGAAGACCTGCGCCAGGTTTTGGATCTCTGTCAGGCTCAAATCGGTCGAGACGTAGTGAGAGGCCTCGTCAACCACCTTAAGGAGCTGCGACTTCGAGGTCGAGGCCAGCTGATCAACCAACGCTTTAAAGAAAAGCTGCTGCATCTTCATGCGCGTAAAATCCTGGTCAGGATAGGTCTCGCGGCTTCTCATCAAGGTCAAGGCATGGGCGCCATCAAGGATCTGAGGACCTGCGTCGATCACCGTGGCTTTCCCGCCCGTATAATCGGCCAGCGGATCGTCAATGCGCTGAGGAACATCGATGTTGATCCCATTCATCGCGTTGACCACGTTCTCAAAACCAACAAAATCGATGGTCATAACGTGGTTGACCTCCTGGCCAGTCAGATCCTCGACCGTTTTGACCGCGAGCGACTCCTGCCCGTAGGCATAAGCGGCATTGATCTTTTGATTGCCATGCCCCGGAAGCGTCACCTTGTAGTCGCGAGGGATCGAGATCATCCATATCTGTTTACTTTGGGGATTTACATGCGCGAGTATCATGACGTCGCTGCGGTACACTTTATCACCCGCCCGCTTATCGCAACCTAAAAGCAAGATGTTAAACGGGTTGCCGGGGTCAACCTTGTTTGTGATGGCCTGACGGACGTCTGCCCCGCCCGTTTTGCTCTTATGGAAGCGCCCTTGCAAGACCACATAATAAATGCCAACGCCCCCGGCTATTACTGCCACCAGAAAGAACACTGAAAGCAGCACGGCAAGCAGCCGATGACGCGTGCGTTTTTGACGGCGATCACGCTCGGCCATCAACCGAGCCGGAGCGGTTTCTAAGGCTGACGAGGTAGCCAGTCCCGTCGTGCGCAGCGATGACTGCGCAGCCTCACGTCTGACCCGAGAGCCACCCACCTGCAGTTCATTTTTTTTTCGCGAAGCGCGCGGCGCCCCGCTGGCGCCGATGACGTTTTCAAACTGCTCGCGCGAGCGACTTGAGCCATATTGACGGGAACGTTTAGACATACGTGATAAAAATCGCTTTCTTTTCTTCTGGCACAACAAAAACCGCTCGAAGCAGAATCATATTCCAGTATGCCGGAAGTCCCCTTGACCAGCCTGGCCTGTGTGAGAGCTGTTACCTGCAAAGCGCCGCCCTCCATAAGATGTTCACAGGATCAAGAATTGCGGGTGATGCGAGCGCCAAGCGAAGCAAGCTTCTCGCAAAAGTTCTCATAGCCGCGGTCGATGTGGTACACGTCATAGACGGTAGTCACGCCTTCCGCGACCAGGCCCGCCAGCACAAGCGCGGCGCCTCCTCGCAGGTCAGGGCAAATAACGGGCGCGCCAGAGAGTGGTATGTCACCCTTGACCAGCGCATAGTGACCCTCGATAGAGATGTCAGCGCCCATACGTCCCAGTTCGTCGGCGAACATAAAGCGGTTCTCGAAGACATTTTCTGTGATGAGGGACGAGCCTGTCGCCACGGCGTTGGCCGCCATAAACTGCGCCTGCAAGTCTGTTGGAAAGCCCGGGTAAGGAAGCGTCTGGATATCTACGGCTCTGAGCTTGCCGGTGCTGGTCAACTTGACGCCTGTCGCCCTGCGCTCGACGTGCGCGCCCATCGCTTCAAGCTTACGCAACGCAATATCCAAGTGGTCGGGGTCTACTCCGGTAACTTCAATATCCCCATTTGTCATCGCGGCCGCCACCAGAAAGGTTCCGGCCTCAATGCGGTCTCCGATCACCTGATGAGTCACCTCATGCAAGTTATCTGTGCCGGTAACCGCAAGCTCCGTACTGCCCGCGCCCTCAATCGTGACTCCGGCCTCTTGCAGAAAGGTGATAAGGTCGGTGATCTCTGGCTCACGCGCAACATTCTTAATAACCGTCGTACCCTGAGCGCGCGCAGCAGCCATAATAAGGTTCTCGGTCGCGCCAACACTGGGAAACTCCAGGAGTACTTCTGCAGCGCGCAAGCCGCCTTCCGGCACCTGCACCTCAATGTAACCATGCCGTATGCCGACCAACGCGCCTAGGGCTTCAAGCCCCATGATGTGCATGTCGATCTTGCGCGAGCCAATGTTGCAACCGCCCGGCAAAGCAACCCGCGCCTGTCCGCAGCGCCCGGCTAACGGCCCCAGGACCGCGGTCGAGGCGCGCATCTGCGCCACCAGTTCATAGGGAGCAGTCTGTGAAGAAAGGCTACGGGCGTCCAGAGTCAGCTCGTTTTGCGCGGTCCACTCCACCGCCGCGCCCAGCGCCTGTAATACTTCGCGCATGACTTCCACGTCAGCAATGTGCGGCACGTTCTGAAGAATCGTCCGCCCCTCGATCAAAAGGGAGGCCGCCATCAGTTTCAGCACCGAATTCTTTGCGCCAGCTGCCGTAACGCAACCGTGCAAAGCGGGGGACTGTTCTACGGTGATGTATTCGCTCACGTCTGTATGCTTCCTCTCACGTTGCTGGATTAGTACGCCGCGGCGTATAAGCTTCGCTTCCTGCTAAAGCAGATTGAAAAACAGGCCGCTTGTGCCTTGAGCATAAGCGACCTGTTCATAGTAGCACGGTACCAGGCGGTTTGCGCCGCCTTGTCAACTAGCCGAGCCCGTGGTGTCCTAACGTTACCAATACGCTCCGGTTCCAGTCAATATCCCGCTGCACGTCAGCGCGTGCGTCAATATGCTCGTCGTCAGCAGGAATATCATCATAGATTGCCTGCAGCGATTTAAGCTCTTCTTCCAGCTCCGCGGCGTCTAAGCCCGCAAGAGGGACCGCTTTATCGGTCACCACCGTTGCGTGGTCAAGCGCCACCTGGAAATATCCGCCCTTGATCGCATAGACCAGCATATCGTTTGCGGCATTATCAAGCGTGAGGCGTAGTTCGCCTTGCCCGAGCTCAGCCACCATCGGTGCGTGCATCGGCAACACACCAAACTCGCCGGTGGGCGCCGTAGCGACAACCTGGCGCACCTCGCCAGAATAAAGCGTCGCCGTAGGCGTCACCACATCGACCAAAAGAGTTCCGGCCATAACCAGTTCCCCCTAACTACGCGGCCTTCATCTGTGCTGCACGCTCAACAACATCGTCAATCGTGCCAGCATAGCGGAAGGCCTGCTCCGGCAAATCGTCATGCTTGCCGTCAACGATCTCAGCAAAGCTGCGAATCGTATCCTCAAGCTTGACATACACGCCCGGATTCCCGGTGAACTGCTCAGCCACATGGAAGCTCTGCGACAGGAACTGCTCGATCTTACGCGCACGCGAGACCGCCAGCTTGTCCTCTTCAGAAAGTTCGTCCATACCAAGAATTGCGATGATGTCCTGCAAGTCCTTGTAGTGCTGTAAAGTCTCCTGCACGGCACGAGCTACGCGATAGTGCTCCTCGCCAACAATCTGCGGATCCAGCGCGCGACTGGTCGAGTCCAGCGGATCGACCGCCGGATAAATGCCCTTTTCTGCAATGGCGCGCGACAGAGTCGTCGTCGCGTCCAGGTGCGTGAAGGCCGTCGCTGGCGCCGGGTCGGTCAAGTCGTCTGCCGGCACGTAAATAGCCTGCACTGACGTGATCGATCCCGTCGTAGTTGAGGTAATGCGCTCTTGCAACGTACCCATCTCGGTCGCTAACGTCGGCTGATAGCCCACGGCCGAAGGCATACGTCCTAACAAAGCTGATACTTCAGAACCCGCCTGAGTAAAGCGGAAGATGTTGTCGATGAAGAGCAGCACGTCCTGGCCTTCGTCACGGAAATATTCCGCTTCAGTAAGCCCCGCCAGACCAACGCGCAGACGCGCTCCCGGCGGCTCATTCATCTGACCATAGACCAGACAAGTTTTGTTGATAACACCCGATTCGCTCATCTCGAGGTAGAGGTCCGTGCCCTCGCGTGTACGCTCACCCACCCCGGTAAATACCGAGGTGCCGCCTGACTCTTGCGCCAGGTTATTGATGAGTTCAAGGATCACGACCGTCTTGCCCACACCGGCGCCACCGAACAGCCCCGTCTTACCACCCTTGATGTAGGGCTCAAGCAGGTCGATGACCTTTATCCCTGTCTCAAAGATCTCAGTGGAGGGCTCCAACTCTGGAAAATCCGGAGCGGAACGATGGATAGGATACCAAGCGGTGATGTCTTCCGGCATCGGTTTTTCGTCCACAGGTTGGCCCATCACATTCCAAATGCGGCCCAACGTGGCCTTTCCGACCGGCATCATCATTGCCTTGCCCGTGTCAACAACTTCCAGGCCACGCTGCAGACCATCAGTCGAAGACATGGCAACTGCCCGGACAATGTCGCCCGGCAGATGTTGCTGCACCTCGCAAATGGTCTCTACGTGGCCGATAGGAGTATCGGCTTCGATCTTGAGCGCATTGTAGATGGCAGGCATCGTCTCGGGCGTGAATTGAATATCGACGACAGCGCCGACCACGCTTACGATATGTCCTACATTCATAGATGCGTCCTTTTCTTCGTGTATTACTGTTCTTCCAGAGCGGCCGCCCCGCCGACGATCTCTGAGATCTCGGTGGTGATGGCGCCCTGGCGCGCGCGGTTATATGACCGCGTCAATGTTTGTATCATTTCACTGGCGTTATCCGTCGCCGCCTTCATAGCCGTACGACGCGCCCCATGTTCAGCTTCCGCCGATTCAAGGAAGTAGCCAAAGAGCACCGCTTCCACATAGGTGGGAAGCAAGGTTTCCAGAACCAACGCCGCAGAAGGCTCAAAGATGTACTCGAGCGCAGCGGTATTGCCCGACTCACCGTTTTGAGCCAGTGCATCCGCATCGTCGCCAACAGACGCGTCTTCTTCAATTTTGACCGGAAGAAACGCCGCTGCCATCGGGACCTGACGGGCGACATTGACAAAGTGGTTATAGTATATCTCCACTCGGTCGATAAGCCCCTCCGTGTACTCACGTATAATCCGCGCGGCAAGCGACTGCGCGTCGTCAAAGACGGGCGCGCCGCTGTTTCCCGTAATGCAGACCTCAGGAGTAATGTCACGATACTGGAAATAGCTGACCGCTTTGCGCCCATAGCACACAAGCTCTACTTCGAGACCTTGCTTCAGGGCTTCGGCGCGAGCCTGCTCAACCAGATGAATGACTCCCGAGTTGAAACCTCCTGCCTGACCACGATCACTCGTGACCGCTACCAGCATAATGCGCTTGCACTCAGCATGCTCTTCGAGCAATGGGTGAGCCACTTCGGCGCCCGCACGGCGTAGATCAGAAAGAATATGTTCCAAAGCCTGCACGTAAGGGTGTGCCGCATCCGCTTTGTTCTGAGCGCCACGGATTTTGGCCGTCGAGACCATTTCCATCGTACGGGTCACTTGGCGCGTCGACTGGATGGCCGATATCCGGCCTTTGATCTCTTTAAGGTTGGCCATTACTGCGCGCCTCCGAATACATCAGCATAGACCGCAATAGCCGCCTTCAGATCATTTTCAAGATCCTCGCTCAGCTTCTTCTCATCCGCTATCTTCTTAAGAAGATCCGCGTTAGAGGCGCTCAAGTGATCAAGCAGACCATCACGGAAAGCCGGTACTTGCTCCGGCTCTATGTTGTCCATAAAGCCCTGATTGACCGCAAAGATCGCAACAACCTGCTTTTCAACAAGCAACGGAGCATAACGCGGCTGCTTCAGCAGCTCGACAACACGCGCCCCGCGCGAAAGCGTCTGCTTCGTGGCGTCGTCCAAGTCCGAACCAAACTGCGCAAAAGCCGCCATTTCGCGGTACTGCGCCAAGTCAAGACGCAGAGAACCAGCCACCTGCTTCATAGCCTTGATCTGCGCGTCGCCGCCCACGCGTGACACCGAGATCCCCGGGTTAATAGCAGGCCGGACACCTTGGAAGAAGAGGTCTGACTGCAAGAATATCTGCCCGTCGGTAATCGAAATGACATTGGTGGGGATGTAGGCTGACACGTCGCCTGCCTGGGTCTCGATGATCGGCAAAGCGGTCAACGACCCGGCGCCATTCTCATCAGAGAGTTTGACGGCGCGTTCCAGCAAACGCGAATGCAGATAGAAGACGTCGCCCGGATAAGCCTCGCGTCCCGGAGGACGGCGAAGCGTCAGCGACATCTGACGATAGGCAACCGCCTGCTTGCTCAGGTCATCGTAAATGCAGAGCACATGACGACCAGGATTGCTTGCAGAAGCCGGTTTGCCATCAGCGCCGTTATACATAAAGTACTCGCCCATGGCGCAACCGGCCATCGGGGCGATATACTGCATCGGGGCTGCGTCCGAAGCCGGAGCGGAGACCACGATCGTCTTGCTCATAACGCCGTACTTCTCAAGAGTCTCGACGATACCTGCTACGGTCGAGGCCTTCTGACCAATAGCGACATACACGCAGACGACATCCGAGTCTTTCTGGTTGATGATCGTGTCGATAGCGATAGCTGTCTTTCCGATCTGACGGTCGCCAATGATCAACTCACGCTGACCGCGACCAATCGGAATCATCGAGTCAATAGCGAGAAGACCTGTCTGCAAAGGTTCGCAGACGCCTTTACGCTGAATGATGCCCGGGGCCTTGAACTCGATGGGCCTGCGCCCGTCGTAGTCGATCGGGCCCTTGCCGTCAATAGGATCGCCAAGCGGAGAAACAACTCGGCCCAGCATACCTTGACCTACCGGAACATCGACCAGACGCCCGGTACAACTAACCAGATCGTTCTCTTTGACCTTGTCGACGTCGCCCATAAGCACGGCGCCGATCTCTTCAGGATTCAAGTTCAGGGCCAGACCAGAAACGATCTGTCCATCACTGCAGGAAAATTCCAAAAGCTCGCCCTGCATTGCTTTTTCAAGCCCGGTCACGCGAGCGATACCATCACCTACCTGGATGACGGCGCCCACCTCACGAACACCGAAGTCAGGCTTGAAACCTTCGATACTCTTTATGAGGTCGCCGGAGGCGCTTTGCGCACCACCGGCCTGCTGTGTTACTAAAGCAGCTTCAAGATCTTTCAGCTGGGACTTCAGCGAACTGTCGATAAGACGCCCGCCTACCGTAACTTTCATACCGGCAAGCAACGACTGATCGACGCGTTCCTCCAGCACAACCGGTGCGCCCAGCTCCCCCGTCAGCTTGTCAGTAAGCTTCGCGCGCTCACTCTCGCTTAAGGGAACAGCTGTTACCACCTTAGCAACAAGCGTTGATACGCTGTTGTTAGTTGTCATTGAAGCTACCCATCTCTGCAAAATACTTACTGGCCAGGCCGTCCGCTTGATTTGCGTCAAGCTTATCGCTGATAAATTTAGCCGCAATGGCCACAGCGGCCTGAGCCGCCTGCTTCTGCATATCGGCGGCAGCGTCGCGCTTCATCGTCTCGACGGACTTCTTAGCCGTGTCCACAAGAGCCTTCGCCTCAGCCTTGGCTTCAGCAATGATCTTATCGCTCTGCTCATTAGCGGTAGCGCGCGCTTCATCAGTGATCTGCGCGGCTTCCGTACGAGCTTCGACCAGTTTCGCTTTATACTCTTCTAAGATGCTCTCGCTTTCAAGCTTCGCTTCTTCGGCGGTCTTGAGCGAGTTCTCGATTGATTCCGCGCGGGCGTCGAGCATCTTCAGGACCATTGGCCAGCCGAATTTGATCAACACGACCGCGACGATAACAAACGCAATAAGCATCGGGATGAACTCCGTCATCGTCGGAACGATCGGCGACGAGAGTATTCCGCTGCTGCCGCTTTCTGCTGCGAACGCAGACGCAGGAGCCATCATAAGACCAACGCTTGCAAGCGCAAGGAAGATCTTCTTCTTCATCAAAACACCTCCTCGGGTTTCGTCTCTGTCTCTCATTCTGAAATTAACCCTTGATCAAGCTCAGAACGAAAGCCAACAGGGTAAGAGCCTCGATGAAGGCGGCGCCCAGGATGAACACGGTCTGAATGGTGGAGCCGGCCTCAGGCTGGCGGGCGATCGACTTTGCAGCGGTCTGACCCAACCAAGAAATACCCACAGCGGCGCCAAGTACGGCAAGTGGATAGGCAATAAAATTCATGTTATAAAACCTCCTCAGGTTTCTGACCCACCGGAGCGGGCCGAAGTCTCTTGCCCTTACTGCAAGGGCGGTTGAACGTTAGTGGCTTCCGACCGCGCTGTCGATATAGACTGCTGTCAGAAGCGAGAATACATATGCCTGTACAAACGCAACGACCAACTCAAGCACATATAAGCCGATAAGTAATATCAGCCATGCCGGAGACGCCGCGATGTAGCCAGCACCCAGACCATGGATCGTCGCCTCTGCGAACAACCCTGTCAACAAAGCAAAAATCCCAAGAACGATATGCCCGGCGTACATGTTTGCGAACAGACGCAACGCCAAGGTAATCGGACGCAACAACATCGAGATAAACTCGATGAGCCAGATAACTGGCGCGATCCAGCCAGGCACGCCATGCGGTACCAGGCCACCCCAGTACTTAAAGAAGCCTTTTGCTTTGATGCCGACCATATTAAAGTACACCAATACGACGAGCGCCAATGCAAACGTACCGCCAATAATACCCGTACCCGGCTTAGCGCCAGGAATAAGTCCAATAAGATTACTGATAAGAATGAACGTGAACGCCGTCAAAATAAACGGCTCATATTTCTTTCCATCATGTTTAATTACTGAAATAACATTATTGCGTACGAACTCGACAAGGAACTCAAAAATGTTCATAAAGCGCCCTTTGGGCACAAGTGACATCTTCTTCCCCATCATGAACACTAACAAGAGAACCAGTATACAGGCAATCATAAAATACACCGTATTGACTGAAAGCGTCCACTCGCCAAAGCTCGCGATACGCGTTGGATGCGCGCTGTTTCCAAAAACCGACGTAGGATCAAGCGTCTTAAGTAAGTGCGTTACTCCTTCCGGCAATTGTTGAAGCGGTCCTGCATTTGCTGCTACAGTTTCTGCTGCTGCCATTCAACCCTCCTTTACTCAGACTCGACGTTTCATTTTCCTGATATCGGGAAGGACACTGATGAACAGCGAGATGAAAAAACTCACAATGACCATCAGGCCAAACCAAACAAGAGTATGCTGAGCCAGAAGATGATACACAAAAATGGCTCCTAAACCAAACAGCAGCGCCGCAAAATGTCCGACCATAACAAAAGGCCAGCGTTTAAGCGGCTCGCCAGTTTTTTCTATTTTTGGGATAAAGGTTACCAACGCCATCATCACAAGTCCAATGATGAGGCCCAGTAGCAGAGCGATGATGGGACTGTCGGGAATGATAGATCCTCACTTCAAAGCTAAAAGTGGCACAACACTACACTAAAGCGCGTCTAACCGGCGCACCTTTACGATGATACCTGTTTATCGGGGCCACTCGCAATACTCAAAAGAGAGAAAACTTTTATTTATGACGATGCAGGTCAATTCGCGCTCTATACAGGAGCAAGAGAAGCGCTCGCGCTATTTATGCCTTGCGGAGTCATAGAGTCCCAGAAACCAGACGATCAGAGCCGTCACAATAAATAACGCAACGAGCGCTCCAACACGAATGATCGAAGGCGTATAGCGCACCGCGTAAGCTACCACGCCCAAAAGCGCCGACCAGCCATAGATGATGAATACGGTCTGCCGTTGAGAAAACCCGCGCCCTAACAGGCGGTGGTGGATATGCTGACGGTCGGCTTGCTGCACCGCGTCCCCATGGCGCAGGCGCCGCACAATAGCAGAAGCCGTGTCAAAAATTGGCACGGCAACAATAAGCAGCGGCACCGCCAGCGCAATAGCGGCTGTTGTCTTCATAATGCCCATCATGGCGATAATACCAAGCAAAAAGCCCAGGAGCAGCGCGCCCTCGTCGCCCATGAACACGCTGGCAGGATGGAAGTTGTAGCGCAAGAAACCCAGGCATGAGCCGATGATAAGCGCCGCAAGAATCGCCGCGCTGGTTTGATTGAGACCACGAGCCAAAACCAGCATGCTGACTGCCGCAATCGCGCAGATGCCTCCGGCTAGACCGTCCAGCCCGTCAATAAGATTGATGATGTTAGAAAACGCCACCAGGAAAAAGACGGTGATCGGTACGGCCAACGGACCCAGATCAATCAAGGTATTGCCTAAGGGATTGATCACAAAGCTGATCCGAACCCCACAAAGCGCCACAACCAGAGCCGCCGCGATCTGCCCTAAAAGCTTCCACCCGGGGGACAACTCGACCAGATCATCAACCAGGCCCGTCGCATAGATAATCGTCGCTCCCCCTAAGATGCCAAAGAGCGCCAGCGGTTGTGTAGTCACATCGCTGATAAAGCCCTTCCAGCCTAAAAAGCGCTCGCCCAGAACTTGCCCAAGCACAATAAGGAGCATCGCCACAAATATCGCGGTGCCGCCCAACTCCGGCGTCGGCTTTGTGTGAATCTTGCGCTCCCCTGGCTGCGCTACCCAGCCACGTTTCAGCGCAAAGTTGCGCACCAAAGGGGTCAGGATGAAGCTCAGCAACGCCGCGCCCGCTATCAGGGCAAGCGTATGGAGCCAGCTCATAGCTCTTCTGGGGCGCCTGAAGACGCCAGCGTCGATAACGCCGGATCCTTGAGCTGCCAGTGGCGCAACGTAACTCCGGCTTCATTGAGCATGTCGCGGGCCATCTGGTCGGGGTAATCGCCCGCAAAAACGATCTCTTTGATGCCTGCGTTGATCAGGATCTTCGCGCAGACGATACAGGGCTGATGGGTACAGTACACCGTCGAGCCATCAATAGGGGTTCCCGCGCGCGCGGCCTGGATGACCGCGTTTTGTTCCGCATGTAGCCCCCGGCACAGTTCATGGCGCTCGCCAGAAGGAATGCCCAGTTGATCGCGCAGACAGCCCACCTCGCTGCAGTGGCGTATCCCAGAAGGCACTCCGTTATAACCTGTCGCTAAAATTCGCTTGTCGCGCACGACGAGCGCGCCGATCTGGCGGCGCAGGCACGTAGAGCGCGTGGAGACCTGGAGGACAATCTCCATGAAGTATTCGTCCCACGAGGGACGCGCGTCGATCATGAGTAGTCAAGCTCCGGATACAGGGGGAAGCGAGCCAGAAGTTCTTCGACCTGAGCGCGGACCTGCCCGAGCACTTGCGGATCGTCACGTCCAAAGAGCGCCTGCCCAACCAGAGATCCCACCAGGCGCGCCTCAGCTGTGCCAAAGCCGCGCGTCGTCATCGCAGGCGAACCCACCCGGATGCCACTCGTAACAAAGGGACTTGCCGGATCGTTGGGGATGGCGTTCTTGTTCGTGGTGATGCCGATGCTTTCCAGAAGCTCCTGTGCCTCCTTGCCGGTGACGCCCGCCGGGCGCAAGTCGACCAGCATCAAGTGGTTGTCGGTGCCGCCCGAGATCAGGCGCAGGCCTGCCTCCGTCATCGCCTCGCCCATGACGCGCGCATTGATGACCACCTGGTCGATGTAGTTCTTGAATTCCGGCGTCTGCGCCTCGCCAAAGGCCACGGCCTTTGCGGCAATGATATGCTCCAGCGGACCGCCCTGGATACCCGGAAAGACCGCCTTGTCGATCTCTTTTGCCAGCGCCTCCTTGCAGAGTATCAGACCCGAACGCGGACCGCGCAAGGTCTTATGCGTGGTCGAAGTCACCACGTCAGCCCAGGGCACCGGGGACGGATGCGCGCCTGTGGCCACCAGGCCGGCGATGTGGGCCATGTCGACCATCAGGTAAGCGCCCGCAGCCTTTGCAATGGCGGCAAAGCGCTCGAAGTCAATGGTACGCGGATAGGCCGAGGCCCCCGCGATGATCATCTTTGGACGCTCGGCCATCGCCAGGCGCTCGACTTCGTCATAATCAATCATCTCGGTCTGCGGATCAAGGCCGTAGCTGACGATGTCAAACCACTTGCCGCTGAAGTTGACCGGCGAGCCATGAGTTAAGTGACCGCCCTCTGCCAGGCTCATGCCCATAACCTTGTCGCCCGGTTGCAGCAACGCAAAGTAGACCGCAAAGTTCGCCTGCGCGCCAGCGTGCGGCTGCACGTTAGCGTGGTCCGCGCCAAAAAGCTCGCAGGCACGGTCCCGGGCCAGATCCTCGATCGCGTCGACCGCCTCGCAACCCCCGTAGTAGCGCTTATGCGGCAGGCCCTCGGCGTACTTATTTGTCGGGACGGTACCCATGGCCTCCAGTACTGAATAAGAGACAAAGTTCTCCGAGGCGATCAGCTCGATGGTAGTGCGCTGGCGCTTCAGCTCCGCGCCTAACAGATCGGACAGCTCGGGATCAGACGCTTGTAAGTGGGGTAAGGTGCTCATGGGCGGTACTCCTGCTCTCTTTTGTTATCGGCCAGTATTCTTTCTGTGCGCCCTGCGACGCTGTTGCTTACTTACGACTCGGCGGCGCTGATCTTGTCCAGACGCCGCTGGTGACGACCTCCTTCAAACTGCGCCGCTAAAAAGGCGTCGACGATCTCCAGGTTAGTAGCAAGCGGCGTAAAACGTCCCGACAGGGCCAGGACGTTTGCATTGTTATGCTCGCGCGCCAGGCGGGCGGCGCAGACGTCGGTGACCGTAGCGGCACGGACGCCTTTGACCTTGTTGGCCGCGATCGCCATACCAATCCCCGTCCCGCAGATCAACACTCCCAGATCAGCGCGGGCGCAAGCTACCTCACGAGCCACTGCCAGCGCGTAGTCCGGATAATCGACCGACCCGTCCGCCGGGTGAGCGCCCAAGTCGTACACCTCATAGCCCTGCTCGCTCAGGCGCGCCTTTAACGCTTCTTTTTGCTCTACTCCTCCATGGTCGGCGCCCAGCGCTATTTTCATGCGGCAAGAGCCTCCTTGATTTGAGCCTCCGTGATGCTGCCTTCGCGCGTCACGTGCGGCTCATCGCCCGTGCAGATCACGATCGTCGAGCTGATGCCCTCGACGCAGTCGCCGCCGTCAAGCACGCAGTCGGCCGCCTCAATGATGCGCGGCTCAACGTCCTCAAAACGGGCGGGCGCGGGCAATTGGTGCGTGTTCGCGCTGGTCGCAAACAGCGGACCGCCCGCGGCAAGGATCATCTTGTGGATAAGCTCGCTGTCCGCGCAGCGCAGAGCGATGCTGTCATCTTCCTTCTTGCGAAACTCGGGCTTGACCCGCTCGGCAGCCTTTACCACGATGGTGAGCGGCCCCGGCCAAAAGTGCTCTGCTAACTTTGTCGCGTAGGCCGGTATATCACGACCAGCAACGTACAGATCGGTCGGCTTTGCCACTAACAGGGGAATCGAAATACCCGTGTCACGGCGCTTGATATCAAAAAGTTCCTGCGCTCCTGTTACGACTCGATCAGAAAGTACGGTGCACAGACCATACACCGTATCGGTCGGAAGAAGAACGATGCCGCCTGCGCGTAACACGGAAGCGGCATGGTTCACAACCTCATCAGAGGGTTGCTTTTGGTCGACACGAAACACTTGGCCCATGTTGAAACCTCCTCTATTCGGACGCCTTCTGGCGCAACCGAACGAAGCGCTGGCGCCCCGTAAGGTCCGGAAGTACGTCGACGACTTCATACACATCTAACTTTACCGCTTCTGCCGCCGCCCGCATAGCGGTTCCTTCAGCAAGCTCCACGATAATGACACCATTTCCGGTTAAATGGCGCGGTGCGCACGCGATAATGCGCCGAAAATAGTCAAGCCCGTCAGGTCCGCCGTCCAGCGCCAGCCCTGGCTCGAAGTCCGCGACTTCCTTTGGGAGCGCGTCCATATCTGTACGCGGCACATAGGGCGGATTGGAGACGATCAGGTCGAAGCGCTCATCTTCGCCCAGTGCCTCGAACAGATCTCCTTGCCGCAGATCCAGGCTCTCCGCGCAGCCGAGCGCCGCCGCGTTATCAGCCGCCACCGCCAGCGCCGCCGCGGACACATCAGTAGCGACAACCGACAGTCCCGCTTCAGTGATTAGCGAGAGCGCCACGCAGCCCGACCCGGTGCACAAATCAAGCGCCTTTGGTTGAGGGGGAGTCGGGGTGCGGTCGCCCGAATGTGGGGATGAGGCCGTAGGATCGCTCGATAAAGCCCGCGCCTCGGAAAACGGGTTCTCCGAGACCGTTTTCAGCGGGCTACTCGAGAAGCCGGAGGCCGAATCGGGGCCCCACAGTCGGGCGACCGCACCCCGACTCCCCCTCCCCTCTTGCACAAGCTCCGCTAATGCCAGATCCACCAACACCTCAGTCTCAGGGCGCGGGATAAGCACGTCGGGCGTCACCTTCACTTCCAGGTGACGAAAGGGGGCCGTCCCCGTAATGTATTGCAAGGGCTCGCCCGCCGCACGTCGCGCCACCCCGTCGCGTAGCTGTGTCCGCTCCTCCTGCGAAAGCGGCTTATCAAAACAGGTGTAGAGTTCCAGACGCGAAAGCCCCGTTGTCGCCTCAAGCAGCCACTCGGCGCTGCGGCGCGGATGTTCGTCGGCGTGGCGCTCCAGATAGCCGCGCGTCCAGTCGAGCGCGGCAAGAACGGTCCAGATTTGAGTTCGACCGGAGTTTAAAGCCGCCTCGGCCATCGCTACTCGCCGGCGGCTGCAGCCAGACGCTCGGCGCGATCAGCAGCAATCAGCGCCTCGGTCAGCGCCTGCATGTCGCCGTTGATGAGCACGGTCTGATACGAGCCGCTCCAGCCGATGCGGTGGTCTGTCACGCGGTCCTGCGGTCCGTTATAGGTGCGGATCTTCTCGCTGCGATCGCCGTGACCGATCTGCCCGCGACGCGTATCGCCCAGCTCACGCTGCTGACGCTCGAGCTCAGCCTCATAGAGGCGCGCGCGCAGGACGCGCATGGCCTCTTCGCGGTTCTGTATCTGGGACTTCTGATTCTGCGACTGGACGACCAGCCCGGTCGGCAGGTGCGTGATGCGCACGGCAGAGTCGGTCGTGTTGACGCTCTGACCGCCCGGGCCGCTGCTGCGATAGACGTCAATGCGCAGCTCCTCGTCACGCAGTTCGATCTCGATGTCGTCAGCCTCGGGCAGGACCGCCACAGTCGCCGTCGAGGTATGGATGCGGCCCTGAGACTCGGTCTTGGGCACGCGCTGCACGCGGTGCACGCCGCTCTCAAACTTCATGACCGAATAGACCCGGTCGCCCTTGATGCGAAACGAGACGTCCTTGAAGCCGCCCGCTTCAGAAGGAGCGCCGTCGATCTCTGTCAGTTTCCAGCGCCGCGATTCAGCGAACTTCTGGTACATGCGATAGAGGTCGCCCGCGAAGATGTTGGCCTCGTCGCCGCCCGCTGCCCCCTTGATCTCGACGATGATGTCCTTCTCGTCGTTGGGGTCACCCGGTATGAGCATCACCTTGATCTCGTCTTCCAAGCGCGCGGCTTCAGCCTCGGCTTGATGTTGCTCTTCTGCGGCAAGCTCCTTCATCTCGGGGTCAGGCTCACTGTGCACAAGCTCGCGCGCCTCTGCGGCGTCAGCAAGCGCTTTGACATAGGAACGCGCAGCAGTCACGAGCGGCTCCTGGCTGCGGTGCTCGCGCGCCAGACGCGTATACTCCTTCTGATCGGCGATGACCGCAGGGTCGGTCATGCGAGCCGCCAGCTCCTCATGGCTGGCGATGATAGTTTGCAGACGATCAGCAAGACTTGCCATCAGACGCTCCTTACGCCGCCGCCGCTGCCACAGGCTCTTCTACGGCCGGTAAACCTGCCGCAGCACGCTCCTCAGCCGCCTGAACCGCCTTCGTCGCCGCAATAGCAGCCTCAAGCATGTCGTCAGTTGGCTGCGCGGTAGTCAGGCGTTGCATTTGTAAGCCGGGCCACATGATCACGCGCACGAGCGGATTGGCCTCATGATTTCCCGCCCACTTGACCGTGATCTCATAGCTGATTCCCGCAATCAGAGGCAAGAACAACAGACGGATCCCGATGACCACCAGCAGCAAGAGCCAGCTATTCGTAATCCCCAGTTGGGTAGCGATCAGGCGAATCGGCACCAGCGTATAGATAAGTATCGCGACGACCATGACCATGAGCAAAAACGCCGTCCCACAGCGCAGGTGCAGCGTGGTGTACTTCTGCGCGTTTGCCGGGGTCAGCTCTTCGCCATGCTCCAGACAGTGGATGGTCTTATGCTCGGCGCCATGATAGGAGAAGACCCGGTGGATGTCCGGCGTCCGGCCAATGATCAGCACGTAGGCAAAAAACGCCAGCACGCGCAGCAGCCCGTCAACCAGGTTCCACAGCAGGACGTGCTTGTCGGCCGAGCCAACGATCAGATTAGTGAGCGCCGCTGGCGCCACAATAAAGAGCAGTACCGCCATAACCAGCGCCACCACAACCGTCCCTATGAGAATCGCCGGGGAGAGCTGATCCTTTGCGTCCTCTAAAGCGCGGGCTTCCTCATCGGAGGAAGAGACGTCATCAGCGGCAGCAGCCTGCTCAGGTTCAACATGCGGCGCGCCATGGGTGTCGCGCCCTACAGAATCGTTGCCCGCACCATGGACGGCGTGCCCTACAGAGTCATTGCCCTCTGCCAGAGCTTGCTCGCTTTCTTGCTCGTCATCCATGCCGATGCTTGCCAGATTCGCCGATATCGTCAGCGCGCGGACACCGACTACCAGGCTGCTCACCAGCGAGACCACGCCGCGTATCAGGGGCCACTTCTTCCAGGACGCGGTCGCGCCATCCGCGGGGAGCGGGTATTCTTCCGTATGCAGCGTACCGCGCGCGTCGCGTACGCTTAACGCCCAGCTGTTCTTGCCGCGCATCATAACGCCCTCAATAAGCGCCTGCCCCCCAATGTGGGTGTAGCCGCAGGGAGGGGTCGTATCTTCATGTTTTTGGAGCAACACCGGTCAATGCCTTTCTTAGTCGCGCACAATACGCGGGTACGGATCCCCGCAGCACATCTTGCCTTCAGGACAGGGGCCCCGTCGGCATCCCGCGCCCGCATCTAAAAAGATATAAGGAGCCGTCTGGCGCGCCAGCTCAAGCATCTCGTTTGCCACAGCGCGGATCTCCCACTGAGCGCGTCTGCAGCAACGCAGTGTGAAGAAGTGCAGCAACTCACGCACGTTCATCGTCACCGTGATCTTGGTCTCCGTCGCGTTGGGCAGCAGATAGCGCGCGTCTTCAAGCGCAACGCCCGCCTCTACCAGCGCGCGATAGGAGGCAAAAGCCGCCTCGCAAGCGGCCAGGAACGCAGCTTTGCGCTCAGGATCCGCAGCAACCTCCGGAGGGATGATAAAGGGCGGCGGCCCGTCAAATCCCACATAGCGCTGCGACTGCTGATTATAGCTTGCAAGACGATGGCGCACCAACTGATGGGTCATCGCCCGCGACACGCCGTCGATCGCAAAGGTATAACTTGCGTGCTCAAGCGTTGAGAGATGGCCGCTTTTAAGCACCGTACGCAACACCCGGCGAATAGCGGCGTCGTCAAGTTCTTCAAACAGCTCGGCCGCGCCGATAGGCGCATAGCACAGCCGCGCGGCGGCAGCGATCGCCCGCTCCGGCTCAGGCGTATGATACAGCAACTCAACAGACATATGACCGTGCTTCTCTTTCTTGGAACAGGCTAATCTTAATCGACAGCGATATCAATTCTAGCATGGGGGCCTTGCCCCAGCTTGTAGTTCAGATTTTACTTTAAGCCAACAGGCTGATTGTCCGCGCTCACAAAAGGCACAACCCCGGCCGTGAACTCCTGCTTGACGTCAGTCCACTGTGAATCGATCGGTATCACATAGGAGCCCCCGCCAATGGTTGCGGTCGTCGAAGGGACTTGCCCGGTGTAGATGTCGGTATCAGCGTCCATGCCACGAAACGCCAGCCCCGCGCTGACAAGTTGAGACGAGCTCATATCGGTGTTTACGCAGGTGGTCAGACTTTGGAGCAGGCTGGGTATCTGTGTCGGAGGCGACGCAAGGATCTGCTTTGCTACCGCCTTTACCAGCGTGCGCTGATTGGCGGCGCGCTGAAAATCACCCAAAGCGTAGGTGTGGCGATCACGCGCAAACGTCAGCGCATGAAGCCCGTCGAGTTTTTGCAGGCCAACCGGGACCCTGACCCCTTCATAGTACGCCGAGACCGGCACATCAACCGTGACGCCTCCCAGCGCGTCAATAAGGTTGGTAAAGCCTCCAAAATCAAGTTCTACATAATGACTGATCGGTACTCCCACAAAATCCGACACCGCCTGGACGGCCCCCGCGGGGCCTCCATAGGTCATTGCGGCGTTGATCTTCTGGTAGCCATGGCCAGGAATCTGAACCCGCGTGTCACGCGGAATCG
>Ga0123357_10002539_pt1 | contig 20433 bp, 13 predicted proteins | sample TergutEmb28metaG_FD_89873 | JGI IMG/M metagenome (GOLD analysis project Ga0123357, IMG submission 89873) | Embiratermes neotenicus P4 segment gut microbial communities from Petit-Saut dam, French Guiana - Emb289 P4 | ecosystem: Host-associated > Arthropoda: Insects > Digestive system > Gut ... | reverse complement strand
TAGATTCTACAACAACCATTCTGTCGAGCCTGTTGCTTTCGTCGGAGTTGAAAGGGTATATCGAAAACCCGGTTTATTATTTGCAGGACAATCCCGAATCGGTTACCGCTTTGGATTATTTGATGCTGACGCATGGCTGGAGACGATACCATATTCCGGAGGTAGTCAAAGGGAATTATGAAACCTCTCAGTTTCCGTTTCAAACAGGCCAGGAAATCTCCGGGCAGATGAGAGGTGGCCTTCTGTCCAAACCCGTATCCGGCGGCCAGGTATTAATCACGGCCGGGGAGGATTTTGAATTAACATCTACAGATGGGAATGGGCTGTTCGCGTTTAAAGGTTTCGAATATCCCGACAGCACTTCTTATTTTATTAAGGTATTTGGAAAGAATGTAAGCAGTTGGGTTGAACTTGCCCTCAACGAGGAATTATATCCAAAACCCACCCACGCTTTGCAAACTCCGGCAACAACGGCTCCGGTAAGCAAAGAAGAAATAAATGCATTTATAATGAAGGCTATGCGACATTCAAGATATGAAGAAGGGATGCGAGTGATTCAGCTACCCGAAGTGGAAGTGACGGCGCGAAGAACGGACAGGAAAGAAGAATCCCGGCTTCAGTATTGGGCAAACCAATCTTCGGATGTGACTATCCACAGAGAAGAAATTGAGAAATGGAATCCAAGATTGGTTGCAGATATCCTTCGTCGTGTTTCCGGAGTACGTGTATTTTCCAGCGGATACATATTCATAGGTGAAATGGGAATGGTAGAAGGAGTGAAGGGGCTACCGCTTGTTTTAATAGACGGAATACCTGCCGACTGGCCGCCACCACCCAAGAATGGAGAAATGCCATCGCCCTACCAGTCTCCTCTGGAAAGAGTCAATGCGCAGGATGTGGAAAGCATTGATGTTTTCAAAGGGGCTAATGCGGCAGCATTTGGTGCACGTGGAGCCAACGGCGTCATCAGTATCACTACCCGAAGAGGGATCGATGCCGTTCGCGAATCAGAAAACAATAGCGTGAGTAAAGCTCATAATTATACTACTTACATTCCTTTAGGTTATCAAAAGCCGGTAGAATTTTATTCGCCCAAATATGAGACCTTAGAAGAGAAACAGTCAACTATCCCCGATTACCGTACTACCATTTTCTGGAAACCCGACATTGTTGTGTCTGATACCACAGCGGCAAGGTTTGAATTTTACACCTCTGATGTTCCAACAACCTATTCCGTCGTTTTCGAAGGATTAACGAATGATGGAAGAATTGTCCGGAAGGTGGAGAAAATACAGGTGGAATGAGTAAGAAAAGATGATTAAATCCTGTTTAACAGATTAAAATCATATTCAAACGGAAGTTATGTATTATTATTTTTTTCTTTTTTTATTTCAAAAATAATTCGTAAATTTGTTGCACACTAAACAATGAATTTATGGCAAAGGAAAGTTACATACGCTTTGATTGGGCTGTTAAACGGCTGTTAAGGCAAAAATCGAATTTCGGAATATTGGAAGGCCTTCTGTTCACCCTGTTGAACGATCACATAAAGATCGTTCGCCTGCTTGAAAGCGAAAGCAATAAGCAGGATCCAAATGACAAGTTTAACCGGGTGGATATGCTGGCCGAAAACGATCGTGGCGAGTTGGTCATCATTGAAGTACAGAATAGTCGCGAATTGGATTATTTTCAACGGATACTGTATGGCGTCTCCAAAACCATTACGGAGTACATTCATTCAGGAGAAGCGTACACGCATATTCGGAAAGTATATTCCATCAATATTGTGTATTTCGATTTGGGACAGGGTGAAGATTATGTTTACCACGGACGGACGGAGTTTAGGGGCATTCACAATAATGATATCCTTTGGTTGTCACCCAGTCAGCAGGCGCAATTCAAATATAAAGAAGTAGGAGATTTATATCCGGAATATTACATTTTGCGGGTAGATGACTTCAACGGTCAAGCGGTGACGCCCTTGGATGAATGGATATCCTTTCTGAAAACGGATGAAATACCGGAGGATGCCCAAGCGCCAGGACTTGCCGAGGCCCGTGAAGTGTTGAAAAGAAATGTGATGGACAAGGAAGAACAACAAGCGTATGACGCTCATGTGGAAGCCTTGCGCTTTCAAAAAAGCGTAATCACAACCGGACTAATTGAAGGTGAAGCAAAAGGACTGATTAAAGGCGAAGCCATCGGCTTGGAAAAAGGACGGGCTGAAGGCGAAACCATTGGTTTGGAAAAAGGTCGAACAGAAGGTTTGGCAGAAGGGCGAATTGAAGGACGGGCAGAAGTACAAAAGGAATTTGTAATCAATGGCCATAAAGCAGGTCTGTCGGTAGAAATCCTTACAACGCTTAGCGGATTAACCCTGGAGGAAATTCATACAATTCTTTCCTAACCTCCTTTTTTTCTTTATCTTTACATGAATTTATTCGCCCACAATCCAATCAATGTATCATGAAAAGATATTTCTTAATCGCATTTCTTATTTTTTTGCCTATTGAAATTATTCGGGGGCAAATGGCGGCTGATACTTCTTTTTTACGAGTAGAAAGTAACTTTATGACTCAATTGGAGGTCTTTTCACAGGAAAAACTTCATCTGCATACCGACCGCAATTGGTATGTACCCGGCGAAAAAATCTGGTTCAAAGCCTATCTTACGGATGCCGTGACCCTTCAACCGACGACTAATAGCCGCTATGTATATGTGGAATTGATCAGTGCTCAAGATTCGTTGATTGGTCGGGTGATGATACGCCCGGAAAATGGCATGTACTACGGCCATCTCTTTCTTTCGGAAAGGATTCCGGAAGGCAACTATACGCTTCGCGCCTACACCCGGTACATGGAGAACTTGGGCGACGATTATTTCTTCAAGAAAAACATTCGGATTGGAAATTTGGATTCCGATAAAAAACAGCCTTCTCCAACCGAGTCCGGCAACAAAAATGTACAACTAACCACCGGTGATTTTGATGTTTCCTTTTTCCCCGAAGGCGGAAATTTAGTGGAAGGCGCTTCTTGCAAAGTAGCCTTCAAAGCTTTGAATCGCGATGGCTATTCCGAAACGATAACCGGAGAAATCACAGACGAGGCCGGCTCGGTCGTCACCTCCATACAAACCATACATGCCGGTATGGGAGTTTTCAATTATATTCCGCAACTGGGGAAACGCTACTTTCTGAAATGCAAGAATGAAAACGGATTGGAAAAACAGTTTGAACTGCCGCAAGCCGATCCTCGAGCCTGCGCATTGACGGTCTCGCAGCGAAACGGCAGGCTTACGGTGGAAGTGCGGAAACCGGCCGACTATCCCGATACTCCCTGTTACCTTCTGGGTCATTGCAGGGGGATGGTGTTTCACTTTTCGGCTATTCAGGGGATTGCGGGTCATGCCCGCAATGACAGCGGTGCTCCCCTCTCCTTATGGAGAGGGGCCGGGGGTGAGGGCAATGACATCTCCTTTCCGGAAAAAGAGTTACCCGGCGGTGTATTGCAGTTTGTTCTGTTCGACGCACAGATGCATCCATTAAGCGAACGCCTGGCGTTCAGTAAAAATTACGACAGGGCTAAAGTAACGTTTCATACCGACAGCGTTACGTATCAACCGCGTGAAAAAGTGACCGCTACCGTATCCCTTCCCGATTCAACGCTTTTCTCCGGCAATTTATCGGTAGCCATTACGGACGATAAAGATATCGCCGTAGATTCTACGACCACCATCCTGTCGAGCCTGCTGCTTTCGTCGGAATTGAAAGGGTATATCGAAAATCCTGCTTATTATTTGCAGGACAATCCCGAATCGGTTCTTGCCTTGGATTATTTGATGCTGACGCATGGCTGGCGAAGATACAACATCCCGGATGTAGCTAACGGAAAGTATGAAACGCCTCAGTTTCCGTTTCAAACAAGTCAGGAAATTTCCGGTCAAGTGAAAAGTTTGTTTCGTTCCAAACCTGTATCCGATGGCGAAATCGTCATTCTATCGAAAGATGGAGATATGGGATCAACAACTACGGACGCAAACGGCGCATTTACGTATTCGGCTTTTGAATATCCCGACAGTACTTCTTATCTTGTACAGGCCAATGGAAAGAAAGGAAGCAGTGAGGTCGAACTTGTTTTAGACAGTGTCTCGTTCCCAGCACTGATTCATGCTACACATGCCCCTGTCGTAGAAACTCCGGTAACCCAAAAGGAATCAAACGCTTTTATGGTGAAGGCAGAACAGCGCTCAATGTATGACAACGATATGCGGGTGATTCAGTTACGGGAGGTGGAAGTGACGGCGCGAAGAAAAACGGAAAGGAAAGAGGAACCTCGGCTTGATTTTTGGGCGAATAACAGTTCGGATGTGACCCTGCGAAGAGAAGATTTTGAAAAAAGGAACCCGCACCTTGTTTCGGAGATTCTTCACGGAGTTGCCGGAGTGCGGGTGTTCTCCAATGGAGCCATATCCATCCGGGGAGGAGGACTCCCCCTTGTTTTAATAGATGGAATGCCTGCCGAGTGGCCCACCCTCCGTGTGTTGAAGTCTCCTTACTTGTCTCCTTTGGAATTTGTCACTGTGCAGGATGTGGAAAGTATAGATATTTTCAAAGGAGCATCTGCAGCAGCGTTTGGTGTAGGAGGAGCCAACGGAGTCGTCAGTATTACCACCCGGAGAGGAATCGATGTAGTTCGCGAAGCAGAACGCATCCGCGAAAGCAAAGTGCTTAATCGTGTATTATACATACCCTTAGGTTATCAAAAGCCAGTAGAATTTTATTCGCCCAAATATGAAACCTTGGAGGCTAAACAATCCACCATCCCCGATTATAGGACTACCATCTTTTGGAAACCTGATATTGTTGTTTCCGATACCACGGCGGCAAGCTTTGAATTTTACACCTCTGATTTCCCTACAACCTATTCCGTCGTTATCGAAGGATTAACCGATGAGGGCAAAATGGTCCGGCAGGTAGAGAAGATACGGGTGGAATAAATACCGTGTACTTCGTGTTGCCTTTGTGATCTTAGTGGTTAATAAGGAAGAGCTTGCTTGCATCGTATAAGCAACATACTATATTCAGAACTCCAAACCCGGCACAATTTATATTGTTGATTTACAATGATAGGGGCAGGAGTTCCGAATTAAAATTCCACCCGTATTTTCTTCACTTGGCGAACGATTTTGCCATCGCCGGTTAATCCTTCAAAAACGACGGAATAGGTTGTTGGAATGTCGGAAGTATAAAATTCAAAATCGGCCGCGGTGGTATCGGACACAACGATGTCGGGTTTCCAGAAGATGGTAGTCCTGTAATCGGGGATGGTGGATTGTTTCTCTTCTAAGGTCTCATATTTAGGTGAATAAAATTCCACCGGCTTTTGGTAACCTAAGGGAGAGTATATGGCATAATTATGCACTTTTCCTTCACGCATTCGTTCCGCTTCGCGGACGGCATCAATTCCCCTTCGGGTGGTGATACTGATCACTCGGTTGGCTCCGCGTACACCAAATGCTGCGGCACTCGAAAATTGAAAAACATCAATACTTTCTACATCCTGCACACTGACTCTTTCAAAAGGAAATTGGTAAGGCGATAATGTTTCGCCCTTCTTAGGTGGCGGCGGCCAGTCGGCAGGCATTCCGTCTATTAGAACAAGCGGCTTGCCAACTCCCGAACTGAATCCGGGAATATGGTAAAGTATATCGGCAACTAATTTGGGGTACCATTTTTCAAATTCTTCTCTTCGTATAGTCACGTCCGACGATTCATTAGCCCAGTATTGAAGCCGGGCTTCTTCTTTCCTTTCAATTTTTCGCGCCGTCACTTCCACTTCGCGTAACTGAATTTCTCGCGTATCGCTGTTATATCTTGATCGCTGTTCGGCCTTTACGATAAATGCGTTTGATTCCTCTTTTGTTGCCGGAGCTTCCACAACGGAACTTTGAGGCGCATGGGTCAGCGACGGAAACAGTACGCTGTCCAAAACAAGTTCAATACTGCTGTTGTCTTTCTTTCCCCAAGCCTGTACAAAATAGATAGTGCTGTCGGGATATTCGAAACCCGAATACGTAAACGCGCCGTTTCCGTCGGTAGTAGCTAATCCAAAATCTCCGCCTTTCGTGCGAATAAATACTTCACTGCCGGGCACAGGTTTGGAATGAATGCCGCTGTTCACCCGGCCAGTGATTTCCTGACCCGTTTGTACCGGTATACGAGGCGAGGTATAATTCCCTTGGACGATTTCGGGGATCGAATACCTCCGCCAGCCATGTGTCAGCATCAGACAGTCCAAGGCGAGAGCCGATTCGGGATTGTTCTGTAAATAATATGCCGGATTTTCGATATACCCTTTCAATTCCGACGAAAGCAGCAAGCTCGACAGAATGGTTGTGGTAGAATCTACTGCGATATCCTTGTCGTCGGTAACGGCTACCGACAAATTGCCGGTAAGAAGAGTCCCGATGGAATCGGTAAGGGATACGGTGGCAGCCACTCTTTCTCGCGGCCGGTACGTTGCACTGTCGGTGTGAAATTCTATTTTGGCTGTATCATAATTCTTACTGAACACCAACCGTTCGCTTAACGGATGCATCTGTGCGTCGAACAAAACAAACTGCAGTACGCCGCCCGGTAAGTCTTTTTCCGGAAAGGTGATGTCATTGCCCTCACCCCCGGCCCCTCTCCATAAGGAGAGGGGAGCACCGCTGTCATTGCGGGCTTGACCCGCAATCCCCTGTTCTATACTGTCATTGCGGGCATGACCCGCAATCCCCTGAATAGCAGAGAAGTGAAACACCATCCCCCTGCAATGCCCCAGAAGATAGGACGGAGTATCCGGATAACCGGCCGGTTTTCGTATGCCCACCGTAAGCATGTTGTTTCGCCGGGAAACCGTCAATGTGCAGGCGCGGGGGTCGGGTAGCGGCAGTTCAAACTGTTTTTCCAATCCGTTTTCATTCCTGCATTTCAGAAAGTAGCGTTTTCCCGGTTGTGGAAGGTAACTGAAAGCGCCCATACCGGCATGTACGGTTTCTACGGGCGTGATGGCCGAACCTGCCTCATCAACAAGTTCGCCGGTTATCGTTTCAGAATAGCCGTTGCGGGTCAATGCTTCGAAGGCTACTTTACACGAAACTCCTTCCACTAAATTCCCGCCTTCAGGAAAAAAGGAAACATCGAAATCGTTGGTAGCTCTTTCTACTTTCCTGTTCCCGGATGCGGTTTGGGAAGACTGTTTTTTATCGAAAGCAGGATTTCCAATCCGTATATTTTTCTTGAAAAAATAATCGTCGCCTAAATTTTCCATATACCGGGTGTAGGCGCGGAGCGTATAATTGCCTTCCGGAATGCTTTCCGAGAGATAGAGATAGCCAAAGTACATACCGTTTTCCGGACGTATCATCGCGCGATTAACTAACGAATCGTTCGAATCGATCAGTTCCGCATACACATACCGGCTATTCGTTGCCGGTTGAAGGGTGGCGGCATCGGTAAGATAGGCTTTGAACCGGATTTTCTCGCCGGGTACATACCGGTCGCGGTCGGTATGCAGATGAAGCTTCTCCTGGGGATAGACACGTAACTGTGCATCAAAACGTCGGGCAATACCTTCGTAATCAAAGGCATCTTCATCTTCTGCGGCGGGAAGCGCTAACGCTCCCGGAAGGTATTCGATGGGCAATTTCATGTTAAGCCCCAAAAGGGTATTGGATGAATTGACGGGGGCCATTAGCAATCGGTTGACGTAGGTTCCGTCCGGAAAAATACGAATCGAATCGCCACGCAGCAGGTTCATAAATAAACCGCTATCGTTAAAGAATTTTCTATTTTGCTCTTGTTGTAATCTATTCAAATCCTTGTCGGTAACAGGCCGGCCGAAGCAAACGAGCATCACTTGTTCGTTGGAAGGCACATTCAACGTCCTGCTGTTGTCTGCCGATTTTATGGATAAAATGCTATCCGGATTTAGCAAAGAGAGTTGGTAAGGGTTGCTTCCATCCGGATTCCGGTTTAAGGAGAGCAAGACAAATCCATTATTATACAAAGAATTATTATACAAAGACTTTATAAATTTCACAAGGGATATTTTATACACATCCAGCCTCTTTTTCTCCCACTTATTTTTTTGTTTGAGGTCTTCAGGTCTGAGTTCGGTGAAGCTGAATTGATTCCCCCATTCGGTGATGTTTTTGTTGTAATTGTGCGTAAAAGAATTAAGTACATAGCGAATTTGATAGCCTGTTTCATAATCGACAATCCGGAGCGGTTCACGGCAGGTCACTTTCAGCAGCTGTGTTTCGGGATTGTAGTAATAATAAACAGCTTCGGGATTAGCTACCTCAATCGCTTTGGGCGATGGGTTCTTTCCCAGTATAGTTTTCCAGAAGAGGTTGATATCCGTTTGTCGGAATCGGACTCTTTTCGTCACTGTCACTTCTTTCAGTTCATTGATATGCAAAGCTGCATTAAATTCCACCGCAGTCTTTCCGGGTTCAATATCCGTGAAAACCGGTTGATAGGCCACATGAGCAACCGTCAAGCGGTAAGCGCCTTCTTCCGGTATTTTGAGTTGGTAGCGACCTTCCGTATCGGTGAAAGCGCCAATGGTCGTACTGGAAAGGAAAACGGAAGCTCCCACCACCGGATCGCCGTTTTCGGCATCGGTAATTTGACCGCCTACATAACGCTGGCCAAACAATACAGCGGGTAGGAATAAAAAAAAGCATAGTATTTTTTTCATTTCACGTCGACTTTACAGTAAGCGAATAAATTCGTGTAAAGATACGGAAAAACAAAAGAATCCTTTCTTAGCGAAATATCCTGTTTCGCCGAGCTAAAATAGGTTAACCTCTCAGGCGTTACGCTTCTATTTCCGCGTATTAATCACTATGGCTCCATTCGCTCCACGTACCCCATAGATAGAAGCGTCTTTCAATACGGTAATATTCTCTATTTCATCAATCGGGATATTACTTAAGGAATAATCGTCCGACATAGCTACCCCGTCTAAAACAAGCAGAGGGGAAGATGAACCTTGGATAGACGAACTCATACTCCTTATTGAAATCCGGTCGCCTAAAATCGTAACGCCACTTAGTCGTTGCAACAGGCACATTATATCGTGGCACCCGCTGTCCGTTATATCTTCCTTCGTTAACGTATTTGAATTCCGTTTTTTGTCCCTTTCCATCTGTTTCAGGTAGCGCATGAATTGTTCATCCGGTGCCGAAAGATAGGTTGTATTAAAATTTCCCTCCGCCGATTTGATGGTGATGAATCGTGTCCCGTTAACGGGTATGGCTATCCTGTTCTGTCCTTTTTTATCAGCCACATACAAGGTGTCCCTGAGATTGGCATTCGGGAAAGTAAAAATCCCGTTCTTGTCTGTTTTTACCTTCACCGGCGATTCATTGCCCAAGGTGACCGGATAGTTTTTAATGACCTGGTTATTTACATCCAATAGCAATCCTCTAATTGTATCATTTTGAGAAACGACCGCTTGAGACACCAGAAGGAGAAAAGCAATGATAAAATAATATTCTTTTTTCATAAAACAATGGCTAATCAGAATTAAAAATTGAGAATTGAGAATTGAGAGTTAAAAAACTTTCAACTCTCAACTCTCAACTCTCAACTATGATTAGTTACTGCTCGAGAATGCCGGATATCCCGGATTCTGTACCAGCTTGTTATTCGTTTGCCAAGCGTCGAAAGGTATTGGGAAGAGCCGGCGATAATCGGCCGAACGTTCGGTTCGCCACAGCGTCGGGTCGTTAAATGTCCCAAAGCGAATCTGATCCTGTCTTGTCAGATTTTCCCAAGCCAATTCGAATCGTCTTTCCATATACAAGTCGTGGAGCGTTGCCGATTGGATATCGTGATTGCTATCGCCATACGCTCTTTCGCGGATGACATTGATCAACCGGGTAGCTTCTGCATTGTCCTGACCCAGCCTGAGCAAAGCCTCGGCTTTCATCAGATAGGCATCGGCCAAACGGAAGATAGCGAAATGGTTATTCTGGTCGGAGTTATTCAATCCTTTTTCGAATTCCCATTTGTTAACTCTGGCTCCATCTTCCTGTTCCACTTCACCCCACAAGGTTCCATCCTTTTCGGTACCCGGAATCGTAGTGATGTCAACATAGTGGATCAATTGCCGGCCATGAGCTGTGATAAGCACCTTTCCGGTTGCCGGATCAATCATGGGTCCCATTAAGAACGATCCTACATAGCGAGGATCTTCCGTGTCGAATTGCTTTACAAAATCGGGATTGGCGGCTATACCATTCCAGGTTCCCAATTTAAAACCCAAAGCGATCGGGTCGAGATAGTGGAGCGTACGGTTATACAGTTCATTTCCACCATCGGCAGCCGAGAAGCAAATCGGGAAAATGATTTCCCTGGATACCGAATTGTTGACGAGGAAATTGGTTTTCCAATTCGGTTCGATGATGTAATCCAGTTTCATGACTTCGTTACAAGCATCGATCACGCCTTGCCAGTTAGGTGTTCCTGTCCATACTTCCGCATTCAAATCCATCTTAGCAAGCAAAAAGTAAGCTGCGCCTCTGGTAAATTTACCGTAGCTATCGGAAGTGACGTCGGAACGAACCACATCCTTGATCGCATTGAGTTCGCTAATCACGAAATTGTACAGGTCCGCCCTTGAGGTCATACCCGGAACCGACACATCATTGAAGTCGGTGGTAAGCGGGCCGTTTCCAAACATGTCGATCAAGACATAATACCAAAAAGCTCTTACTCCGCGTATTTCCGCGAGTGTCTGAGTTTTCAGATCCTGATCAGACATTTCAGAGTTCTGAAGGATGGCATACACCTGGTTACACCTGGTTATTCCATCCATACAGGCATTCCATGAACTTATGACAGGGTTTGTACGTGAAGTCCACGTATGCAGACCCAATTCCATGTGCACTCCACCGTCCCACCAGTCTCCCCCTCTTCTCGTCGGAGTGACTGCCATATCCGAAGATTCTTCAATGGCACAAAACATATCTCCCGGCCAGTAAGCTTTGAGCGTTTTGTAAACAGGGCCTACGATCGAATTGATCTGATCCTGGGTTGTACCGAATTGATCGGTCGGAATCTGGTCATAGACTACCTCCTTCAAATCCGTGCAAGCAGAGGTTCCAAACAGCAAGGCATATCCTGCCATCAATGATACGACTACCTTAAAAATTCTTTTTTTCATACGATATATGATATATGATTTTAAACAAATTAAAAATTAAAACTTACCCCAAAAGAATAGGTATGGGCTTTCGGAATAAACTCGCGGTCGAGGATACCCGGCGCCAAACCATCATTTCTTGCCATATCCACTTCCGGATCCGGCCCTTTAAACTTGGAAAGAACGAAGAGGTTCTGTCCCGTAACATACACGCGCGCCTGATCCAGCCAACCGATCTTCTTCGTATTGAATGTGTATCCCAACGAAAGGTTGTCCAACCGGATGAAGGAACCGTCTTCAATATAAAGCGAGCAGTACTTGGGCACTTCCTTCAATTGATAAACCAGCGGGTCGTTCAGTGCGTTAGCGCCAATCAGGTAACCGGGTTGTGCATACGCCATGCGGGCATGGTTAAGCACTTTATTCCCATAAGTTCCACGGAAGAAGAACGATAAATCAAAATTCTTGTAGTTGAAGGTGTTTGTCCATCCATAGGTGAAAATAGGCCAGGGTGAACCGATATAGGTGCGGTCGTCGTCCGAAATTTGTCCATCGTTGTTGGTATCTTGAAGAATATAGTGTCCGCTACTGTCAAATCCGAGAAATTTCCATCCGTAGAATTGTCCTACAGGCCGTCCGACTTCTACTACGGAAGTAGGCGTATTGGAGCTTCCGCGAATCCATGCATCGCCGACATAAATACGGCTGGTCGTATAAAGATCGTTAGACAGACGGGTGATTTTGTTTGCATTGTGGTCGAGGGTCAACGTCGTTGTCCAGTTGAAAGCCCTTGAGCGGATCACATTCCAAGTTAGCGCCAACTCAATCCCCTTATTATCCATATCTCCGACGTTAGCCATCATGTTTGAATACATGTAAGGCGGAGTGGGCACCGGATAAGAGTAAAGCATATCACTGGTTTTCTTGTCGTACCATTCGACCGTACCGCTTAATTTTCCTTTGAATAAAGTGAAATCAAGACCAACGTTGAGCATGGCGGTGGATTCCCATTTCAGGTTGGGATTTGGATTCTGGCTGATTTGGTAAGCGGTCTTCCATACACCACCATCGTAGTACGTATTATTCGTACCATAAAGCTCCAGTGTTTTGTAAGGGTCAAGACCCGATTGGTTACCGGTAATCCCATATCCAACGCGGAGTTTCAAATCTTCGATCCAGGGGATGTCTTTCATAAAGCTTTCCTGCGAAATTCCCCATGCTGCCGAAGCCGATGGAAAGAGCCCCCATTTATGGTTAGCTCCAAATTTGGTGGAACCGTCCCTGCGCACTGTAGCTGTCAGCATATAGCGTTCTTGGTAGCTGTAGTTGGCACGGCCGAAGATTGAAATCAACCGACTCATATTGCGTTCCGATTCTACGTCGTTAGGCCTCAAGCCCTGTCCCGATTGCAGGCTGTTTGCGCCCAACATATCGGTCACGAAATTACGGTTACCTACTTTCGCTTGCGTCCAACCGTCGCCTTCCCACGAATATCCAAGCATGGCGTTGATTTTATGTTTTCCGTCGGCTCCCAATGTTTTCTTATATTCGAGCAACCATTCCATCAAATTTTTATCCCATCGCTGGTTGACGCGTTGGCCATATCCGCTGTCGTCACGTCCTTGTTGCGTTGATGAGTCATGGTAAATACTCTGGTCTTCCGTGTGGCGTTCCTTATAGAGCGATACTCTCAAATTTAAATCACTCGTAATATCAAAAGCCAATTCTCCATTTCCAAAAAACAGGGTTTCCTGGTGGTTATTCTGGTTGTAATCCTGGTTTCTAACAGGGTTTCCTTGGTCGTATTCCCTTGTATCGTACCAGGATCCGTCGGATAATTTCACCGGATAAACCGGGAGCATATTGTATGCCAGCACGATATTTCCCGTATTGGGTTCATCCCTGCCGGTAAGGATACCCGAGCCGGTCAATGAAATACGGAGACGATCGTTGATGGCGCGCTGTTGGAATTGGAAGCGGAAATTGTATCTTTCCAATGCATCGTCGCGTAAAACCCCTTCATCTTTCAAATAGTTGAACGAAGCGCGATAGTTGCTTTTCGCCGTTCCTCCCGATATGGAAACGTTATGGTTCTGTGAAAATCCGGTGCGGGAAATTTCACCAAACCAGTCGGTCGTTGCTCCATACACATCATACGGAGTGGTGTCGAAGCCGTTTTGATTGGCATAGTTCCTCCATTCGGATGCCGTGAACATACGAGGCTTATTGGCAATGGTGGATGCCGCCAAGTAGCCGTTATAAGCAACCGTAGCTTTCGAGCCTGAACCTCTCTTGGTTGTGATAAGGATAACCCCGCCGGCCGAACGCGATCCGTAGATGGCAGCCGAGGAAGCATCTTTCAATACCGAAATAGATTCAATGTCTTGAGGCGCCACTTGAGATAAACTACCTCCGGGTACACCGTCGATGACAATGAAAGGACCCTGGTCGTTCTGCAAGGTAGATACCCCTCTTAAACGGATGGTAGGATCATTGCCAACGCTTCCCGAACCGGTCGTAATGTTCAACCCGGCGATCTTGCCTTGCAATAAATCGGCTGCGCTGGTTGTCACCCCTTTTCTGAAATTGGCTTCATTAATGTTAATAATCGATCCCGTGATTTCGCGGCGAGTTTGCGTACCATAACCCACCACGACTACTTCGCCCAAATTTACAACAGAGGGTTCCAACGAAATATCCACCGTTTTACGTCCGTTGACCGGCTCGTCTTTCGTGGTGTATCCGATGAAAGAGAATTGAAGCACTGCCTTTTGAGCGTTAACTACAGAGATGGTGTAATTCCCGTCCACATCCGTTATGACCCCGTTGACAGTTCCTTTTTCCAAAACAGTAACCCCTGTTACAGCTTCGCCTGTCTCATCCAATACCTTACCTTTGATTGTAGCTTGTTGGGCAAAAGCGGTTGTCAGGCCTAAAATAAGCATCAACAACAGCATACCTGCCTTTCGAAGCGAATGGAAGAAACCAAGTTTACATTTTACATGTTCCATAAAAAATAAAAATAAGATTAATAAATATAAATAATAGTTAACTCTACTCTAACAAATTAAAAATAGCTAACAAAAACGAACGTTTATTTTATACAAATTCCGCATAATTTTTATCGCTATTGTTCTTTACCTGACGGGATATATTTTCAATGCTATGGAATGTTCGTTGCCGCAGGTATCAAACCCGTCAGAGTTCAGATACACGCCCCTGCCATAATCTTTAAAATCTCTCTCTACTAACATGTTTATTTAATCCCTTTCTGTATTTAAATATTTTGTATAAAATAAACGTTCGTTTTTATTAACTACTTTAATGTGTTAAAGTAGAGCTAACAAAAAGACTAAAAAAAAACGATCTACTCAATTTGCATTTCCTGTTTTTTGCATATTTTAATCTAAATATTTATATTCATGCAAATTTTTGAATAAAAAAACTACGCATCGGTGATTAATTGCACCTCCACAATTATAGTTTTTTTACAATTCGGTGGTAAAGATACTAATTTTTTATAAATATACAAAAAAAAATTAAAATTTTTAAATGTTTTGTCTCTACTCACCCGATGTTCGTACCCACATTTGCCAACTTCAGAACTCTTTCATCCGAAAACGCGATCATTATTTCAGAATCTTATCATCTGGGAAAAGTATTTTTTCGCGACTTATACAGTTATTTTTATAAAGTTGCAACAATAGTTCCTAAAAAAACAAAAATCTCTTTTACCTTTGCAACGTTTTACCCTCTATCCCCTAAAGGGGGAGCTTGCGTAGCACGGTTGCTTATTTCATTCTGATGATTTTCCTTACCGGCTGCTTCGCGAGCTGCAAATCAATAGCAACAACAGGAACTGCCCTGACGGATACGAAAATAATCGTCCGTTCATCGACGTGGGCAATCGTTCCGGTGATATTCTTGTAGCAATACAGTCCGGCTTCTCTCCTACCCCTAAATCCCCTGAAGGGGACTTGGCCGCAGTGAGATATACAATCGTGCCTTTTCATTTCTTTGCAAGCTGCAATATCATATTGAAGGGGACTTGGCCACAGTGAGATATACAATCGTGCTGCGCAAACGCCCCCTTCAGGGGGTTGAGGGGTGCGGGCTCGGGATAAGAGATGAGGCTGTCTCAAAAGCCTGTCATCCCGCGCTTGACGTGGGATCTCCTGAAAAAACATTACTCATTATCAGGTCTGATTTTTTACCCAAACAGGCTTTGTTAGGTCTGTCTTTTTTACTACCTTTGTAAAAAAGTTTTGAATGTATGAGCGATGATTATATTATAAGACATATAGACAAGCATTTGCATTAAATTAAATTAAATTATATTTTATAAACACTAATACTGAAATTGTATGAAGCACAAAATTTTTATTCTCTTGAGTCTTCTGGTAATGTCCACATTTATTTTTAGTGGTTTCCAATCCGGAAAAAACGATGATTCTCCGAAAAAACAAATCTATGAATGGCGTATCTATACGCTCACCGGCGATGGCGCCCGTCTGGATGCTTTTTTCAAAGAAACATTGATCCCTGCGTACAATCGCTGTAAAATTCCCGTCGGCGCTTTTACGCTTTACAAACCAGAAGAAAAGGCGCAACGCTATCTACTGCTTGTTTATCCCGATCTTAAAACCTACGATCAGGTCAGGCATACCGTATGGAACGATAAAGAGTTCCAAAAAGCGGCAAGCCCCTTTTTCGAATCTACCGCTCCCGATCCGGTTTATTCGGAATATGAAACCTATGTATGCGAAGCATTCGATAAAATGCCCGTGATGAGAATGCCCGATAAAGATCGCACCTTATTTGAATTCCGTTGTTATCACAGTCCGAATGAAGATGCCAACCAACGCAAAATAAAAATGTTTAACAACGAGGAAATTGCCCTTTTCGATAAAGTCGGCATTCATTCGGTATGTTATGGCGAAATACTATCCGGCGCGCGAATGCCGGCATTGATTTATCTTACCTGGTACAAAGATGAAGCGAGCCGTAATAGCGCCTGGGATGCCTTTGGTAAACATCCCGACTGGGAGACGATGAAAAATAAACCGGAATATAAAAATACGGCGACCGTTACTCAATCCCATTTATTGTCGCCAATGCCTTATTCGCAGTTCTAAAATGAAAAGATGACAAAATTTTTAGGGCGGTAGGATAAAAACCCCCATTTGGGGATATTTTTATACAAATCATTGTCATAACTTTGTTGCGTCAAATAATAATATCAATGAAATGAAAACTGCAAATTGTAATTGGAAGAAGGCAGCAGCAAAGCGGATGTTGCATGGATGCATTTGGCTGACAATCCTGGTGATTGCTCTATCCGGCTGTACGAAAACCGACGATCCGACGGTCGATAATGGAGACAATCCACCGGCGAATCCAACGAATCCAACGAATACGGGGGATACGACTACGGTGTATAAGAGCGATTTTACAAAGAAAACCTTTAGTTCCCCCGAAGAAATACAGGCTTTCATTCCTAAGGGAATATATGAAATCGATTATTTATTAAAGCATTTGGAAGCATTCGGAACCGACGGATCCTATACCAGTACCTATTTGTACGACACACCGAAAGCATCGGTTTATCTCAACAAGGGCGCAGATATGTATAATGTTCTATACGAAAGCGACAGAGGATGTTGGGTTCGACAAGACTACCATGATGTACCCACAGGTGGCGCTTATGAAAATATAGAATACTTTGCCATGTCGGATGCAACAGGGTTGTTGACACTGTTCATTACCGGCGACAACTGCGAAAAAGCTCCTACACGGGTATCGGACGACAAGGTGGCGGGTGTGGATGTGAAACACTATGTCTTTGAAACTACGGATGGCATATACATCACAGATAATGAATATTGGGTGACAAGCGCCGGCTTGTGTCTGAAGTATCAGTTATCCAGCGGAACAAAAGACAATCCCACTACGATATACACCGGATCCGTCACCTGGCTGACTTTCGATGTGGGTGACTTTAAGGATGTTCTGAACAAAATGCCGTTATTAGTGAATGCGCCGTCGGCAATTCCCGCTTTCGACGGCCTGTACACGATGACCTACAAAAAATATGACAACGAATGGTTGTCCGACCAGTACCCGCGTTCATTGGATAAATGGATCATACCCTATACCGCCGCAGGTCCGATTATTTCCATGGAAGTATGGCACGATCCCGGACAATCGGTTTACGAAGGCTGGACGAACATTTATCTAACCGTTACGGTAACCAATCATCAGGATATTCTTGATTATATTAGTTCGGTAATGAAAATTCAGGGTATGAGCCAAACCTCGTTCTTGGATCAGGAAACGAATGGTATGAGAATATTTGATTTTGAATCGGACAACTCGAGTATTGTCGTTAAGAGCGGAGACAATTATATTGCGTATTCCATAACGAGTTATCTGGATACGTACTACATCCATATTCGTTTATGGACACTGACATTTGTGTAATTAAATGATATATTAATAACTAAAAACTAAAAAAAATGAAAACAATGATTCGATGGAGTAGTTGGATAGCAGTCCTGCTGATTGCTACCGGGGTTTGCAATGCTCAACACAGCGGCAATCCGTCCAATGGAATTGGCATTAAGGTGAAAAAAGGAAACTTGGTTTTCAGCACGGTCGAAAACGGTAAAGCACAAACGGCTACTTTTATTTTTGATGATTTCGGCGCCGCTTTCCGTATTGAAGTAGGAAACGAATGCACGGTTGCCGATGCGGCAACTCAAAAGGCGTATAAGTTAAATTCTGCGAACAAAACGTATTCCGAAGAAGATTATGCTGCCGTCAGGTTGCGACTCCAACATTTCTTTTATATTGGAGAGGATGCAACCGTCAAAAAATTTCCCGATTACAAGAAATTACCCGACCGGACGGTAGCAGGTAAAGATTGTACGGTATTTTCTTTTACCGACCAGTCGAAAACAATTACTATCGGAGAATGGAGGGGACTCCTGTTCCTGAAAGAATCGCAGGGAAACACGTTTACGGCCACTTCGTTCAGCGAAACGATCCCGGAAAACAGTTTTTCCGTTCCATCCAATTATCAATTAGTTAAAAATTAAAAAACAAACAAAATGAAAAAAGTAATCTTTTACATTTTATTGCCGCTGATCGTTATCACGACATCCTGCGGCAATAAATCAAAATCGAATGATGCAACCGCCGGCCAGGCGCCGGCTGTCGCGCCCAGTGCACAAAAAACGGCTACGGACAATAGAAGACTGCCTTTTGAGAGCGGCAGTTATAAGGAAACGACGAGCGCAATGGGGATGGGGGTCGACAAGACCGTTTATTTCGACAAATGGGGCGATTGGACTGCTACCGAAACCAAATCGGAAATAGAAATAATGAAAGGCAACGTTCTTAAAACCAATAAATTGGAAATTGTGAAAGGCAGCACGCACTGGAATCTCGACTTGATTGCAAAGACCGGCACAACCTATGAACTCAATGTTCCTATATCCGGAATGGCTGCATCCTTAGGCATGGCGGCTATGGGCGGAAAAGTGATGGAAGGGGTGGAAATAAAAGACCTGGGGGAAGAAACCTATCTGGGCTACCAATGCAAGAAATCGCAAATTAAATATGCCAAGATGGAGATGGATGCCACCGTGCTCGCTTATGGCAACCTCACCATGAAGATGGATGGAAAAATGGGGAAAATGGATGTTTCCACTACGGTTACTTCCATCGACTTGAGCGCTCCTCCCGCCGCCATCTTTGAAGTCCCGGCAGATATTGTAATAACAAAAACAGGAAATTAATCACTCGTTACTTGTCACTTGTCACTCGTAACTAAAAAAACAAACATCATGATCAACAGAGTAAAAGAAATCATCATCAATCCCAAAAAAGAATGGGAAGTGATCGCAGGCGAAAACACGCCGCATGTTAAATTGTTTATGAGCTATGTATTGCCTCTGTCGTTAATCCCTGCCATAGCCTCTTTCATCGGCTACGGACTGATTAGCTTTTCGGCTTTTGGCGTACATGCCAGTTTTATATCTTGGGGAATTCGTCAAGCGATAACCCATTGGGTAGCCATAGTGGGTGCAATCTATGCCACGGCTTATGTCGTTAATTTCCTTGCCGAAAACTTCGGGGCGAAGAAAAATTTCGATCAGGCTTTTTCGTTAGTGGCTTATTCCTTTACCCCCATGCTCATCGGAGGAATTTTTTACATTTTGCCTTCGTTATTCTTTTTAGCCGGACTGTGCGGATTATACGGCTTGTATCTGCTCTACCTCGGCATACAACCGATGATGAAAGCGCCCGCCGACAAGAATGTCAATTATTTCATCGTCAGTTTGATTGTAGCCATTGTCGTTACGGCAGTCCTTATGGCAGTGCTGACAGCGATATTACTTAGAAGCTTCTTTTAATTATGAATGATGAATGAACTGTCATTCCGCGCTTGACGCGGAATCCCCTGAAAAAGCGTTAAGAATTTTCGGGGGATTGCGGGTCAAGCCCGCAATGACAGAAACAACAAAGGGGCAACAAGCCCGCAATGACAGAATAATGAAAATTATGAAAGCAACAATCAAATTTTTAGCAATCGCAGGCATCTTTTGGATGTCGTGCATAGCGGCACAGGCGCAGTTCGGCAGGACGCTCGGTAGAGCGATTAATAATGCCGCCCAAGATGCCGCGGTTCGCAAAGCGCAGCAGAAAACCGATGAAGCTGTAAGCAAAGGCATCGACAAGGCAACCGATCCGAATTCCTACAAGGAGGATGGGAATGGGAACAATAACAACAATAATAACAACAACTCGTCGAATGGGGGAAATAATTCATCGGGCAATGCCGGTGGCTCCTCGCAAGGAGGAGGAACTGCTCAAACTGCCCAAAAAGACGCCCCGTCATTGGAAATGGCTTATGCCAAATCGGACTTTGTGCCGGGCGATGAGGTTATTTTCGACGACAATCAAGCGAATGAACAAATGGGTGAATTCCCAAGCCAATGGGATTTGTTACGCGGTAATGCAGAAATTGCCAGCATTAACGGTAAAAAAGTAATCCTCATGGATGGCAAAGATTCATGGTTAGAGCCTTTGATGAAAACGAAAAAAAACTATCTGGGGGATGTCTTTACGCTTGAATTTGACCTTTGTCAAAACAAAGGGGATTATGGCGGTCATTGTGAACTTGATTTTATGGGACCAAACGACGCAAGGGACCAAGACGTATTTACCGTAACAT
>Ga0123357_10002538_pt1 | contig 20433 bp, 16 predicted proteins | sample TergutEmb28metaG_FD_89873 | JGI IMG/M metagenome (GOLD analysis project Ga0123357, IMG submission 89873) | Embiratermes neotenicus P4 segment gut microbial communities from Petit-Saut dam, French Guiana - Emb289 P4 | ecosystem: Host-associated > Arthropoda: Insects > Digestive system > Gut ... | reverse complement strand
TCCGAGCAGAGCGAGGCGCTTCGACGAGAGCTGCTTGTGCAGCTTGAGGAGAAGCAACGAAGCGATGCGACGGAAATCGGCGAAAAGACGACGGGAGCAACCTTCGAGGGGTTCGGCTGTCTCACGGCGCTCGCGACGGCTGGTAAACACGCTCTAGTCGCTATTGACTTGACGTACAGAAAAGGACAACGTGAATGTTGTCGCTCATGACGCCCTGATCGCTTTCGCGGTCGGGGCGTCACGCATTTGGAGGCTTGGGCTGTGGAAAGAATGCGCGGATCTCGTGTGCAGATCGTGGAAAATCCTCCGCCAATCGAAGGTCGGGTTCCACCGAACGATCTCGAAGCAGAGGCCGCCGTGCTCTCGGCAATCATGCTCGATCCGTCTGCTCTCGATAAAGTCGTCGAACTCAAGCCCGAGTTTTTCTACTCGGAGGCGCACAGGCGAATTTTTGAAGCATGTCTCGAGCTTCGTGCTGGCGGTCACCCGGTTGACGTTTTGCAAGTCAGCAGTTGGTTGCGCGATCGGCAGCGTCTCGCCCAAGTCGGCGGCACCGGCTACCTGACCGAGATCTTGAACGCGGCTCCAGTTGTCGCGAACGTCGCCGCGTACGGCCTGACCATCCAGGAAAAGTACCGAATCAGACAGCTTATTCTCGCATGCCAGAAAGTCACGGCTCAAGGTTACGTCGACTACGGCGATCCGCAAACTTTCATCGATAGCGCCGAGCAGGCCATCTACAACATTTCACGCGCCTCGTCGAAACAGAGCGCCGAAAAGCTTCTCGACGTCATGAAAAAGGCGTTCAAGCGCTTGAGCGACGCGGTAGCTCGCGGGGATCGCATCACGGGCATTCCCACGGGCTTTGACCGGTTCGACCGCATGACTGCGGGTCTGCACGAAGGCGATCTCACGATTGTGGCGGCTCGTCCAGGCATGGGAAAAACCGCTTTCGTTCTCAACGTTGCCACGAACGTGGCTGCACCGAAGGGCAGGGAAGTCGAGGGCGATCCAACCGAGCGATGGGAAGAATCGGGAGTAGGCGCTGTAGTCTTTTCGCTCGAAATGCCTCGTGAGCAACTTGCCAACCGCATGGTGTGTTCCGAAGCGAAAGTCGACGTGAGCAAAATGCGTACAGGATTCCTTAGCGGGCAGGATTGGAGCAAGCTCACACAAGCGGCTAGCTTTCTCGGCAGCTTGCCAATTTGGATCGACGACTCACCAAGCCTCACGCTTCTCGAACTGCGTGCAAAGGTGCGTCGTCTTCAGTCGGATTTCGACGTGCGCGACGCCGAAGGGCGCAAAATCAAAAGGATTGGGTGCGTTATCGTTGACTACCTTCAGCTCATGAAAGGCCGCGACGGTGTGGCGTCACGCGAGCAAGAGATCTCGGAAATCTCGCGCGGTCTCAAAGCTCTCGCCAAAGAGCTCGAGGTGCCTGTCATCGCGCTCTCGCAGCTCAATCGCGCGGTTGAAACGCGCGGCGACAAATCCAAGCGCCCCATGATTAGCGATTTGCGCGAGTCGGGTGCCATCGAGCAAGATGCCGACAACGTCGTTTTTATTTACCGTGATGACTATTACAACAAAGAAGAGTCGACCGAGCCGAACGTCGCCGAGCTCATTATCGCCAAGCAGCGCAATGGTCCAACGGGTACAGCAAGGGTTCGCTTCGACAAGCAATACACGCGTTTCGACAACCTGGCGGAAGGCGAGTACGACGGAGACGAATGACCGGCACTAACGTGGCTTCTTCTCCGATCGCTCGGCTTATCGAATCGCGGCGTGTGATCGTCACGGTGGGAGCGGGTGGCGTCGGCAAAACGACGACAGCGGCAGCACTCAGCGTCGCGGCGGCGCGCGCGGGCAAACGCGTGCTCTGCCTCACGATCGACCCAGCAAAGCGTCTCGCGGAAAGTCTCGGTCTCGGTGAAATGCGATCCGAGGCTGTCACCATCGATCGGGATCGCTTCACAAGTGCTGGCGTGCCGCTCGAGGGCAGCCTCACGGCAATGATGCTCGACACCAAGCGCACCTTCGACGAGCTCGTGATCAAGTACTCATCAACGAAGGACAAAGCCGATAAGCTTTTATCGAACAAGCTTTACCAATACGTATCTACGTCGCTTGCCGGCACGCAGGAATACATGGCTATGGAGAAGCTCGTCGCCGTCAAAGACGACTCTCGCTACGACCTCATCGTGCTCGACACACCGCCAACGGCCAATGCGCTCGACTTCCTCGACGCTCCTGAGCGCCTGATCACCGCGCTCGACTCGGCCACGATGCGGTGGTTCGTCGACGCCTTCCAAGCTGGTGGAAAGTTCTCGCTCAACATCCTCGCAAAAAGCGCCGCAACCATCTTGCGCGGCATGGGCCGCATCACTGGCGGGGGCTTTCTCGAGGCAATGGCGGGGCTCATCGTCGAGCTCAACGATCTGTTCGGTGGTTTCAAAGAGCGCGCTTGCCGCGTCGAGCAGGCCTTGCGCGGGCCCGAGATCGCGTTCGTGCTCGTTACCAGCGCCTCGCCGCCCAGCATCCAAGAAGTGCTTTATTTTGCGCGTCGGCTCGAGGAGGCGAACATGCCGCGCGGGGCATTCGTGGTCAATCGCGTCCGCATGCCGCCAGAGCGAGCCGCAGTTGGCATCACCGAGGAAGATGCAAAAAAAGGCATTGCCGACAGGGAGCTCGCGCTCGACGACGATGCCCCTCTGCGCATCGTCCAGGCTCACGCCGACGCCGTGCGCCTCGCCGCGCTCGACATGCACAACATCCAAGCACTAAGGGTTGGGCGAACGCCTATAGTTCATGTCGCCGAGCTCGAGACCGATGTGCATGACATTCAGCTGTTGTCACAGCTTGCCGATGCGCTCATGGGTCGTTAGATCGGGTAGGGGCACCCCTTGTGGGTGCCGGCCGCCCCTACGAATGTGCGTTTTGTCGGTTGTAGGGGCGCCATTCATGGCGCCCGACCGCGGCATTTTGGAATCCATACCATTGGCCAATCGCCGATCCCGAGGGCGCGATGAATCGCGCCCCTACATAGGCATCAAAAAGCGTTCAATGGACTCCCGGAAGATGAGGAACTCGACGAACGCAAGCACAAGAAACGGCCCCATCGGCAACCGCGTCGTTGCCAGGCCCGTTTCGTCGTACGCCATTGGATCGTCGGCAAGCAACGCCAGTGCCTCGGCGTCTCCTTTTTCTGCTTGTGCGCGCAACTCTGCGATTTGTAGCTTGACGCTTTCGGGAACCGGGAAAGACCGTCCGAGAGCGCGTGCAGCGAGCGCAACGAATGTAGACTGCATGGCACCGGCAAAGAGAACGAAGAAGGCTCCGGTTGTGCCGAGCCACGCGCCAGAGGCAACGACGAGTTTTGCGTCGCCGAATCCGATGCCGCTTCGGCCTCGAATCTTCTTGTAGATTGCAGCTGGAACGATCGACAGCACTGCCGCGCAAATCGCACCGACCAATGCCCCCCGAAAGCCGACGCTTCGGAACGGCGAGGTGACAAGGCCAATGGCGGCGATTCCAAGCGTTATCTCGTTGGGCAAGATCATGTGCTCGATGTCAACGGCCGCGGCCGCAAAAAGGGCGGCGCATGCAAAAACATCGAGCGCGAAGTTTGCCGCAGTCTCCGGCAAAAGCGCACTGCCAGAAGAACGCATTGCGTGTGCGAGTGCGAGCCCCGTGACCATGGGCAAGACGACGAGGAGCACGCGTGTGCGAGTAGAGCCTGCAGCACGATGCGTGATGTCGCTCCGGGCAGACAGAATTTCGGCGATGCGAAAGGAGCCAATGCCCATCGCTGCGCCGATGCCGGCGCCAATCGCGTACACAAGGGCAGGAGAGATGTGCATTAGTAAGGTGGACGGCGTGGGGGACGGTACGGCCACGGCGCTTGCACCGGCCTGTAACCTGGCCCGTAATTTGGCCCCTGACCTGGCCAGGCTGCCTGCGGTGCGGGTGGCTGCCAGCCCGCATACGGCGATGGCGGCGCTGTCCACGGTCGCGGCAGCGGAACCGGTCGACCGAGTGCACGCGATACCGCTGCACGGAGCATGTGAAGCTCTTGGCGCAAAGGCACGATCAAGTCCGCACTTATGGTGAGCTTGCGCCCTTGCGTAGCTCGCCTGGCGTGCCATTTGCTGAGTGCGAGCCGCGCCGCGACGTCGATGAACTTCCTGCCCACGCTGCCACCGAACGAAAACGTTGCGCGGAGCCGCGCCACCGGCGAAGTCACCAGGTCAAGCTCCCATGGCGTGAGATGACCCATGAGCACTTCGTCTTTGAGGTGATCGCGGATGATTCTTCCTTTTCGTCTGACGAGCCATATGAGCACGCCAAGAAAGGCGAGGACGAACAAGAACCAAAGCGGCAGCATGAATGCGACGAGCTCGTTCGAGATCAGAGCTGCCGTATTCCATGTAGAATGCAATAACACCGCGAACAAGTAACCGCCCGCTGGGGCAAGCCACTTCAACCATGTTTTGTTGGTTTCGCGCGCAATGCCGAAACCGATCCCCGTCATCGATGTGTAGAGCGGGTGCCCCCACGGAGCGAGGATGCCGCGCACAACGAAGGTGCCGAGAAGAATGCCGTCCTTGTGTGTGAGCATTTCTGTTTTCGCGGCAGCGCCATAGTAAATGATGTTCTCTATGGCTGCGAAGCCAAGCGCCGCAAACGTCGCGTAGATCACGCCATCGACGATGCCATCGAACTCGCGCCGCAAAAAATAGAACACGCCGAAAACGGCGAGGCCTTTCATGAATTCTTCGACAATGGGCGCGCTGATGCATGCACCAATCGCGTCGCCGAATTCGGCCCCGCCAATTGCGTTACCAATGACGTGTACCCCGGTATTAATGAGTGCGGAGAATCCGCACGCCGCGATGGCGCCCCATGAAAGGGCAAGCAGCAAGCACCACCAAGGCTCGGGATCGTAACGGTCGATGATCCAGGGGATCCACAAGTATACGGCGAGCGGAGGCAGAGCGAAGATCGCTCCGATGAGCATCGCGCTCATGTCGGCATCGGGGTGCTTCGACGCCAGCATGGGGCCAACGAAAACAACAACAAGAAAGAAAAGCCCTGCGAGCATCCCGAGCACGTAAAGAACAGCGCCAACGGCGCGGCGGGTGGCTTCGGGTTTGGGTCGTAGGGCCACACGACCGTAGTAAGGTTGCATGTTCATGCGTTGACCGTTGCGCGAAAGAGCGTGCCTTCACCGTCAAGGGTGTAAATGCCAGTGTACGCTCCTAAGAACGCGCACGCACCGCGCTCGAGCCGCACAGCGTCATCGGCCTTGGAGCGCACATCGACCGCGCCTTCGGTGCAGAGCAGGATCTCCGGACCGGATGTAGTGCGAGTGACTTGGCGCTTTTTCGCGCAGCTTGCGCGGCCCAAGCGCAACGTTGACAAGCGAAATTCGCGCGCCGGCGTGTCAAAGACGCGCTCGACCTCGTCGACTGCACGCGCTACGAGCTTCGTTACCGGACCAGCCGTGAAGTCGAGCACGCGTAGCAGCTCGGGGACGTCGACGTGCTTTGGCGTGAGACCGCCGCGCAGGACATTGTCAGAGCTTGCCATGATCTCGACTCCGACTCCGCCGAGGTAGGCGTGGAGCTTTCCAGGCCCAAGGTAGATTGCCTCGCCTGATTCAAGGTGCACGTGATTCAGCAGCAGAGCGATGACAACGCCGATGTCGTCCGGGTAAAGCCCGGCAAGCCGTGCTGTCCACGCGCGCTCTTTGGTGAAGGCGTCTTTTGCGAGGCCGCTAGTGCGCGCACACGCTGCCACGGTTTTTGAAACAAGGATCGCGCGGCCATCGGCAGGGGTTGCCATGATTGCCTGAACTGTTGCCAAAAGGCCGCTATCGTTGTTCGCGTTGCTCGCATTGCGAGCAGAGCGAAGTGGCAAAGCCACGTTTTTTAGCTCCGCGACGTCGAGCGCGTCGAACAATGCAAGCGTGTCGTTGATGGGGCGGAAGCCCAAGAGCGCGTCGAACGGGCCAAGCGCGCAGAGTAGCTCGGGCTTGTGCGAGCGATCCTTGTAATTGCGATGCGCAGAAGTAGGCGATATACTTCGTCGTTCTTCGTCATCGAACCCTGCTTCTGCGTGCGCTTGGTTTGGGTGTGCCTGAAGTGACAATGGCTGCGCAGCGGCGAGCACCTTTAGTAGAAATGGCAAGCGGGCGCCGAACGCTTGCACATTCGTCTCGCCAAGTTCGCGCATCGGATTGGTCGCAATGATGTCAGCGAGCGAAACCGGCTTGCCTTGTCTCATGACCGATGATGGAGCCAGTGGATGATCTCCCATCCAGAGTTCAGCCTCGGGGCGGCCCTCACCTGGTGTTGGTGTGGCTGGTGCGGCCCGACCAACAAGCTCGGCGATCGCCGTGTGCGAGCCCCACGCATAGGGCATGATTGTGCACGCGAGCTTATCGATCATTGCCCGAGCTTCTCTGTTTACAGCAATCTGGCCTCGCTTGCGACTTCCGTGATAGCCTCGGCGCTCTCCAAATGCAGAGTTCCCCTCTGGTTTTGCCGGGCGCTTTATACGTAGGGCTAGACAATCGCGGGCGTGTTGTGGCTCATGTTGGGCCGGCCGCCGGGTGGTTGATTCCTCACGGAATTTTAGGCTGGTCGCACGAGGTGTCCGTGATTCAGCGCGACGATCTCACTGTCGACATCCGAAAGTCGGCAAAGGCTGTCTCGCCGGAAGAGCAAATTCCAGAGGGGCGCATGCCGCTGGCGTTGCAGGCAGCGCAAAAGAGCCCGCTCATAGCGGTTTCGAACAGGCTTATACCGAAGCTTGTCGAGGCGGGATTGCGCGTTCACACGATCGGCGTCGATCGTGTCACAAGTAGCTTCTACTACCTGGCAGAAGGAGGAGGCGAAGACCCAATTCGCTGCGAGGGCGATCTCGTGGCCGCCGTAGGTACAATGCTCGGCGACCGGGCAGAAACCGCAGCAATCGAAAGGGTTCTCGATGGCCTTGTCGACAGACTTCTGCGTGCGCTGTCGCGTAACCGCGTGTGTGAGCTAGACGTCGAACTGGCAGCAGCGCTGCCGCGCGCAGCAGCCGACGGATCTGGCCTTGCGGATGTGAATCTCGAGCGCTTCGAAAAAGAGCTCTCGGAGCTTGTCAACGGCTCCACGAAATATGTGGAGTTCGCCGAGGAGATCGCGGCCAAGCTTACCGAAACCAACGATCGTAGATTTCCTGTTCCGCTTTTCGGCGCAGCGCGGAAGGTTCCGCAAGGCCCCTTCGATCTTACGGTAGGCCAGTGCAAAGTGTCGCTGCCCACCTACGAGCGTTGGATTATGGCAACGCCACTCACCGAGCCTGCTGCAGCAGGGGCGCCAATAGCAGCCGCCGCCGCTCCGCCGCCCAAACCTGCCCCAATATCTGCTCCGCCACCTGCGGCCCGCGCAGCCGTCCCTGCCTCGACGCGGCCACCAGCGCCAGCAATGCCCGCGGCGTCGCGCGAACCCTTGTCGAGGCCACCTTCATCTGTTGTTGGTGCGCCGTCGCGTCCTCCGCAAACTCCGCAAAGCGCGCGGCTTCCGGAAAGGCCCAAGGTAACCACATCGAAGCTTCCCGACGTCGCTGAAAAAGCCGCCGCAGAAAAGGCTGCCGCAGAAAAAGCAGCGGCAGAAAAACTGGCCGCCGAGAAAGCAGCCGCAGACAAACTGGCTGCTGAGAAAGCAGCGGCGGAAAAAGTTGCTGCAGAGAAAGCAGCCGCAGACAAACTGGCTGCTGAGAAAGCAGCGGCGGAAAAAGTTGCTGCCGAGAAAGCCGCGGCAGAAAAGGTTGCCGCGGAAAAGGCTGCTGCAGAGAAAGCAGCGGCAGAAAAGGCTGCCGAAGAAGCAAAACAGACCAAAGGCGGCGAGCTCGAAAAAGCGACGGTCCCGCAGACAAACGACGGCATGTTGTGGATTATGCTGGCCGTTGTTGTCCTAGCCGCCGCTGCTTTGGCTATTTGGCAATTCTTCACGCAAAAATAGGGGCACGATTCATCGCGCCCTCATTTTATGCCGCGATCGGGCGCCATAAATGGCGCCCCTACATCCAATCAAACGCAATTCGTAGGGGCGCGATTCATCGCGCCCTCAGGGTGGTCGCCCTAATACTTCTTTTTAATGTCGTCGAGGCACGCCATGTCGCCAAGTTCTTTGCACGCTCCACGGACGAGACGGACCTCTTCCGACGACGCATGACCACCGTGCACGCGTGCTTCGAGCAGCGCGCGGACTTCACCGGGCCGGCCGTCGAGAGCCGCAAGACGTGCTTTTTCGAGCGCATCGTTTGAAGCTTTTGGTGCTACCGAAGCGTTCGGCGTCGGCACAGGCGTCGCACCATCGGCAGGTGTGCGGCGCGGTGGCACGGCGGCGTCGATTGGCGTTGGCGTTGTGGCCCGCTTGGTAGATTGGGTAGGTTGCCGCGCTGGATTCGCAAGATTCGCTGTCGCAACAACGCTTGGTTGTTGGCTTGACGGCGTCGCTCCATCACTCATGGCATTCATTGCACTCATGGTGTTCGTGGTAGCGATCTGGTCGCTTGCGATCTTGCGGCGTGCGCTGTCGACTGTTTCCGCGTTTGCCACGCGGTCGAGCAGCGCGCGGCGTGCCGATGGATCGGACTCGGCCTGCGCTTTTTTAAGGATGGAGTCGGCCCAAGTGGCTTCAATTTGCTGGTAGTCGGGCGACTGGCGCAAGGGCGATGTGGGGGCGATCTGCGTTGTGATTTGCGAATGTGGGAGCTCGCAGTCGTCGACTGAACACGCTCGTTTCGCCTCGATCAGTAGCGAGTACTCAGGGCCGGGGGTTGTCGTGGGGGCCGTGGTTGGTGAGTGGGGTTTCTTCGAGCGGGCGAGATGGACGGACATCAACGCACCCACAACGATCACAACTGCAATGCCTGCGCCGGCCAGCGCGTAGCCGTGCCGAGCACGTTTCTGCGGCAAAACTGGCGTTTCGCGATCGCGGATGATTCTTAGCTGCTGGCTCTCCGTTGGGCCGTGAACAAAGACTTGGCCAGCACCAACGAACTTGAGTCGAACATCACCAATCTCGATGATGTCGCCGGCTTCGATGATGGCGCGATGTAACAATACCGTGTTGACGCGCACCCCATTGGCCGAGCCGTTGTCAACGATCTCGAAGCGGCCGTCGCCGAGCGCGTGAACTTCACAATGCAGGCGCGACACCGAATTGTGCTGAATCGAGATGGTTGCGTCTTCGGCGCGACCTATGGTTAAGCGCTCACGGTCGAGAGGGAACTCGACACCTGGTTTGGGCCCGGCAAGTACCACGATGCGGCTTGGACGCTCGGTAAGAGTTTGCCCGCGGAAACCCCCTGCCGTTGGCATGGTTGCCGTGATGTCAGCGTTCGTCGCAACTGCTGGAGCCGTGTCTTTGACCTCCTCGTCTTGCAAGATGAGGTGGTAGTCACCGATTTGGATCAGGTCGCCGTGCTGCAGTTCTTGCTTATGTGCGACACGCAGGCCGTTGACAAAGACGCCGTTGTAGCTCGACCTATCTTCCACGACAAACGACTCTTTGCTGGCTTGCGTAGAGCCGTTGCTGCTGGTGTGCGTGCGATGGATACGACCATGCTCCCTCGAGACGTTTCTCTCGGTTAGCCGGATGGTGTTCCCCTCTTGACGCCCGATGGAATAATCGTCACGCGTCAACGGAACGACCGTGCGTTTCCCTTCGTCGTCCTCGATTACCAGCTTCCACATGGGCGGAGCGCGCATAAACCGGCGTGGAGCCGCGATGAATACTGTAGCGACCTTTGTGTCACAAAAGCAACTATTCAATCTGCTTAATCCGCAACTCGCTGTGCATCGCGCCCGTAGGGGTGAGGCCGAGCCGAAGCGCGACCACTGGCAGCTTCATCCTGAAAACTTCAGGGACCCCAGGCATGAGCCATGTGTTCTGAAAGCGAATCGTTGGCCAGCGAACTTCGTCGGTTGACTCGAGCGTTGCGCCTTCCGGCACGAGCGCCATGCGCAGGTGGTTGTCGGTGCAGTGCTCTTTGTAGTGCTTGCGGAGCAGGTCTGCGAGCATTGGATCTTCGACCACGCGTACGCCGAAAGCCTTTGCTACGCCAGAAACCGTGACATCGTCGTGGGTCGGGCCAACGCCGCCTGACGTGACAAGCCAGTCGTGTGACCCCGCGAGCATGGCGACCTCGCGTGCGATGTCGTCGACTGCGTCGAGGATCATCACTACGCGGCGCAGTTCGACTCCAACACCGCGCAGCATTCTCGCAAGGACATAGACGTTCGCTTCTTGCACTTCACCCGAAAGAAGCTCGTTGCCAATGATGAGTGCAGCTGCAGTTCTGGGCGGGGGTAGCGGTGCATTCGGCGACACAAGCGGCACAGAAATAGGGTACCAGGTTGTGCGGGTTAGCTGGCAGGCTTTTTTTCTTGCCGAGACCGCTTTCAACTTGAAAGCGGTCTATCTTTCGATTTGACGCGTCTATCGCACAAAGGGCGAGTCAGTGGCGAGTCGGTCCGGTGGTAAGCTCGTCTCGTGCGCCGCATTCTCGTTGTCGAAGACTCCGCATCGACACGCTCCTATGTTCGCGCCATCCTCGAAGACGGCGTGTTTGCTTCTGTCATTGGTCCGCTCGAAATCGACGAGGCGCAGAGCGGCTTCGATGCAATGCGTCTTCTGCCGCGCGCGCACTATGATCTCGTCATCACGGACATCAACATGCCCGACGTAAACGGGCTCGAACTCATTCGCTTCATCCGCACGTCGGCAACCTACAGCGCAACGCCCCTGGTCATTATCTCCACACAAGCAACCGAGCGCGACATCGAGCGGGGACTCGAGCTCGGTGCCGATGCCTTTGTGCCGAAACCCTTCGAACCCGAGCTCCTTCGGTCGACGTGCAAGTGTCTGCTTGCTGGCTGCGAGCACGCCGGTGGCTGAAAATCCAAACAGCGGTCGGAGCGAGAACGCGGGAGATAAGGCGCGCGAGGAGTTTTTCTCCGAGGCTCAAGAGATCGTCGATGGTTTGAGTCGTGATCTGCTCTCGCTTGACGAAGTGAGCCGGCGCGGCGGTAGTGACGCCGAACTCGTCAACGACGTTTTCCGCGCGGTGCACACGTTGAAAGGGCTCTCTGGGCTCTTTGGCGCTGCGATGATGTCCGGCCTCTCGCACGAGCTCGAGAACCTTCTCGACGATCTACGCCTCGGTAGGATCGAGCTCACCTCACCGGTGCTCGATCTGCTCTTTCAGTCCGTCGAGCTTTACGCACGCATTCTTGCCGCCGCAAAGGGAGATGCGCCCGAGCCCGCGTCGGAGGTCAAGGCGCTGCTCATCGCATTGGGGCAGGTCTCTCAGCAGCGGGAAGGCGGCGGCAGCGTCATCGCGCGATACGAGCTCGACCCAGGGCTCCTTGGTGTCCTCACCGAATACGAAGAGCACCGGCTGCGGACCAATCTGCAATTGGGGCTATCGCTCTTTCGAATGCGCGTGCACTTCCCCTTGTCGAGCATCGACTCGTCGCTCGATGATCTCAAAAGCAAAACGCGCCCGCTCGGCGAGATCATCACGTTCTTGCCGACCGGCGAGGGCGGCGACACCGAGAGCGTCGAGCTCGAGATTTTCGTTGCCAGTCGCGAGGCACTCGGCACGCTCCGGTCGGTCATCACTGGGTCGAACATCGTCATCGAAGAAGTCCGCCATCGCGATGTCACACTCTCGGCTCCTTCCGCGGCAGCGGAAGGACACGCCGCGCCGATGTCCGTTCAAGAGCACATCGACGACGCCCACTCCAACCGAGCGCCTACAGCCCCTCCCGCGGCGCACTTGCTTGGGGACGCCGCTTTCCATCTTAGCCATGGCGTTCGAGCATCGACGAATCCAGACAAGAGAGCCAGGGCCGACGGCGAGCTCACTCTGCGATCCGTGACACAAACTGTGCGTGTCGACATTCGCAAGCTCGACTCCCTGATGGATATCGTCAGTGCGCTTGCCATCGTGCGTTCGCAAGTTGCGCGTCTTGCCGAGCGCGTGCGGCTCGAGCCCGGGCAATCGCAGCTTGCAACGGATTTACACCGCCTTCATCGCTCGTTCGACCGTCACCTCGAACAAATGCAGAATGGCATTCTCGAAGTGCGCATGGTTCCGCTCGGGCAAATCTTCGACAAGCTCGCGCGCATCGTTCGCCAAGTTTCGCGTGAGTACGACAAGCAGGTAAACCTCGTGATTACGGGCGCTGAGACGGAGATCGACAAGCTTATCGTCGAAGAGCTGAGTGATCCGCTCATGCACATGATTCGCAACGCCATCGATCACGGCATTGAAGACCGCGACGAGCGCATGCGTGTTGGAAAGCCGCCGGTGGGCACCATCGCAGTCAATGCATTCCAAAAGGGAAACCACGTCGTTGTCGAAGTCGAAGACGACGGCAAAGGCATCGACCCACAGCTCATCGTGTCCACTGCCGTTCGCCGCGGCATCTTGACCGATGCCGAGGCGCGGGAGAGCAACGAAAGGGAAATCTTGAACCTCGTTTTTCAGCCCGGCTTCACGACGAGGAACGAGGCAACGAGCCTGTCTGGCCGGGGCGTCGGCATGGATGTCGTTCGCACGAACATTGGCAAGCTCGGTGGCGTCGTCGACATTGCGAGCGAGATTGGCATCGGCACGAAGATGACCATCGTGCTGCCGATTACCCTTGCGATCATCAGTGCGCTGCTCGTCGAAGTGTGTGGCCGTACCTTCTGCATGCCGCTCGCCAGCGTTGAAGAGGCCATTGTTTTCGACGAAACACAGGTGCGAACTTTCGAGGGGCGCGAAGTCATGAACCAGCGTGGAGCCACGTTGCCGCTCGCGCGCCTCGACAAGGTGTTCGAGCTCGACGGCGTTCGGCCCGGCGTGTGGAATAGCGACGCCTTTGGAGCGATGCCCACACCGTCCGCGGTGCGCTCCGGCAACAAGGCCAACCAGCTCGGCGGCTATGTCGTGATTGCCAAGGTTGCCGATCGCCGCGTTGGGTTCGTGGTCGACAGGCTCATCGGCCAGCAAGACATCGTCATCAAAGCGCTGGGAAAAACGCTCGAGAAGGTGCGTGGCTTCGCAGGGGCGACCGAGCTCGATGGTCAGCGCGTTGGGCTCGTCATCGACGCGGCGTCGCTTATCTCGGAGATCCTGTCGAACACGTCGGACACACGGGATATTCGCGACACTCGCGACGCGCGCTTTGCAGACGCCTCGGCCGTGGCCGGCTCGCTGCCTGGAAGCGTCTCAGAGGGTGTTTACCAGCCGTCGCGAGCGACGTGAGGCCAAGGCGGGACCGAGGAGCCCGCGTAAGCGTACGTTGTGGTACGTGCGCAGGCACCGCAGGGACCAACGAAGGCATTCGCGGCGCGCAGCAGGCTGGTAAACACTCTCTCATGAAGTCTCTGGTGGCGCGGGTGAGGCGAATGCCCGACGGACAATCGATCTCACGGCGAGTGGGCGAGCTCGGCAAGCGCGTGGAGGTTCTCGCGTTTTCGCTCTGGCCCGAGGCCTATGCGATCATGATCGGCAACATCGCCGAGATCTTGAAGCCTTTGCCGATTACCGAGGTGCCGCGCTCGGGCCCTGAGATCGTCGGTGTCATGAGCGTGCGCGGGCGGCTCGTCACCGTTTTGGATCTGAAGCAACGTTTCAAGCTCGCACGCACTTTTTCCTTCGACAATCGTAGCCGCATTTTGCTTGTAGACGTGCGCGGCGAGCAGATTGGTCTGCTTGTTGACGAGGTGCTAGGGGTTTACCGTTTGGCCGATCACGAAATCGAGCCGCCCACCGTCATGGGATCGGAGCATCCACCGTACATTATCGGCATTGGGCATCCTCTAGGAGGCACCGTGCTCATGCTGCTCGATCTTGCCCCCCTGTTTTCTTCCTCGATGGGCTGATGGATCCACTCGATTCCGGTCCGGAGAAACAATGCCCAGGCAGCGTCACGATTCCTCGAAAAACATGGTCAGCTTTCTCGTTGGCGAGACCACGTATGCGGTGCGTATCGACCTTGTCCGCGAGATCGTCAGGCCGCTCGAGATCGCAGAGCTGCCACTCGCGCCGAAGTCGGTGCGTGGCGTCGCGTCGTTTCGCGAGCATGTGGTGCCCGTCGTCGACCTTCGCGATCGCTTTGGCCTGCCGCCGATCCAAGACTCGCGCAGAAGCAAGTGGATCATCGTCGATGTGGCCCGTGTGCCGATCGTACCCCTCGCGTCCGCCGCGCCAGTCGCGAGTGCGACGCGTACGGAAGCCGAGGGCAGAAGTCTTGCCGCACTTGCCGTTGATTCGGTAACCGAGGTGTTTGGCATCGCCAACGCGGCCGTCCGGCCGTCGCCATCGCTTGGCGATGGCGATGCCGTTCGCGGCATCGAGGGCGTAACCGAACACGGTGGCAAACTCGTTTTCGTGCTCGACTTGCGCTCGCTCCAGGCGATCGTCGAAGCTAGTGCCGCCGCCGGGCACAGGTTGCAATCGACATGAGAGGGACCGTTGAAAAGGCGGCACTAGGAGAAGCCGAACTTCTGCCGAACGGTACTAGTAAGGCTATGACATGACCCATGCGAAGTGCGAGCGTTCATGAACGGCTCGGCGACGCCGAGCCCGAAATTCGCAGGTTGGCGACGCAGGACATTGTCCGGCTGCGTGCTCCGGATTCGTGCGAGCTGCTCCTCGTAGCGCTTGGCGATGAAGACTGGCGCGTACGCAAAGAAGCTGCGAGCGTCGCGTCTCACGTAACCCCCCGAGCATCCGTTCTCGCGACTCTCGTGCGGGCGCTTGGGCAGCGCGAGAGTGTTGGGCAGCGCAACGCCGCTGTGGAAGCCCTGGTCTCCATCGGTCCGGACTCCGTGCCGTGGGCCGTCGATGCACTAGCCAGGTTCGATGCGGATGGGCGCAAACTTGCTGCCGAAGTTTTGGCGCGCGTTCCAACGCTCGGCGGGATTCGCGCGCTCGTGGGAGGTCTCACCGACGAAGATCCGAACGTCGTGGTTGCCGTTGCCGAGGGGCTAGGCCAGGCGCATCTTGCGGGCGAGGACGCCAGGGCGCTAGCAGCTACGGCGCTCATCGGCGCACTCGGCGTGGAGGGCATGCCGCTGCGTCTTGCCGCGCTCAGCTCGCTTCGCGCACTCGACGTCGAGATCCCGTGGGCTTCCCTCGAGCCGCTGCTCGAAGAGCCGCTGCTTCGGCGTGTTGCGATCAGTGCGGCTGGCGGGAGCCGCTCTCCGCGCGCCGTGCGAGCACTTGCCGAAGCCATTGGCGATCCGAATCGGGCGATCGCTCACGAAGCCGTTGCAACGCTGGGGAGATGGATCGAACGCACATGGGGCAAGGGCGACTGCCCTGACCTCGATGTCGTGGAGAAGACTCTGCACTCTTCTCCTCAGCTGCATGCGCGCCTGCGTGACCTAGCGCGAGACGATACCAATGCTGCAACCAGGCGCGCGGCAATCCTCGCCCTTGGTCTCGTGAAAGATCCGGACGACGTTTCCCTGATTGCAGATGCACTCGCGAACGACGATGTGGCCGAGCACGCCGAGGTTGCACTGCGCTGGTTCGGTCGCGAGGCGGTTACGCCTCTTCTGGTGGCCGGGCGCTCGGCCGCGCCTCGGCTTCGTGACGCGACGATCTCCATGTTGCCCGAACTCGCTCTGTCCGAGCCACCCGCCGAAAATGCACGGCTAGCATCCGAGCCTCTTGCTGCGGTGCGCGAAATGCTTTCTGACGCGTCCGAACAAGTCGTTGTCGCGGCGTTGAAAAGCTTGTCGATTGCCGGAGCCGCCATCGACCTCGAGCCCGTGGCGCGCCTTGTGAACGATGAATCGCACAAAGTCGTGTCTCTCGCAGCGGCAAGTGCGCTTCGCGAGATTGCCCGGCGCAATCCGGTCGAGGCTCGAACCTTGGTCGCAAATGTCGATCCTCGAGGCGACGCGGCGCTCGTCGCAACCCTTGTGCTCGCCGCGCTCGCGGCCGTCGAAAAAGTATGCCCGAGCGACAGAGAATTTCTCGAGGGTGCGCTCACACATCGTGATGCACAGGTTCGGCAAAGCGCTATCGAGGCATTCGCATCCGTCGGCGGGCAGCAGGCAGTAGCAGCCGTGTCGCTGTCGCTTGCGGACGAAGAGCCTCTGGTCGCGCAAGCCGCGATCCGAGCGCTTGGCCGTCTCGGTCGTGCCAACGAGCTCGCGTCGCTCGCGGCGTCGACGCATGATCCCATTCGCCTTGGAGCAACGCTTCGTGCACTTGCCGACGCCGATCCCGAGCGCGCGCTCGGAGCCGCCAAGCCGCTTGCTCAGTCCCGTAACGCTTTCGTAGCAACAGCAGCCATCGAGGTCATCGGATCGGTTACTTCGGCTCTTCGTGCTTTTGGTGCCGACGAGGCATCGCTGGCAGGCGCTGATGCGCTCATGGATGCAACGACGCACGCCGACAACGAAGTCGTGAAGGTTGCTCTTGCGCAGCTGTCGAGCACCGGCGATGAACGAGCCCTCTTGGCGCTCGGCCGTTGTCTCGAGCACCCGGAAGACGTCGTTCGACGCTACGCCGCGGAGCTCGTTGGGCAAGAAGAAAGCGTTGAAGCCGACAGCCTGCTGCGTTCGCGGCTCAATCGCGAGCCAAGCGCCTACGTAAGAAGCGCGATCATGGAAGCATTGTCGGTACGTGCAGATCGCGCAGATCGCGTGGGCCGCGGACGATGATGCGAGCGCGCTCGCGTTCCGGCGTGGCAGGCGGGCTATGTCATGGCCCCGAGCGCGAGCCTCGGCTCGGTATCGACGAATACCGGTTGCTGCGCGATTTGGTGAGCGAGCGACTCGGCATTTGGTTTGCACCCGAGTCTCGCACGTCGCTCGAGCGGCGACTCCGAAGCAGGCTTGCAGCACGAGGCATCGCGACGTTCTCCGACTACTATCAGATGCTCAAATATGGCCTTTTTGCCGACGAATGGGACGAAGTCGCCGAGCTTTTGACAACGCACGAAACCTACTTCTTTCGCGAGGACTATCAGCTTCGGGCCTTCAAAGAAGAAGTTTTACCAATGCTTTTCCAAACCCAGAAAAATAGAAGGCAGTTGTTCGTTTGGAGCGCCGGGTGCTCGACAGGGGAAGAGGCATACACCATCGCGATTCTTGTTCTCGAATCGGGGCTGTTCGACGGATGGGACGTGAGAATCTTTGGTTCGGATCTCTCGAAGCGGTGCATCGCCGCCGCGCGGCGTGGGATTTATGCTTCCCCTTCTTTCCGTGCGACCCCAGACGATAGAAAGCGCAAATGGTTTATTTTAGTAGATAAGGCGGCGGTAGATAAGGCGGCAGGCAAAAATGCAGAGATCAATTCGACGTCTTCGACTCCTGCCGCGTTTACGGGCGCATTCGGTGTGGTTCCAGCGGTGCGCGCGCTTTGCCATTTTGGACAGATGAACATTCTCGACCAAGAGCGCATGCACCTGGTGAGTCGGTGCAACGTGATCTTCTGTCGAAACGTTCTCATCTACTTTGATGCATCAAGCCGACGGCGAGTCATCGAGATGCTCCACGAACGCCTGAACCCCGGCGGCGTGCTCTTGCTTGGGCACGCCGAGTCGCTGTTGAATGTCTCCACAGCATTCGAGCTTTTGCATTTGAAGGAAGACCTCGTTTACAGGAAGCCTATCGTCGCCACAGCAGATGCGGTCACGCGATGACGAAAGAACCCATACGACTTCTCGTGGTAGACGACTCGGCTTACAACCGTCGCAACATCGCCGAAACGTTTGCCACGTTTCCCGAGGTTACAGTGGTTGGCAAAGCGGCCGACGGCGAGGAAGCACTGAGGCTTGCCTCGCTCCTCAAGCCCGATGTCATCACGCTCGATCTCGAGATGCCGCGGATGGACGGCTTTACGTTTTTGCGCATTTTGATGTCGAGGACGCCAATTCCAGTCATTGTCATTTCTTCCTATGCGCAGAGGGAAAACATTTTTAAGGCGCTCGAGCTGGGCGCGCTGGATTTCGTGGCAAAGCCGACGGCGCAGATCGCCTTCGATGCAACCAGCCTACGCGAGCAAATCGCCCAAAAGGTACTGCTCGTACAGCAGCTTCGGAGCACACCGAGGCTCGCGGCGTCTGCGGTGGCAGCCGCGCGTCGCCATGGCAGTGGGCCAGTTTCAACCGACGGTCGCGCAACCGTGCCCGATGTACCGACAGCTCGTACGTCGGTAGCTGTCGTCGCGCCCGACTACGTTGTTGCCATCGCGAGCTCCACGGGCGGCCCGTCTGCGCTCCTCGAGATCTTTAGCAAGGTTCCGCGCACGTCCACGGCTGCCATCGTTGTTGCGCAGCATATGCCTGACAAGTTCACGCGCACCTTCGCCGATCGCCTCGACCGCCGAGGCGTTGTGCGTACGAGCGAAGCCGAGGATGGCGATCGTGTTGGCCGGCTCATGGGGTTCGTGTGCCCTGGCCAGCGGTGCATGGAGGTCGTCCAAAACGGTACCGAACTTCGCATCTCGGTGACTGCGCCGAGACCGGACGACCGCTACGTGCCGAGCGCCGATCGCTTGCTCAAAAGCGTCGCGCAAGCAGCGGGAACGCGCGCCATTGGCATCATTCTCACAGGCATGGGCGACGATGGGGCTGTCGGCGCGCGCGCGATCCGTGATGCTGGCGGGCTCGTTATTGCCGAGTCGCAAGAGACCGCGGTGGTCTACGGCATGCCAGGCGCTGTGGTACGGGCTGGCATTCCGCATAAGGTCCTCTCGCTCCCGGAGATCGCCGACTGCATCGCCCATCTTGGTTAGACCCGAGGTGAGCTCGAGGTGGGCCTGCGGTGCGGTGTGCTATGTTCGCGCGCCATGAACGCGGAACTGACCGAGCTCGCTCGGCTTGGCGAGCGAGTCGTCGCCATGGCCACCAAGGGTGGTGCGACCGTTGCAGAATGCATGGTTCGCTCGGGAAGGGAACTCTCGGCGCGCGTGCGCCTGGGCGAGCCGGAGCTCATCGAAGAAGCCGAGCATCGCTCCGCGGGCCTTCGCGTGATGAAGGGCAAGCACGTTGCCACGACATCAACGAGTGATCTCACCGAAGCGGGCATTGCTCGGTTCGTTAGCGACGCCCTCGAGCTCGCCGATCTCGCGCAAGAAGATCCCTTCGCAGGACCTGCAAACGCGACGCTTTTGACCGATCCAAGCAAGGCCCCAGACCTCGATCTGTTCGATCCCAAAGGCGGACAAGTCGATGCCTCCGCGGCGATTTCCATCGCAAAGGCTGGCGAACGCGCCGCAGAGCAATTCGATCCGCGAATCACGAACAGCGACGGCGCCACGTTCAGCCGTACGGCGGGCGGTGCCGCCTTGGTGCTTTCGAGCGGTTTTCGCGGTGCGTATCAGGGCTCCTACCAATCGCTGAGCGTCGTTCCCGTTGCCGACGACGCAGGCGGCAAGAAGCGTCGCGGATCGCACTGGACTGCGAGGCGTTTCCTCGATGATCTCGACGATCCGAAAAGCGTTGGCGAAGAAGCGGCCAGGCGCACGCTGCGAAAGCTTGGTGCGCGTTCCATCGCGACGTGCGAGGTGAGTGTCGTCTTCGATCCCGACGCCGCGCGATCCATCCTTGGAATGCTTGCAGGGTGCATCTTGGGCAGCGCCATCTGGCGCAAGTCGAGTTATCTTGTCGGGCGCGAAGGCTCGGTCATCGCAAGCTCGCTGGTCAGCGTTTGCGACGATCCGCTCCTGCTGCGGGCACCTGGATCACGCCCGTACGACGGCGAAGGGCTTGCAAGCCGCAAGAACGTCGTGGTCGACAAGGGCATTCTTCGTAGCTATCTCTGCGACAGTTATTCAGCGCGAAAGCTCGGTCGCGAGAGCACCGGCAACGCATCGCGTGGTGGTTCCGCCGGTGTGTCGTGCGGCACCACAAACTTCATGATCGAGCCCGGTGCCGATTCGAACGAAGCCATCGTCAAGGGCACCAAGCGCGGTCTGTACGTTACCGAGATGATGGGCTTTGGTTTCAATGCCGTGACCGGTGATTTCTCTCGCGGTGCAAGTGGCTATTGGATCGAAAATGGCGAATTGGCATTTCCAGTAAGTGAGGTCACGATATCGCTCAATGTCGATGAGCTTTACAAGCGTATCGATGCCGTCGGTTCGGATTTGGATCTCCGCACGGCAACGGCATCGCCCACGATTCGCGTTGGCAAAATGACGGTGGCCGGCGCCGGGTGAAGGACAGAATCGACCCTATGTGTAATCGTCCGCGAAGCTGGCCGAGTCTTCGAGGCCACGGCGAAGTGGACGATTACGGATTGGGGAAGCGCCGGGAGACCGGCAGAGAGAAGTAGGTGAGAACGAAGATGGAAAGTCGACGGACAAGCCCTACGCCGGAACAGTTCACGACCGGCAAAGCCATTCCTTGCGCAAGTGGGGGCG
>Ga0123357_10002537_pt1 | contig 20436 bp, 17 predicted proteins | sample TergutEmb28metaG_FD_89873 | JGI IMG/M metagenome (GOLD analysis project Ga0123357, IMG submission 89873) | Embiratermes neotenicus P4 segment gut microbial communities from Petit-Saut dam, French Guiana - Emb289 P4 | ecosystem: Host-associated > Arthropoda: Insects > Digestive system > Gut ... | reverse complement strand
TCTAAGTTACGTGGCAATTGTCCATGCATCCTCTTCCCGTGCCATCTTTCTTTCGTTTTCTCCGCTATGCTGTCCTTCATTTTTCTTGTTTCTTTCTGTACTTCTGTCTTCAGGCATCTAGCCTTCTGTAACACTGCTGAATCGGAATTGTGTTGGTGTGTTCTGACAACCTGTATTAGTGGGTCTTCCTTCCTGTCTACGTAATCCACCAATTTTGTAATTTCTACTGCATGGGCTGCTTCTAACTTCATCAAGCCCCTTCCTCCCTGTTTTCTGGGGACATACAAGCGATCTACATCCTCTTTTGGGTGATGCTGTCCATGAATGGTTAGTAGTTTCCTTGTTTTCCGGTCTAGTTTTTGCAGTTATTATTATTATTATTATTATTATTATCTGCTGGTCATTGGTAATTAATTCTATCATTTCATAGCTTTAGGTTTTCATTCTTTTAACTCGTGTACTTGCTGACATTTCCTCATGCAGTATAGCTCCGAATTGTACTGTCTGATTCAGTGCTGCAGACGGATGACAGCACCCTCCAATTTATCCACCAGTGTATCCGAATTAGCACAAAGTTCATTTCCCCCGTCCCTTCCCAGCATCGCCTTCAGTGCCCTGTCCGACAGTAAGATGATCGATGAATGATGAATTGCGTAGGATGTGGAAGGACACGGTCTCTGTATAATTTGAGATACAGCCAGTCATTTGCCGTTTGGAAGTACGATAAACCGCGTCGGTAACTTATTAGGATTTAATTAATGTGCAAGTTTTCTGGCGTGTGCGGCATAACGGACATACAGACACGTACGAAGACGAGCTGCATTTCCCAGACTGTTAACATGATGTCGAGTTCATTGGCCGAGATGACTGTGGGATCAGGACATCTGCTGGCTGGTTGCGGTACGATGGATTTAAAGGTTATAAGGTGTTCTTTCTTTACCATTTGTGTAAGAGTATGACTCTGAGTAGGGTGGGGTTATTAACTGCTCGCTTTTGAAAATTATTTTCAAAAAAAGACGTTACAATTGTTGATACAGAAAGATCTCGAAATGTAGGGCTGAAAATTCTGAAATATATACACCTAGTTCTTCTCATTCGTGTCTTCCGTTTCCTATTGTTATACGCATTTAACCTGCGGGACACGGTACTGCGCAGCAGGTATCGTTACAAGGATCCGGGCTGGCTGATCGAAGAGTCTATTGCTGGCAGTATAAAGAGATTTTTTTTCCCCCTAACTGTTCAGGTCGCCTCTGCGGCCCACATACCATTGTGTTCAATCGGTACCGGTTGCTCTTTTCTGCGGCGTAAGACGGCTGGACGTGAAGCTGAACAGTGCGTGATCAGTTTTGCCGTACATATTTGTCCCGCTCATCTGTTTCGGTGCTGCATAACGTCTGTAGTTGCTACATCATTAAGCAGTCAGCGTGTTTTAAATGTAGAGTTTGTAAACTCTGAACGTTTTTTTTTTTTTAATCTAGCCTGCAGAACATTTGCCTGTGTTGTAGGTGCTGGTTGTTCAGCTGCAAGAATAGTCGAGGGATGAGCAATTGCTGTAAAGTGTGCAGTCTCATAAATGGTTAGTACACGTTCACAGTTGCGTGTTAATCTAAATACAAATAAGCCGAAAACCGGTTGACATTTGTACTATCACGACGCACTTGTCTGAAAGGCTGTGCAGCGCACAACGGCTTACTTGCATCCCTTTAATCGTATTTCGTTTATCCTCTTTCCAGTTTAACGTTGCTTGTTTCGTGTATCCACACAAGTGCAAGTGTACTAACGAAATTCTGTCCGGTGCATGTCTGTAATTCAGCGTTTCGGTGTTCACCGAGCCTTATCGTTACGACCGACGGCGTACTGTTGAGTTCCGCTTCGTTTTTGTTCGCCAGTCCCAAGTTAGAAGAATGACAATAGCAGTAGGTGGCTGAGAAAAAAAAAATCCTTACGAACTGGACTTTATGCTAGCTGCCCGAAAACACTGTTCGTCGTAGAGTATTTAGGCGTAATTGTGACTAATTAGCATGTTATAATAGTGACAAAAGACGCTGGCCTGTTTCTGTTTGTGAATAGAAAATTTCTAAAATATATGAATTAATGCTACAATTCTCCTTTTTCTCCGGACATGCCCTTTTTTTTCGACCCAAAAATGTTTTGACCGGACGGGGTTTCCCATTTTATAGATATGTCTCGGTTGATGACTACATGTTATTTCTTAAAATTTTGGCACATTTTATGGTTTCAAGAATGAGAAAAAATCTGCATTATTATGAATAAATACATCGTCTCATTTGAAAACGTGGTTAAAGAACACCTCGCTGATTTCACACCCACGACCATTACAGAACTACTGGGCGGTGAGCCTTCGAGAGGGGGTTTTATTTAATAAAATTGTGACTATTTATGTGTTGTCTTTTTAACTGTCCGTTTTCGTTTATATGCCCCCCCTTTGTATGGTTCGTATGTGGGAAATGGCTTTTATTCTTCTGATAGATTACATAGTGACCCTAATATGAGTACCCTGACCAAAATGAAAATCCCGGTTCTCCTTTTTTTTTGTTATAAATATTCGCTTCACCCAAATTTATCCGAATATTTGTACCCGTGAATGTATTTTTGTTGGTATTATAAGCATAGACTTAGTACTAGAAACTGAAAATTAGTACTGAGGTACGGTAGGATATGCCGGGGTCTGGCACGTGTGCATGCTGTTAGTCCAGGTGTACGTGGGAGATGGAAGTGATTGCGACCTTCACTTCAACTATTAACCAACAAATGCACCTACATAACTTTCACTTAAAAAACTTTAAAACACTTAAAACCACTGCGACATGTTTCGATCTTTTCAGATCATCATCACGGAGTTTCGTCGTTCCTTGCTAAAGTTATTACATATTCACGGTTTAGTTCGTTGTTGTAAACAAGGTGTTGTGGCAGCATATCATGTTGTGTAGGAATCTGTTGTAGAGAGTGTAGTTAGCTAGGTGTGCGTCGTATGCTACGTAGTGTTTTAAGTGAAAGTTATATAGGTGCATTTGTTGATTAATAGTTGAAGTGATTTTACGAAATGCACGGTGCAACGATGAGATTCATGGTTGTGACCTGTTCGGGCATTCGTCAGGAGGGAATGAGGAAAGCCACGATAAGCATCATTCAGGCCGCCTTGCGCGGAGATAGGAATTGAAAGCAACCGAGTGGTTTGTTGAAGGTAGGGACGTCGCAAGAAGTCAGATGCCCCCCACCCTCAAATAGTTTTGTTGTCTTACAAGCAGACTAATGAGATTTTGCACTCCGCAGTTCTGTTTAAAACACTCCCATCTTCGCAGACAGAAGCTGATGTTTTTGATTCAGCGGATTGTACAGTACAAATTAGTTTTGCAACTGCAATCAGATGTTACTAAGTCATTGCGATGTCCGCTTAGTTTACTGTGGGACAGATGACTTAGTGACGTCTGGTCTCTGTTGGTTCGTTTATTGAGATCAGAAGGTCGAACTGTATAGGTGTAAATTGCAGATTTGTGAAGGAACCTTGTGACCTTGCATGACTAACAGGCTGTACCTGTTGTATATTTTTATGCTTTTCTTAATCTTGTATCGCAAGGTCGCTGGTCTGAATCACGTCACCGCAGATCACGCAAGTCTGGACGTCAGTGCTGCCAAATTGCAGCTTTTGTCATGAACTGGTGGCCGGTCATGTAGTTATACTGTTTTGTGCAGAAACTAAGAAGGAATGAGAATCCATGGGAAGTCCTGGGGATGGCGCTTGTGCGACGGAGGTAGTGAGGGATACGCGCGTGTGTCATAACGTGCCGTACATTGGATTCGAAGCTGATGAGGGAGGCAGTAATGAGGAAGGTGAGGATTGACGATGACGGTTTCTTTCGACAGTCTTGTCATCCTCCATTTGTCTTTGTGTAAAGCCCAAGTTTCGTTCCAATTTATTACGGTACTGTAAACTTCTGCCAGTGCTTGTGAATTCTCGTTAGAATTATTTCTCTGCCTTATGTGGATTTCGTATTGGTTACAGATAATTTCTGATTGTACATATTTTATTATTGTGTATGGTTGCTAGATATATTTATTGGAACAACTGGTTGCTTTATGCACCAACAGGTGTAACATTAAATAATTGTACTTTCTGCCCACACTGTATTTATGTGTTTTGGATTTATCTCAGAACAAACACTGACTTTTGCCCTACAGAACATAAATTGATTGGTTTTTTTAACCGAGATGGAAAGTGTTTACTGGGCGGTACAATCTGGGTCTTTAAATAAAAACAGTTTACGCCTCGGGTTAAAGGGTTAAGGACACTGTTAGGCTCTATAGGAATGAAGCTCGCTCTCTCTCTCTCTCTCTCTCTGTCCACTCACGAGCCTTAAACACTAATTCAGTTAAGAAAATTAATTAATTTCCGGTTCCTTATTTCGTGCTTCTAAGTGATAGAATAAGTTAGTGGTGTCAGTTGCAGCTTTTGTAATTGCAAGTTACGAGGCCAGGATAGTTCCATTCCTTCTGCAGAGAAGTTGTCAGTGCCTGCGGCTTTCAACGAGCCCACTTTTGCCTTACATTGGGTATGACGCTTTTCTAAACACGTCTCGTTTGGGCGTTGGTTGCCATTTGGGCCTGTTTGCACATGACCTTGCCACCTTACGAATGAAGTATTAGAAACTAGTATGTAGGTATACTGGGTAGACAGGTGGATGCTTTTTGTGTACGAATTTAGAAATAAAGCTGGAAAGTCTTCGCTGTTACGGGTCATGTTACATCCCCCCCTTAGACTGCTGGTCTCTGCGTGAGTCTAAGCCACGCGTGCTACAATCCGGTTCACGCCGGGTCGTTTGCTTACGTATAAGTAGTAGCCGGAGCGACTGCGTTTCGCTTGTAGTGTTCGGCAAGTGTTTACGTGTCGCTGAAACCACAAATATCACGCACTTGAATGCTCGTACTGTTGACGTAAGCTTTACCAAGAAGTAAATGGTCTGTTCTGTGTAGATGTGTATCGTTCGTAGAGTTTGCGTAACGTGTATTAAACGAATGTCTGAGTGTAAGCTGATATCCTAGTATACTTCTTGCAGACGTATGAAGGATTTACGTCAAATAATTCGCAGTTATTGCGAATGGGTCCTTTCAAACTTCATAGGCCAGTTCACTTATCTGTAGCGTCATGTCTCAGGTGCGGGTGAAATACCTCGGACCCAGTTGCCAGAGTTCCGCAAACCGTTCTGTAAACCAGAAAAGACATATTGTATAAAGCCTAAGAAAGAAGGAACTGAACCTAAATGGAATACGTCAAGCTGTCCTTGTGTTTGAAATAGCAAGGACTAGACTGTGAAGGTGTACGAAGGTTGAATATCTGACTGGACGTATTCCTCGATACTAGCTGTACCTTAATAGGTGTCTTTATGCTCTGGCCGCTCTGATCCCAGGAAGGACTTGAGGTTTCTCATGGATGAGAGAATTAATGGGATGTAAAGTCGGTCTGGACGTGGTGGCGGTGAGACATGTTCGTCGAGACAGTTGAAGCCATTCCGGCACTTATTTGCGCCCGAACAGTGATTGAAACGACCGTATGAGACTTTGGCATAATTACGCGGAATATTTTTATTGCGCCATGTGGGCTGGAACTCAGGTGGAAATATTCCTGAAGACTGCTGTCTGCCAGCATGTGACTTCTTGTAGTATGATAGAAATTCACTCATGTTTCGGGCGAAGTACTGAAGATGGACACTGCTCCGAAACTTAGTTGGATTTCTGTCAGGCTTCATGCCTTCGTATCCCAGAAAACGGCAACTTCATTATCACTGCTTTGGTAACCTCAGATCCCGCGAAATGGTTGTAATTGCACCGTAAAGCTGATATTTATTTACATTTTGTGCGCGGAGACGTGTTCTCTCCCGCAATCAGGAAAGCTGTTAACTCTGGTTTCAACCTTGCTTTGTACAGGCCTGGCTTTCTCTGCCGGCCTTAGTAAGAGAATATATTGGTGTGAGCTTCACTTGACAGCTTCTGGCGCGGGGATGTAGTGAGCTGGTGAGAGGAGAAACACTGGGCACGCAGCACGAATTGTTTTAGATCACTTACAAAAACAATGTCGTATAAATATCAGTACTTTTCACTCTCTTTTAAAGAGTGGAGCGAAGTGGATTAAAAAAAAAAGAAGAATAACAGAGTAATTCATAGCAAGGAAAAAGAGGTTATTAGAAGGGTGAGAAAGGAACTGCACCACATTGCGATAAACAGTGAATTCCCGTTAGAGTGAATGTTTTTGAAACAGGTATAACGCCGCCTGGCCAGTACAAGGTGAGCAAAGCAGTGGGCGGGCTTTGCCTACTACGTCTGTGTGCATGGTGGAGAATACAGACTAGTATCATTAGGAGGCCTACCCTAATAATGGAATGCAGAAGAAGTGACCGTATTTTGGAGACTTAGTTTCCTTAAAGCCGATCCCAATGGCTGCGCGGTCTAAGGCGTGGGTCTGCGACCGCTGGCTTGCTGGGATTGCGGGTTCGAATCCCGCCGGGGGCTTGCATGTCTCTCTCCTGCAAATGTTGTGTGTTGTACAGGTAGAGGTATATACGTCGGGTCGATCCTTCGTCCAGGGCAGTCCTACCGAGTGTGTGTGTGTCGCTGCTAGTGATCAGGTTCAACACAAACCCTCTTCACCTACAGTGAGTAGGTAGAAAGCCATTAAAATAATAAAAGTTTCTTTAAAACAGTTGATATTTTGTCAGTAATTAGTCGTTGCCTCTTGTTAAATGTTGATCATTATTCATTTTGCTTCGTATCAGCGCTTCCAGTACACATTAATGCGTAGGTTCGGATGTGGTTTATATTCCTGCATCGTGTAACAAATTGCACTGCCTTACCTTTCGCAGAATAAGAACAGCAGACTATTAGCGGAGTTTAGATTCTGTATTAGGTAGTCCGCAGTCGCGAGATTTCAGCAGTGTCGCGCACGCCGGTTCCTTTACCCCCCCCCTCTTATGCTCATTGGCACTGCCAGCCACGTCATTTTTTGTTCAGTGTACAGGATCTGGATATCGGTAATTCAATCGCGTGCCTTAAATTCGTCGTGCAGAATATGCTGTTTAGTTTCATGTTAAGGGTATCGCAACATACCTGTAGCCAGGTACTACGTACGACCAATGCACTGCCTTGGCTTTAGAACAGCCGTTCTTAGCCAGGACCTCTTGGGGGTCAATGGGTAGATTTCAGGTGGCCGTTGAACTTGGATGGGGAGAGAAAAAATTACAGCTTTGTTTTCACTAACCTGTACTTGGAATTAAACTTTTGATTCAATAATAAATGTAGGCAGCAAAGTGGTTTACGTCATTTCTTCTTCTTCTTCTTCTTCTTCTTCTACTACTACTACTACTACTACTACTACTACTACTACTACTACTACTATTACTATTACTACTACTACTATGGCGTTACAACTCTGATAGAGTCTTGGCCTTCTCGACAATAACCTTCCATTTAAGGCGGTCCTGTACTTGTTTTGTCCAATTCATAAGCTTCATCTTCTTCAGATCATTCCTGACATCATCTTCCCATCGAGACTTGGGCCTTCCAGCTGGTCTTCCTGTGAATGGTTGCCATTTGTGTACTCTTTTTACTATGCTAGTTTTGGGCATTATATTTATGTGTCCAAACCAACTTAATGATTTACGGCATTTCGACTCCAAAAATGTTTAACTTCATTAAATATCACCACACCTGTTTTATTAATTTACGTACATTTTTCTGCGAAAGGGGTCCGTGGGTTTCACCGGACTCTCATAGGGGTTCCATGACGTCATCAAGGTTAAGAGTCCCTGCTTTAGAACCCCCCCCCCACACACACACACACAGAGTACCACTGCATAGTGTATTATGTCCTTTTTAGAACACTGTACTAACCACTTCGTACTTCATCGAGGGGGTGATTGTTGCAACGAACAGCATTTTGATAATCTTAAAACGGGAGACTTGTATTATTACATGAACCGTGAAAGTTTCGTCAAATGTGGAAACTATCAGTAGCTTTCATTATCGCCTAACAGTAAATACGTGATAACGGAATGTGGAGGAACAGAAATAGAAATTTTGACTTCGTAGGACAGCCTGCCTACACGCGTACTCTGCTGCTGGAAACTGTGGAAGTGGATTGCAGATTCTTAAGAAAACCCCATTTCATGGGAATGTTTCCAAATGTTATTCACTTAAAATGAGTTAAATAGGTCATATAAAGAGAATGAAATTATTCACGCAGCCGTGTGTCCAGAAGCAAGTTTTTTTTTATTTTACCCGGGTGGGGGGGGGACGAAAGTTAAAGAGTCCGGGAAGGCCAGACGTGTTAGTAAGTAGCAAGTGGTGGAACCAGGCATGCTGTGTGGCGTATTCACGAAGCAGTTGACCGCTGCTGGTGTGGCTACCATCTGTGCTGAACTTGAAGACAACTTTCACGCTGGTTGCAAGCACGCGGAGCCAAGCAGGACGAGAACGAATGTAGGTCTGTGCGCTGTCCTAGAAACAGCTTCAGTACGGCCGCGTCGCTCGTGTAGTTAAGACGCTTGAACGTTGCAGCGAAACTGAAAGTGCTGAAAAATTATGGTTTTGTGTGTTGTGTATTTATTGTGTATGCTCACATAAGAACACTACTTTGTTCTCTACAAGATCGTCCAAGTGTATGGGTAGTGGTGTAAAGTGTGTATAATCTGTACACCTTCACACAGTCGAAGTCCGCAGTCTCGACTGTGAAACAGTGTTTGATTCAGGAGCGTGTGAGGTGTGTTTAGTGGAATATTCTTTAGCATTTTGCGGTTTGGTATGCAGAATAATTTATGTATTCGTTGATTTTGAAGATATTGAGTGTTACTGTGTTTCATCAGTGTCAGTAGAATGGAATAAGTGAGCAACATAGTGAAACCTCGTCTGTATTCTTTGTTGTTGACCTACCGACATTGGTGTTTGTGATGAAATAAGGTAATTACATGCATTTAGCTTTTATGTGACAGGTTGCTGCTATTGCAAACTGTCGTGGGTTTTTCATGTTGATTTTACTGTTGTGTTGGTTTAATTTTTTACTGTTTTTTAGGTACATATCTAACAGAACCGTTAAATAGGACATCTGTTAGTACAATAGCTGTGTAAAAAGAGGCCAACATTCTTGTAGATCGGAATACACAATGAGTAGAAGCACACGAACAAGTATTTACATTTTGACGACAGAAGAAATGACTTTGTGAAAGGATCACAACGCTTGACATAATGAGCTACACCACTATTGTAATACATCTACAGATATGTAAGGCATAGCTGTATTTAATATTGCAAAATATGAGGGATAATTACTGAGTAGGTCTGATGTGTACGTTACGGTACATGAACGTCTCCATACGAGGTACGCTACAGTAGGGTGTAGTTGCTTTAGGTAATTTTCTGTGAATCCTGGAAGTTGTCAATAATGAGCGAAACACATAATAAGATTGTATAATTTTAATACAGTGAAATCTGTCTTATTAAACGGAACTTTGACAGAACGGAATCATTTCTGTAGGGGAAAACGTTTGCGGTCCCGAGGATCTATAATTTAGCTTCAGGTAGCCGTATTAAACATAACCTGCCTGCAACGGAAGACAGAAAAACCGGACCCATAGGCGGGTTTTGCTGATTTTGTGTTTTAAATTCGCCATTTGTGCATGTTGACATGAAATGTGTAAGGCGGGTTATGTTTAAACGCAAAGTGGTTAAGATGTAGAATGGGCCCTTTTCCTTATCTCAGACTTTAGCCGGAAACGAAACGCAATAAATACATGTGAGAACGTTTATGGTGTTGCATTAATCGGGTAACTACAGGAGACGTTATGAAACATTTGGTAGTGCAGGCACCAACGGCTGCCAAAAATTGGTTGATCCACGAATCGCTGTAGGCCTAATCACATTACTTCTTAATTGTTCAGTTTACAACAAGCCTTACCAAAACGTAATTGTTTTGAAACACTGCAGGGTTTTCATTATACGCATGACGTTCTGTAGGCCCGGAGTAGGCGCCGAACTAATCTAGGTGGGCCGGCTGGCTGTACAGTCGTGTTCCTAGCGTCATGTCTTGCAAATCCCGCGCTTCAATCGCCCAGAATTTACCTTCCAGGGCATCTGTGTGTACATAAACTTCGTGAAAATAAATAGTGGAAAACATTTGCGTAAACAGGAGACATTGCCGTTGATATTTATTGCAGCAACAGATTTATCGGCGCATAGCTGATCGCAGTGCGTACATACATTCGTTATTTTTCCTCGTGTGCTTTTAAATATTCACCATACCGAAAAGTTTTCAGGCAGAATCTCTGTATATTAACGCAATGTGTGTATATATAGTCATGCACGATTCTTTATTATTATTATTATTATTATTAATTATTATTATCAGCAGCAGCAGTGTCATCATCATCACCACAACCATCACCGTTAGGCAGGATATTTACAATTATATACCTGAAACAAACAATATTTCTGGGGTATATAGTGTTGCAGCTGTTCTGTATTCACGGTTTGTGGTACATACATTGCAATTTCCCATGATACCTTTCGTATTAACACATCAATACTTTCTCAATTAGGCCTATACGCGTAGTGCCCTATATGGCCTTTTCTGTTTTTATTATCATTGTTGTTACTGGATGAATTTTGAGATCCGTGTAATACAAAACAGGAGCTGTATTGAGCCGGTGCGCCATCAAAATTAATTCACTTGACAAAGTTTGAAACGTGGTTAGGCAGTCCTGTTGAGCATTCATTTTATGGACCTTCTGCAAAGACCATAGCAGTGGCCGTTTTTTCCACATAGGACTGGAAATGTTCCTCCTGTTTGTCCTTTAAGCTGGCAGTCCTTGGTAGCGGTGGTGGTATCTGATTTCTTGTTTGGTTATTTTACGACGTAACAAGTTCCGAGACAAAAGTTACAAGTAAAGTAGGAGGAAGAAGTATTGGCCTGTTCTGAAGCCCCCGCGTTAGCCAGGTTGGACTATATCTGAATTTGACGTGGCTGAAACAACTGTTGAAATGAAAGCGGCTTAAATCGAGGTCACTATCGTGGTGCTGCTGTTAGGTTTAGCGCGGATAGTGATAAGATTTCACACTCCCTGGGATGACGTAGATTAGATTCTTGGGATGAGGCGATAAGTAAGGTAAACATAAGGTGAACCTTATTTTTAAACGGGCAAGAACCGTCAAAACCCATTGCATTTTTTGTCGCTTTCATTTAGTGATATAACTTGACATGAATTGTGACGAGACTGATGTAGACAAGATCTGTTTGGTATTACGATTGTCTGCTGTAATAAGACAGGCAATGTACATATAACGTAACATAAATGCGCCTTCGCGTAAGGTTTGTACCTTCTCGCCCATCCTAACAGTCTGTTACAGTTTCATTCGACGACAATGCTTTTATAGCAGCTATAAACACTACAGAGTTCTTTGTGTAAAATTCCGATATATTTGCTCGAATGAACCGCATTTAGACTTTCTCGACAGACTCTTAATGAAAGTCTCTAATATCAGATTTTACGGACATTCGTCTAGTGCGAGCCGAGCTGATATATGGCAGACAAACGGATGGACAGACGTGACGAAGCTAGTAGGTGCCTTTAGAGAGTACGCGAAGGCGCCTAAAAACTTGAGTAGGAGTGCGGAAATTGTTGAATGCCCAGCGACTTCCGGATTTAGAACCTTTTTAGTCTGGCATTTAAACACTGTTTGCTTTCCATTCCCTGCACGCTGTGTGCTATGCGCGACCACTTTGCAAGTAAATATGGAGAGTCGCGGTATCACTGCCGGTTTATATTCTGGAGATTCCGGGTTCGAGTCTTGGTTTGAAAACCAACTGACCTTATTGAGGCTTTTATGTCTGCCCCCATACTCTCCAAGCATTGGTCGGGATAGAACTTTGCCTCGGGATAGGCCGCAGAAACTTCCATGGACTTTCTTCTGAACCATTTCGTAATAAACTTGTGAACACCACAAAACCTGTGCAGTTGAAAAGTAAAGAAGCTGAACTGAGCGTAATTCCGGTGCCACGTCTTATGATTTGAACGTCTTGGCTTCGTTATTACTGTAGCGATATGACTGTGTGCGATGTTCTGCGTGTGTTTGTGGATGCTTATGTTTCTCTTGGCACAGAAATTAACTTAACACCATCATAACGGCGCTAGCTAAGGGGTAGGCCAGACGCGGAAGTGTTTTTGTCCATTCCGCCCCTTACTGACAGGTGTACAGAGACAAGGGGAGGTACAGCTAAATAGAGGTGATACTTAAACATATTTTTTTTTGTAAAGGAATTTAATTTCTTCTCTAATGCGGGATATTTGCATTTTTTTTTGCGTGGTTATTGAGGCGGGAGAGGTGTAAGGGACTTTAATCTGAGCGTACTTTGGAATAACGCCTTGTTTGAGACGTTGTTTTTTGGAATAATGCCTTGTTTGAGACATTGTTGTTTGGAATAACGCCTTGTTAGAGACATTGTTGTTTTGGAATAACTCCTTGTTTTTGAGACAGTGTTGTTTTGGAATAAAGCCCTGTTTGAGACATTGTTGTTTTGGAATAACGCCCTGTTTGAGACATTGTTGTTTTGGAATAACGCGTTGTTTGAGACATAATTGTTTTGGAATAACGCGTTGTTTGAGAGGTTGTGCTGACGTACACTGTTTAGTATTATATTACGTTTATAAACACATCGTGATGCTTCCATTAAAAAAAAAACATATATTGTTTCAAGTTCAAAGTAAGATGCTGACCTTATTAGCAACTTATGACATTTTAAGTTCAAGGTGAGTTGCAGTCTGCATTAGCAACTTACGAGTAACTAAATGAACATGACGTTACTATCTTATCTTGCGCATGCCCTGTAACAACACGCCTAATGTGCAAACATATTTTCGGAACTGTCCGTCACACATTTTGCGTCATGAAGTTCTCTTGTTCTAATAAGTCATTCTGTGATCAGTAGGGCAGTCTCCTACATAACAAAAAAGGTGTTAAAAGCTATTTGTATTATATTGGCGTTTTAAGACGTCCGTTTTTAACGCGCGTGTAACGAGGATGCCATTGTTAATTCGCAAAGCAAAAGTAATTACAGTGCGCTGTCTTTCGTAAAATGATTTGGCTCAGACATAATATCCGTCCATAGCAAAAGTAGGTAGGTGTTTTAGCTGCATTTCTTAAGGCCCCATTGGACGGAAAATATATGATGAAAAATTCATACTTTGCGTTGTTCCTTGTATTATGTTACATAGTACTGGAATCCAACCAAATGCACTGATAAGTTTTTAGGAGCGTTCACAAAATTTCGAAAAGCGACTGTGAGCTTCGTCGTGTCTGTGTGTCCGCATGGAACTACTCCGCTCCCACTAGACGGATTTTCGTGAAACTATATTTAAGAATTTTGTTTTTGAAAATCCACTGAGAAATTTCACGTTTTATCAAAATCTGACACGACTAACTGTACGTTACGTGGAGACGTATGCAGTTTGTGATAATATCGTGCTGAAATGTTTGCAGAATGAGGAATGTTTTGGGCAAAAGTTGTAAAGAAAGTGAAAACACATTTTATGTTCAATTTCCCCCCCCCCCGAAAATCGTGCCGTTCATGAGATTGTGGCGAAAAAATATGTTGGGGCCAAATGGGCCACACATGATACGGCACCCACGCTTTGCATTCCGGATAACTAAGGCTACAGACACACACTAGGAATATGTAATACTTATTGATTTTCCACGGCAACAATGCTTGTGCGAACGTGCCCCAGTGTTACGTTATAGTACATTGCCTCTCGTGTTATACATCTTATTATCTATATTAACATCTGCAGCGTGTTTCGGCTTCTAATAAGCCATCATCAGGGAGATGTATCTAAGGGAATGTGTGTGTGTCAGTATGCAGTTATCTCCGAGAGCAGTATATGTGCTTGTCTTAGTGAATGAAGTAGCCTGTAGCCCCTCCAGTTACATTTATTATAGTCTGCAACGAATGCGGTATCAATTCTAATAATTTACATGATGAAAACATTGAACCAAGTGACCAAATAGCACTCATTTGCACAGGCTGTTGTTTGTCAGTAGGTCGCATGCTCGGACAAATGACGAAATGTCTGAAGGGAGTGTCTCTTCTGGCGCTTTCGCCTTTTGTAAAGATAAATAACAGCGACGTATTGTAAATGTACTTACGTCCTCACGTAAAGTGCCTGTTTTATAGGTTCTAACAAAACTGTCAGTGGACCGACGCATTTTAATAGTCATCCCAAACATGAAAAACCCGTCCGCGTTCCACGCAGACAAGCGGACGTGATGAGTCGCATTCCTAGTCCCTTTTCACAGCTGCTTTACAAACGCTCTAGAAGTTTGGATACCCCTGTTCAAGAACATAGCCTTTGTGTACATACGCGTTGGCTGATGGGTACAAGGACGCGATTTGCTATGCACTGTTTTCATAAAAACAAAACTGAAACGGACGGGTGACGGAAATGTACTAGTTTTCTTTTTTGTGTGTGTGTAGATTCGTTTCGCTAAGTGCTTAAAATGGACAAGCGCATAGCGGGGAATACTGTCTGTTTATCCTGCAACCTCTTATGCCTCTAAATGGATTTCAGTGAAAGTTGAAGTCGAGAAAGGTTTTATTTTTTCCCTATTGATGTGTATGACCATACCTTCACATGAAGCCCAAGTCAGATTTTTTGAAATTAAAATCTTTCAAAATGGCTGTTACAAACAAGAAGGAACGTAAATGCCTAAAGTGGAAATCAATTAACCAATTAAAAACACGCTACAACACGAAAGTACGTTTCTGTCCGATGCTGCTAAAGAACATTGCTTTGTTTGATGGTTCCCAGGCTATGCCTCGTCCAGCTTTCTCTTCTTATAATAACGGTAGTATTGAGGATGAAAATGAGTGGGACTCGGTGGGAAGATACCGACTGAAGAAAACCGAAGTACTCGGAGAATAACCCGTCATGCTTCCACTTCGTTCAACATAGATCACAGACGGACTGGGAGCATGGCTAATGAAGGGTGATCTTATGTCTCGTATAGTAAGAGTGAATGCTGTGTAGACAGATAATGGCAGTTTGTTGCACAAATCATATGTAATACACGAATACACTGTGCGGGCGAAACTGGGGACGTTTTAGTTGTGAGCACTGCCGTAGTTGTACTGGTCAAGAGGCTTGGAAAATTGAAGGCTTGCAGCTTTTGTTGTTAACACTTGTGATCGATAACCTACGGCACTAGTATAAGAGGGCAGTAAGATGATAAACGGGAGTAATTGGTATTGTTCTTGAAATCTAAAAGTGCTGTGCTTATCTTCTGGCCGGTGAGGACGAAATGCAGTCCACGGGAAACTTCAGCAATTCCTGATTCACCAAGTGTTACATGTTAATGGGAGCTGTAATGAAGAAACAGATCCTGCTTCTGTATATCGAGCTGTTACTGCCACGGGAAAGACTGCAGGTCTGGCTACATTGGTACAACACAATACACAAACATAGCCCTCTTGAAGAATAAGAGACCAACTTGATGTCACAATTTATTAAGTTTTGTTTCACTTCTTTCTATGCTCAACATGTTTCGGACATTAATACATACATCATCATGAGCCTGCGGCTTTTTTATCGTATCACCACATTGGTTGTGTTTTCTTGTTTCGATGTATGTTGTACTTTCGGTGTGGCTGGTTGGGGTGGTGTCCGTGTGGCCGGCTGAAGCACAACTCTTGTGCTTCAGCCGGCCACACGGATACCACCCAACCAGCCACACCGAAAGTCCAACACACATCGAAACAAGTACACACAACCAATGTGGTGATACAATAAAAAAACTGCAGGCTCCTGATGATGGATGTATTAATGTCCGAAACATGTTGAGCATAGAAAGAAGTGAAATAAAACTTAATAAATTGTGACATCAAGTTGGTCTCTTCTTCTTCAACTACCACAATGATGCACGGTCCAATATACGTAAGATAGCCCTCTTATTTTAATATTATTCATTCCGTGCATTATTCAATGAACTGTCTTACAAATTTCAACCAAGTGCACAGTATGCCAATGTAGTTTTACATTTGAAGTTAAAACGTAAAATCTGCAACCTATTTCGACTCTTTATGACCCTTTTTGACTTATAAGGAGTCTAAAACATGTTGAAGATTTTGTGTTTTAAACCGTAAGTCTAAGGTTACATTCATGCATTGTGAATTTGGTTGGTTTTTATGATAGCTAATAACCCTACTAATTAACCCCTTTTGGTGTTCGTGTGACCGTGCATCCTTAATATAAAATGACGTGTGAGACCAACTAGATGCAACAATTATGTTTTGTTAATAATCCATTAGCTCAACATTTATCAGGCGTCATTATACCCATTTTCAGGAGCGCTAGACTATATGTTACTGCATATGGTTTTCAGCACTAGATGTGCTGCCTAGAGTCTTGGGAATTCGGGAAGCAGGCCGTGTGCAGTGCACACGGCCTGCTTCCCGGCTTCACTAGACTCCAGCCAGCACATCTAGTGCCGAAAACCATATGCAGTAACATATGGTCTAGCGCTCCTGAAGATGGGCATAATGGCGCCTGAAACTCCTGAAGATGGACATAATGATGCCTGAAACATGTTGAGCTAATGGATTATTAATAAACCATAATTTGTTGCATCTGTTTGGTCTCCCACGTCATTTCATAATTAACCTCTGTTTGAGAAAATGACCGTATATAATATATATATATTAAACAAACGCAGCTCTTGTCATGATTGGTGGGAAATTAGTAAGCGTAGTGTTATACAAGCACTTGGAAAGTGGGCCTTAAACAAGTAAACTTTTTTTTTCAACACCTTGTTTTTCAGACTGCAATGGAAACTTAAACTGCATGCGAGTGTCTCCTGGTACCCACAGAAATTTTCTTGTCTGTTATGTTAGTGAGATTAACAGCATGGACTGTGAAATATGGTATTCATGTTTTATCATCTCTTGAATTTGTGGTGGAAGCTTCCTAGAATGCTTCAGATACGATGCTGCTCCTTTCCTGGAAATACGAGCTTCGGTTATTTCCATACTCTCGAAGAAACTATACGTCATAATCTGTTCAATCACTATACCAGTATTGCCAACAAAATGGACTTTGTCTGTCTGGGTGACAAACCACCGAAATGGTATCACTTTTTATATGGTTATTATCGGACAATAATCTTTTAGGTCTCCCTCTGTCCTTGGGATTCTGATAATCAGAAACCAATTTATCTCCCAGATCGGAGGCATAAGTATCGCATGATATTCTTTTGTTACTGTTACATATCATTCTTGTGGTTTGCAATTTTTTATCATTTTTATTCGTGTAAAAAATTCTTGTATTTTCTAGAGTGCGGTTGTAAATTCTTGATTTTCTCTTTTCCAGTTCTTGCCGCTTGTTTCTTTCTCTGAAGCATTGTTTTATGGCCTTATTTCCTCTGGGCATATGTGCCCATGTGCAGTAACGGCATTTTCTGGGTGCATTTGGTGTCACTGAAGAAGATACTGAGGCACGAAAAAATTCCTCGCAAGAATAAGAAGGTGTGTGGGTTGCTAGTTCTTGTGTGTTATTATTCTGATTTGTTCTACATGAGGGCGAGTAATCATTATCACTGAATGCCATTCTGTTGAAAGGCCAAATACCATCTTTGGAAAATCCACGTGTCTTGTTCATTGGAACAGAGTATTCGAGATATGCTTTTATTGCAATGGGAGTATATCGTGGATGCTTACGGTTTTGCCAGCATTCTTTACAATCCAGTCATTGCAGGCACCTGAAAGTTGGGGGGATTTGAAAGGAGTACAGACTGAGACATCAAGAGGCTGTAATTTATGGCTTTTGTGTGGTGGGAAAGGCAGATTTGATGATGGCGTAGGCCCTACATGATAATACGAGTACACTGTCTTAATGTGCAAAATCACCTTAGTCGGTGTCTAATGCTGATGCTGCTGCTGCTTGTATACCTGGTGTTTATTGTGCTATGAAAATGTGCTTACTAAGATAGTAGCATTGCTCATTTGGACACATTTCATTGAAAGTACTGAGAACCTTAGGAATTCCATTGCAGTGGTTGAAACTGTTCCATGTATTGAAGAACTGAGTGGATTGCCTGTTCGTTGCAACGTGGACAGAAGACTGGCGCGATCTCCATTAATTTTAACAGACACATGATGAAATCACCGGAGTTTTCAGTGTCTGGTGGGTGAAATATTTTGTACTTTCTCCGAAATACCCTGCATAAGCCACGACAGATCCTTTACCAAAGTGAGTGGCTGTGGACTCGACAGTGAGAGGTCGATCTCCTCGTATTCTTTTCCTTACCAATATTAGGGAGCTCCGAATTTACTGCATATCGGGAATAATGCGACTTGAGCGTGAAGCTGGCCACACAGATGTGCTTAGCGCCTAAGTTAAATGCCTTGATGAAGCGATGTTTACATTTATAAGTGAACCTTCACTTTATTTGCCGAAGCATGATCTGCACACGCGAACAGACTACACTTCTTGTTTACTGTCGATGTTATTGGCGTCATATCGAGTACCTGTTTTGCTTAAGTATTCTTATGTACATAATCATGCCGCGTCAGTGACGTTATGACCCCGTCTAGATTTGCTGTTTTATGGAGTGCAAAATTATGCAACGCACTCTTCCTGCTGGACTTTGTCCAGCAGCACACATCGAATGTGGAAGTTCTGGTTTCGGAGTTTTCACTTCGTCGCATCACAATACTGAATCATTCTCAGTAGCTATACCGACCTCCCATTAACGGCTGTGTGTAAGAGATTTCCCAGATAAAATTCCGTTACATTTTATCTGAAAAGAAGCTAACTGTAGGATTGTTTTATGAAGTTAAATTATTTGAAAACTTATGTATCCTTTGTTTTTAATTTAAACAGAAAACTGTCATTTCATTCGCTGCGTAGTTTGTCTAGCGACAGGTCTATAACCTAGTCTACGGCAAGTTCTCCACGGAGTGCGATCTAGTGCTTTCTGTTGCAAATATCAGTATTTCCTATTTTCCTTAGAGTTTTCCAGTAGCTGTTTACGTCTTCTTCCTCCTCCTCCTCCCGCCCCTTCAATGACGTGCTTTAGGAGGCAGTTCCTGCGCAAGTGTGGCCAATCCAGTTAGCCTACCTTCGCTTTATTACCCATTCAGCCGTCATGTCATCCGTGGAATGCGAACTTATAACGCGCTTTCGTGTCTCTCGGCTGCTCGAAGCGTTTGCGTTAGGATGATGCCCGTTAGTTTAGCAGTGGACAGGACTCGACCGCTCCCCATTTGAAGCAGCTCTGATGTAGTAATGCGTATGTAGTGTTGGTCTGTTATTAAAGGTCGGGGTCATTGTAACTTTCAGCCGACACTCATCTCGTGTCCCAAACGATATGCCGTATAAAAATCATAACTTCCCGACAGTTCTGCGCGTCAGTATCACGGGAGGAACCGGTGTACGATATATTGCCCAGAAAAGTGACTGAATTTTTTCGTGCTTAGCCCCTTCTGGCGAATGTGGGTGTAATAGGGACCTACCCTAGAATCTAGTGCAGATCCGTTTCCTTCATATTCTTTCTCACTTCACCGGAAGTGACAATAATTATTTTATCGCGTTCATTTTTCGTGGTCTCTGCTCCAGCCCCCGGTGTGAGGCTATCACTTCATCAGTACTACTTACTTACCTGCTTACTTACTCCATGGTGCAGAGTCCTTCTTGAGAAGCTAACTTGTTTGCAGCTAGTCAAGAAATTCCCCGCATTTCACGGAACCCGAAGGTTCATAACCACACTCACAAGCCTCCACCACCTGTCCGTATCCTGGGCCAACCCAATCCAGTCCACACACCCACATCCCACCTCCTGGAGATGCAACCTAATATTATCCACCCATCTACGCCTAGGTCTCCCCAGTGGTCTCTTTACCTCCGGTTTCCCCACCAAGACCCTATACAGCCACCTCTCCTCACCTATACGCGCCACATGCCCAGCCCTAATCCCTCATCAGTACTACAGTGTTTATAAACATCTGCAGTACTAACCCTTTTGAAGACTGGTGTTAATCTCCATTACACCGTGTGCAAAATATTGGCGCATGAGCCGTCCATAGTGTGATTTCTTGGTAAACCGAGCAGGACGTACAGAATTGGTAGGGAAACTTTAAAGTAAGTACAGGGCGAAACGCAGGTGTCCGAGGGGGTGCTGATAAGTCCTTAGCCCGACCTACTTCCCGATGTCGTAGGTCGGAATCGATAGTGTCGTTGGAAAGAGAAGCCTGTTCATGTGCCGAATTGCAAGTCTTTTCTTGTTACAGATGCTGAAAGGAAGCATGTCAGGCGACGCGCGCGATTTCAACAACATGGAAACGCGAGCTGTCATCAAGTTTTTTTTTTTTCCTGCAAGGCAAGGCAC
>Ga0123357_10002536_pt1 | contig 20437 bp, 18 predicted proteins | sample TergutEmb28metaG_FD_89873 | JGI IMG/M metagenome (GOLD analysis project Ga0123357, IMG submission 89873) | Embiratermes neotenicus P4 segment gut microbial communities from Petit-Saut dam, French Guiana - Emb289 P4 | ecosystem: Host-associated > Arthropoda: Insects > Digestive system > Gut ... | reverse complement strand
AATGCGAGTGTTTATGTAGTTCAATGTAATGGCTTTATGTCACTCATACGTTAATTACATATTAAGTACAGATATTAACATTACAGAAACAACATATTCCTGCAGTTTTAATATGTATTTGGTAATCAATAAGTGTGTAACAGCTGTCAAAGTTTCAAACTTCTCTGGCAATTATCTCCGTAACCGTTCAACTTTGGATATAGGTGTTTTGGGTTATATCGGTATACTTTAACAAAAGGAAAACTCTCCCGAAGTCTGGCACATTCCTCCTGGGACACCCTTGTCATCATCATCATCATGATGTTCCTGAAGGGTTAGGTGTTTCCTGTTCCTTGATCCTCAAGATGAAGTTGGTCCCTCCATCTCTTTCTCGGTCGTCCAATGTTCCTTCGTCTTTTTGGTTTATATTTTAGTGCTTGTTTTGGTAGTCTCTTTGTATCCATCCTCTGTACATTTTATAGCCACTTTTTCTGGTACTGTTTTATTTCCTTTACTCTGCTCTGTGCTCCCGTTTTTTGCCTAATACATTGATTCTTTTCTTTATCTAGTTTTGTTATCCCAAGTAAGTGTCTCGAAAATTTCATCTGTGCTGCTTCTAAACGTTGTTCCTTATATATACTATATATATATATATTCATTCTTTTATTTCATTTAGAAGTTGCTTTCCATTGGACAGTCAACACTTGAAGTTATTTTTTAAATGTCCCGTGTTCAAATCTCTGTCCAGAAATCACTATTTTAATGAAGGTGCAGATTTTCTTTACTGTAATGTTACCAATTCTTTCCATATCCTTTCCAGTTCGTTCTTCACTTATTGCTGTACCAGTCAACGCTATACATTGCGTTGCTTACAATCTCGCTAAATAAATCACAAACCAAAAAATACACGCACAAGCAAATCTGTATAATTTGTGTTCATGGTTTTCTCCATTTTAATATTATTTGAAGTAATGCGCAGAGCTCCAAAAGATGAAGTGTTGCACTTTAAGGCTTTTCCGTTACATACCAAACAAGTGTCTGGACGAGACATTTTGGCGCCCCCAGCTGGCAAAATTTTCTGTGGTTGTGCATCCTAATTCAAAACATTTAATTTTCGCCAAATTCTTTTGTGTGTCTTGAGGGATTTTGAGAAGCAAACTGGGTACTCCAGTCTGTCATCATCGATAAAATAATACAAGGTGTGTCTAAAACGTTCGGTGAATGGTATCAGAAAACAAACAAAGCAGAAGATACAAACAAATTAAGTTTATTGACCTTCAAAATAATCGCCATTCTTCACAACACACTTTTGGCAACGTTCATAAAGCTTCTGGAAACTGTCAGCAAAGGCCTCTTAAGGAATCTATCGCAGAACCGCTGTCACACGTTCTTGTCAGGTTGTGCGGCACAAACCGGTAACAGATCTTCCGCTTACCCAAATCTTCGCGGACGATGGTGTGCACCGTGTTCTTGCTAATGCCCAATTCCTCCGCCATCAATCGTAAAGTCACTCGCCGATCTTGCGCCAGCATTTGTTGCACTCGCTCGATCTTAGATGATCTGTGCGCTCGATCATGTCTGGTTTTCTGCTTGTCGACGGCCGACCCGAACGTGGCTCATCCTCAGTTGTTTCCTTCATGTCGCGGAAGCGTTTGAACACATTTTCTGCTCACGGCTTTCGTCCCGTACACTTGCACCAACATTTCACGCGTTATAACCGGCCAAATCTCAAAGTCGGAAACATGATCTCCACTCAGGGAATATAACGCGTGGTGTTCACAGGAAACGTTAAGTAGCTACCGACTAGATGACAAGATGGATAATTGTGGTTAGGCCTCTTTAGGTTTGTTCTCACAGTCACTTCAATTTGTATACTTTAATATTCACAATCACATTATTTGTGCCCGGCACTGTTATAAATTGTATCAACAAAATACACCTCTTTATTACCGTAATGCTTCCCCTTCAACCTGCTCACATGAGTGCCCGCTAAGAAGTCCCAACCCAGCCTGTGCTAGCTTCACAGCCTCTACTCTCCTCAAGCTCACAGCTGAATGCTGATGCATGCCGAAAGGGCATAGAATGTACTGTTCTCAGTAATTCGGCAGTATCGTAGTAACCCGAGCTAAAAGCAAGCCGCCTCCCTTCGCGCGATAAACACAGTCTTGAAACTGATATCAGTAACCTTAAAGTTCACACGTTCACAATGTACCAATGTATAGTAGACAAGCGAAATTCTTTCTCACGCATCTATGCATGTCTCTCCGCCGAGCATAATTTTTAATCTGGCTTCGAACCAGAATCAACGGTAACAGCGTCTTCGTCGCCGTTTTCCCTAATTTGTAGCAGAACTTGATGTTCACTCGTTCCTCCATTGCACTTTGACACTACATCTCACACAGACTACGTTCGACTGCCCGCAGCGGGTTTACCCTGATGGTCATTTGTATATTAGATGATCTGTGGTTACGTGTACCCAACGCTACGTGGCGCTTCTCGACGTATCTCTGGATAGCCATGTGCATTCGTGCGCATCTGGCCCATGTTACCGTTGAGATAACGGACCATTCACCGAACTTTCTAGACATACCTTGTACATGTAATAATTACTATATTGTGTACTGTAATATGAACATCCTCAAGGAATGCGATATGGAGAAAAACTGTGAAGCAGCTGACGCTGTTAATACTGTCTGTAGTTTTAATAACAAACGTCATTTAACACCTTACGCAGCATTAATTGTTTTCATAACCGCGAGTGGAATTTGTTCACAGCGCGATAGGAAATTAATGTTCAGTTTCGAGAAATACTTAAGTTACCTGTTTCACAATAACGTTCATGACATATCGTCTTTATTTCGTCAGATATATTATTAAAATTTTTAAACTTTGTATGTTTGAGAAGGTCAAGCTTGTCATCACAACCCTGTGAAACCGTGAATAATTACACGCTTGTTTTTGTCATACAGATAGATGGCATAGTTGAGGCAGGTTCTGTTTGTGATGCACCGCTCTGTACCACAGACCATCTAGACCCCATGGCACAGTAGTTATGACGGAATAAGTGGATGCGTGTAATCGGAGGTTACTTTTGATTTTAATCGGTACCGTGTAGTGCTGCCCTGTAATGCTGTTTTATTCCCTTGTATTCTGTTCATCTATGTATACTTTTGAAAATTGGCCTGTCTCAGATTTTATGTCTGTTTCGTTTACCCAGAAACTTGCCGTTCTAATTTGAGGTTATATTTTCGTAAGGAACATAACCATGGACAGAGTTGAGAGTAAATACCAACATCCGTCATCGAAGCAAGATGATGCATTGGAAGATTGCACCTTGTGGACAAGGTAAATAATGTCTTAAATTCTGCGTATGTTGTTTTCGGGAGCAGCGTTTGCTTAATTGTAGCACTGTGTATCAAACGTTATGGCTGCTGTCATCAGAGTGAAAGTTATAAAGTAAAAATCGTTCACCATCCTACGTGGATAAAATTTAGTACATTAATAGTAATTAAGTAACGATAACTTCACAAAGCGCCCCACGGTGAAAGTAATATTAATACTTGATGGCAAATAATGCCTGTTGAGAACAAATGTTCTTGTTTGACGAGTTGTAAAATAATGTAAACGTATTTTGACTACGGAATGCATACAAAGGCCGGACAGGTTGAAATTAGTATAATTATAAAACCTGGAGTCAAGTCATAATGTATGCAACCAAACAATTTTAATGTACTGTTGTGGAAATGTCGAGTTACATGCAGTTTTTACCTGAGATAAAGGGAGAAAGGCTGGGATGCTATACCAGCTGGCTTTTAATTTACTGTTTCATTGTCCTTTGATCATCCAATGCATATGGACGCATTTTGTTTTTATCATTTAAATTTTCAAAGGACATGCAGTTATACCGAAATGAGCCATTTCAATAGGCTTTCATATTCTCAGACTGCAGAATATGAGTATAGTTGAGGATCATATAAAATGTCTGATTTTTCATTATATTGAATTTACAAATTTGGTTTCTATTCTATCCATAACAGGGTCCAATAGCAGGCATTTCTGGACATAAACTGTGGATTTTTCTGAAATGCAGGGAATTTGTTTACAAGTTGAATGATTATTAATTGTTTAAAGAAAATTACGTGATAATTTTAGTTACTTTCACACTGATTCTTAAGCCATTTCCATCAGTAGAAACATTATGACATAGCAGTTATATGTGATTTGGTGAGAAGTATTGCATGCAAACTTTCTAGTCAAGTTAGACTGAAGATAGTACATGGTTAGTAGTTCACTGCTGGACATGTGGAGGAAAGAATAGGATGAAAATCAACAAGATTGTGGGGTTGATGTTTCCACGCTTACTGGACCACACAGTAATGCAAGTCCTGACAAATTCTGGACACAGTGCTGCTATGGCACATAGATATTTTGTTGATGCACATAGTTTTTTCCAGGGTATTTTTGATGTGTGTCTGTGGCCTCTGAAAATCCCAATGCATCGCTGATTATGCTACTGAACTGCTTCTCTGTGGCAGCAGGAAGTCTGAACACCGAAACCCATGTTGAATGGTCATTGCATTGATAAGTATTGTGTTGCATACCAGTGCAAATGTTCACTGGTAAATGGTTGCTGGATATTTTGTCTGAAGTGTCATTTGCTGGCACAGAATTCGGTTTATGTGCTGGTCAGTATGTCAGTCCAGCCTTTCCAGATCACCTGTGTACTTCAGTGGAGAAAATTATGGTGCTTCTAGTCAAAAGAAATATTTTACATGCCTTGAATTATTGATTTTAATTCCAAACTAGATGTGATACCTATATGGGAGGGTACACTTATCTGTTATCTAATGAGCACATATCCGTATTAGCATACTGGGTGTTCAGGCTACTGTTACAGCTGACAAAGGTGTAACAATGAACAATGAATGAAGAAGTTCTGTTTTACTCATCTCAGTTGATCATAATTGTGTGAGACAATTGTTCATGACATTTGGCTTGCATAGTCAACATAATTTTAAAGGGGCCTGGCACTAAATATGCACATCACTGACAGATCTCTGCCTGCTTTATTTGTCTTTGTGAATTTTGAGATTTTCTCAATGGTGTAGTTTAGGGACCCTTTGTTTGGGATATGATGCTGTGTCTCTAGGTATGTATTGCCTTCTTCTTCAAGGGTTCAGAGGTCATAGAACTTTGATATTCTTGAAGATGGACGCAGTAAATTTCCCTTAAATGTTGACAAATACTTACCCAATGATGCAACATCATTTCCCAGAACAGCTGATTCTTTATTTATCCTTGTAAGTGTTCAGATTTTATAGAGGTTTAACTAGTTTTGTCTCTGAGGAAGTTCATATTAAAACATCAACTTCCTCACAGACTGACAAATATTTTGGCTTCAGCTTGGCAGTGATATATTGTAAAGGCTTACTGTTTTACATTTTATTTAGTAATGGTTCTCTGCAGCCTGATACTTTCAGTACTAGAAACTTAATGTTTTCTTTTTATTTCAGTTTTTCCTTTGCAAACCTTATTTTACATGCTACTACCATATAATAATTTTTAGGCGCATTTGCAAAATACCTAAAAGTGATTGTTAGCATCATCATGTCACCTTCTGTCAGGCTGTCTGTCCACATGGAACAGTTGTGCTCCCACTGGACGGATATACACGAAAGTTGATGTTTGAGAATTTTTTTATTTTCTGTCAAGAGAATTCAAGTTTCATTAAAATCAGACAAAATAGTGGGTGCTTTACAAGAAGACCAATATACTTTTTTAATCATATCTCACTCAGTTCTTCTTGGAATGAAAAATCTTTCAGACAAAAGTTGTAGAGAAAATCAAAACACGCGTTTTATGTTCTATACTTGTTTTTTTAATAACACTTTTTATGAGATAATGTGGAAAAATATTGTGGAGCCTGGCAGGCTACATATGACAGTATGGTGCATGCACATTGCATGCTGGTTACCTAAGGCTACAAATGCACACTTAGAGTATGTAATACTTACTGCTTTTGCATGGCAACGATGGTTGCACGAACATGCCCCTATGTTACATTATATTTACAGTGCCTGTCTTGTTGAAATTTGCTTTTTACACAAGTGCAGTTAAGAATGGATGCTAACACAGATCTAAATACATTTCTAAATACTGCTGACCTGGTACCATGAAGTTGGAAACAGTCATTTTTGCCTCATGTTACCTGTTTACAGAAATGTGCACTGTTGTGATCTTAGTATTTATCACAATGTGAACCTCAAATGGTATAGTAATCTTTTATGATATGCTCTGTGTAACATGTTTTAGGACTGAGAAGCGAAAGTGGCTTTGCACTCTCTTCATTGGGACATCAGCCCTATATGCCAGTAGAACTTCTGTTCCACTTCTAGTTCCTGCAATTGCCCTGGAGAGGAACTGGAGCAAGACAAACTCTGGCACTGTATTGTCAAGTTTCTTTTGGGGATATACACTAACCCAAGTAGTTGGTGGCTACCTAAGTGACAGAATTGGCGGGCATAAAGTTATATTAACTGCTGCTGTAGGGTGGTCTCTGTTTACATTTTGGATGCCAGGTGTTATAAGACTATTTTCAGCTCCAGAAACTTCAGTGAATTTTATAGTAATTATGAGAATACTTCATGGAGCATTCCAAGGTATGGTATTTACAGAGTTGTATAATTTGGTGGATCTGGGAGCTAATAAGATAACTTTCTCTGGAAGTTGGTAGGCTAGAAAATACAACAGCATATGTCAGTACACTAAAGTGGAAGAATTTCAGCAACCCCCCCCTTTAATGGAAAGGATAAGAAGAAAAATAAATTAACACTGAAGGCATATAAGGCATATGGCCTGAATTCACTTGGTGAGAATTTATGTTCATTGGGACCAACTGTGTTATTGTTACGCATGTACATTATGTCTTGTATCTTTGCTTCAGTTTGTATGCACATACATTTATGTCTTTTTTCTATGACATCTCTTGTACTGTCATCATCAATTATTTTATGAAGTTTTGGATATATTGAAGCTTTCATGGTGATACAATTTGATAAAATCTTATCAGTCTGACATACTGTGCCTTAACATGGTCTATGACCAAATCCTCTTACATTTTAATAAGTGATGATGGCACACACTGCTTTTAAGCAATATTACAGGTGGTATGTGGTGTTATTTACCTGAAGGGATAGCTTCTGTAGCAGTACTGTTCAAATAAAATAAAATTTTTAAAGGATACATGGGGATCTATAGAAGGCTGATGAACAGCATAGTATTAAATTGTATGGACACTGAAAAAAAAGGGACATCATCTGACAAACACCTTTAAAAATCAAGTTGATAGTGGTCTGTCTTTAGAATTCTGTAGTATAGTAACACAGAGTTACAAGCCAATGTCCCCATCTTATTAAATACTTAGTGAGTGTCTTCTTTGAGAACTATCCTACCAACAGAGAAAGCTGAGCCACAAAAAATTTCTGCCATGTGCTCAGAGCATTGCGAGAGGGCATGGTGTTTAGATATCAAAATTGTGATAATTGTGTTTGTTCCAAGTGGTGTAGGGACTATCACACTTCACTGAATTTCTAATGTAATGTAAGGCACATCATTATTTTTTGCAGGTGTTGCAGGATTTTCCAACAAAATATGAATACAATTTGGTCAAAATTAAGGGCACTAATTTCAACATTGTAACATAAATTTGCTGCATAACTAGCATCTTGAAAGTTACATAAATATGAACACCACCAAAACAAATTTCTGTTACTTATTCATGTAGCAGAATTGAATCTGGTTTGAGATTCTTATGATTTATTATTTTTTAATTATTTACTCTTTTATTTATTTACTTGTATTGTCATTGTTTATTTCTTTGTCTACTTATATGTTGAATTGTTGTAGTTTTTGGTATGATATATGATATTTATTTACTGCAATTGGGTTTCCACCTGGTGGCAATGGTTGGTAAACTTGCATAAAAGTAAGAAAGGGACAGCTATGTACAAAAGGAGAAATAATACACAAAACAATACAAACACACAGAATACACAAAGTAGAAACAAGCATACAAAATAAAAACACCAACATAAGAAGAATATTTAAAAAAAAAGTTGAGTAATTAGAAGATAACAAAGGGAAGCCCATATACAACTCTACTCTCCCCCAAACGTGTTACATGCCCCATCCATCTCATTCTTCTCAATTTGATCACCTGAAAAATATTGGGTGAGGTGTACAGCTCATTAAGCTCCTCATTATGTAGTTTTCTCCATTCTGCTGTTACCTTGTCCTTCTTAGGCCCAAATATTCTCCTCAGCACCCTATTGTTAAACACCCTCAGCTTACATTCCTCCCTCAGTGTGAGGGACCAAATTTCACAACCACACAAGACAACAAGAAAAATTATAGTTCTGTATACCTTAATCTTTAAATTTTTGGATAGCAAACTGGAAGACAAAAGATTCTGCACCGAATGATAGCAAGCAATCCCTGACATCACTCTGCTCTTAATTTCTTCCTGAATTGAATTTTAATTTGTAAGATTGTTCCAAAATATTTGAACTCTTCCACCCTTTCAAAAGATCTATTATTAATCTTTATATTGCGACTATCCTGCAGTCCGATCTCGACATGACCATGTACTTAGTTTTATCAACATTTACATCTAGTCCAGTCTTCTTAGTACTGACTAACAAAGTTTCTGTTTTCTCCTTTATAGCAGGTATGCTTCTACCCAGTATATTGTCATCAGCATAAACCAAAATCTGATGTGTGCCATTTAATTTCAAGCCATCCTGGTTTACTTGAACCCACCTGATGGCATACTGTAGAGCACAGTTACAAAGTGATGGCATTGAAGCATCTCCTTGTTTCAAACTGTAATAGGAAACATGTCAGACAAATGCTTGCCTACCTGGACTCTGCTATACCTTACAGTCCACATTTTTATTAGCCTTACCAGTTTCATGGGGATACCAAACTCAATAAGAATATTATACAGCTGAATCATAAGCCTTCTTGAAGTCTATAAATAGCTGATGCACTGCTTCATTGTATTCCCTTTTTTTTTTTCTAAAGTATTTGACGAATGCAGAATGTATGATCAGCAGTTGACTTGTGGCATCCAAATCCACTTTGGTGATCTACAATCATTTCCTTTGCATATGGAGTTAGCCTTGACAGCATGATGTTGGATAAAATTTTGTACGTAGTTGACAGACTTGATATGCCTCTGTAATTACTACAGTCTGTTTTATCACCCTTTTTATAAATAGGTACAGTGATCGACTCCTTCCATTCCTCAGGCAATTCCTCCTTATTTGAAATAGAATCTCAGAGCAAATTCTTCTACCCCCTGCTTTAATCATTTCTGCTGGGATTTGATCAGTACCTGGTGATTTTTGTCTTATTAGCTTTTCAATAGCCATCTCAACCTCAAATGCACTTGGCTCAGGCCCTTGTGGTTCTGCTGTGTGTATTTCTGTCTGCGTAACATCACTAACCCCATGTACATTGAAAAGCTAAGAGAAATGGTTCATCCACCTAGCCAAAATACTGTGGTAGTGTGTAACCAAATCACCCTCCTCAACCCATACTATATTAGTTCTAGGTTGGTAACCCTATTTTGACACCCCTATATGAGTCTTTGGTATTTTTTATCTTACTGTTAGTTTCAAGTTCATCAATTTTAGCTTGCAGATATTCCTTCCTTTTTCCTGAAATGTCTACTAGCTTCACGTCTTACATTGTTCAGTTGATCTACATTGCTTTCATTTGGATCCTGTAACCACTGCATTTTAGCCTGCTTCCTTTGATCTAAAAAACATGAACATTCTTCATCAAACCATGGTTTATGCTACTTTAATTTGAACAGACCTAGACTGTCTTTAGCTAAGATTTTGATATTCTTTTTAATATTCTCCCAAGCCCTATTTATATCCTTGCTATCACTTAAGTTCTTCAAAGCTACATACCTATTTCAAATACATGTAATATTTTAATCTGATATTTTATATAATTAAATCTTTGTGCAGGTGTTCATTTTCCAAGTATGAGTAGTCTGACAAGTCAGCATTTAGCTGAGAAAGAACGTGCATCATTTTTCAGTATTTTAACCTCAGGATCAGCTGTTGGGACTCTCTTCACTGGCACATTTGGATCTTATTTGTTGGACTACTATGGTTGGCCTACTGTATTTTATGTCATTGGTATGTCTGTTATGTATGTAGAGATACAAGACTTCTGAGAAAGTATTTTTGTTATATTTTCCAAATCAAGACTTTGCTGGCATCAGCAATGTATCTGTTCTATACTTAGCTTTATGATTTTAAATTTGGTTTATATGCTGTCCAGGATCTTACTTAACATTGTATTTTGATAGGTTTCTTTGGTCTAGTTTGGACATTTGTTCTACGCAAGTATGCTTTAGCATTAGAGAGGAGAAAGACTGTAATTACTTCTGTTCCATCTAAACTTCATTCTTCATTACATGTGAAGGATAAAATACCAGTTCCATGGATGAAACTGTTTCAGCGGTTTGAATTCTGGTAAGTTTATCTGCATACTTATATCTATACTGAAAAGCATGCACTGATTGTTAAATGCGACTGGATCACTATTTCTGCTGTCCTTTTGAAATGGACCATACTGCTTACATGTAATGAACAACATTACTGTTGAGTTGGTGTGTTATCACGGAATTTCTTAGGTGCAGAGATTTGTTACACCACTTTGTTCCACACTCCCAGTACCATGGGAAACTGGTTACCATGCCGATTCACGCCTGCTTGACCTAAAGGAAATTTTGTTAACTTAACTTTTTACTAAGGAATTAACAAAATTTCCTTTAGGTCAAGCAGGCTTGAATCGGCATGGTAACCAGTTTTCCATGAATTTTTAATGATATGTGTGAATTCAAAAACTTCCTCAAAATGTAAATTAGCCCCAAAAGCTAGTATTTAAGTGATGCTCAGTGTGCTGTCCAGGTGGTATTTAAATTTGGCTTACTGGTTTATTTTTGCTCACATTGAGAAAATATTACTTAACTTTAGAAGTATAAAACATAGTCATTTGAAATTTTCACCATTACTTATCATTACTCTGCTTAATATTGTGCCTTTTTTATATTGAAGATTTGATGACACAATTTTATTTATTTTACCATGAACTTTGAATTCTATTTGCTTGTACAAAAGTATTAGTTGGCATAATTATTTAGTTGTGACTTAGAATTTTGTTATTGGGGACACATATTTTTAGCATGACTGTAACTTAGCACAATCATGAGACTAAGTACACTCTTGCTGTCAGCATCATATCTACAGTACAATAGCACTCTTTGTCTTTGCAAATGTCAGCTACTGACTAGGTGCTCTACTCAACCAGAAAAAGATACCAAATAGGAATGATTTGATTATTGTTGTCCTGTATTAGGGCTTCAGCTGTCCCAGTATGTTTGAAGTCAAGTTGGGTGTGCAGCAGCTGGAAACAGGTATCGATGCACAAGCTGAGTTTACAGTCCAGATACAAATAAATTGACTCCTTGTCATCTAAAATGAACATATGGCACACCATCTTTGGAGTTGTAGACTGTTTCTTGTTCGAGGGATCTTTTCAATGAAGTGCCTGCCCAAAAGGCTTTCTGGTGGGTAGTTTATTGATGGTCTGCCAGGTCCAACAGGACCTGTGACTAATGGCTTGTATGTGAGAATGAGGGACTTTATCAAATTCAACCAGTAAGTCAAATGATGTATTCTGTTTCTACTGTTATGTACCATGAATGCATTATTTTAGAAACATCTTTAAAAATTTCACGTACCATTTCTTTGCTCATTTTCTTTCAAATAGGCAAGTTTGAATCCTTTGATCTTTTATGTCTATGCCATCCATTGTTAGGTTGTACTGCCTCGTACATTTAGGGTTTGAAAATTAGGTGCCTCTTACTGTTTGTGTCTGCATTTTTTTGTCATGGAACATGGATGTGAATGACACTCCACTCCATAACCATGATCCTATTGAATTCAGCAGTAGCAGATTCTCTCCATGCCAGTTTCTTTGATTGTACTAACTAGGAGACATTTTGTCTATATAGATGGAGTGTGCCTGCAACATTAATCCCATTGTTTCTAAGTAGTCTAAACAGAGATTGTGAATTGTAATAATTGTTTACCCACAAACTGTATTCTGGGTTGACAAGAGCTGTACAAGTCTGACAGCAATCTTGGAGCTCTGTAGGTTGTCTAGCACATCAATGCTAGTTGTAATGTCAGTACCTGCTCCAGTATAAATAATTAAATTCCACAAATATCTGGTGGAAGATTCACACAATTTAAAGGTTTTATGCCAAATTTAGCTACTTTTAGCAGAATGTGTACTATTTGAAACTGAGATGATCCTTCAACAAAGTGAGGGATTCTTCAACACTTATATTTTTTTAGCAGACTGGTATGCACTTTGAATTTTTTTAGCATTTCTAATGAAGGAGGGGTAAATTTTTATTTTTTTTTTGTTCCTGTATAGGTGCTTACTGTATTGTTTTCAACAAAATATAAGAATTTGTTAATCAGGTCAAATCTACCCTGTGTCATAGTCTGTGGCAATATTGGGATCTCTGTGAATGCATCACAGCTGAAATAAGATTTTAGGGTGGGTTTCTGCACTATGCCCATTAGCATTATTAGACCTAGGACCACATGTATTTCATCACTTTTGTGACTGGCTGCCATCTCCTCATTCGCAACTTTGAACATGATAAAACTGCTTACTGGTTGATCCCAGCAAAATGTGACCAATTACATGTTAGTCAACAGCAATAGAAATGCCTCTAAAACAATCAACATTTTTCTGAGGCCCATACTATCAAGTGAGTCATATTTTTGTCCCCTGTATGAAGTTTGTAGGGCACCTCATACCCACTCTATGTAACTATCTAGCTTTGACATCATCACCCTTGACTTCTTCACCACTTCATCAGTGTCATTCCACTTTTCTTCCCATGCATAATATACATTACTACCACTGCTTTTACTAAAATTTATAGCTTCACTGTCATTATCCCTTTCCAGTAACATTCGGCCTATATCTGCACTTGTCATGCGCAATCCCAAAGGACCAGCCATTGGCCAAAACAAAATATTACACGCTGATTCATGTTGTTTTGAACAGAATCTGATCTACTTTCCACAAAGACTTATAGATATTAGGGAAGGCCAAAGCTTCATGCATTGAGTGCTATGTCTAAAAGCCACTGAGACCCACCAGAGTGCAATAACTAGTTTTTCGACATCACCGCGTGGAATGTACAAGTGTATGTCGAACCTACCTTCACGAATGTGTGCATGGATGTCAGACTGGCTTAAGACATTAATAATCTTAGTCAGCTACTTCCATATACATTTCTGCTGCCATAGCTGTACACTTTTTTAAATAACCCTAGAGTACTGTAACACTCGCATCCCAGCACTTGCATAACAAGGAAATGAATGTATTGATTAATTAATTTCTAATGTCTCATCACATCAGTATGGACATTTCTAGCGTAGCCCCACTAATGTAATCAGCAGCAGTTTGTGCAATAAAGTACTCTGAGGTTTGTTTTGCTATTCTGATCTTTCCAACTGCACTACAGCCTTCTGTGATCATTTCTCTTGCTTTATTAGTATAGAGTAACCTGCTTCTTTAACCCTTTGACGCCTAACGACCCCTATAGTGGTCATACCACACCGCTAACCTCTAAATTTGCATTTTATATATTTATTCAACAAATACAGGTACTGAATATTTTAAACATGGTATATACTCTCTGCTTTTTTCTCTTCAAAATGCAGTTTGTTTCATAATTCTAACATATTTGGTTCCTGTTTTATTCACGTTTTATATACAGGTGTGTTAAAATTTAAAAAAATAATTCCGGCGCCAAAAGGTTAATGGGTCTTTCATTTTGGGTGATTCATTACCAGTTCTCAACTCCTGTTTTTTTTGTATGGATAAACTCTGTGCCATTGCTTTGAGTCAATAAAACAGTGCTTGTGTTTCTTGCCATTTCAGTGCCATTCACTTAGACAAGCAGGGTTAAGAGTATTGTAAGTGACGCAGTATAGGACCAGAGTACTTATCAAGTTTTCTTGGGTCTTGTATTTGGAAGGTTATAACCCACTATCTGTAACAACCCTTCCATGTGCTGGCCCTAATCATCCTTGCATATCCAGTGCAAAACACCAGAATATAAGATTTAAATTTTTTCCTGATTCAAGATATGAAAATTGGAGGGAGTAAGGGTGTACATTATAATTTCACACAAATTACACACCTTCTGTATTTCTTTATTTCATGAAATGTAAAGATTGTGCAGGGATTTTTATATCAGGTAAATACAGTGTGTATGTGGTTGATACCATACTATTAAATGGTATTTTCGTTGTATGTTGGATTGACTAGGCAATATTTTTTAACAAGTAAAACTCCAAGTGCTGGTGTGTGACCACTGAGTATGTATCTTATAATGGGTTGAGTATTCGGGTTTTCTGGGTTGTTGGCCAAGTAGCTGTATTACTGATTGCAGTCATTATTAAGGAACTTAACATTCCTTCTTGGATGATCAAGGAATTCTAGAAGAACATGGAACATACAAGACAGTTAGAAATATAAATGCTAGTCATATAATTATTTAAGAATCTCAAGACTGGCAAGCCAATCAGAAGGGGGGTGTGGGTGCACTAGCTGGGTGCTGTCCAGATGCAGCATAAAAAATGTGGGCTGTTGCCCAGGTAGATGTCCAGTTACTACAGCATGTGGAGGACACGCTGGGACCAAAGACCTCAGGTGTGTACAGCATACCTGTGCCTATGGTCGGGTCCATATTGGACGGCCCAGTCTGTCTGTTGACACCAGGGTGAAAGAACACCACTGGCATATCCACATGTACAAACTGACAAGGCAGTGGTGGCAGAACATCTGAAACCGTGACGATCACTTCCAGCTCTTGGACACCAGAATCCTCTGTATCAGATCTGGTTTCTTGAACTGTCAAATCATTTGAGTGATTATAAGTTGGAGCTCCATTACAACAACATGATGAGGGAGGACAGCCTGGTCTTGAGCATGTCATGGAAACTTCTCATTCACATAGGGTATCCACCCTCCAGGATGGTTGATATGCCCACAGTCATTTTCAGAACTACTTTCTCTGTTCCTTTCTGATAGTTTTTCTTTTCTCCTCAGTCTGCCTTTACCACATCCAATACCCTCAGACCCTAGTGAACACTACAGGTGCCCATGCAGCATGACAGTCTTTGCCATCCCTCTTTCCCATGTGAACCTGTTGCTTGTTGTATTCCTTCAGGGCCCTGATGACCTTTTTATGTCCTCATACATTCATTACCCCTTGACCCAATTCTGGCCCATTCTCTTTTCGGAGTTCTTACAGCCGTATCTATCTGCTCCCAGGTGGCTGCAGGTTAAGTCCATACTTCTTCACTGCACATCTAATTTAGGATGTTTTCAGATCCACTACAATAGCGTGAGGCCACACCCCCACTTCCCTTCTGATCAGCTTGCCAGTTTTTCCAGTCCTAAGCAACCAGACCTTCATATCTTCACCTGTCTGGTATGTTTTTCATTTTTCTAAGTCTCCTTGATCGTTGAAGATGAAGACATTATGTTCCTTCTAAATGCCCACAATTAATAAACCTGCTACTTGGCAGTACAACTCAGAACACCTGAATCCTTAATATGAACATTGTGGAAACCTCAAATCACACGTACATGTGGGGTGTTCTGAGTTTAGTTGAAGTTTTAAGGAATTTGACAGATCTGTCAGCTTTCTTCTGTAAGGTTTGAAACCATGTTTATGTCAAATTTCATCATTTTCATTAAATTAAATTGTCCATTACTACCTTCCTCGCTCCCTCAGAAAGGGGAGCCAGGGTAGCATAATTGGTATAGTGACCTTGCTGCTAGTTGGATGATCTGGGGTTCTAATCCCTGCTGGGGCAAGTGATTTTTTCCTCTCCAGATCATCCAGACTGGCTCCAGGACCCACCCAGCCTCCTACTCAGTTGGTACTGGAGTTCTTTCATGTGGCAAAGTGGCCATGGCTTGAAGTTGACCACTCACCTCCTACAGTGTCAAAGTTAAGAATAAGTAGAACTCTACATGCCTGCACCTATATGCCTTCATAGCAAGGACAGGGACAGCTTTTTTTTCAAGGTTTCAAAATAATAAAAATTTCCAACTTCATATGCTAGTCACTATTCCATCAGGCTGTAATAACTGGAATTCAATGTATTAATTAGAGTATGTTAATAATTTCAGTGCAAAGTAAATATGGGTTTTTGGTTTTTCATGGCACTGTTAATCAGATCGTGGCTCTGTTTTGATTTCTTGCACTACGTAATAGTTAAATGTTTCAGTATTTTGAAAGAATGTGCTGCCTTCATCATCTTGACTGAATCAGTGCCAGTGGTTAGATTACTTCAGATTATCCTATATAACTGGCAGAATTTTTCCTCCATACATCCTTTCAAATAAGTCACTGAAGATGGAGGCAGTACCTCTCTCCAAAATGCCAAAACATTAACCATTACAAGTGCAGAAACCCAAAAGAATACCATCATCTGAAGGTAAATATGAACCTACTGTTATCCATATAGAAAATCTAGAATGTGGTTTTGGCACTTTTATTCAAAAATAACTGTCATTTATGTAAACTTATTTTTTTCGTAGCCAAGATAATACTATAGGAATATTATTCCCAAGGAATTGCAGATAATGAAATTGGGATGAAATAGTTGATTGGGTTTGATACAACAACATCGTGACTTAGTTTGCTTTGAATTTATTTTTTCAGGTCATGTGTCATCGGGCATGCATGTCAGAACAACTGTTTCTTCCTCCTTTTGTCTTGGCTGCCTACATATTTTCATGACACCTTCCCTGATGCAAAGGTAACACTGAAAAATATACTGTGGTTTTGTTTAAAGAATAAACCTCTCTGACTGGTAGACCACAGGTTGAATGTGAGAAGGTTTTGATTGGACAATGACTGTTACAGTATCAGAAAATTTTTCATGGAGTACATGCACATTTCTGTGAGTTAGTGCTGTGCCCTATAGACGTTCTTTAAATTCCTCTCAGTTTTGTGTGTTTATGACCGATATTCTAGTCAACATCCCCATATGGCAAACAACTCTGACTTTAAACTTTTCACATTTCTGTGTATTTAAGGACCGAAAACCAGCGTGAGAGGATAATTTCAAGAAGAAATCCATGTGATGTTGTTGCCCTCATTGGCTGACTTTTATCAGAGATTAAACCCATTACTTCCACCTTACCAGATTTATATACATTTTTCTCCATATTACAGATGTTTATGACTGTCTACATTGTTTTTTGTTCAAACATTTTTTTATTTTGGACATTAACTGAAAATTCATAATTATTTTTCATTGTTAGTAATTGTTGAGGACTGTACAGTGGGGTCCTTATGTAATAATAATTGACTTTTTTTGTAGGGCTGGGTAGTGAACATGGTGCCATGGTTGTTTTGTATTCCTAGCACATTTCTAGGAAAGTGGTTGTCAGAAACTCTTATTACACAAGGACATTCTGTAACAAGTACCAGGAAAATAATTGAAGTAATCTGCTTAGGCTCACAAGCTTTGGGTCTGCTTTTAATAGGTGAGAAACTTGTGGTTAGATGTTATAGTTTCACTTAAATAAGTGTTAGATTTAATTGTCCTCAAAATTGACCCTTTTGTTGCTGTGTATTTATTCTGAAATAGATTTTAATCTGGATTAAAGTGAGATATGTATAGTTATATGCCAATTACAGTGAGGCTTGAAAGAAAGTGTATGATACAAATCCGTTGGAAATTTAGATTAGAAGTATGCCGTCAAAAAATTTTTGAAGGTACACTTTAACAGAGAGAGAGAGAGAGAGAGAGCAAGGGATTTTGTGTGTGTGTGTTTCAGAGAAAGAGACACTATGCATGCATGTGCTTAACTGTACGTGCTACTTCCTTTTATTAGCAATAAAAATCCACTCTGCATTCTTGTTACATGAGAAGTTACTGGAGACATACAGTGATACGGATACATCATTACTTACAGCAGAATGTTCATCCATGTTCATATGACAACCCACAGCAGCAGAAAAATTGCACTGAGTGTACTAAGGACCTTTGTCACATCTCAGCGTGAGAAAATAGTAAACATCTCTCTTTCCGAACAGTCATTTTTATCTGAAATTTTTCTGATTTAATTTATAAAAGTTCCAATTGACAGTGGACATCAAATTCCTACTCTGTCCCTTTGTCATGTAAGAATTTTTAGTACCAGTTTATCGAAGATTGCAGAGGATATGAAAATTAAAGGTGTGATAAGACATTATTTATTTTATATGTTTATAAGTACTTTATATTGCAGCATGAAATTACATATGATACAACATATGAAGGTAACGGTGAAGTTATCTCCGTGCACACCATGAAGGCACATACAGGGATTGAAGTTATAGCTCCACACACATTTTTAACCTTGGCACTTGATGGAGATCTGTGGTTAACTTTATGTGCCAGAGCTGTTCTGAGAATTTAGAGTAAGCTGTATATTCAGTATGCCCTGAAATGCAACAGAAATCATATGTGCAATATGTTTGTACATGTATATTGTAGGATTGTTTTTCTTTAGATGAAACACCAGTGGTCAATACAGACTCATACATTGAATGCAAAAAAGAACAGCAGTAATACCTACAAGACATCATCAGTCACACTTCTCTATATATGCAGTAATTAAATGTTCCTTATTAGTGCTGCTTGGTTGAGCATTCTTATATTTCAGAACACACCAGTACTGTGAGCAGGGCTGAGTGTAGTTTACTGTAGTTATTCATATATAAATTTCATTTAGACTTAGGAAATAAGTATATGGTGAGATAAATTCAGTCAAAAATGCAACTATAAATATATGGCTAAATGATGGTGTTTATTAGCAATAGAAAAAACTACATGTTTCGGCCTATAGCGGCCATCTTCAGGTTTTGACAACTTTCTTGCTAAAAGAGCTTTATATAATATGCCTAAACCACGTGGTGATGTTGAGATCTTATCATCAACCCCCCCGCCAAGAACAAAAAGTTCCGAAGAATAGGGAGAAGGATAAGACGAAGATGTCAGACTAACTAATCCCGCATAAACCCCCCCTCCCCCAACATAGGAACATATAAGATACCACGCCTGCAATCACAGGTTCCTCCTAACCGTACACCTACCCAACCAGAAAGATCCACACCCGGCTACCTACAAATTCATTGACCCAATAGACATCCCACCAATTTAGCTTAACAAAAGCATGTAAAATGATGATGAGATCTCAACATCACCACGCGGTTTAGGCATATTATATAAAACTCTTTTAGCAAGAAAGTTATCAAAACCTGAAGATGGCCGCTATAGGCCGAAACATGTAGTTTTTTCTATTGCTAATAAACACCATCATTTAGCCATATTTCATTATTATACCGTGCAATAGTTAATATTATTCTAAAATAGCCAGCTTATTGCACAATTGTGCAATAAGCTGGCTATTTTAGAATAATTTAGCCATATATTTATAGTTGTGTTTTTGACTGAATTACCTCACCATATAGTTTAATCACACAACAGGGATGGCACACCTCAGAATTAGGAAATAAGATGCACCATAATACATGAATGACTATCATCCTGCTATACAGCATAGCTGTCTGATCTTGAATTAGTAACCAAGCAGTGGTTAGCTAACAGAATTACAGAATGATCCCATTTATTTATTTTTTTTAAACTGAAACCTTTTCCTTAAAACTGTGACGCTGGTATTAAATGCATGGTATGCTCTGCAGAAGACTGGGATGTAAATTAGAGGATTTAATTTTTTCATGTGTACTGTTATAAAAAAAGGTCTTCTAGCACTGGCTTTCAAATTTAACAAAATAAAATGTAGCATCCTGTTTATGAATTAAATAATCTCTGTCACTGTATTTCCAAGCATTTTATATTGTAATGGATTTGTCAGGATGCCCTTGTAGTGCTTTCTGCACAGTAAGGTTTTTGCTGTCCTTTTTACAACATATATGAAGCAAATATAGTTTCGTTGCTACACTCTTAAACAGTGGTTGTTGAACAGCATGTAATGTAGTTCAGAGAAATCGGGCCTTCTCTCTCTCTCTCTGTCTTTCGCTCACCACGAAATGTGGATAAATTATCAGTTGAAGTTGCTAAGTGTGTGCTGTGCTCTGGGGGAGTCAAATGAGAACTAAAATGAATGGCTACAACTGTCATGCCATCAAAGTAAAGATGTCCCTTTCTTTCAAAGACAGTATTATGGTTGGTTGGTTGGTTTTTTTTTTTTTTTTTTTTTTTTTTTTTTTTTTTTTTTTTTTTTTTTTTTTTTTTTTTTTTTTTTTTTTTTTTTTTTT
>Ga0123357_10002535_pt1 | contig 20437 bp, 10 predicted proteins | sample TergutEmb28metaG_FD_89873 | JGI IMG/M metagenome (GOLD analysis project Ga0123357, IMG submission 89873) | Embiratermes neotenicus P4 segment gut microbial communities from Petit-Saut dam, French Guiana - Emb289 P4 | ecosystem: Host-associated > Arthropoda: Insects > Digestive system > Gut ... | reverse complement strand
GGTGGATCCAAGGAAAGGATTGGGAACTTCCAGAATGTAACCGCCCTGAGCTATGTTTTCCGAGCCGGAAGGGTAATAGATAAACTCATCTTTATCGGCGTCGTATGTTTTCAGCCAGTAATCTCCACTTCCGTCGTATGACGAATTAAGATTATCGGGGTCGTTATAGGTTGCCAAATCGTAATCATCATAACCATCAGCATCGGAACGTACCGAAGCAACATCAAACGGGAATCCTATGGGATACCATTTTTTGATGTCGGCAAAGGTTTTCCGGAGTTTGACTACTCCGTTTACCGTTAGATCATCGCCTTCAGGGATAATCAATTGTCCGGTAGAATTGTCATTGGATTGGAAAATAATGTCGTCATAGTCGCCATTAATATAGTTGGATTTTGTTTTTGTTTCTTCTGCTCCGATAACTAAAGTTTTAGGACGGACATAGCATTCGTCCCACACCATTACAGGAGCGTTGCCATCACTAAGAGAAGCTGTACCGCCAAAATTCTTCTGGTCAACTTGAAAACGTACTTTAGTAACTCCCGGCGGAATTGTTACCACGCCTTTCACGCCGGGGACTAAGTAAATCATCGGATTAGAACCGGGGGCTGTAGAAGGTGTAGTGTTATCTATATCTATGAGCGCTTCACTGTATAAAGTCAAGCCGTCTTCTGAAAGAATTTTCACCGTTTGATCATTTTTAATCGTCTGACTGTTGGCATCAACTCTGAAAGCGATATCGCAGCCATATTCGTATGTTGCGTCCGGAATAACAGATACAACCTGATACATACCACCGGCTGCACTTCCCGGTATTCTCGCAGCATAGTGTCCTGTAGCGATACCGGCAAGTCCACCGCCAAATGCACCCGACGCAAGCCAACCTCCCGTCATCGGACTAACACGGTTACCGATTCCGTTCGGGGCTTTGCTTTGCGGATTGTCGCCGGCATAGTATAACTCGTACCAACTTGCCGGAACTAATGTCCAATCATCAGGCATAGAGGTTTGATCAAGCTTGTCGTTATACGTTTCTTCAAATCCGGGGTTTAATAAAAGGTTTGGTATCAGTTTGCGGAAATAGCATTGGTCAAAGCATATTAGCGGAGCGTTACCGCGTCCACCGGGAAGGACGGCAAAATTTTCCTGATCAATTTGAAAGCGTAACTGAGTAAACCCTGCCGGAATTGTAATCTCGCCACTCAAATGGATAACTATTTGAGTAGTATTAGCGGCAGATTCAGGTATGGACACTTTCACAGCTCCTGTCGGGAGATCATTGCCATCTTTATCAAGAATTTTTATTCCTTCGGTACCCTTAATAATTTGATTAGCAGGATTAGTCGATTTGACAGCGAAGTCGCAACCAAATTCGTATGTTTCACCCTCAATGAGTCCATTCACGATCTGGAACATACCGCCGGTTTCACCTCCGGGGAGTCTTCCGGTATATTTTCCGGTCAGAACAGTGAATATTGACGCTCCATTTGCGGTACCTGAAAAAAAACTTCCATCACCACGTCTGTTGTTTGTGTTATTTGGAGGATTAGTTCCTACATCGCTGCTGTTGTAATAGCCGGCATACCAATCTACCTCTACTGCCGACCAATTATTGGGCATGCCGTTTACTGAGGCGTTATCAGGGTTTTCAAGTCCGGGGTTCAACAGGAGATTTTCTCCCACCGTTTGAGCCTTCATAGTTATTGCTCCAAGAACAAAAATTGCAGCGCAAAAAATGCGTAAAATGTTTTTTGTTTTCATATTAATTTCATATTAAATATTGTTAAACTGTTAAACTGTTAAATTGTTTTTAAATAAAATAATCACTTTGTATTTTTTTATAATCTTTAATAAAAGTTATTTCGACTGACGAAAGAAACACTGATCCCATGCCATTACGGCAGACCACTTGCCGGAACTCGCATGATCATTTTTCTGGTCAACCTGAAAGCGTACTCGGGTAATGCCTGCCGGTATTGTAACCGTAGCATTCACTCCGTTGTTGTAACTTGGACTATTGACATAAAAGTACTGTTTATTGGCAGTACCGGTAACTACGGCTTCGATATTGCTTAAATAGGCTATACCGATTTGTTTCCCGCCTGCGTCCAATAAAGGCTTGCCGTCGGCTGTAAGAATTTTCACAGCCATATCGGAATTCATTGTGCTGCCGCCATTGCCATTATTATCTCTGAAAGCAAGGTCGCAGCCAAAGTCGTAGGTTGCACCCGGAGTGACAGTTATAACCTGATACAAACCGCCCGTGCCGGTAGTGGCAGTCCCTGACGGGATTCTTGCAGTAAAATTTCCTGTAAGGACAGGTTGCATTCCCGGGTATGTTTGGGTGTACCAGAGCGACGCTCTTATCTTGAAATCACACAGAGCGTCGTGGGTGCCGACTTGCGCCGGAGTAATATCAGATGACGTTATGCTATAGTACGACTCGAACCATTCTTCCGGTACCGATTCCCAATTTGCAGGCAATACTTTCTCCGAATCAATACCGGGATCATCCGCCGGATCTTCAAATCCGGGGTTCGCCAAAAGGTTCTCTGCCATTACCGTTACCGTACAGTTTGCCTTATAATCTCCGTCATCTGTAGTGACTGTAATCGTTGCGGCTCCTACTGCGATGCCGGTTATTAAGCCGGTTTCCGTGTCAACCGCCGCAACCGACGGGTTACTCGAAGACCATGTCACTTTTTGGTTACCGGCGTTCAAGGGTACAATGGTATAGGTCAGGGTTGCCGTCTGGTTCACATCAAGTTGCATGGTTGATATGTTAAAATAAATGGTATTTACCGGAGGTCCGACAGGTGGACCGGTAACGAACTGTACTTGGTTGTCGGCGTAGCAGGGCGTACCTGCGCAAATGACATAAGCCTTTGCATAATACGTTGTATTTGGATCCAAACCAATCAGACCGACTTGATAAGCGCCTGTCCCTGTACCTGTACCTTGTGAAGTCGCTTTGCCATTGCTGACGTCAGGGTTCGGCGTTTTGCCGTAACACACGCCTCGCTCGGTATATGCGGGCGTTCCTGCGTTGGTAATATTGCCGCCGATGATTACCGAAACTGAGGTAATATCCGTTGCGTCGGTGGTTGTAAGCGCCGGTTGAACGGCAATCGTTCCGGCTTCGGTGGTTTCAAACCGGACATCATTACCGTAAACAATACCATTTGGCGTATTTGCGTAAGCCCTTACGTGATAGGTTGTTTTTGATATTAAGTTCGCAACTGAAACTTTGAATGCACCTAAATCTACTCCTTCTACCGGTGTTCTGTTGTTATTGACGGTAGGGTTTTCGTCTGCGCCGTAGCATACGCCGCGCTCTACAAAAGCGGGGTTTCCTGCGTCGGTAATGTTTCCGCCAAGGGTAGCGCCCGTTGCAAAAATTGCTGTTGCATCGCCGGTGGTCAGTGTTGGAGGTATTGCTTCCTCCTCGACAGGAGTGTTGTTACTGCAGGCAGGCGTAAAAAGCAATACGCCTGCCAGTGCAATAATTGAATTTCTCATTTATGAATTATTTATTAATCGAAAACTACGGTAACCAACGAACAAAACATTCGTCCATCGCCATTACGGGAGAATTGCCAATTCCCGGAGGAGTTGCAGCAAGAGTCGGAAAGTTTCTCGAATCAATCTGAAAGAGCACCTCAGTAACTCCTGCAGGTATTAGCACTTGTCCTCGCACAGATATTATGTAATAATCGCTGGCATCGTTGTTGCTTGTATCTTTTGAGGTAGCGCTGCTGAGATCTATAAGCGCCGTACCGAAAGTCGCATCGTTCGGGTCTAAAGCCGTACCGTCGCTATTGAGAATTTTCACCCGCTCGAAATCCTTGATAACCGAATTAGCGTTAGCTCTCCTGATAAAGATTTCGCAGCCAAATTCGTAGGTTTTACCTTCATCTACAGTCACCTTTTGGCGTATGCCGGTCGTTACGCTTACCGCAAACCTTTCAACAAATTTTCCTGTTGGAAAACCTGATGCAAAAATAACTTGTCCATTAGCATTCGTGTCAAACCATGCATTCGCATACCCGCTACCCCCTCGCTGAGGAGTTGCCGCAGTGGCCTGATTACCTCGTCCATTGGGGTCCGGCGGATTCGCTGCGTCAACATAGTAGGCTGTGAACCAGTCGTTCGGTACTGCCGCCCAACCTGTAGGTATGGCTGCTTCGCTTGTGCCGTCAACAGGGTCTTCAAATCCGGGATTCAGCAGCAGATTTTGCGGCAATTCTGAAACTTCTACCACACAACCATCTGTAAATCCACCGTCAACAGTAGTGACGGTAATATTTGCCGTTCCGGCTGCGATGGCGGTAACTACTCCTGATATTGCGTCCACCGAAGCAACGCCAAGTGCGTCGGAAGACCATGTCACGCCTGTATTAGTCGCATCGGCTGGAGAAATGGTATATCCAATGGTTGCCGTTTGTCCTGCCATAAGCGATAATTCATGGGTATCCAGCGTTATTCCCGTTACCTTTGTTTCTTCCTTGATCGTGATAGTACAAAAATCAGATGCGCCATTTTCAAGCGTCGCGGTAATCGTTGCTGTTCCCGGCGCAATAGCTGTAATTACTCCGGACACGGCATCGACCGTAGCGACTTGCGGTTTATCTGAAGTCCAATTTATCATAGCGCTTAGCGCCTGTACCGGCGAAAGGGTATAAGGTACTGTTTTCTGCTCGTTAATCAAATACGACAGCGTCAGCTCTTTTACATTGAGCGTGATTCCGGTAGCCGGAACGCTTACCGTGACGGTAAACAATTTTTGTATTTTTCCGTCAATGGTGCTAACGGTGACAGTAGTGGTTCCGGGCAACAAGCCGGTCACATCGCCGCCGACTACAGTTGCCACGCCGGAATTGCTTGTCGTCCACAAAAGCGTTTCTGTGGCGGTAGCGGGCGTAATTGTTGCAGTCACCGTTTTTGTTTCACCAACGGCAAGGGCAATATCGGTTTCACTCAACGTAAAACTTGTTATCCCTACGCTGTTATCCTTATCCGTGCAGGAAAAGGCGGCAATCAAACAAATTGCCGTCCATAATATACTTAATTTAAATATTGGTTTCATTTTTTTTCGATAATGAATGTTTAACAATAATTTTCGATTTACCATGTTCCAAATCTTAACGTCTCTTCTACGTCCTGACGAAGTGTCAACTCTTCATTTACCAAATAAGATATACCGCCTTTGGTATAGATATAATTCAGGGTAAATGTTTTGGTAGCGGCATCATAGCTCGAGCCCCTGTCGGTAATCGGATTTTTTCCCGAAATGGAGGAAAGCGTCACATTCCCGTCCACTAACCCTATTTGCAGGTGGTCGAGGTTGCGATTGTCTGTGTTTTCCTGATTACCCATGCCGGTCATATCGAATTGAGTAAGCGAAAGCGTAGTCAACGGGCGAACTTTGTTTTTGCTCAAATCGCTGTAGGAATACGTGACAGTCCCTGTGGTATCGGAGCCGTTCCATTGTGCCTGCCAGCCTTTACAATAATAGTATCCGCTATACTCGCTAACGTATTTGATAGCAATTATTGTGTAATCCTTGCCGGAAACTAAAGAATCCGCAGTTGTTGATACCAGGCGCAAGGGAAGGACGTAAGTAGTATCCAGTGAACCCGTAAGCTTTGTAAAACCTGTTTTGTTGATTCTCACCGGACAATCGCCCAGCACTTTTCCTTTGGGAATAATGAAAGTATTATTCGGATTATCAATAACATACAACTCTTCCGGAAGCAAGGTGAATTTAGAGGCGCCGTCCACCGTATTCAACAAATCGGGATCCACCACAAATTGCGCCGAATATTCATTCTTATTTTCACGCAAGCCGCCCAGCGCTACGCCTATCCTGAACTCTAAATAATCGTTGTCGCTTCTTGCCACAAGCGTTCTAACTGGATTCTGAGTCCCGAAACATACCGCCGTATAATCATAGTCTTTGATATAAGACTCGTAACACGAAACGAATACGGAAAACAGCGCTATAATAGCCACATAACTGATCGCCTTAAAATGATTCCGGCGAACTGAAAATTTAAGTTTTTTAATATAAAGCTTCATATTATTCAATTTATTTTTATTCATATCTATTACCATCCTGCATTTTGAACGAGATTTTTGTTTTTAATCGTCTCCGCATAAGGGATAGGCGAAGTGTAATATTTGGGGTCGGACAGCGCATCGCGGCTTTGTACTACAATATCAGGATCAGCCGGATCAGTTCCGAAGTAGGAATACTTTTTATTGCCGCTGCCATCATGATACATGTATATTTTTACCCCATAAATGGGCTCATTCAATTTCATTTTATCCAATTTCCACCGGCGTATATCCCACAGGCGCATGTTCTCGAATGCAAACTCTATACGGCGCTCGTTAAGAATCAGGGTTCTGAAATCAGGAGCGCTGTTAGAAGCGGCGACTTCGTCCACATAACTGTTTCCAGTGCCATACAGGCTACGCAGCTTTTCGATAATTGCGACCGGCGTATTGGCAGCGTTAACGCCGGGGACTACTCCCTGAGGTCCGCTGTATTCATTGCAAGCTTCGGCAAGATTCATCCAAATCTCCATGCGGCGCAGAAGCGGATTGCGGTGGAAAGTTCCGTTTGTATTGCCGGGATTGTCTGGATTGTAAAGCGTGTTAGGCAGGTTTGACATTCCTTTTCGGATATAGTATCCGGTCTGCGTATTACGGTAGTCGTATCCCGGAGCGTCGCGACCTATACTCCCGTCATCGGCGCTCGCCCATATTTCCATCGGGCGTTCGATGCCGGTAGAGCCGCCTTCGTTGAATTTACCGCCATTATAATTAATTTGCAAGGTGAAGCGTTTATCCCTGTTTACATAAGGATTCTGCGAATTATATCCCGATCTTGAATCCCAAATGGGATAACCGTTCGTCATCGGATAGGCATTAACCAAATTTTGCGAAGGATTACATCTTCCGGCGCCAAACCACATTGGCGGAAAGTTATTATCTTCATAAGTCGTACCGTTGAAAAACCGGAAGAATAGCATCTCATTGTATGAATTCGCATCAGTAACAGTATTTACGGCAGCGCCTACAATCATGTCGTTGGTCATTGCTATCATGTTGCTCAATGTAGCCGAAATACCGGTTAAAGCCTGCTGGGCGACAACGGCTGCGCGCAACCATTTTGCCCGAATCGAATCTTCGGATATGGCATAAGAACCGGCAGGCTGATAGGCAGGTGACGCAGCCAGCAAGGCTACACGCGATTTGAGGGCTAAACTTGCCGCGCCGGACGCGCGTCCAACCTCAGCTCCACCGGTAGGCGAAGCGTCATTGACATCGTTGTTGTATTTCAAAGGCAGATATTTGAATGCGGAATCGCAGTCTGCCATTATTTGCAGGGCACAAGTTTCAAAATCGCTGCGAGGCAAGGCGTTCACCATATTCTTTTCATCTTCGGAAAAAGTGCGCGTAACCATCACAAAACCCAAAGCCTGTCCGTCGTTGGAAAGTCCACCGTAATTTCTGAGTAATTCCATTTCCCACCATGCTCGTATAAAATAAGCCTCGCCCATGGAACGAGATCGTAATAGCGCATCGTAATCGGGCTTGCTTATGTCGTATATGATACCCGACGAAAATGCTTTTTCCAGAAAAAGGTTTGCAATCTGTATGGCATTATATGCCGTAGTCCATTTAGCCAAAGGGTCGATGTTGCTTGTCTGGCTTCCAAAAACGTAAGCGTATAATGACGATCCGTTCTGCGTAGTCAATGAATTGTCGGTGACAACATCTAAATAATTACCGTTACCATTATAGGAACATGCGTACTGGTCGATGGAGCTATAAGCCTCTCCAAGTGTTCCTATGGCGTATGATGGCAAATTCCACGTGATATCGTCGCCATAATTATTGGTCAATTTCGGCGTGAGATAATTATCACACGACGACAGTATGGCAATGAGCATACTGAAACAAATATATATTCTGAAATTCTTCATATTTATTATTTTTATAATTATTATTCAAATGATTAGAATGTAGCGCTTAATCCGGCGGTATAAGTTGAAAACAGCGGATAATTAGTCACACCTGCGTTTGGAATTTCAGGGTCAAGATCCTTTATTCCACTGACGGTCAGAATATTTGTTCCACGTAAAAAGACTTTAATCGTTTTAAGCGACGAGGTCAGCGGTTTATTGTAACCGAAAGTATAGCTCAATTCAGCATTCTTCAGGCGACCAAAACTCGAGTTTGCCAGCCAGAAAGTGGAATTGACAAAGTTATTGGAGCCATTAGTCGTGGTCAAACGCGGAAACGTTCCTTCCGGGTTATTGATGGGATGATAACGTTTCAAAGCCAGATCCGACCATTTATTTTCGCCGTAGTTCCAGTAATAATTGTTGTTGAGCCATGTATAATCTCCAAGACTGGAAACGCCAAGTATTTTAAGCGCTAAACCTTTCCATGAGAGGTTTATATCCAAGCCGAGCTGGACACGCGGATAATTATTTCCTATCATTTTTTGGTCGTTCTCATCAATCACGCCATCACCATTCAAATCTGCGTATGCAATATCGCCGATGGTATAATAACCGAGCGTTTGCTGCTGATGACCTGCTAAAGGAACATCTTTTCCAAACAGCCCTTGCGACACGTAACCGAACTGGGCGTCGGTAGGCTTGCCGACAGCGTTGCGATAGGCATCGGGATACGTAACCTCATTGGTGGCAAGAAGTTTATTTTGACTGTATGTTCCGTTGATTCCAATGGAATAGAAGAATTCGCCCACCTTGTTCATGTATTTAGCTTCTATTTCGAAACCCTGATTACTAACCTTTCCAATGTTCATTTGTCCGAAAAGTCCACCATAGACCGCCGAATAGATTGAACCTGCGTCACTGATTATATTGCTGCGGGTTTCGTTGAAATAGTTGGCTTCTACCCAAAGTTTACGGTTAAACAAAAGCGCTTCGGCGCCGGCGTTAAATTCAAGCGACTGTTCCCATTTCAAATTCGGACTTGCAAAATTGGACAACGTTACTAAACTGAATACGGAGGTATTAGCCCTTACATTATAGCTTCCATCATCACTCCAGCGAGTCATATAGAGATTCTGAGGCGTTTGTGCATCATATCCCAAAAGCCCTCCCGAAGCCTTCAATTTCAAATAGTTGACAGTAGTGTTTTCTTTCAGGAAATCTTCTTCGGAAAGAATCCAGCCCAAACCTCCGGCGTACGACATGAAATATTTATTGTTTTGGAAACACTGGCTTCCCATAAGCGCCAAATCAACCTCCGCAGTATATCTGTTCCTGTACGTATCGTTTACCCTCAGAACCGTATTTGCCGACTGAATGTTAGATGTGGCGCCCGATTCCTCGTACAACAGATAGTTATAAAAAAGATTTGCCGAAACCCTGTGGCACTCGAATGTTCGTCCATAATCCATTCCCATGAGGTAGGAGGTAGTACGCAAGGTATAGGTATCGTTGACATTGGTGGACAAATTGTCAGCATAGTTGTAAACGGTTTTTGTCAACTGTTGAAACATCACCGTATCCGTATTACTCACAGGATCATAGTTCCATCGTTGCGCATAAGATGCCATCTTATAGGCGGCGACTGTTTCTACGCCTTGAAAGTAATTGTCGAAACCGAGTTGCGCTTTCAGGCTAAGACCTTTAACATACTGCGACATATCCAGATTAACACCAAGCGTAAGTTGCCCGTTCACTCTGTTTTGGTTGTATTTTCCGCCATACATTAAAGCGCCGTAGAGGTTGTCATTACGGGCATAACTTGCACCCAATGCAGGATTTCCAAGCGTGTCAAGCGGTATGTAAGACGGATCAATGATCAATGGGAACTCGTTGGGACGGGTTTGATTGATTCTGGAAAAAGTCGTTGCGTGGTCTATCCCCGCACGGCTTGTCATGTCGAATACGCCGCCCATGCCGACAAACGCCTTGAAATGGTCGGTGATTTTCATATCGAGGTTACCCCTGACATTGTACCAGTCTCTCGTAGGCGAAGGTCCTATTTTTTGTAAGCCTGTATTCCCATTGTATCCTACAATAAGGGCATATTGTGCGCTTTCGTTTCCTCCCGAAAATTCGACGGAGGCTTTCCTGTATTCGGAGGTTTTATTCAGAAAATAATTCATATAGTCCACATCGGGATATCGAAGGTCGTTGGGTCCTGAGGAGTTGCGGTACCCTTCGAGATCAGCGGCGCTGTACATTGGCGGCAGCCCGTCGTTGAGCCGCGCTTCGTTGTAAAGCGTAGCATACTGATAGGAATTGAGGTATTTAGGGAGAGAGAGGGGTAAACCCATGCCGGTCTCCGCCGTGACATTGATTTTCCGGGTAAATTTCTTTCCATGTTTTGTTGTCACCAAAAGTACACCGTTGGCGGCTCGCGCACCATAGAGTATCTTCGCTGTGGCGTCTTTCATCACCTCTACCGATGCGATCTCATCAAGCATCAGCGCATCAATGTCGCGCTCCACACCATCAACCAAGGTAACGATACCATTACCTCCATTGCGGCTATTTCCCCTGATTCGCAAATCGGCATTGTTATTGCCAAGTCCGTTGACGGTCAAAGTAGCGTTTAAGCCGAGTATTTGTCCTTGAAGCGTGTTGCTGAGAAGCGGTTCCGAGAAGCTCGTCAGCTTGTCGCCCGATATTCCGCTTACTGCGCCTACCAAATAGCGTTGTTTCTCCTGAATATTCGCAGGCAAGTTCACATCATCCGCCTGTCCGGCGTAGAGCGTAGCCGTTGTAAGCACGAGTTTAAGGTCGTTTGTTCCCCCATTGATTTCATAAGTCAATGGTTCGAAACCCACTGCCTCTACCAATAGCGAAGACGCTTGGCGTCCCCTTACCTTGAATTGTCCGTTTTTGTCGCTTCGTAGAACAATAGCGCCTTCATTTGCTGTTATCAGCGCATTGGCGACAGGCTTTCCGTCTAAGGACGTTACCGTTCCGTTGATCCAAAATTCGGGAACAACGGTTTTTATTTTTTCGGGAGCGCTTGTTGCGGCTCGAGCCGCCATCGCTCTGCTGTCTTTCCCTTTTCCCTTTTTTGCCTGAGCCGATAATTCAGAAGTCGGACCGAGTATCAGTAATATTGCCATCGCAGTAAACAGCACGGCAAATTTATTGTATTTTATTCTTTTGTTCATATTCATTATATGTTATCATTATTATAATAAATTTAATTACCAGCCCGGATTTTGCTTAAAAACGGGATAACGATTGATTTCGTCCATTCGCATCGGATACCAATAGTGTTTGCGTTCAAATACGCGTATTTCTTGACCAACGTTATTTAAAGAATAGGTGAAACATTGTCCGTATTTGGCGTTTGCGCGATCTGCAACTGTTGCTCCGGGAGGAAGGGCGTTGGGATCAAGCGATGCATAGCCATCTTTAATCTGAACGGTAACGCCATATATCGGGTTAGGATTGGCAAAGAGTTGCTCTGCTATCATCCATCGGCGAATATCAAACCACCTGTGATTTTCACAAAACAGTTCAATGGCTCTTTCGTCGCGTATTTTGTCGCGGAACGCCTCCTTGGAAGCGGTGTAAACGCTGCGGACATCGCACATTCCCACGCGCTCGCGTACCATATTTAAAGCTTCAATTGCCGTCCAGTCGTATCCCGCAGGTTTTGCATCGGGACCGTAGGCTTCGTTCATTGCTTCGGCATAGTCGAGCCATACCTGAGTGGTACGAATAAAAATCGCATTGTAAAAATAATCCGCATAGCCTTTGTTTTGACCTCCTTGCTGTCCCGTAACAGAACTGGGCCATTGATATTTCTTTATCATATATTTGGTGAGGATATTTCCATCGCCGCCCTGAAGATTACCTGTAATGCTATTATCTCTTCCGCCTACCCATGTAGTCAGGTAGTATGCATTTTTATCTTCGTCGGGGTCGTTATTGGCATTTGATTGCAAGGTGCCGAATCTTTCACCCGGCAGAATGATGAAGTAATAAAGACGCGGGTCGCGATTTTGAAACGGTATATTGGGATTGAAATCGGGATCGTCGCACTGCCAGCCTGTCGCCGTCAGTTGGCAAGAGTAACCGTTGATGGTTTCAAATTTGTTTATTATGTTCTGGGAAGCAGAACAATTGGGGGTTCCCATATTACCGGGTCGGTTCGACATGAATATATTTTGCCAGAGGACAGTTAAATCTTCTTCGCGACCAACGCTGCCGGCAACACGTCCTACGCCCGCATTGTTCTTGTACCACAACATCTCCTTGCTTGTATAGGTCCCGTTGGGATAGTAGAAAATATTAGCATACTGACTTCCCGACATCATCGTCTGGTCGTAAACACCTGTGTTTCCGTTAATATATACTAAACAGTCTCTTGCATATTCAGCGGCAAGTTTCACGCGCTCGGGATCGTAATCGGTATATTGGTCGGTCCGGTCGATGCCGTTTCGCATCAGGGGACTTGCAGCGTAGAGTTCTGCCATTTCTTTTACGGCATAAGCTGAAGATTTAGTCGGGCGTCCCGTTTGAACATCTTCCCACTTATCGGGAAGAAGCTTGATAGCCTCGTCCATATCTTTGATAATGTAGTCATTGCTTTCGGAATATGTAAGGCGCTCCATGCTGCTCTCGTCATCGCTGTTGAAAAAATGATCCAAAGGAATGAATCCTCCTACACGACGAATAACTTCAAAATAGAACCAGCCGCGGAAAAAGTAGGCTTGCCCTGTCAGTTGGTTAATTTGATCCTGTGTAAGTTTTGTCATCTCATTAACCTTATCCAATACGTGATTACATATACGGATTCCATAGAAACATTTGGGAATAACGTTGCCCTGGTTGGTGTACATGCTACCGTCATTCCACCCTACTTCGGGGCTACCGTCGGATCCCAGCCACAGTCCTTTGTTGAGTATGGTAGCCATAATCTGATTCGTATTCGCATTTAACTTGTAAGGATTCGCGACTTCATCGCTCATATCGCCGGATTTGTACGAACCGTGTACACCTTGCGAGTCGTACCACAGGTAGTCGTCCAGATTAAGAAAAGTCCCCCTGTCCAAATATCCGCGCACCGATTGGAAATCGTTGAAAACGACTTCTTCCGGAACGCCGCCCTGGTTGGGTTTTTTGTCAAGATAATCCTCACATGAAACACTGCCAAGCATGATGGCAATGAGTAAAATATAATTTTTATACTGTTTCATATCTTTATTTTATTTATTGATTCATTAAAAACCTGCTCTCACTCCTACATTGTATTGGCGTAATCTGGGGTAGTAACCTATCGTGTTTGCCTCAGGGTCGATACTTTTATCAAAACCGGTAAATGTCAACAGATTGGTGCCGTTGACAAAGAACTGACATTTTGAAAGACCCAGCTTACGGATCACTTTCTTATTGATCGAGTATGCCAATTCTATGTTTTTCAATCTGAGATAGGAATCATCCCGATAGAGGTAGGTCGATCCCAATTGGTCGTAAGCGGTACCACTGCTGCTAAAGTTAGTATGCAGCGCCGGTTTTGTTGCAAAATCAGCCGTTTCCGGCGTCCAGCGATTGAGGACGTCGGGCCTGGCAATGTAGTTGCCGTTAGAACCCTTGGTCAAATCCCACAATATATCCGTCGCAACATTCCTGCGCATTCCCATAACGCCATACCACATCATCGAAAAGTCAAAATTCTTCCATGAAAAGCCCATCGACCAGCCGTAAGTTTGACAGGGATAATTCTGCTCTTTCATCGGAACAAAGTCCATAACTTTAGTATCAATTACTCCGTCGGCATTATAATCTGCATACATAAAGTCGCCGGGGATCAAAGCGTTTTGCGAGCCGGGAACCGAACCATAATTAAAGATATCGTCGAGGGAACCGTAATAGCCGGTAACGATCATTCTGCTTTGGTTATCTATGGGTTTGCCCGCCAGTTTCCGATACTCCTCCTCGTAAAGCGGATCATTGTGTTCTAACACGCGGTTTTCACTGACGGAGAAATTAGCCTTTAGCCAATAACGGAAATCCTTGCCGATCTTTGATTTCCAGCCGAGTTCAACTTCCAAGCCGTGGGTCTTTGTCTTACCCAAATTAGCATCGGGATCTTTCATGCCGAACCATTCCGGAGTTGTCCTTTTCATCAGGATTCCGTTTCTGTGCTCCTTGAAGAGGTCAACCGTTGCTGTAAGGTTGTCATGAACAAGCCCTAAATCTAAACCGAGATTTTGTTTGTATGCAGTTTCCCATGTCGCGTTTGCATTTGGAGTTTGTCCTTCAGTGTAGAACGGACCGTATGTTTGTGTGGAACCTGCTCCTGAGCCGAGCTTTACCCCGCCGGTGCCGGGATTGTATAATTGACTATAAGTAAAATAGTTCATATTACCGTCATATCCTACAGTCCCATACGAATAACGCAGTTTTATATTACTAAACGTTTCGGCAAGGCTGCTTTTCTTGATAAAAGGCTCTTCGGAGAGACGCCAGCCTACGGAATAGGCTGGGAAGAATTGGAAGCGTTTACCACGAGCGAACCTCATAGAGCCGGTATAAGCGCCGCTGAATTCTAAGAGATACCTTTCGGCGTAATTGTAGGTAGCGCGGGTTACCCAGGCTTCGTCACGTACCTGAAATTTCATAGTCGAATTACTGTCGTCTTGAAGCATATCGTTTTGATTGCGATTGAATATTCCCACCCAACTGACGGCGTGCGGACCGAATTTGCGATCATAACTGAGCATTGCTTCATAGTAGAGTTTGCGCGAATAACCTCCATTGGTTATAAGGTCGTAATTAACCTGTTGAGAATCGCCCTGGTAAATATCATCTGGCCAGCGGTGATCATTAACTACATAACCTCCATTCGGAAGCGGTTGGGAATAGTCATAAACACGGGAATATCTAATCATTCCCTGACCATTGCCGGGTCCGAATTCATTACCTTTGTACCGCTGTATACGCGACTGGGTTGAACTCGCAGTAGTATAGGATAACTTGAGTTGAGCGGAAAGTCCCTTGGTAATGAAATCAAGTTGCTGTTTAAAGTTCACATCTATAAAGTTATTGTAGTATTTATAAATACGCTGTCCCTGGTCGAAATTGATATAAATGTTTCCGGTACCGTCGTTACTCACTCCGTAGGTTCCATCGCTCCATTTTATAGGAAACACATGACTTGCGCCCATGTACAAATCATTGAAGAATGCCTGTTCCATAGCTTGGGTTTCATCATCAATCGTAGGATTACCGCCTCCGATACGGTACCCCGGCTGGTTACGGGTACCCAAACTTCCTGCAAGGTTCACCGAGAGTGTGGTAGATTTTGTCAGGTTGAAGTCGAAGTTTGTACGCCAGTTGTAACGTTTGTAATTATGTTGGGTATTATACATGTCGGTCGTACTGTATTTACGGTAAATATCTCCTTCATTCAAGTAACTGAATGATACAAAATATTTTGCAAAATCGGTTCCTCCGCGCACATTGAGGTTATACTGCTGGTTGAAACCTGTTCTGAGCATCTCATCCCACCAGTCAATAGATGGAAAGTAATCGTTATAGGGTCCGGTATTACCTGTGGCAAAAGCATTTTTCCATGCGTCGATGGTAGATTGGGGAATGAGAGATCCCCATGTTCCATCGTTTACACAAGCTTCATTCCACATATTCATCGCTGTGATGTAATCGGAGGTTTCCGGCTTGTAGGTTGGTTGCTTGAGACCGAAGTTGGCGGTAAAGTCAACGGCGGGATGTTGCGTTATACCGCGTTTTGTAGTGATGATAATAACGCCGTTTCCTCCCTTGACACCGTAAACTGCGGTAGCGGCGGCATCCTTAAGCACCGAAATTGATTCTATTTCGTTGGCGTCAATGTCGCTAAACGCGCGTTCTACGCCATCTACGAGGATAAGCGGATCTGTGCTTGCCCACGTACCCTTGCCGCGTATCATAATAGTGGCGTCTTCACGACCGGGCTTACTGTTGGTGACAACCGAAACTACGCCGGGCATTAATCCCTGAATAGATTGCGAAACGCTGGTAACAGGACCTGTCTTCAGAAGATCGTCGCCTTTCACCTGCGAAACGGAACCGATGAGGGTTGCCTTTTTTTGGGTACCATAGCCCACCACAACGACTTCATCAATCGTCTGGGTGGTTTCGGCTAAGGTTACATTTATAACGCTGTTATTACTTACCTTAATTTCCTGAGTCGTGTATCCCAAAAAAGAAAATACCAGTACGGCATTATCCGGCACTTTGATTGTAAAATTTCCGTCGGCATCTGCCATCGTGCCTTGAGTCGTCCCTTTTAAGACAACGGAAGCGCCCGGCAGCGGACCGCTTTTGTCGGAAACGGTTCCGGATATGACACGGGTGTTTTGCTGCACCGCCTGTTGACCTTCCGACGCTTTGACGTTCCCTTCATCCTCTTTTTTAGTAACAATTACTTGTTTTCCTGATATCCTGTATGACAGGTCAGTATCTGCCAATAATGTTTCCATTATTTCAGAAAGGTCTTTATCCCTGACGGAAAGATCGATGGTTTTGTCTAACTCAGCGCTTCCGTCGTCGGTATAAAGAAAAACATAATCACTTTCTCGCTCTATTTGCGAGAACACTTCCCTGATGGTTGACTTTTCCATTGTCAGCGAAAGTTTTGCCTGCGAGTGAACCTCGCCTGCAAAAACAGAACCGATACAGGTGAGATAAAAAAATACTGCAATTTTCATTGTTTTAAGAAAAATTGTGAACTTTTTTTTAGAATAAATCTGTTTATTTTGCATATCTTTGTTATTAATTTATTTTAATATTACGTCTTGTATTTTGAAATGAATTATTTTTCGGGCGATAGCGTCATCTGTCGTCCGATTTTTTTTAATCTCTATTTATTTTTTCATGGCGTTTTCCTCCTTTTTTGATTGATTGTTATTTATTAGGTATATGATATCGTTCTCCTTAAAATAGTTGGTAGAGGAAAGAGAAGACATTGAAATCATCATTTCTTCGAAATTTTCAGAAAGGAATAATTTCCCTGTGCAGGTTTTTGTAGATAGCCTGTTTCCACTATGGTCTTCAAAATTAACATTATAATAACGTCCTACTTTTTTCAACACTTCCAAGATTGGCGTTTTGTTGAAAATCAGCACATTGTCCTTCCAGCTGATATACTCGTTAACATTTACGGTTTCCTTTTGTATTTTGCCTGTGCTTACAGTGGCTTTTTGGTTGGGCGCCAGTAAACAGCTTGAAGCATGGTCGGTTGTGACTACTTCCACCGATCCTTCTACCAGCACCACAGTGCTTTCTTCTTTTTCTCCATAAGCCGACAAGTTGAATTTCGTGCCATAGACCTGCACTCTGAATTGCGATGTGTTCACATAGAATGGTTTTTCTGCTTTTGCCACCTCGATATATATTTCGCCTTTCACACTAATTTCGCGCGTATTACCTCTGAATTTGGACGGAAAGTCAACTTCCGTTTCCGAATTAAGCCAGATATTTGTACCGTCAGGCAATTGAAGTGTTGAGCGTTTCCCTGCCGGAACAACCAGCTTGTTCATCACGTTTTCGGATAACGATATTTCGGACTCATTACTTTGTTTTTCTCCTTCCACCGAGATGCACCCGTTTTTCAATGTAATCTGGGCGGCTTGTTTTAATGCCACCGTTTTTCCCCCCGCAATCAAATGAATATCATTCACAGGCATCGTTGTTCCGATGATCGCTTCAATGTCCGGTTTATTGTGTTGCGCTGATTGGGTGCGGGTTTGAAAGAATATTAAAGACGACATTATCAACAATGCTATACCGGCGGCAGCTAACCAATAGGTCAATCTTCTCCTGCGTACAATATGGAGTTGAACATCTGCCAATATTCTTTGATACAAGTCTTCCTGCTCCGGTTCTGACAATTCAAACCGGTTGAATTTGATGGCGTTGAACTTACGGATAGCTTTCTCTAACTCCTCCCTGCATTCGGGGTGTTCTTCCGCAAAGCGTGTCCAATAAGAATTCTGTTCCTCAGTGCGGAATAACCTCCATGCAATAAATTTATCGTCAAAAAGAAAATCTTTATCTCGATAACACTTTTTCATCACATTTAAAAAAATTTAACTTTAACTATATATACTTACGACTTAAGAAAGTCTTTGTGGACAGTTTTTTTGTTAAATTTTTTTTGTTTGAAAATTTGAGATCGCCGGCTTCCGTCCCTCTATCTCTATTTTCAATTTAGTGAGGGATATAGAATCCGTTTCTTCCAAGTTTATTAATGAACAAAAATTAATGTGATTTTGTTTTAATTGGCAAGACGGATATGGAGTAAGGTTAATGGGATAAGAGTTGCGCCATCAAGCGGCAAAGTCCTGTTTAAATATGCGTTGTTTGAAAAAGTATGGACAGAAGATAGAACATGGGAACATTTCCTGTATGTTTTCTTAATTTTTCAAGTCCCCTGAAAACTAATTTTCTGACGGATTCAGCGCTCATATCCAACAATTCGCCAATTTCGTCATATTCCATTTCTTCCATATATCTCAGGTAAACCGCCTTGCGCTGACGTTGCGTCAGAAGACCTAATAAAAATTCTACTTTTTGTTTGAGCGCTTCCTTTTCTTCCTCTTCGATCATATATCCTTCGATGGACGTGTCATCAATAGATATTTCAATCATAAAAGGCAAATCAGTGAAATTTTCTGAAGTTACATTTTTGTGTGATTTTTGAATATCAATATACCGGTTGATAAAACAGCGAAACAGATAATGTCTCACACTATCTGTTTCAAAAATTTCGTTCTTTTCAATTAATTTGCAAAAAACATCATGTATGATGTCTAAACAAACATCATGAGAAATTCCCATGCCTATTCCAAACTTATACAAGCTATTGATGTATTTTTTGTATAGCTGCGAGAAATTTTCATTAATAATATTCATCGTTGGAACAAATTTTTTACAGATTTGTTTTATACAATTGTGAATGGTTTGTTCATCACAGTGAAATTTTTTACAAAAGTAAATAAAATTTATCTAAATTCTTACATTCGCAATAAGAATTTTTTATTTTTTGTATTTCACAAACCCTTGCCTGTACAATTGCGAAAAATAAGCAGCAATGCGGTATTCGTAGTTTTCTTCGTGATTGAATCGCTCCGACAGGATTTCCGTAATTTCTTTGATAGTCCGTTTTCCGTCGATTAAATCCCAGACTGCTGTGCCGTGCTCTTCCAAACGGACGCGAATAATTGCCGATTTGTTTTTCGGAACAAAATATTTTTGCATAAACTTACTCCTGAAGCGAGGGAAAGCAATCACCGACAACTCTCCCTCTTTTTCAGTCGTAATATGTTCGCTGACAAACGGAACCAAATCAAACAAGTTCTGTTTCATTCGCATGTTCCGGTTTTGTTATTTTGTTGCATCTGCTTTTTTCAACGGAATGGTAACAAAGAAGTAAGCAATGACTGCAACAATAATCAAGCCGATGATATATAACGGATTCTGTATATCAAGCATGTTAGAGAAGAATATGTTTTGCATGGCGAAAATCGCTACTACCAGACCCATCAAAGCTTCTCCCGCAATCATTCCCGAAGCAAGTAACACGCCTGTATTTTCCACCGTTGCCAATTGCCGCTCGTTGTATTTTCTGCGAGCTACATACAAATCCAGCATTCCTTTAATTAAACCGCCGGTGAAAATGGCAAATACGGTAGCGAAAGGTAAATACATTCCTACAAATATCAACATCGGACTTTTTATGCCCATCAGTATAAATGCAACACCCATAATCATGCCGGCAATAATCAACGCCCATGCCATTTGCCCTCCAACGATGCCTTGTGAAAGCGCCGCCATCAGTCCGGCTTGCGGAGCGGAAAGGTTTTTACTTCCAAACCCGCCGGTATAACCCTGTTCAAGTCCCATATTGATGTCGCCTTTGTTCAAGATAATCAACACGCCGAACATCACAAATCCGGCAAGGACTACGCCGATGATGTCGCCTATCTGCATTCGCCAGGGCGTACCGCCTAAGATATGTCCGGCTTTCAAATCCTGAAACATTTCACCGCCAACGGCAGCAGCTACGCACACAATTGCAGCAATGCCCAAAACGGCGGCAATACCTTCGTGTCCCGAAACGCCGCAGGCAACCAATATCAGGGCGGTCACAACCAAAGCCGTGAGCGTCAATCCACTAATCGGGTTATTACTCGAACCGATGATGCCTACCAAATATCCCGATACGGCAGCGAAGAAAAATGCCAAAACAATCATTACAGTTGAAGCTATAATTGCTACCAGAATGGAAGTTTTGAATATGAAGAATGTAATAATGAACGTCAACACAGCGGCAATACAGATGCCAATCAATATAACTGCCGATTTCAAATCTTTTTCGGTACGTTCCACGTTTTCTCCCGAACCTTGAGCGG
>Ga0123357_10002533_pt1 | contig 20444 bp, 17 predicted proteins | sample TergutEmb28metaG_FD_89873 | JGI IMG/M metagenome (GOLD analysis project Ga0123357, IMG submission 89873) | Embiratermes neotenicus P4 segment gut microbial communities from Petit-Saut dam, French Guiana - Emb289 P4 | ecosystem: Host-associated > Arthropoda: Insects > Digestive system > Gut ... | reverse complement strand
GTCGCCATGGTTGGTGACCGTGATCGCGTAGGTGAGCGTGTCCCCTACCGCGGCGACGGACTTGTCCACGGTCTTGTCCAGGATCAGCTGCGGCGTCCCCGGCACCTCGGTGGGCGCGCACGAGGCGGCGTGCTCGTCGGGGCAGGGGTTGTTGACCAGCACCGCCGGTCCGTTTGCCGGTTTCGGCACCACCATTCGGTTGGCGACGGTGCTGTTCACCGCGCTCGCGTCAACCTGGACCGACACGGTAAGCGCGGCGACCGCGCCGGGGTCGATGGTTCCGATGTGCCACACCCCGGTGGTCTCGTCGAACGTCCCGTCCGCCGTGGTGGAGCTCACGATGGCGACCCGGCTCGGCGCGATGTCGGTCGCGGTCACCCCGGTGGCCGGCCCGGTCCCGTGGTTCGCCACGGTCACCGTGTAGGTGAGGGTGTCCCCCGCTGCGGCCCGGGCGATGTCCACCACCTTGTCCTGGGTCAACCGCGGCACGCCCGGCACAACGGTCTCGGCGCAGGACGCGGCCGCCGCGTCGGCGCACTGGCTGCGCACCGTGACCGGGACTCCGCCGCCCGCGGGCTCCAAGTACTGGAACGGGCTCACCAGGGTGCTGGCCTCCGCCGCCGCCTCGACCCGGGCCACGACCGTCAGGGTGACCGTGTGCCCGATCGGGATCGACCCGATGTCCCAAAGGCCGGTCGACTCGTCGAAGCTGCCCGCCCCGTTGGTGTCCGCGCTGACGAACGTCGTGTTCTCCGGCAGCGCGTCGTGGGCCAGGGCGCTGGCCAGATCGGCGGTTCCCGAGTTGGTGAGCGTCATGGTGTAAGTGAGCAGGTCACCGGCGGCGACGGGGCCGGTTGGGGCGACGGTTTTGTCCTGAGTCAGCCGCACCACGCCCGGGATGTCGAACGACGCGCAGGCCGCGTGCGCGTCGCTCGGCGCGCACTGGTTTGACGGCGCGACCTCCGGGGGGCCGAAGGAACTCGGCAGCGTGCTGATCCGCGCCGGGTTGGTCTGGGTGGTGTCTTCGAACTCGTGGCCGGGGTTGACGGTCACCGTGATCGTGAGCGTGATGAGGTGCCCTGCCGAGGTTACGACCGGCAGGGCGGGAACCGTCCAAGTGACGCTCTGGCCGCTGGTGGCGACCGTGCCGACTGGGGCGTCGTAACTGGCGAAGGCCACGCCGTCGGGCAGGGTGTCGGTGACCGTGAACGCGCCTGCGGCCATGTTGCCGATGTTCTCCACCGTGATCGTGTACGTGACCGGGTCGCCGTCCGACGCGACGGCCTGATCGACCGTCTTGGACAGCGCCAGCGCGTAGTCCGGGTCCGGCCCGTGCACGACCGTCTCGGCGCAGGATTGGGCCGCGTTGTCGCCGCACGGGTTGCCCACCGCGGTCACCGTGCCGCCGGTCGGCGGGGTGACCTGGAATCGGTTCATGATCGTCTGAGTGTCGCCCGGGGCTGGGTCCGCGCTCACCGTGGCGGTGACGACCAGCGTCGCGACATTGCCCGGGGCCACGTTGCTCAGCGAGGGAATAGTCCACACCCCGGTCCCGTCGTCATAGCTACCGGTGCTGGCGGCCGCGCTGACGTAGTCGAGCCCAGCGGGCAGCACGTCGGTGGCGGTGAAATCGGCGGCGTCCCCGGTGCCCACGTTGCGCACCGTCATGGTGTAGGTGAGCGTGTCGCCGTGCACGGCGGTCGTGGAGTTGACGGTCTTGTTCTGCTCCAGATGGACGACTGGGTCCTCGGTCACAGTCAGCACGCAGGTGACGTGCTCGCCGGCGGCGAGCGTGACCCGGTCGCCCGCCGGCATTGCCGTTCCGTTTCCGGTGCAGCTCCAGGCCGCGCCGGGGGTGTACCCAGGGAGGCCGCCCGACTCGCTCATCGTGTAGGTGCCGATCGGGACGACGTGCGTGGTGCCGCTTCCCAAGCCGGCGATGGTTGTCGTGCCCGTCACGGTGCTCGCGGTGGCGTGCAGGGTCCAGTTGTCGGGCGTCGCAGTGCCGGATCCGGGCTTGTTGCGCACATCCATGATCAGCGTCAGTGTGGCTGGCGTCACCTCATTCACGACCGTGCAGGTGACGATGTCGTTGGTCGCCACCGGCACGGAGAAGGCGCCCCCGGCTTTGTCGGTCACCGCCAATGGGGATCCGTTGCGGTTCTCGCAGGTGGCGTTGCGCCCGCCTTGCGGCACCAACCGGTACCCGCTCTTGGCGGTCTCGGCCACCGTGACGTTTGTGGTGGCGCTGATCGCGCCCAGATTCGCCACCCCCCCGGCGTTGGTCACGCCCGATCCGGGGGCCATGGTCGCTGGCGCGACGGCGGCGCCGGTGAACGTCCAGCCGGCGCCGGCGGACCGAGTGCCGTCGGTGGCTTGGATCTCCTTGACGATGTTCAACGTTCCGTCGCAGTACTCGGTGGCCAGGCCGGCGATGGTCGCGCCGAGGTTGGCGAAGCTGGTGGAGTACACCGCATCCGGTGAGGCGATCCCGTGCAAATACTCCAACGGCACCGCCACGTCGTCGCTGACGTTGACCGCCAGCACCCGGGTGCCCTGCGCCTTCACCTGGTCGGCCGCCGCGAACGCCGCGTCACGAACAGCGGGCGTGGCCGGTGGGTTGATGTTCCCGGGCACCACAGTGTTCCCAGTCAGTGGGCCGTCGTAGGCGGTCGGCATGCCATCGGTGATCAACAGCACCGCGTCGTAGGGCGGCTGACCGTGCGCCCGCAGCGTCTGCAACAGGGCCTGCTGCCAGTTGGTGTAGCCGGCGCTGATTTGGCCCACCGGCGCGACCGGAGCGCTCATGCCGTTGATGTGGTCCTCGATTTGGCGCGCCGCGTCGGCGTCCGGCACCGGCCTTCCGGGAAATGCCACGTTGCCGGCCGGCGCGGTCGACGTCGCGGTGTTGTACGCCGGGGCGAAGGTTCCGAAGGTATACACCCCGATTTCCGAAGGCGTTCCGGTCAGCTCCCGAACCACTTGGTTGCCAGCCTCTTTCATCGCCAATAGCTGGCTGTCCGTTATCGACACAGACAAGTCGAAAACCAACGCTATGCGCTCTCCGCACTTTTCCGGCATTGCCGGGTTCGCTTCTTGCGCGACGGCGGGGGTGACTCGCGTTAATGTCACCCCGACCATCGCCACTGCGGCCAGCGCCGTCACCACCAAAATTCGCATGACTTTCGTCCCGAGAGTCGCAAACCATCTGCGACTCGCCCAATTCGGACGCGTGCTGCCAGCACGTCGTATTACGACCATTTGGTCGCCTCCCTGCGTATTGGCACCGCAGTGCCCCATCGGCGATGACGGTACGACGGGCGCCTTGACACGCGCCACACACAGGAAAACTTCTTACAATGCTCTTAGTAAAGGGTCACGGACTCGCCCTCGTGGCCGTAGAGGCGGCCGGCGGCTTCGGCGATCGATCCGCTCAGAGAGGGATAGACAGTGAAGGCCTCGGCCAGCTGCTCAACGGTCAGCTTGTGCCGGACCGCCAACGACAGCGAATGGATCAGTTCGGTGGCCCAGAAGGAGACGACCACGCCGCCCACCACGATGTGCGTGGTCGGCAGACAGAAGATCTTGACGAAACCGTCCTCGGTGTCCTTCATCTTGGTCCGAGGGTTCGTGGCCAGCGGCAGCATGACGCTGCGCGCGACAATGGCGCCCGAATCGACGTCCTGCTGCCCGATGCCGACAGTGGCCACCTCCGGGGCGGTGAATATCCCCGCCGCCACCGCCCGGTCGTTGAACGGCGCCACCGCGTCGCCCAGCGAATGGTCCATCGCGATCCGGCCCTGCATGGCCGCCACCGAGGCCAGCTTCTTGCCGTCCGCGCAGTCCCCGGCGGCGTAGATGCCCCGGGCGCTGGTGCGCGAGACCCGATCGATCATGATGTGGCCCGAGGCCGTGGTCGCGACTCCGGCGGCGTCCAAACCCAGGTCGTCGGTGTTCGGAATGGCCCCCACGGCCACCAGCGCGTGCGAGCCGCGCACCTCGCCGCCCTCGGCCAGCCGCACGAGCACACCATCGCCCTGGCGCGTGACCGACTCGGCGTGGGCGTTGTTGATGACGTTGATGCCGCGCCGCTGGAAAGCCTCCTGCAGCACATGGCCGGCGTCCGGGTCCTCTCCCGGCAGGACCTGGTCCCGGGAAGACACCAGCGTCACCTCGGATCCGAGCGCGCGATAGGCGCTGGCGAACTCGGCGCCCGTGACCCCGGAACCAACGATGACCAGGTGCTCGGGCACTTGGTCCAGGTGGTAAAGCTGCTGCCAGTTCAAGATCCGCTGCCCGTCGGGCACCGCAGTCGGCAACACGCGCGGATGGCCGCCGGTGGCGATCAGGATTATGTCGGCGCTGATCGTCTCCCGGCCCGCCTCGGTTTCCGCTTGCGCCGTGCGCGCGTCCAGCAGCCGACCCCGACCGGTGATCACGCGCGCCCCGACCTCGCGCAGACGGTCCTCGTAGTCCTGCGCCTGGGATTGCGCCAACCGTCGGACCCGCTCGTTGACCGCCCCCATGGCCACTTCCATGGCTGACCACAGGTCCGTCCCGCCGTCGCGCAGCCGGACGCCGAGCGCGCCAGCCTCGCGGATCTGGGCCATCCGCTGGCCGATCGCGATCAGTGTTTTCGACGGCACCACATCGGTCAGCACTGCCGCGCCGCCCACGACACCCTCCTGGATGAGGGTGACCTCGCCGCCCAGCTGTCGCGCCCGCACGGCCGCTTCCGTCCCACCCGGGCCGCCGCCGATGATCACCACAGATGTCATGCCGTCAAGTCTGGCACCACCGATCGCCCAAAACCCCTCCAGACGCCCACCAGCGTGTCCGGTGCCATCGCGCGCAACGGCTGTCCTCACTCGCGGCGCGGCGACGGCACGCCGCCCGTGCCGCGGCCGGCCGGCTCAACCGTCACTTCGCGAGCCGCTCGACAGCGTGGCGGTGGCGCCGGCACAGGTCCAAGATGGACAGTGACAACACGGGCAGCCCCACTGATGGGCGCGGCTGGATCGGACAGGCAATGAGCGCCATCGTCTTCTACAAGATCGCGGCAACCAAGACGCGCGACGACTTGATCGCCGCCTATCCGCGTCACCGGGCGCGGGTCGACCGGTTCCTCGCGTCCGGCAAGATCGTGACCATGGGCGCGCTTACGTCACCGACGACGGACGGCGTCGGCTCAATCGGTGTGTTCTCCAGCAAAGCGGACGCCGACGCGTTCGTCAAAGAAGATCCGTTCGTGCTTGAAGGCATGGTGGGCAGCTACGAGGTCGCCGAGTTCACCGATATTGCGCAAGCCTGACCACCAGCGCGGTGTTGAAGCCGGCAGCTTCCGGCGGCACGGTGTCCCGAGGGGCGCCGCGTCCCGAGCGACGCACCGCGTCCCGAGCGACGCACCGCGTCCCGAGCGCCGCACCGGTCAGCGGTAGGCCTCCGACAGCGCGGCGAGCTGGGACTTGGCGACCGCTCGATCCCGGGCCTCCCGATCGAACAATTCGCTGGTCTTGGTGAGCACAAGGGTGTACGGCCGGCCCTGGCGCCTAGTCTGGTGCCGGACCGGCAGGTCCGCGCGGTCGATCTGGCCGTGGATGTGCCGGCGGCGGTCCTCCCGCAGCGGCCAGTCCTTGCGCCGCGCGGTGTCCGAGCGGACGAACGCTGCCAGCGCGGCGCACAGATCACAGCCGCAGCCGGTCCAGGAGATCGACCAGTCGTCCTCGGCCCGAGGCGGCCGTCCGGCGATCGCTTCCAGCCGGACGCGCAGCGGGTCGATCAGCGGACGAACGGCATGGTTGGCCTGCGCCCCCGGGGAGCAGAGCGCCGGAACCAGCGCCGCCAGAAGATCGTCGCGCAGCGGTCCAAGGTCGACCACGATCCGCTCGACCAACCCAGCACCGGCGATCTTGAGCACGCTGGCGATCAGGGGCGCCTGCCCGGCCAGCGCCGTGGCGCGTCGCTCCCTCGGCCCGTCAGCATCAAGCCACACGCGCAGCTCACTCAGTAGCGAGCCCCACGTCTGGGCCGCGAAGGAGTCAGCGAACCCGATCGCGCCCTGCGCGCGCAGCCGCGCGCACAGCGCCGGCAGCGTCTCGGTGATCCACTCCGCACGCCCCGCGCCGCGCGCGAAGGCGTGGGCGCTGTTCACCGAGCCGTTGACATATCCGCCCACCAGAGCATCCACCCAACCCTCGCCGTAGCGCTCGGCCAGCCGGGCCAGTTCGACCGCGTGCCGGGGTCCGTACAACTCAACGGCGAACACCTTCAGCAGCTCGGTCGCGGCGCCCGCCTCCTCCAGTCCGAGCGCCACCGCCAAGGCGAGCGGCAGCCCAGTCGCTGCCAGCGCGGCCCAGTACGGCGCCGCTTGCGCCGCGTGCTCACGTGCCTGTTCAACCTCCCCGGCGGCCAGCAACTCACCGACCTGCCGCAGCGCCCAGCCCGGACTCGCCTCGGCCCGAGTCCCGAACGCCTGCTCGCGCGGCCATGCCACAACCGCGGCCCGCCGATACCAACGGTCCACGGTGTTGCCGTAGTTGCCCATATAGCCCTCGTACTCCGACTCGTACGGGGTCAGCTCTTTGGTGGCGGTCGCGGCGCAAACCTGCTCCTCGCTGACCGCCAGCGAGATCTCCTCACCGCCGTCAGCGCTCCACCAGCCCAGCGTGATCGCATCGTCGATCAGCTCGTTGAGTTCGTAGTCACTCGAACCGTCATCCGGGTCGCACCCGGCGCCGTGGTCAGATTCCTCCTCCGAATCGTCGTCATCCCAGCCGTCATGCCGGTCGCCCCAAGACTCATCAGCTGGGTAGGCGTCCCAAGTCTGCTGGATCTCCGCCAAGGCGAACGCGGTCTCGCAGCCCGCCTGGTCCGCCGCGGCCCGAAGCACCGCGACCCGCTCCGCGTCCGCGCCTTTGAGCCGGCCCCGCACCAGGCCGCGTTGGGTGTATTCGTGGTCAAGCAGGAAGACCAACCGGCGGGGCGCCGCCACCTCCCGGTTCCATCGCATGCCCGGAGTGGCGAAATGCTCGGCCAGCAGCGCTGCCGCCTCCTCGACCGGGCCGAGCGCCGGCGCGCCCTTCTCCTCGGTGGCCAGCAGGTCGAACGTCAGGCTCACCCGGTGGCCCGAGCGCACCGGCAGCACCTCATGACGGCAGTCCGGGTAGAAGGCGACGTAGCGGATCTCGTCGCGGGAGCCGTGATAGGTCTTCGCGGCGCCGCAGTGGTCGACGATCAGCTCACCCCCGGTGTGCGCCGAGGGCAGCGAGACGACGAGCGTCGCCACCATCGCGTCGTCCTTCTCGGAATCCTGGTGCGCGGCGAAGAACTGGCCCTTGCCGTACACCAGCAGCGCGTGCGGTTCGGCGCGCAGCCGTGTCGTCACGGACAGGCCAAGGTCGTCCGCCACCTGCTCCAGGATCCGGGCCAGCTCCGCGTCCCAGCGCGACCCGCCGAGACCGACCCGGTCGACGGGGACCTGCCAGGTGTCGCGGACGCTGGTGTCGGTGACCGTCCGCTCCCGCAGGCCGAACGTCGCCGGCTGAGCCGCCGCGATCAATCGCTTGGCCTGCGCGGCGCGGATCGGCAGCGGCACCGGCGAGCCATCGACGCTCAAGTCAAGCGCGTCGGCGGGCACCGTGCCTTGTGTGCTGAACGCCGGGTCGGGCCCGGCGCCAGACAACAGCCGAGCCAGACGTTCCTTCGCTGCCAGTGCCATGGGTTTCCGCCTCTGCCCTGATGGTTGCGCCGGATCGGTCACGGGTGGCCGACGGCACGTGCCGCAGCCTGATCGACGACGCGCCATCGGGCCGACACCGCGAGGCACCGCGCGCGTCGCTCCCACCCTATGCCAAGGAATGTCCCGATGCGCCAACTTGGCTACAGTCGTGGCGTGGATGCGCCGCACTGGATCGAGTTGGCCGGCGCCGTCAACTCGCGCGACCTGGCCGGGCTGCCCGCCGACGACGGGCGGACGGTTCGGCCACATCGTCTGATCCGTTCCGGGCACCTGCAATCGCTCACCCCAGCCGATGTGACGACGCTTGTCGAGGAGTGCGGCGTGCGCGCTGTCGTCGACCTGCGCTCGGAGGAGGAGGTGCGTGCCGCTGGCCCGGGCCCGCTCGCCGCGCAACCGCTGGTGGCCATCCACGCCCTCGCGCGGGCGGGCAGCACGGCGCCGCACCCCAACCCCGCGGCCAGCGGCGACCAGGCCCCGACCGGATCGCGATCTCAGCATCCCGACGGGACCAGCCCGTATTGGCCGAGCCCCCGCAGCTACCTGGACGAGAGCCCGGACACGATCCTCGGCGCGCTGCGGCTGATCGCCCGCACCGACGGCGCGACGATCGTGCACTGCGCGGCCGGCAAAGACCGCACCGGCATCGTCGTCGCGCTGGCGTTGGACGAGGTCGGCGTGGACCGGGACGTCATCGTCGCCGACTACGTGCGATCCGGAGAGCACATCGACGCGATCCTGGCCGGGTTGACCCATGTTGAGGACCTCGGCTTGCCGATCGACGCCTACCTGCCGCGCGCCGAGACGATGATCGAGCTGCTGGCCGGTCTGGACGACGACTACGGCGACGGCACCCACCGAGGCAGCCACAACTGGCTCCGCCGGCACGGCTTCACCGACGCCGACGGCGACGCCCTGCGCGCCAAGCTGCTCGACTGAGCCGGTCGCCCAACGGACCCGGTCACTCGACTGAACCGGCTGCCCAACGGACCCGGTCAACCGACTGAACCGGCTGCCGAACGGAACCGGATGCTCGACTGAATCGGCCCCGGCGGCCCGATCAGGCCGTGCCCGGACCGTCGGTCGTTCGGCCGCGCTGCCTCATCGGCCGCGCTTGCCCCATCGGTGGTGCGGTCTCATCGGCTGTGCAGGACGCACCGAACCGCCCACGGCCGCACCTCCAGCCGCTCCGCCGGTAGCGTTGCCCCGCACACCTCGCACCGGCCGTACGTGCCATCGGCCACGCGGCGCCGGGCGCCTCGAACCTGTTCCAGCATTTCCAGCAGCTGCTCTTGGGTAGACACCGCGATGAGCCGATCCACCGCCATCGACGTCCCCTCGCCGACACGTTTGCCGAACGAGATCCCGCCCACTTCCCCAGCCGACTTCGTCAACTCCGCCAGCTGGGCTTGCAGGCTCTCCTCCCGCTCGGCCAGGAGGCGATCGACTTCGAGATCCATCTCGCCAGGGTAGAACGCGCACCCGGAGGCCGGCGACCGCAGGCCGCGCGACTCGTCACACATCGCCGGCCGCAGATGGCCACAGGAGCCGCACATGGCGACAGGAGCCGCCGCCGGGCCGAGGCGGCGAGCGTGGCCGTCGCTGGGTGTGGCGCTCCCGTGAGTTCGATGCGCGCCGGCAGGCGATTGGGAACAGGACCCGACTGCGTTGACCCGGCTGAAGACATGGAGTCGGCTCAGGGCGTGCGACTGCGTAGCTCTCGCCAACCGGTGAGGCCAGCAAGCATCGCGATGAGCAGTGCCGCGGCCGGGTCTGCTGCCGTCCAATGGAGAGTCTCGGTGAGTAGCAGGCCGAGCAGGCTGAGCATCGCCGTGGCAGCGCCAACCAGCGTGATCAACGCATCCGTGCGCAGGGCGCGGCTGCCGGCCCTGCGGGTGATGCGCAGTTTGGCTGCGGCCAGCGCTGGCAGCGCCACCACCGACAGGGCGGCCGTGATGATGCCCGCGACCTCAGGTGATGCTCCGTGGCCCGACAGCAGCCGGGCGATTGATCCGGCAGCCACGCCGACGGCCACGACCACCGCCGCCAGTGACGCGACTAGCTGAGCGCGGCGTTCCACCTGATGTCCTGGTTGTCCGCCGTGCAGCTCGGCGCGGAACCGCCAGACCAGCACCACCGACGACGCCATGTCAGCGAGCACGTCGGTCCCCGTGCCGATCAGCGCGGCACTGGCAGCCTTGACACCGATGACTACTGAGGCGACCCCGGTGAGCAGGCTCCAGCCCGCAGCGAGGTAGGAGATATTGAGCGCTGACCGGATGCTCGGAGTGTTCAGCGCGGCTCACCAACCGCAGCGCCCAGATAGGTGTCGAACACGCTCAACCACGCTACCCACAGCCTGGCCGCAACGGAAACCGCCAGCCACATCCAAACCCTAACGTTTGCGCGCAGACGCCGATTCCTCGTGCCACGTCCGCGACCGTCCGGTCATCATCGAGCACCAATGATATCGCGTTCGCCTCATACTCAGCGATGAACGCTTTCCGCGTCGATCCCATGTTTTCCAATCCTTCCAGGAATCACGGCGTTGTCACCCAGTGCCCACCAAACCGAAAACGGTCCAGTCAGGCCGTCGTTAGTGGCTGCGAGTACGGCGGCAACTTCCTTCAACGTGGCATATGACCACGCACCCTGTGGCGCGCTCACAATCAACCCTCCGACTGATCTGAAGAGGCAATCTCCCGGCGGGCAAGGCGTTCCCTCGCCTGCCGCAGGATCACTCGCAGCCGCTCCTCCAACTCGCGCTTCGGTGGCAGCGTCGTCCAGTACTCGGCGACCACAATCCCATCCTTGTGCAGTTCCAGTAGCTCGATCTGATCACGTCCGGCCTCGGTGCATAGGATCAACCCGATGGGGGCCTCCTCGCCCAGCTGGCGCTCGTAGCGATCGAGCCACTTGAGGTACAGGTCCATCTGACCCTTGTAGGCAGGCATGAACTTGCCCAGCTTCAGCTCGACCGCGATCAGTCGGCGCAGCGGACGCGAGAAGAACAGCAGGTCAAGGTGGAAGTCGTCACCGTCCAGGGTCATGCGCTTCTGTCGGGTGACGAACGTCCACCCGTGGCCCACCTCCAGCAGGAACGGCTGCAGCTCCTGGACGATGGCCGCTTCGAGGTCGCGCTCCTGGTGGGAGTCCTTCAGCCCGAGCATGTCGAGCAGCATCGGGTCGCGGAACACATCCAGCGGAACCGCCGAGCCCTCGGGGATCTGCGAGTTGGCGATCTCCCGCCGCTCGAAGGCCTTGCGCGAGATCGCATGACGGAGCTCCCGGACGCCCAGACTCTTGTCGGCCACCTCGGCGGCGTAGAAGAGCCGGGCCTCTTGGGTCTTCAACGGCAGTAGCTCACGGATGTGCGACCAAGTCAATTCAGGCGACAGCGTCGCCCGAATCTCCTCAGGAAACTCACGGGCGAACTTCACCATGCGGCGCAAGTTCGTCTCGTCGAACCCAACACCGAACCGGGCCGTCAATCTGTGCGACAGCGTCGCCTGAATCTGCTTGCCATAGTCAGCCCGCCCCCGGCCCAGCATCTCAACGTCGATCAGCCGCCCCAGACGCCAGTTCGCAGCGACCTGCACTGAACCCGCGTGACGGGCGATCGACGCACGACCAGCCTCAATCAGGTTCGCCGCCGCCTCGAACAGCCCGTCGTCTCCCAGAGCGCCACCACCCGACGAAGCCGACACACCGACCCCTCTCAATGGTGCTGAGAGTTCCACGCCCGGCTTCAAGGCACCAGTCTGCTCTTCGGATTTCACGCCGCCAGCCTATGGCGAGCAACCGACATCCTGGGGACCCGCTAGGCCCGTCGCGATGGCGCGACCTGGGCCGCCCAACCGGCAGGCACGGCCGTGATGCCTACGCCCACTTACCACCGTTTGCCCGAATTGCCGAAACCGGCTGCAGGCCACCTAAGCATGGGTCGCTTCGGGACAGCATCTGGCGACGGCACTCGAACGGCGGTACCAGCCACGGGGCAGGCGCAGGCAAGAAACACTGCGGCTGAACAGCAAAGCGCGCAGTACGAGAACCAGCAGAACCCTAGCCAAACCGGATTCCCACAAGCACCCCCGGGGTTCCCCAAGTGGTCCTCAGGAGTTCTTACTCGAACTCCCTCGTCGACAATCCTCCTTGCTCGGCCGAGACCGAGCAAGCTCAGTCTCGGCTCTCGCTTCGTCGTCTTGTGGACCCCCGTGTGTACCACTCGAACCGGTGACGTGCTGTCGAGCGGCTGGTTTCCACGCTGGAAGGCGGGGTCCACCCTTCCAAGTTGGCCAGCGCTTCGACGCTCTTGCGCTGGAAACGACGGGTCTTCTGATCGCGGCGGTCGTGTTGCCCATGCCCACGAGTCCAAGTCGATGAGCGTGCGGCAGATGGGCAGGCCGAACTATCACGCAGCATCCCTTTCACCGGCGACCGAAAAGGGTGCGCTCCGCGCCCGGCTCATCCGGCGCGATATCCGGGCCATAGGTGTGACGCCAGCCCAGCTCGCCCAGGATCTCCAGCACCCATTGTTCGAGGTCGTCCTCGGTCACTCCGGCCATCTGTCACCTCCCGCGTACGGTCCGTTGCTGTCGGAATTGGTCAACAGCTTGTTGGCCAATATGGTCAAGCCTCGGCCCTTGGTTCCTGTCGCAGTGCGACCTGGTGCGCGAGCTCGTCCTGGACAACCGCCTCCAACTCCTCCGCCCTCGGCAGCGCGGCCCGCGCGTCCTCCGGCAGCCCCTGCCACTGGGCCACCGCGATTGGTGCCGCGCTGCTGGCGAGGGCGTAGCGCACGGTTGCTTCGCGTTTGCCGGTACACAGCAATAGACCGACCGTCGGGGCATGGATCGCGGGTCTGCGCAGCACGTCGTCCACGATCGCGACATAGGTGCCCAACTGGCCGACGAAGTCCGGCAGGAACGGCTTCACCTTCAGCTCCACGACCACATACCGAAGCTGCTCGGCGTGAAAGAAGATCAAGTCAACGTAATGATCCACCCCGTCGACGGTGAACCGCACCTGGCGACCCACGAACGTCATCCCGCGCCCCAACTCCATGAGCGTGTCCTGGATGCGGTTCGTCAACGCCTCCTCAACCGCGTGCTCCATAAGCGGCTCAGTCAGTGCGACGTGCTCGAAGACGTACGGGTCTTTGGTCATCGCCTGCGCCAGCTCCGAGTCAGGCGAGTCCAGCCGGTCGGCGAAGTTCGACGGAGCCGCCCCAAGCCGGTCCTTCACCCGAGTGTCGATCTGGTACGCCAGAATGGCCCGAGACCAGCCATCGGCCACGCACCGACAGGCGTACCACTCACGGTCCTCGGCGCTATCGAGCTTGTCGAGCAGCGTGCGGACGTGGCCCCACGGCAATTGGTCCACAGCTTGTGGACCAATTGACTCCAGCTCTGGCCAAGCGGCAGCCAGCATCCGCATGTACTTCAGATTCGTCGGCGACCAACCTCGCTGCTCCGGAAACTCGGCCCGCAAGTCCGCCGCGAGCCGCTGGATCACTTTCGCACCCCAACCGAGCCGCTCCTGACGCTCCAGAACGTCCCGGCCAATAGACCAGTACAGCCGGATCACCTCAGCGTTCGCCGCCCGAGCCGCTCGGAACTGCGTCGTGCGGACGCGCGCCTTCAACTCCTCCAACCACACCGCATACCCCTCCGGCATCGGCGACGCCGCCCCGCCGGACGAGGGAACAGCCGGGGCGTCCATCCCCACCGGAGTCACATGCCGGTCGATCATCGCTGCACCTCATCGTCTCTCGTGACCATGCGACCAACCATAGGTGCCAGCTACGACAATTCCCCACGAACGCGAACCCGCCGGGTGCCCTGCCAGCCGACGAACGATGGGCGCGATCCTCTGCCGTCGCGGAGTCGCGCCATCGAGATTCATAGGACCTATGACACAGGATTGTTGATATGAGCACAACCATGTCGCTGAGCGGGTTCACCCGGAACCCTTCACGGGCGACGCGGCTCGCCCGGGTCGCGCCTGTTGTGATCACCGACCGCGGCCTGCCGGCGTTCGAGTTGCGGCCCGTGGCGCGGCCGTCGCAGCGGATGGAGGCGCTGGTCCGCGCGGGAGTCCTCACCCCGCCACGGTCCCGGTCGACCGACCCCCTGCCCGGCTTTGGGGTTGATCCAGCCGTCGCGCGGGCCATCGTCGCCGAGGCCGAACGCGACAAGGCCACTCGTGACTACTGACACAATCTGGGTCGTTGACACGCCGGTGGTGCTGAGAGCGATGCTCGGCGATTCCCCGTCCGCGAAGGCATGGCTGGACCACCGGCTCGCCGAAGGCCAAACTGTCGCGGGCTGCCGAATGCTCGACCTGGAAGTGCGCCGAACCATCATCGGCACGGAGTTGCGAGGAACCCTCGCGCCCGGCCAGGTCGACCCCGACGCCTACCTCGGCAGGTTTGCCATCGGCACCCAGGTCGACGCGCTGCTCGATGAGGCCACCCGGCTGCGCCTAATGCTCCGGGCCGCCGACGCGCTCCACGTCGCCTTCGCGCTCAGCCTCGGCACCGAGGGGACAACGGTCGTCACCCACGACCTTGAGATGGCCGCTGCCTGCGCCACGCTGGGCTTCGACGTGGTCGACCCCGTCAGCGACGACGCGTCGCGAACACGCAACGGCAGCCGATCCGAGGTCACCCGCCCAGGCGTGTGACGGCTTCGGCCATGGCGCATCAAGTTTCCGCCCGACCAGCCGTCGCCGTCGACTGGCGTGCCACCGACAACCTTGGGGTTGCCCCGACCGATGGGCCAGCGCAAACCGACCGCCCGACCGGCACGCGACATAGCCCTTCGAGCACCCATCTGCGGACAGGAACGAACCTTCCCATGCCCATGCGGTGGAGGTTCGAGTAGCACAACCTTTGTGGTCCTGACCGGAGGTTCTTCGAACCTCCGGCATTCGACAACACTCAATCGGCTCGGGGACACGAGCAGACTCGTGCCCCGCTCGCCACAATCGGTTGTGGAGCTGAAGGAACTCGAACTACCTGGCGGTCACCCCGACACAACCCCTGTATTTGCTGACCTCCAATGCTGTGGCCCCGGAAACACTGGCTTGCGACCACTACCGAACGCTGCCCAGCGCTACCGTTGTCCGTTCGGGTGGGCAAAGGCCCACCCGAAGATCACGACGACTGTGGGGCGCATCCCACTCGCGCAACGAACGTCAAAACCTTCGCCTTTTGCTAAGGTATTGACATGCACGTGGTGACCAAACTGGAGCGGCTGCGTGAAGTCGCCATCGACCAGCACGGCTTCGTCACCACTGCGCAAGCACTGATCGAAGACGTTTCGCACGCTGAGCTCTCCACAATGCTCGCCCGAGGCAGGCTCGAACGCGCTGCGCACGGTGTCTACCGGGTGCCTCAGGTTCCCGAAACCGAGTACGACCAGTATCAGCTTGCCGTGCTGTGGACGGGCGCACCAGAGGCGTGTCTGAGCCACGACACCGCGCTACAGGCCTGGGACATCAGCGACATCAACCCCGACCGCATACACCTTTGCGTCGCCCGACGTCGCCGCTTGCGCCGAGCCGGCGGCGAGCTGTACGTCATTCATCACGATGACCTCGACGCCAAACAGATCACCTGGTGGCAGGGCATACCGACGGTGACCGTACCGATCGCGATTGGCCAGTGCGTCGCCTCCAACGTGCCGAGTTACCTCATCCGCCAGGCGCTCGAGCGCGCTGGCCACACCAGCCTGCTGCCTGCGGCCAAACGGGAACGGCTGACAGCCCAGTTGGAGGCCCGCGATGGCACCAAATGACAAACCGAATCTTGTCCGCGCGCTGAATGATCTGGCCCCGAAACCCAAGACGCCCACCTCCACCCGCATCCTCAACAGCTGGATCGCGCAGGCGCAAGAACGTCTCGGATCAGCTGGGCCGCGTCTGGGCTGGCTGGTCGCCGCGACTGTCGTCTCCGCCGCCCTGCAACGCGTAGTCGACGAGAATGGCTCGGCATTGTTCCTGCTCAAGGGCGGCACGATGCTGCAGTACCGGCTCCCCGGCATGTCCCGCACCACCCAAGACATCGACGGTCTGATCTGCGGCGATATAGAACGTTTCCTCACCGAATTAGACGACGCTCTCGACCAGCCGTGGGGGCCGCTCACACTCGTGCGCGGCGAGGTCACAGTGATCGAGGTCCCGCACAAGATTGCAAAGCCGCGCCGCTTCGACATCACCGCACAACTCAACGGCATCACCTGGCGCCGGGTTAAGGTCGAGGTCTCCCCCGATGAAGGTCGAGCCGGCGCGGCACCCGAGCAGATTCCATCACCGTCGCTGGCCGGATTCGGGCTTCCGACCCCCGATCACCTAACCAGCTTGTCGATGAGCTACCAGATCGCGCAGAAGATCCATGCCGCAAGCGATCCGCACAAGCCGCCAACCCACCGGAACGACCGCGCTCGGGATGTGGTCGACCTGCTCCTGCTGCGTGACCTGGTCACCACAACAAAACAACCACGCCCCACGGAAATACGGGCCGCGATTGAGGACATCTTCGCCGCCCGTGCCGCGGAGGCTGAAGCCACCGGCGCCAGGCCACGGACCTGGCCGGCCACACTCACCGCCTACCCGCATTGGGAGCTGGCTTTCACTGAAGCCGCCAAATCTGCTGGCCTGACAACCGAGCTACCCGAAGCCATCACAGCAATCAATATCTGGCTCAACCATCTGCGGCGAACATAAACGGTAATCCAGGAATCCGGAACATCCAGACCTGCCGCCAGAAACGGCCAGAAACACCGCTAGGCTAACGAGATAGACCCAATCTTGGTCACGATCCGACACCACAGGACCGTCAGCCGGAACGAGACCGAATTGCGTCGACGCTACGCTCATAATCTATTTCCCCGCGCGCACCCATCGCGTTCGATAAGGTGGCGGCGGTCACCGTAGCGCCGCCACTGGCAAGTACATCTCGTCTGCTGCGGCGGCGCGTCATCCAAACACCAGTATCACCGAGCACGGCTGATGGGCTCCCGACGACTGGAGGCCAGGCGATGATCCTGGCTGCCAGCCCGAGCCTCTCCGATGATCTGTGGGTACCCACGTCATGCGAGGGCTTCTCTGCCGGCCTCCGTGAGCCGGTAGCGCTGGGATCGGTGGCGGGGGTTGTCGGGATGGGTCAGGGCAAGGAGCCCGGCATCGATGAGCTGGATGATGTGGCGGGTGTAGTTGCCGCAGAAGGTTGTGAGTCCAGCGCCGACAAGAAGGCCGTCGCGGCGGACAGGTGGGCAGTTTCCATGAGAACTTCACCAAGTCGATGCGTGATGTGTGATGCTGATATTCTGGGTTTCATGAGGACCACGCTTGAGATCAGCCCCCGTGTCTTGGCCGCCGCGCGGGCACGGGTGCATGAGGGCCGTAACCGGAGTATCGGCGAGGCAGTCTCCGAACTAGCCGAAACCGGGCTGCGGACCGAGCCGGTCCAGCCACCGATGGCCGATGGGTTGCTGCTGCTACCAGCCGTGCCCGGGCACATCATCACCAACGAAATGGTCGCCGAGGCGCTACTCGATGACTGATCTTGACCTGCCCGACGTGAACGTGCTGGTCGCCCTGCTACACCCCAGCCACGTCTACCACCGAACCGCACAACAATGGTTCACGGAGGTAAAACGGTTCGCGACCACCCCGATCACCGAATCCGGCTTACTCCGCCTGGCACTCAACCCCACGGTTATGGGCGGCGAAATCACCACGGCCACCGCCCTGGCCTCACTGGATTCACTCCGCTCAGACCCACGCGCGGAGTTTCTAGCCGATGACACCTCCCTCGCCAAAGCGCGGATTGACCTGATCGGGCTAGTCGGTCACAAGCAGGTCACCGACATTCATCTGGTGAACCTCGCCGCCACCCACCAAGCACGACTGGTCACCTTAGACACGAAAATCCGCCCAGTCCTGATCCCGGACGACCAAGACCACATCATGGTCCTGACCTGACCAGCATCGTCACCCGCGCTGCCAATTAGTCACCATTCATTTCACTGGAAACAGCCCGGGTACCGGCACTGGAGAGAAGTCCGCTGGATACCTCCCAGCACGGTGCGTGTCGTCAGACTATTTGGGCCACTGAAAGAGATGCTCTATTGCCCCTGCGGCTCGCGGATGCTCCTCGATTTCGCCACCAACCCGGCCAATGTCACCTACGCCTACCACATATGCTCCGGAACCAGAGGTTCCATGCCCGTGAGGCTACTGCGAGCCAATGACGCTCTGCCTCGAGCTAAACGGCACAACGGCACCCGGACAACAAGGCAACGGGGCACCTTGTCCGCCATGGTGTCAACGCACTCGCGTGGCGATTCGGCATCACAATACAGACGATACGGAAAAAGACTTAGCAGCGAAAACGGGCATGGCACGTCACTCCTCGACATCCCCCAGCTCGCGCTCGATCTGCTCGATCGTGGGCAGTGCGGTCTGCAACTGCTCTGGCAATGCCTCAATGAGCTGGTACTCGGCGATGCCGAGCGGTTTGGCGCTGTCGCGGAGCGCCCACTCGGCGACCACCGCGTTCTTGTCTTTGCACAGCAGCAGGCCGATGGTCGGGCCATCGGCGTCGTGGCGGAGCATCTCATCGACAGCGGTCAGGTAGAAGCCAAGCTGTCCCAGGTGCTCGGGCTTGAACTTCTCCGCCTTCAACTCGACGACCACATACCGGCGCAGACGCAGGTGGTAGAAGAGCAGATCGAGGTAGAAGTCGTCGCCGTTGACCTCCAGGTGAACCTGCCGACCGACGAACGCGAACCCAGCGCCGAGTTCGAGCAGGAACTCGGTGATGTGCTCGATCAGGGATGATTCGATCTCCCGCTCGCGGGCCTCGTCGCCAAGGCCGAGGAAGTCCAACCGGTACGGGTCTTTCAGCGACTCACGGGCCAGGTCCGAGTCCGGTTTCGGCAACGAGCGCTCGAAGTTGGTTAGCGCCCTGCCTTGGCGCTCGATACGCTTACGTTCGATGTGCATCCCCAGCACGTTGCGTGACCAGCCGAACTCTACGGCTGCCTCAGCGTAGGCGAGGCGTAGCTCCGGGTCTTTCAGCTTGGTCAGCAGCATGATGTTGTGGCCCCACGGCAATCGTCCAACAGCCTGTTGGACGATTGCGTCCTCAGGCCACGCCTCAGCGAACGCCCGCATGTACATCAGGTTCGCCCGTGAGAAGCCGCCCAGATCAGGGAACGACTGCCGCAGGTCATGCGACAGCCGCTCGACGACCTTTACACCCCACCCCTGCTCCGTCTGCCGGTCCAGGATGTCCCGCCCGATCTGCCAGTACACCCGGAGCAACTCAGTGTTGACCGCCAGCGCCGCCCGCTGCTGGGCCGCGTAGATACGCGCCCTGACCTCGGCAAGCCACTCGCCGTACCCCTCCGGCGGGTCCGTCAGCGCAACTGACTTCTCAGCCATACAACATCCCCACCGCGATCGAACCTGTGCCGAACCCGCGCATCAGATGCCTCCATCCGGGGTGGCACTCCCTAGGTACCGGATCATCCGCTGCACCGCACTGGGTAGAAGAGAAACGACAGTCCCGAGACCCGCTACGAGGGTGGACCTACAGGGAGGACTATCGAAACTTGCCCCGGAGGGGCAAGTTTCGATTTTCTCACCTTACGTGGAGCTGAGGGGACTCGAACCCCTGACCCCCACACTGCCAGTGTGGTGCGCTACCAGCTGCGCCACAGCCCCAGACCAGTCGCCGCGTCTCGCGCGGCAACCGGGTTGCCATGTTACACAAGCTCGCTGTCCGGCGCCAGCGCCGGGTCCAAGCGGACTCGCCACCACGCCGAAGGGCCGAAAACACTGGCCTGTTTCGTTGGCCAATGCATACTGGACAGCGGTACGTACCAACTATCAAGGGAGACGTTAGTGAACCGCAAGGAACTGGTGGCAGCCGTCGCCAGCCGTGCCGACCTGGAGCAGAAGACCGTCGACGCGGTGCTGCGCAGTCTGCAGGCCACCCTCGAGGGTGCCGCCGAGAAAGGCGAGAAGGTCAGCGTGCCCGGCTTCTTCGCCCTGTCCGTGGGCCACAGCGAAGCGCGCGAGGGTCGCAACCCGTCCACCGGCGAGACGATCATGATCCCGGCTCGTAACACGGTGAAGCTGACGCCGGGTAGCGCCCTGAAGGACGCCGCCAACAAGTAGCCGCCAACGGCGTGTGGGGCCGGGCCGCGAGTTCGCGGCCCGGCCCCACACGTATGTCCAAGCGGTGCCGGGTCCAGCTACGGGGTTGGGGTGGCAGTGGCACCGGGCGCGGCGGTGTCCGTCGGCGTCGCAGGGGCCGAGTCGCTCGCGGGGACCGAGGGGGTCGCGGGGGCCGAGGGGGTCGCCGTCGATGTCCCCGTGGCGGTCGCGGTGGCGGTCGCCGTCGCGGCCACCTCCGCTTGCGCCGCCGAGACGGCCGCGTCGAACCCGCTCACCGACAGGTCGGTCAACTTCTTGCCGTTGATCTTGATCGTCGGGATGTGGAGGATCCCCTGCTTGCTGGCGTTCTCGGTGACGGCCTGCACGAACGCCTTGTGCTGCTCGTCTTGCACGCAGGAAGTGAAGGTCGTCAAGTCCTCGCTCGCGGTGTCCGTTGACGTCGCTGACGCCGTGTCAGTCGCCGTGTCCGACACGGTGTCGGTCGGCGGCACCGTGTCTGACGCAGACGGCGCGGTCGACG
>Ga0123357_10002532_pt1 | contig 20451 bp, 17 predicted proteins | sample TergutEmb28metaG_FD_89873 | JGI IMG/M metagenome (GOLD analysis project Ga0123357, IMG submission 89873) | Embiratermes neotenicus P4 segment gut microbial communities from Petit-Saut dam, French Guiana - Emb289 P4 | ecosystem: Host-associated > Arthropoda: Insects > Digestive system > Gut ... | reverse complement strand
GGACTTGCGGCGACGGATAATCATCTTGCTCGATGCCTTCTTCTTCGAGCGGGTGCGGCCCTCGGGCTTGCCCCAGGGGCTGACGGGGTGACGGCCACCGGACGTCTTGCCCTCGCCACCGCCGTGCGGGTGGTCGAAGGGGTTCATGACGACGCCACGCACTGTCGGGCGGACGCCCTTCCAGCGGGTGCGGCCGGCCTTACCCCAGTTGATGTTTGACTGCTCGACGTTGCCGACACCGCCGACTGTCGCGCGGCAACGCACGTCAACCATGCGCATTTCGCCTGACGGCAGACGCAGCGTGGCGAAACGCCCTTCGCGAGCCACCAACTGGATGGACGCCCCGGCACTGCGGCCCATCTTGGCGCCACCGCCGGGACGCATCTCAACGGCATGCACCGTGGTGCCGACCGGGATGTTGCGAAGCGGCAGGTTGTTGCCGGGCTTGATGTCAGCGTCCGGGCCGGAGACGATCTCGGCGCCCTGCACCAGGCCGATCGGCGCGATGATGTAGCGCTTCTCGCCGTCCTGGTAGTGCAGCAGCGCGATGCGAGCCGTACGGTTCGGGTCATACTCGATATGCGCCACCTTGGCGGGCATGCCGTCCTTGTCGTAACGGCGGAAATCGATGATGCGGTAGGCCTGCTTGTGACCACCGCCGATGTGACGCGTGGTGATGCGGCCCTGGTTGTTGCGTCCACCCGTCTTGGGCTTTGACGTCAACAGCGACTTCTCGGGTGTGCGGCGCGTCAACTCGGCAAAGTCCGAGACGGACGAGCCGCGGCGACCCGGTGTGGTCGGCTTGTATTTGCGAATAGCCATTAGTCAGTCAACCTTCCTTACGCCGTCGCCGTCTCGAAGACATCAATCTTCTGGCCCGGCGCGACGGTCACGATGGCGCGCTTGCGGTCGGAGCGCTTGCCCCAGCCGTAGCGGGTGCGCTGACGCTTGCCTGCCCGGTTCAGTGTGTTGACGCTTACGACCTTGACGCCGAACACTTGCTCGACGGCAATCTTGATCTGCGACTTGTTGGCGTCTGGTGCGACGATGAAGGTGTACTTCCCGTCGTCAATCAACGCATAACTCTTCTCACTCGCCACTGGTGCGAGCAGGATGTCCCGCGGGTCGGGGATGCGGACTACGCTCACTTTGCTTCCTCCTCAGCTTCAGCCGCAACCTCGGCTACCTTCTTCGCGGCAGCTTTCCGGGGTGCCTTGACGGCATCTTTCACCTCGGCTTCGGCTTCCGCTTCAACCGGTTCGGCAGCTTTCTTGACGGCAGCCTTCTTGGCCGGCTTGACGACCTCTTCGACCTCGTCTTTTGCCTCGTCAACGGCCTTGGCGGCAGCAGCCTTCTTGGCGGGCTTCACGACCTCTTCGACCTCGTCTGCTACCTCGTCCACAGCCTCGGTGGCTTCAGCCTTCTTGGCAGCGGCCTTCTTGGCGGGCTTGGCGTCGTCGGCTGACTCGTCGTCGGCCTTTTCGGCCTTGGCCGGCTTCTTGTCGACCTTGACCGTGACAGTGGAACCCTTGGCGGCGGCGAAAACCTCGATGGCCGTTTGGGTGAACACCAGCACGTCGGCCACAACGATGTCGTAGGCGTTCAACTGGTCGGCCGCGATGACCTGCACGTTGGGCAGGTTGCGCAGCGACAGCCAGCCAACAAAATCGTCACGGTCGAGAATCGCCAAAATGTTGCGGTACTCGGCCAGCGAAGCCAGCGCGGCGCTCGCTTGACGGGTGGACGGCACATCGCCGCTGACGATGGCGTCGAAGACAAAAACACGCCCTTCGCGAGCCCTGTCCGACAGCGCCCCCAACAGGGCCGCCTGGATCATGCGCTTGGGCGTTTTCTGATTGTACGAACGCGGCTGCGGGCCGAACACGGTGCCGCCACCGACCCACTGCGGGGCGCGTCGCGAACCCTGACGGGCCCGACCGGTGCCCTTTTGGCGCCATGGCTTGATGCCGCCGCCGCGGACCAGGCCGCGCGTCTTGGTGGCATGGGTGCCCTGGCGGGCAGCAGCCAACTGGGCCGTCACCACTTGGTGAATCAACGGCACGTTGGTTGTGATATCGAAGAGGTCGGCCGGAAGATCGACGGTACCCGCCTTGGCCCCCTCCGCGTTCAAAAGATCAATGGTGCTCACGCCAGACCACCCTTCTTCACGGCGCTGCGGATAACCACCAGCGAGCCGTTGTTGCCCGGCACAGCGCCCTTAACAATAATCAGGTTCTTGTCAACGTCCACCGCGTGAACCGTAAGGTTCTGGACGGTGTGACGCTGGTTGCCCATACGGCCGGCCATGCGCATGCCCTTGAACACCTTGCCAGGCGTCGAGCAACCGCCGATGGAGCCGGGCGAACGGTGCTTGCGGTGCACGCCGTGGCTGGCCCGCAGACCACCGAAACCGTGACGCTTGACGACGCCCGCCGTGCCCTTGCCTTTGGTGATGCCGATGACATCAACCACCTCGGTCGCCTCGAACATGTCGGCCTTCAATTCCTTGCCGACCTCATACTCCGACGCGTCGGTGGTGCGTAGCTCCATCATGTGGCGACGGGCTGGCACACCGGCCTTCTCGTAGTGACCGACCACCGGCTTTGTGACGCGCTTGGGATCGACGGCCCCAAAACCCATCTGGATGGCCGAATAGCCGTCGATCTGCGGGGTGCGAACCTGTGTCACGACGCACGGACCGGCTTGAATGACGGTCACCGGCACGAAGCGATTATTCTCGTCCCACAGCTGGGTCATGCCGAGCTTGGTGCCCAGCAAGCCCTTGACTTTTCGTTCTATCGTCATTTCACGTTCCTCACGGCAACTTGATCTCGATGTCGACACCCGCCGGCAAGTCGAGCCGCATGAGCGAGTCGACTGTCTTGGGGGTGGGGTCGATGATGTCGATAAGCCGCTTGTGCGTGCGCATCTCGAAATGCTCGCGGCTGTCCTTGTATTTGTGGGGCGAGCGGATGACGCACCACACGTTCTTCTCGGTCGGCAGCGGCACTGGGCCGGCCACTTTCGCACCCGTCCTGGTCACGGTGTCAACGATCTTGCGCGCCGACGAATCGATGACCTCATGGTCATAGGCCCGAAGCCTAATGCGAATCCGTTGAGTCGCCATATCAATCCTCTCGTTGAGGGGCAAGCCGCCCAGCGGCACCGGAAATTGGCCCGGATTTGCTGGCATTTCGGCTTGTCAAAGCCCTGTTGCTCGGCCCACGATGTCGGGAGTGTCGCGCGCGCTGCACTCTTTGGCGCTGATCAGCTCCGTGATTTGCAGCATCTCGCAACCGCGGCACAGCGCGCCACGTGGTGAAGACAACCACACAATTGTGCCATGTGTGGCGCGCCGATACAAAATTAGATTTCTTCATCGACGCCTGGACTATTCTGGTGCCTTGTGACATCCAGCATCATCACAGCCGCTGCCCTCGATAGCGTCACCACCGTACCAGACGTTGCCCTGGTATTCGAGGGCGGCGGCATGCGCGCCTCCGTCAGCGCCCCCGTTGTCCAACTACTGTTGCGCGAGGGCATCGCCTTCCCGCTGGTTTGCGGCATCTCGGCCGGCTCATCCCACACCGTCAACTTCCTGGCCCGCCAGCCCGACCGTGCCAAACATAGCTTCGTCGACTTCGGCGCAGACCCCAGGATCGGCTCCCCCGCCACATGGTTGCGCGGACGCGGTCTGTTCGACTCTGAGTACATCTACATGCACACCTCGGGGCCGGGACAGGCCTTGCCGGTTGATTTCGTGGCTTTTCAAGCCAACCCGGCCGACATGCGCATCGGCTCTTTCGACATTGACACGGGCGAGGAGACATGGTTCACCAAGGCCGACATCCACACCCTGCGAGATCTGCTCACGCGGGTGCGCGCTTCATCGTCCATGCCGATGCTGATGCCACCGGTTGAGATCAACGGGCACTATTACCTAGACGGCGCGCTCGGCCCAAGTGGCGGCATCCCCCTCGACGCCGCCATGGCTGCCGGCTTCAAGCGGTTCTTCATCGTGCTGACGCGAGAGAGGGAGTACGTCAAAGGACCCGAGGTGCCCAAGCCGGTGGCGAACGCCTGGTGGCGCAAACACCCCGCCGTCGGTGACGCGGTCAACGGACGCCCGGCCATCTACAACGCCATGCGTCAGCAGATCTTCGAACTGGAGCGGTCCGGTCAGGCGCTGGTGTTCGTACCTGACACCAAGCCCGTGGCAACGTCAAACACTACGAACGTCGCCAAGCTGCAGGCCACATACGATGCGGGCATGGCACAAGCCGAAGCCGAACTGCCGCGCTGGAAAGATTGGCTCAACCTTTGACCGCACCTGCGGCCATGCCCTGAATCATCCATTTCTGGACCAACAGGAACAAGATCAGCGGCGGAATGGCGGCCAGCGAGGCGGCGGCCAGGATCTGGCCCCATTCGGTGGTGTTCTGCTGGAAGAACGAGCGCAGGCCGATCGACACCGTCCTCAGCGTGGCTGGCGATTTCAGGAAGGCCGACGCCACCATGTACTCGTTGTAGGCGAGAAGGAAGGCGTAAATCGCCACTGCGGCCGCGCCGGGCCCGGCCAGCGGCACAACGATCCGGATCATCGCAGAGAAGGACGAGCAGCCGTCCACCCGAGCGGCTTCCTCCAACTCCCTCGGTATCGAGTCGAAGAAGCCTTTGAACATCCAGGTGCAAAACGGCAGCGCCATGACGATGTACAAAATGATCGCCGGGAAGAACGTCTGGGTGAGTTTCAACCGGTTGAAGATGATCATCAAGGCGATGATCGACAGCACCAGCGGGAACATCTGGAAAGCCATCAAGGTGTTCGAATAGACCGCATTCACCTTGGTGCGGTAGCGCGACAGCGAATAGCCGGCCAACCCCGAGGCGATCAATGTGATAACCGTGGCGACCACCGACACCCACACCGAGTTCGTGAACCAGAGAGGAAAATCGGTCTTGTTCAAGATGGCTTGGTAGTTCTGCAGTGTCACGTTTTGGGGAAGCAGTGTTGACCCGTGCAAAATGTCCAGGTTCGGACGGAACGAGTTGATGACGGTCAAGATGACGGGCATGTTGATCAGAAGCATGACGATCAACAACACGATCGCCAGCACCCAGGCCCCGACCCGCCGACGGATGTGGCGGCCCCTTCTCAAGTCGACGACTGGCGTCGCATTGGTAATAGTCACATCAGACATTAGTCGTTGCCACCTGCCTTCTGGAGTTTGAGCATGAAGTAGGCCAAGACGCCCAGCACCAGCAGCGTCAGCACGGCCGAGGCCGAACCGGTACCCAGACCGTTCGTCCCGAAAATCGATGTATCGAAGGTGTAGACCATCATTGTTCGCGCGTTGGCCGAGTTGTTAGTCAACAGATACGGCGTCTCATAGTCGTTGACTGACCAAATCGTCATTAACACCCACAAGATGGCGCTCATCGGCAGGATCTGCGGGAAGGTCACATGCCAGAACTTTTTCCAGGCATTGGCGCCGTCGATGGCGGCGGCCTCCAGTAGTTGATCGTCCAACGCCGACAGAGTGGCCATCAGCGACACCAGCATGAACGGGAAAGATCGCCATGCTTTCGCGATGATGGCGGCGACAACCGTCCACTTTGGATCGTTGAAGAAGTAGATGGGGTGAAGTCCTATGGCCATCAGAACCTGATTCACCGCACCCGACTGGTCTTGCAGCATCCAGCGCCAGGCCGTCATGCCCACGATTGGTGGAACCACCCAGGGCAGAATCAGACCGACCCGGATGAAACCGCGCATCGGCATGGGCTTCATCAGCAGCAGCGCCAAACCGAGGCCCAGCAAGTATGAGAGCAACACCCCGCCGATGGCGAACATGATCGTGAACCGCACCGCGCTCCAGAAGCCGGGATCCGCCAGAACCTTCCCATAGTTCGTCAGCCCGATCCAGCCTTGGGACGGCTTGGCCATGACTCCCTTTTGGAAGCTATACATAATGCCCTGGAGCATGGGCCAAATCTGGGCAAACCCCAGCAGCACAATCGACGGAATGGCCAGGTTGATCGACAGCATTCGGTCGCGGCGTGCCTGGGCATCACCTGATGCTGCCCTCTTCTTCACGACGACTGCCGTCGTTGCCGGGTTCGACATCATTGCCTCCCTCCATTGCTGAACTCACACTACATGGAGAACCTGGCCGCCCGAGAAGACGGCCAGGTCCCCAAAGATGACGCTACTTACTCGCGTCGACGAAGCCCTGTAGCTTCGCTTGGGCTGCCGCTGCAGCATCTGCCACAGATGGCGTGCCTGCGAAGAGTGCCCTTTCAAGGTCCGTCATCGTCGGATCGCCATCAACAGTGTTCATGACGCCCGAACCAGCCGGTGCCTGGGTGTACAACGGCTTGGCCGTTGGCGGGCCCCAAGTTGCTGCGGCTTCCTTGTAGAGAGGGTCAGCGCTGGCCTGTACCTTGGTGTCGAGCGAGGTGCGCGGAGACACGGCGGAGGCGCCAGCCAGAATCAGCTGATCGCCAACACTGGACCAGTACTCAATGAACTTCTCGGCTTCGGCCGGATGCTTGGTCTGCTTGTAGGCCATGATGCCGTTGATGAAGTAGAGACCGTTCTTGTTGCCACTGTTGTCCGACATAACCGGCACAACCTTGGTGACCTTCAGCGTGTCGGCGGACACGTGCGTCGCGAATGACGGCGAGTCCATCACGAACGCGGCCTTGCCCTGATCGAACATGGCGATGGCGTCGTCTTGGCTGATTGTCGTGGCCGACGGGTTGATGCAGCCGGAGCCGCCCTGGCCCATCGAAGCGATGTACTGAAGCGCGGACAGTTCAGTCGGGTTGGTCGTCAACTGAGGGTTGCCGTCCGGGCCAAGCATGCCGGCACCGAAGGCGATGCCCTGCATGAACGTCCAGTGCGGTGTGCCGCCGTCGGCGATACCGTAGGTGTCGGCACCCAGCTTGTGCACGGCGTCGCAATCCGTCTTCAGTTGGTCATAGGTGGTCGGCAGTTGCACGCCAGCCTGATCCAACAGATCTTGGCGGGCGTACCACACGCGGATGTCCATGCCCCACGGGATCGCAAGGTAGTTGCCACTGGCGTCCTTGTAGTAATCCAACGTGCCGGGCTTGAAATCGGCCGCGGTGCCATCCGATTGCCACTTCTGCACTAGGTCGTTCAACGGCAAGATCGCGTCAGCGTCTTGCTGCAGGCCGAATGGCTGGAAGCCGCCACCGGTCGAGACGTCAGGTGCTGTGCCCGATGCGACGGCTTGCGCGAACGTTTGATACCAGTTGTCCCAGGTGTTTAGGGTGTAGTTGACGTGGATGCCAGGGTTCGCTTGGTTGAAAGCATCGACCAGTTCTTTGGCCTTGGTGTCATAGACCCCGCTGGGCCCCCAAGCCATATCCCAAAACTCCAGGTTGACAACATCAGTGGCTGCTCCGCCGCTGGTGGTGCTGCTGCCGCCGCCAGACGGGGTGCTGGCGCAACCCGCGAAGCCGCTCGCTACCAGCATTGCCGAGAGCGCAACGACGACGCCCTTCAATGCCTTGTGGTGACTCATTTATTCTCCTTCTTTTTGTGAGGGCCATCGAGTGGGCTCAGATGAACCCTGGCCTCTTCCAGCGCCGCTCGGGGCGACGTCTGAAACTTGTGTGCGGCGGGTGTGCTCATGACTGCTCGCCGTCGTTCGCGGCGACGGCCAAATCGGCCAGCGCCAAGGCATACATGAAGTCGGCCATCATGTCGTCAAGGCTGTAACGGGGCGTGGCGCCGTCCATGATGGCTAGCAGTTCCTGCCATTCCGCAATGTAGCCGTCAGTCTTGTAAGGTCCAAAAGTCGTGGCTGGGCTTCCCGGCACCCCGCTGACAGTTGCCGTGGCCGAGCCGACATGGACGTAGGACGGGGGCATCTGCATCGTCAGGTTGGCCCCATCCTCACTCGAAATCTGCAGCGTCCAATCCGCCTGCCAGGTGTCACCCATGCGGGCCAACAATTCGACACTGCCCGCCTGGCCCTCTGCCGTTATCGCATAACCCCAAGGCGTCGCGGTTTCCGCCTTGCTGACGTTGTCGAGGCTTGGAATGAATCGACGGATCAACGGCAAGTCGTGAATAGCCAAACCCAACACCCCGCCACGCAATACGTCTGCGGCGCTGGGCGGCTCGGCCGGCTCAGGGGGCGCGGGTGGACGGATCATCTTAGTGGCCTGGTCCTCGTAGTACGAGTTCGGCGGCAAGTAGGTGGCGCACCGCACGCGGATAGGTGCCGTTACGTGTTCGGCCATAGACTCGTGGGCCGCGATCCACGCGGGGTCGTACAGGTGCATTGCCCCCACCACCAAGGCTGTGCCGGCTGCGCGCACCGCGCCAGCCACTGCTTGGGCCTCATCACCGGTGGTGGCCAGCGGCTTTTCGGCCATGATGCCTTTCACGCCGGCCGCGCAAAGGGCCTGGATCTGTGCGGCGTGGAAGGCGTTGGGCGAGGCCACGACGGCGATATCCACCCCGTCCGCGAGCATGTCGTCGAGGCTGCCTGACGCGTGGGCATCCAGCGGCGCCGCCACGGCTTCCGCCAGGGTCACATTCGGGTCGACGATGTGGGTGACTTGGATTTGGTCGCCGAACATTTTGAGCGTCGGCAAATGAATAGCCTGGGTGGCTGGTCCCGCTCCCACGAGGCCGACCCGCTGCGTCGTTTGCATAGCGCTCTCCTTTGCGCCGCCTGCCTTGCACCTCAATGCGCAGGGCTACTTTCGTGACAGTCTATGGCCTACTCGAAGTCAAAGTCCACCGAAACTGAGAGCGCTTTCATTGCAAATTGGTAAAGATTTCCAGTCACTCCGACGTCTTGGTTGGGTCATCCCCCAACGGCACGAGCGCCGGCACCGCGAACTGGCTGTCGATTGACGTGTCGCCACCCGCATTTATGGCTGCCAACACGTGCGTCACGTGCGCCGCCATGGCTCCAGAGGCCCGCGGCGTGCGACCTGCCCGGACGGCGGCCCACAACTCCACCGCACCGACGCCACGCCCCAAATCGGCGTAGCCGCCGGACGGCTCGAGTTCGCGCCACAGGGAGGGGTCGTCGGCCAGGGCCACGGAGCCTCGCAAGTCGAACATGTTCGGGTCGGGCAGGCGCAAGGTGCCACCGGTGCCGTAGATCTCCAAGCCGGCCATTCCGGCAAAGGTCTCGAAGCTCAGGGAGACGGTGCTGAGCACGCCGGAGGCATGCTCCAATATGGCTGTGGCATAGGTTGGCACATCGACATGCAACGCTGTGCCCTTCAGCGGGCCCGACCCGACCACACGGGCCCGGTTGGTTGTGCGCGAGCAGGCGTGGACGGCGGCCACTGGACCTAGGTGGGCAACCAAGGCCGTCACGTAGTACGGCCCCATGTCGAGCACCGGACCGCCACCAGCCTCGTAGAAGAACTGCGGATTCGGGTGCCAGGGTTCCGGCCCAGATCCGCCCCAGATGGCCGTCGCGGCGAACGGCTCGCCGATCATTCCGTCCGCCAGGGCGCGGGCAGTCGTCTGAAGCCCGGTGCCGAGGAACGTGTCGGGCGCACAGCCGACGGTGACGCCCGCGTCGGCTGCGGCTGCCAGCAGGGCGTCGGCCTGTTCTGGCGTGGCGGCCAACGGCTTTTCGCTATAGACGTGCTTGCCGGCGGCAATAGCGTCGCCGTTCAACTGAGCATGCACCGGCGGTGGCGTCAGGTTGACGACGAGGTCGATCGTCTTGTCCGCGAGCAGGTCGTCAACGGTGCAGACCTGGGTGTCCCGTCCGGCGGCGGCCGCTTGAGCCCGCTCAAGGTGGGCCGTGGCCATGGCCGCGATGTGTACGGATGGCACAGCATCGAAAGTCTTCAGATACTGACGAAGAATGTCACCGGCGCCGATGATGCCGATTTGCAGGTTTTTTTCGGTAGTTTCCATGATTCACCTCACAATGGTTGTTGTTTTGCGGTCGTCCAGCAGGTCGTGCGCGACCAGGATTCGGTATTCGCCAGGTGGCGTCACCCAGGCCTTCAAGTTGTCGTCCCAGGTCTGGAAGGCCCGTTGACGTATGGTCACGCTGGCGCTGGCGGTCTGCCCCGGGTTGGCGTCCACGCCGACGAAACCAGCCAGCCAGCGCACCGGGCGCTCGACGGCGGTCTCGCCGACAACCTCAAGGTACACCTGCACCGTCTCGTGACCGGCTCGAGCGCCGGTGTTTGTGACATCCACCTGCACGGTGACGTCGTCGCCGTCTTGGCCGATCACCGGGTCGCCGTATCGCCAGGTCGTCCAGCCCAGGCCAAAGCCGAATGGGCGGGCCGGTTGTGTACCCGCACGCAGCCACCCGCGATACCCCACATGAATGCCTTCGGTGTAGTCGATCAGCAAATCGTTACCGACCGGGAGCCCGTCAGGTACGGGGACGTCCCCATAGCTGGCCGGCAGCGTCCAGGGCAGGCGGCCGGACGGCTCGGTGCATCCGCTGAGCACGTCAGCCAGGCTTCGAGCGCCCTCTTGACCGGAGAACCAAGTCCACAGCACCGTATTGGCGCGCTCCAGCCATGGCAACACGACGGGGGCCCCGGCGTTGACGGCAATCACCGCGTCAGGCCGGGCGTTCAGCACCGCCGCAACCAGCTCGTTTTGGCGTCCGGGCAGGTCAAGGTTGCCCCGGTCGAAGCCCTCGGACTCGACCTGCGAGTTCGTCCCCACAATCACCACAGCCAGATCTGCCTCGCGGGCGAGTGCAACAGCATCGGCGATCTGCTGCTCGGGTGTCGGCTGTGGGGTTTCGTGGTAGATGACGGCGCGCACGAAGCTGCTCCAGTCGTCGTCCGCGAAGTGCTGTACCTCGATTTCGAGATGCGCCACGCCCGGGCCCTCCACGGCGACGGTGTGAAATTGCGGGGTGTGGTGTTCCGATCGTAGGAACACCAGGCCGGCGGTGGTCTCGTCATCTGATTCGAAAACCAGGTCCCCATTGACGCTGAACCTTTGTGCACCCGGCGCGCCCAGGCCTACCACATGCGTTCCCGGTTCGGTGAGCCTCAGATCGGTGGCCAAACGCACCCGCGTGGCGTCGTTCGGCAGATCCGAACGCCAAAAGATGTCGGTGTCGGCGCGGGTTTCCTCCAGCAGCACCGTGCCGTCCCCTGCCAGAGCTTGTACATGGACGCCCGGCTGGCCGGTGAGGGGGTCTTTGGCGATTGACGGGTCGGCAACTAGCGGGGTGACGCGCGACGACGCACCGGCCGCGACACGCACAACCGCGTTCGGGAAGGCCACGCCAAAAGCCTGCGCCGTGGTGTACACACCGGCAGGTTCCACCAGTGCCGAACCGCCGCCCTGTATGTACATGTCCACGGCGTTCGGGCCGATGACCGCCACCGATTGGATCGCTGCCGGGTCAGCGACGGGCAGCGCGCCCGTCTTGTCGGACAGCACGACGATGGCACGAGCGGCCAGATGGCGGACTACATCGTCCTCGTCCTCTGGTTTGACGAGGCGCTTTGGCACGGCAGCATCGTACCCGTCCAGACCGCCCACGCGACTGGCGAGCAGCAGAAGGCGGGCGACTTTGTCATCGATGAACGCCTCATCGACGTCCCCGCGTTGGACGGCGGCGAGCAATTGCCCGTCCGACCATGGACCGGCCGGCCCGGGCATGACGAGGTCCAGCCCGCCGAGAGCCGGCTCAACTGTCGTCTTGGTGGCGGTCCAGTCACTCACGACCTCGCCGTCGAAACCCCATTCATCCTTCAGAATGCCGGTCAGCAGTCGGTGGTGCGCGACCGCCGGGGCGGCCTCTACCCCATCGTCCAGACGGTTGTAGGACGCCATGATGCTCCAGGCGTGGGCGTCCTTGACGGCGCGTTCGAAGGGCGCCAAATACACTTCACGCAGCGGTCGCGGCGCGATGCGCGACAGGTACTGCGTGCGCATGGTTTCCGATTCGTTGCCTACGAAATGCTTGATGCAGGTGCCGACCCCCTCGCCCTGTATGCCGTTGATGACCGCGCAGGCCATGTCGCCGCTCAGCAGCGGGTCTTCCGACTGAAATTCGAAGTGTCGCCCGCCCACCGGGGTGCGTTGGATGTTGACGACCGGCGCCAAAATGACGTCCACTTGGTGGCGGCGGGCTTCGGCGGCGTGGATGCTGGCGGCTTGTTCAGCCAGCCCGGTGTCCCAGGTGGCGGCGACGGCGCTGGGGCACGGCAGCGACAGCGAGCGCTCGGACGGGTCTTCCTCCTCGCCACGGATGCCCGTCGGACCGTCAGACATGACGAGTTCTCGTAGCCCGATGCCCGGTGCGGAATAGGTGCGCCAATGCGTCTTGCCCGTCAGCAATTCGACCTTTTCTTGCAGGGTCAAAGCGGCGACCCGAGCCAGGATATCGGCGGTGACGGCAGGGTTTGGACGCGGCGGCGTCATTGCGTTGCTCATGATGACATCCTAGCTATGCGCCATGACGACCACCGGCACCAGGTGGAAGCGATTTCACATTGTCGGAAAACCTCAGGCGGACTCTCTGCAGACGATCTGGGGTTCAATGATCTCGGGCTCGGCGGTGACAGCGCCGTCTTCAAGCACTCGCAACAGCATCTGCGAAGCTCGGCGTGCCAATTCCGAGGACGGGTTTGTCACCGAAGTCAGTTGTGGCACCGTGTTTCGCGCCAGATCCGAGTCGTCGACGCCAACCACCAAAACATCGCGGCCGACAACTCGGCCCGTGCCTTGCAGAACACGTACCGCCCCAACCGCCAGCAGGTCGGATTGCGCGAACACCGCGTCAATGCTGGGGTCTTGTTCCAGTAACCGCCGCATTGCTTCGGCGCCGTCCTGCGACGTAAAGGGCACATGGGCCACTGGCCCGGGCGCGTCCCCTGCTTCGCTGAGCGCCTCGATCCAACCCGCCAGGCGATCACGAACCGGCGTCATGTCTTCCGGCCCGGCCAGACAGGCGATGCGACGAGCCCCTCGTTCGAGCAGGCGCTGCGCCGCCAGGTATCCGACACGCACATTATCGACGTCAACGTACATGGCCGACTCAACCGATAACGGCCGTCCGACGTACACCAAAGGCGCGGCGTGGCGTTCCATCTGAAGCTCAAGAAGGCCGGTCAGATGATGCGACGCAATGATCGCGCCGTCGACGCTCGACTGCAGCAACCGGTATGCCTTGGTGGGCTCGTCGCCTGGCCGCACGATGACAAGAATGAGCTGGTAATCGGTGTCGCGAAACGCCTCCGACGCGCCCGTGATGACACCGCCGAGAAACGGGTCACCGAGCACCAGCAGGTTCGTCTCTGGTATTACAAGCGCCACGGCGTTGGCCCGGTTCGAGGCAAGTGCCCGGGCGGCCTGGTTGGGCGAGAAGCCGAGTTCGTCGGCGGCCGCGCGCACCTTCCGCTGAGCGGATTCCGACGCTGGGCCTGAGCCGGTCAGCGCTCGGGACGCCGTCGCCCGGGATACCCCGGCGATACGGGCGACATCGTCAAGGGTCGCCCTCACCATGGGATCCTCCTCCCCGCTGATCGAATACGCGCAGGATTCATGCTACCCCGCAGGCGAGCACCACTAGGCTGAGAGGCGTAAGGAGCACTTCATGAAGACCGATTCATTCCGCTGGGGCGCGGCAACCGCCTCCTACCAGATCGAAGGCGCTGTGCGAGAGGGCGGGCGCCAGCCGAGTATCTGGGACACTTTCTCGCACACTCCAGGGCGGGTGGCACACGGCGACAACGGAGACGTTGCCTGCGACCACTATCACCGCTGGGCCGAGGATGTTGGGCTGCTGGCTGACCTTGGCGTCAACGCCTACCGTTTCTCGCTTGCCTGGGGACGCATGGTCGACTCTGCCGGGCGCCCGAACCAGGCGGGCATCGACTTCTACTCGCGCCTCATTGATGCTTTGTTGCAACGCAACATCACCCCGGTGGTCACCCTTTATCACTGGGATCTGCCCCAGATTCTCGACGACGCGGGCGGTTGGTTGAACCGCGACACGGCCTACCGCTTCGCCGATTACGCCGCAATCGCTGTGGCCCAGTTGGGCGATCGGGTGAACGACTGGACGACGCTGAACGAGCCCTGGTGCTCGTCCTTTCTGAGTTATGCTGCCGGGCAGCACGCCCCTGGGCACACCAGCCCGGGTGAGGCCCTGCGCGCCGCCCATCACCTCAACCTGGCTCACGGGCTTGGCGTCCAGGCCATCAGAAGCGAACACTCCAACGCTTGCGTCTCGGTGGTTTGCAACTTGCACGCCATTTTCCCGGCGTCCGACTCCACCGCCGACATCGCGGCCGCCGAACGGTTGCGGCGCGTCGGCAACGACATCTGGACAGGCCCGATGCTCGACGGAAAGTACCCAGCCGGGCTCATGGACGAGACGGCCGCCTATAGCGATTGGTCGTTTGTGCATGACGACGACCTTGCCATCATTCGCCAGCCGCTCGACGCTTTCGGCGTCAACTATTACTCGTCCTCGCACGTTTTCGCAGATAAACGAACCTTGACGCAACGGATCGCTGACGCGGGCCCCACCTGCTGGGTGGCCGACTATGTGGACTTCAAGACGCCAAGCGGACCACTGACGGCCATGGGCTGGAACATCGACCCGGCCGCGTTGACGTGGCTGCTGAAAGACTTCGCCGCCCGTTGGCCTGGCCTGCCGGTGTTCATCTCCGAGAACGGCGCCGCCTTCGACGACTTGGTGACGCCCGACGGCGTTCATGATCAGGCCCGTATCGATTACATTGAGGCCCACATTCACGCCGTTGAGGCGGCCATGGCCTCCGGCGTGCCGGTGACCGGCTACTTCGTCTGGTCGCTGCTCGACAACTTCGAGTGGGCCCTCGGTTTCTCGCGCCGGTTCGGATTGGTGTGGGTGGATTACGCCACGCAGAAGCGAACCCCGAAAGACTCTTACACCTGGTACCAGGAGAGGATCAGCCGCCACTAGGGTGCCCGACCCAGCGCACCTCGACCGTTGCGCCAGCCGGCGCCAGTGGCAGCAGGTTCCCGGTCAGCGGCCGGCCGTCGACAGTCAGCCTGCCGGGCCCTCCGGGGTTGTCGACGGTGATGTGGTAGGTGGCGCCGCGGAACCGCTTGGTGACGGCAAACGATCCGAAGTTGGCCGGCATTCGCGGGTCGATGATCAGGCCGTCGAAATCAGGACGTACCCCCAACAGGTAGGCGGTCGAGGCAAAGTAAGACCAGGCAGCCGCACCCGTCAGCCACGAGTTTTTCGCCTCTCCTGGCCGCGCCGCCGCCGGGCCGGCGACCATCTGCGAGTAGACGTACGGCTCCAGACCGTGCACATCGGCGATCCGTTCGCGATAGGTGATGCGCTGGTAGTAGTCGAGTGCGCGCTCGGGTGAGCCGGCTATCGTCTCGGCGATGATCACCCAGGGGTTGTTGTGGCAGAACACGCCGCCGTTTTCTTTGTAACCGGGCGGGTAGCTCGATATCTCGCCCAACTCGACGCGATACCTGGTGTATGGTGGCGCGACCAAAGCGATGCCGTGAGGCCCGGCCAAGTGTTGCGCGACCGAGTCAAGCGCCTGTCCGGCTCGTCCGTCATCTACACTGCAGCCACCCATGATGCACATTCCCTGAGGCTCGATGAAGATTTTCCCCTCCTCGTTTTGGGACGAACCGATCGGGGCACCGAAGGCGTCGTAGGCCCGCAAGAACCATTGGCCATCCCACCCGGCCGCATCGACGGCACCATGCATGGCCGCCAGCGCGTCCGACACGTCACGCGACGCGCTGTCGCGATGGGTCAGGATGGCCACAAGGTCGGGGACGGCCCAACAGAACAGCCCGGCGATGAACAAGGACTCCGCCACCATTCCGTCGCCGTGCCCCTGAGTTGTCTGGAATGACTCGCCGGGATGGGTGGAGAAGCAGTTCAGATTCAGGCAGTCATTCCAGTCGGCCCGTCCGATGAGCGGCAGCCCGTGGGGGCCAAGATTCGAAACGACGTGACGGAAGGACGCCATCAGGTGGTCGATCAGAGGCGCAGCTTGGGCCTCGTCGTTATCGAAGGGCGTCGGTTCGTCCAAAATCGACCAGTCACCGGTTTCTTTGATGTAGTGGGCCACCCCAACGATCAGCCAGAGCGGATCGTCGTTGAACCCTGTTCCGAGCCCGTGGTTGCCGCGCTTGGTCAGCGGCTGGTATTGGTGATAGGCGGAGCCATCCGCAAACTGCGTCGACGCAAGATCGATGATCCGCTGCCGCGACCGCTCAGGCTCCATGGGCACGACGCCCAGCAGATCCTGGTTCGAGTCGCGGAACCCCATGCCCCGCCCGATGCCCGTCTCAAAGAAGCTGGCCGAGCGCGACAGGTTGAATGTGGTCATGCACTGATAGGGGTTCCATGAGTTGACGACGCGGTCGAAGCGGGCGTCTCCTGAGCGGACGACGAACTCCGACAGCTTGACGTCCCAGTAGGCCCGCAGTTCGGCCAGCGCGGCATCGACCTGGGCCGAGGTGGCAAAACGCGCCATCAAGTCGCGGGCGGGCGCCTTGTTGACGATGCCGGTGACTGTGCCAGACATTGGCGGGTTGGTGCTGATAAGCCCGGGGCTTGGGGTTTCCCACTTCTGATCGTTTTCGACATAGCCGAGGCCGAAGATGATTTCGCGGCTTGAACCGGGCGCCAGTGTCAAGTCGATCTGGTGCGACCCTATTGGGTACCACCCGGCAGCCACCGAGTCGGCCGCCTGGCCCAATTCCGGCACGATGGCCTGCCCGAGAGCGCGCCCCTTGCCGATGAACGCGTCACGGTCGGAGTCAAACCCGACGATAGGCGAGTTCGTCCAAAAGACGGCGTAGTGGTTGCGACGCTCGCGGTATTCCGTCTTGTGAAAGATGGCCGAACCGTCGATTTCGACCTCGGCCAGTGACAGATTGCGCTGGTAGTTCGTCTGATCGTCCCACGCGTCCCACAGGCAGAACTCGATGTAGCTGAACAGGCTGAGTCTTTTGGTCTTTGTGCTGGTGTTCTTCACAACAACCCGACTGATTTCGGCCGTCGCCCCTAGTGGCACCAGAGTTGTGGTCGCCACCGTCACCCCGCCTCTGGCCCCGGTGACGGTGGTGTACCCAAGGCCGTGGCGGCACTCGAAGCTGTCAAGTGGAACGCGGCATGGCACGAAACTTGGGCTCCACACGTCTGCGCCATCGCGGACGAACAGATACCGCCCGTTTTCGCCCGTCGGGACGTCGTTGTAGCGAAATCTGGTCAGTCGCCGCAAGCGGGCGTCTTGGTAGAAGCAGTAGCCGCCTTGGGTGTGACTGATCAGCGAATAGAAGCCGTCGTTTCCGAGGTAGTTGATCCATGGCTGCGGCGTGTCTGGGGTGTCGATGACATACTCGCGCGCTTCGTCGTCGAAGTGTCCATACTGCATTGTGTGACCTCCTCAGTTGACATTAGCAGAGATTGTGGAATCGCTCTCACTTTGGGGTGTGCCAGAATGGAGTGGTGGCACTAATCGTCATTGACGCCAGATCACCCGCCGAGTATGCGATGGGGCACCTGCGTGGCGCCGTGAACATCGACCGTCACAGCCCCGGCCTTGATGACCGTTTGCGTCTTTTGAACCCGGCCGACAGCTACGTCGTCTACTGCAATGGCGGCCACCGCGCCGGTCAGTTGCGCGAGCATTTGGAGTACCTCGGCTGTTATCTGGCCGACAGCTACGGCATCAGAGCCGCGCAAATGGCCACCGGGTTGCCGATCGTCACCGACTGAGACCAGAAAAGAGAAACCCATGAAATCATTCCCGATGCCCGGCACCGACTTGACGGTACCGCCGGTCGTCCTTGGCACCATGCGCATCGACACGCTTGACGACGAGGCTATCCGCATCCTGTTCAACACGGCTTTGGACGAGGGTGTCAACTTTTTCGACCACGCGGCCTTCTATGGCCCCGCACCCCACGTCTGCGAGACGCGCTTCGCCCAGGCAATGAAGCTGACGCCCGCCCAGCGCGACGGGGTCATCTTGCAGACCAAGTGCGGCATAGTCAGCGGCGCCCAGGGCACCCGGTTCGATTTCAGCTACGAAGAGATCACCACGTCAGTCGACGCGTCCCTCAAAGCGCTGGACACCGATTACATCGACATCTTGCTTCTGCACCGCCCTGACGCCCTGGTCGAGCCGGACGAGGTGGCCCGCGCTTTTGACGAGCTGCAGGCCGCCGGCAAGGTGCGCTGGTTCGGCGTCAGCAACCACACACCGGCCCAGATTCAACTGCTCAAAAAGTCGGTCAAACAGCCGCTGGTGGCCAACCAGATCCAAATCTCACTGACGCATTGCCCCAGCATCGCCCAGGGCGTGGCCGGCAACATGTCGTGGACGGACCAGTCCATCAACCGGGACGGCGGCATGGTCGACTATGCCCGCCTCAACGACATCACACTGCAGGCGTGGTCGCCCTTCCAGAACCCCGACTGGTCGGGCACCTTCATCGGCAACCCGAGCCAGCCCGAACTCAACGCCGTCCTCGCGCGGTTGGCTGCCCAGTACGGCACCACGCCAACCGGTATCGCGACCGCCTGGCTGACCCGTCACCCCGCCCGCATGCAGGTGGTGGCGGGAACGATGAACCCTGGCCGTCTCAAAGAGATCGTCCAGGGTTCAAGCGTTCCTTTGACGAAACCGGACTGGTACGAGTTGTTCGTCGCCGCCGGTTACATAGTTCCATAAGCGGCGAGCTCAAGCCGACCCAAACCGGCGTTCCGCTTGCCGGAAATGAAACGAGGCCAGAAACCAGCGGCTCGTGTGAACCACCGTTTCTGGCCTCGTTAACAGGTCTACGCCAGCGCCATATTGACGAAGTAGGCGACGAACAGAAGGGCGATGATCGCCAACACCGGGTGGATCTCCTTGAACTTGCCGCGGAACAGCTTGATCAGGCAGTAGAAGATGACGCCCACGGCGATGCCGGTGGTGATGGAGTATGCGAACGGCATGACGGCGATCGCCAGGAAAGCCGGGATCGACGCTTCCATGTCGGTCCAGTCGATGTCCTTGACCGGACGGATCATCAGCGCGCCGACCATGATCAGCGCCGGTGCGGTGGCCAGACTCGGCACGGCCATGGCCAGCGGTGCCAGCACGATGGACGCCAGGAACAGCACGCCGGTCGTGGCGGCCGTCATGCCCGTCTTGCCGCCCGCAGCGATGCCGGCCGACGACTCAACATAGGTTGTGGTGTTGGACGTGCCGAACAGCGAGCCGAACATCGTCGCGATGGACGGCGGCACCAGTGAACGTGCGAAGCGGGTGTGGAAGCCCTTGACCTTGGCGACGTCGTCGATCTCTTCCTCAGAGAAGATGCCGGTTGCGCGGCCGAGGCCCAGGCTGGTGCCCAGTTCGTCGAACAAGCCCGTCATTGAGAAGGCGAAAATGGTGGCGATGGCCAAGATGATCTTGGACGGGTCAGAGAACAGCGACGGTATGGAAACCACCGACTGCCCGAACACGCCACCCAAGTCCTTGAACGACTGCCCCAGCGTGCCGATGTAGCCGCCCCAGTCCATGTGCACCAGACCGAAGAATGCCGCCACAATCGTCATGGCGATGATCGAGATCAGGATCGCACCCGGCACTTTCATGACGTACAGGATGATCGTCAAGGCGATAGCAATGACAGCGAGAATGAGGACGGCGCCCTTGATGGCGACGATGGCTGGAATCGTGCCTGCACCAGCGATGATTGTCGCACTGGCGGGGTCATCACCCAACATCGTGTAGGTGCCAGGGTCGGACGTGAACGACAGCAGGCCGGCGTCCTTGATGCCGATGTAGGCGATGAACAAGCCGATGCCCACGCCCATGGCCGACCGCAACGCCTTGGGCAGCGAAGCGACGATGTGCTTTCGGATGCCGGTGGCCGTGACGATCAGGTCGATGACGCCGCTCAGGAAGACCATGCCCAACGCCTGTTGCCAGGTGAACCCAAGGGCGAAGACGACGGTGAAAGTGAAGAAGGCATTAAGCCCCATACCTGGAGCCATGCCGTATGGCACGTTTGCCCACAGGGCCATCAGCAAGCTGCCCGCGGCGGCCGCGATGCAGGTGGCCAAGATGATGGCACCCACGGGAAATGGGTTGTCAGGCGTGCCGGTCTGACCGAGGATGCTTGCGTTTACCGGGATGATGTAGGCCATGGCGGCGAACATCGTCAAACCGGCGATGATTTCAGTACGGGCATTTGCTCCGTACTCCTTCAACTTGAACACGGTGTGCCCTTTCCTTTGGCCGCAGAACGGCCCTAAATGCGGTTGCGAATCCGCGTGGTTATGAGATCCTCGGGGAAGAGCCACGCGCAGGTTTGACGGGTCACCTACGCCGTGAAGGAGATCATGGCCCACAGGCTAGACCAAGCAAGTTACAACCATGTAACTTAGGCCCTTTTTCGGGGCAAAATCAGCCCTTTTCAAAGGC
>Ga0123357_10002531_pt1 | contig 20456 bp, 11 predicted proteins | sample TergutEmb28metaG_FD_89873 | JGI IMG/M metagenome (GOLD analysis project Ga0123357, IMG submission 89873) | Embiratermes neotenicus P4 segment gut microbial communities from Petit-Saut dam, French Guiana - Emb289 P4 | ecosystem: Host-associated > Arthropoda: Insects > Digestive system > Gut ... | reverse complement strand
GTAAAGGTTAATCAGTAGGTGCATGCCTTATACAGTAAAAATATTATTCATTACATGACACTCACTCAATGTTTGCATGCAATGCTAGCAGTGGACATGTGATAGTGCAGTGAAAAAATACTGAAACATAAAATGATATATATATCAGTGGCAAATGTGGCCAGCGACACAATATACAGTATTGTTATTTCAAGTTTATTACTAGTATATGCAAAAATTACATACATATATATATATACTAAGCCACCTTTTATAAACAAATGTTATGAATTTAAAAACTGGAAGCCTATAATCTGACAAAATGCAATTCCAATGCAGAGAAAATAACTGAATACATTGTAAAAGTCTGTGTTCATTTGACATGAAAAACGAAACGGAGGCGATATTTGACAGTTTTGTATAATTTGATAATCTACATAAAACATAATATTTCTCACACCAAAATGGAAGGAGGAGGAGGAGGAGGAGGAGGAGGAGAAAGAGGAGGAGAAGACGACAACAACAGTCATGAATTATACTGCAACTGCATGTGATGATATATTTTATTGGGCTTATTTTTTTTTATGTCTAATGTAACGCAAGACAGCATACGTAGACAACAGAGAAAAAATGATGGGACTTATATTTTATGGCAACACATGCACGCATGCGCACGCGCACACACACACACACACACACATGCATACATACATTCATTCATTCATTCATTTTGCAAAGCCAAAAAGCTGTCACAAGACAGTCGGACATGAAACAAGCCACAGTAGTACAACATACAGTTACAGGCAAAACAATACATAAAATGACACACATTAATTCAAATCACATAACAGAATATCAAACATATAATGCAATTTCAAACAACCTGAATAAGAAAACTGTAAACAATAAATCACAAAGTACAATAAAATACATAAAATAAGTTACAACCATGAGAGAAATTTCTTCCATACATCTGAATGAGTAATGAGGTATTTTTTAATCCAACCTCAAAATGGAATTTAACATCTCTAAGACTGAAAATACTGGAAGGTTAGACTATTAGAGATCTCTATACCAGTATAAATAACACCCCTCTAAACACAAGTGAGATTGGCAAGAGGCCTTTCTAAGACAGTTTTATTCCTTGTGTCCACACTCTATTGACAATTATTGAAAATTTTCCAGACTATCCACAACGAACACCATCAATGAAAAAATGTACTGACAAACAGCAAGTAAGATATCAAATTTCTTGACCTCTGCATGAACTTCTAGATCCAGCACCAGCTATTATTCTAACTATCCTTTCATGTAATATAAACACATGACCTATGTCAGTACAGTTTCCCCAAAAGATTATTTGTACTTTAGTACAGAATGAAAGCATGCAAATTAAACTATCCAAAGAGCATGTATATATAAGTTCTATGTGTACACTGAATTTAAGTTGTACAAATCCAATTTACAAGTGGATAAATCCACCATAATATGACAGGAAAAATATCAGTATTCAACATAGTAAACGACAATAAAATTCATTATACTGGAACCATCCTGGGATTCATACTATTTTAATTTTCCCCTCTTTTGCCGAATATGTTCTTGACATGAATGGGTTCTAACTATAAATATCCTTATGGCCAATGGAGGAAAGGTTGGCAGAGACCCCACCCACATATACTGCATATTGCACTGCTCGTTCTACATAAATTACATATATTGCAGTTCAGCACAACAAATCACATCACATATGATTTTCCTGAATGGGATATAAAAGTTGGTACCTATATGTAAATCACTGTTACAAATCATTCCTGGAAATCATATTGAACGTGACAGAAAATATAAATGGTTTATAGACACATTTATTTTTAAAAAATACCTGATTCTCCCCTGCAACTCAACAAAGCCGCCCTCCTTCCTCCAGGACAGGCTTATTGGTAGATCTCCAAGAGCTTGACATCGCAACACTGCTGAACTGCCACGACGTACCAACTCTTTTCTTGACCGAACTTTGAAATGCACAGGAGCTGGTTGAGAATAATTGCAACAACATATCAGAGCCTCTTGCAATTCATTATCTCACTTTCTTCTCTTTTGACAAGCAATAACAATGCAAAAAGCACTTGTATGCTAGCTCATACACGAAATTTAAAAATCACATTCATTCCACTTCTCATGAAGTTACATTATTTATTGCCATGTAGGGGATACCCAAATTAAACCTGAATCATGTATTTCATGGTTCAAAAAAAGGTACTCCTGTCATTATTTGTGAGACTGAAGTTGGACTGTTCAATTATTTGGAATTTGTGAGATTTCTAGATTCCAGCATGTGAAACGTTATTTTAATACAGAGCTGCAAGCAGTCAATCCAGTGTTTCCCAACCCTTTTTCCAAGGAGGAACATGTAAAATAATTTTTCATATCCTGAGGACCACCTACCTATGAAAGCAGACACAATATAACCTTAAATATGAAATGGCCAAAAGAAAACAAAGAAGCAGTTGCTATGGCACAGAATGAACTGTAGTATAACCAACTACTGGACAAAATCTCTTGTGATAGTTCAAGAGTTATGTGGAAATTTTTGCAGTATTTGAGAATTTTTATTCACTTATTCCAAGAATTCAGAATACCTAACGATGTTCTGGAAAATCCTGGCTGGGGAATGCTGAGTTAATCAAATATGTAAGGATAGCAATATACATTCAGGAACTAGATGGTAAAATTTTTCAGGTTTTCACAGTGGATGTTGTTCATACTATGATGGTACTTCTGACTTTTTAAACCCTGCTGCAAAATGATTTTCTTCCAACACTTGGAAGCAACTTGCTGTTTCCATCTTCAAGATGAATTTGGATGAGTGGAATGTTTCAGTATCAATCTGAACCAAATTCAGTCACCTTGAAAAACAAGGCAGAATATTCCATGGAAATATCTTAACAGACTCACAGAACAGTGTAAAAACCAAGAAGGCAATCATATGAAGCAAGAGGTACATTAATAAAACACATTTACTTGCAATGTATTAATGCAGATGTCACATACCTTGGACAGTGAGGTGCACCACGGCACTCAGTCCAACACCTATCCCATTGCTAGCCTCACACATATAATGCCCCTCATCTTCTTGTGCTACTGATTCAATCAGCAATGAGCCATTGGGCAGTAAACGTGCTAGCTGATGTCCCAGCACCTCCTGATATTGACCTGGCTTGTCACCTGAAATGTATTCAAAAGTCCAATATTTAATTTTGCTGTTATTTTATATCTGAATGAAGAATAAATCATGGATGTTTCTCAGTTACCCTACTCTGCATCAACTGCAGAATTTATTTTGTATAATATATGAAACGTTAAAATTATTATGAATAGAGGGTTTGGAGGAATCAGAAAAGAAAAGTCACAGCCTGGTTACCTGAGCTTCAAGTTAGAAATGCTATGTTTTCTAATCCAAGAAAATCAGTGTACTTGCAATCTTGTAATATGAAGCTACCGTGAAGGAATGTTAAAGGGTTGCATGATTGGGGATTTACCACTATCAGTTCAATACAGAAAAACTCTTGACACCAATGTTGCAATGATTAATTTAATTTAATTTAATTTTTCTCCAATATATTTCAGCTTTTATGCCATTATCACTCATGGGTCATACTAAATCTTCCAGTGTTTACAAATTAATATTAACATTACACATTATGTTAAAGTACACATAAATTTTAAAGCTGGTGCACTATCGATTTGTAAGCACATGCATATGGGGCTCAGTTTTTATCAGAAAGTCCATTAGTGTGAAATCACTGTCACACAACAGGTACAGATCACATTATAATTACAATAACAATCCTGATACTGTATTGTCATCCATGAGTATTATTATTTTATGGCTCACTGTATATTTGGAGATTTATTTATGTTATGAGGGCATTCCACATCCATATTAACCTTTATGTCACCGGAATAATTTTTTTAATTTTAGCACACTCTGTATATAAAATATGAATAATACAGGAACCAAATAAGTTAGATTTATGAAACAAACTGCATTTTGAAGAGGAAAAAACGAAGAGTATATACCGTATTTAAAATATTCAGTACCTATATGTGTTGAATAAATATATAAAATGCAACATTTAGAGGTTAGCAGTGCAGTACGACCACTATAGTCGTCGTCAGGCGTCAAAAGGTTAAAAGAACATTATAGTACATTATGTAATCTGGTTTCATGAAGTTATTTGTTAATGCTACTGTCCTTGGTCTCCAGTCAGATGCTTCATCCTATGTTGCTGGAATACCTGAATCTGTGAAGAAGGGACATTGTGTGTAGTGCCTTGTGAGGCAGACCACAGTGATGTGAAGCCACAGGTATAGCTGGAAATAACCAGCCTTTAAACTCAGTGTATACTGCAATATAAATATATAACTGTTAATATATAAAGCTGTAAACGTTTTAAGCTTAAAGTACCATATATGATGTTACTACAGAGTTCTCATTGGTAATGGCACAAAAGATGAAAAATATTCGAGAAAATTACAGTACAATAAAACAAAATGAAGCATTGTGTTGTTTTCATAACAGTGATGTACTGATTTTGTCTATAAGGTAAAGTTTTCCTGTTACAGGCCTGGTGTGGCCCAGAGGGTGGGTAGAGGTATAGCTCTACTCTTCCATGACCGCGGCACTAGAAGGGGGTGAGTGGTCAGCAGCATGCCCCGGCCGCAATTTACCCCCGGGAACGACCTGGTACCCATTTTACAGGAGGTTGGGTGTATTTTGTTTATACTGCATTGAAGTAAACAGTGAAGTAGTCTGAAATGTTATCCACTGGCTTGCTATAATGAAGCAATTATGTCAAGGCTGTAAGTTCTGCAGATATTCCAAGAGCAGCCTCATACATTTCTTCAAAAGTCAGTATTAAATATGTGTTTATGTACTGGCACAAGATCATATTAGTTCAAAGGAAAGCAAACCACTTACACTTACTCACCAGAAGCTTTCTTCCATGCAACAGTTGGCTGTGGAAAGCCTTCAACTTTACAGTCCAGTAAAGCCTGGAGTCCAAGTTTTGCTGCTCTACTCTGTGGTTCAATAACCCATGTTGGAGGAACTGAAATCCAAGGTCCAAATCATTTCCACTCTACCTACCGTTCTCAGTCCATGCGAATACCAACATGTCCACCTGATTTATCTTCTGGTTTCAATATTTTAGTATTTCTTGTTCAAACTGGTAACAATATTTCAAAGAACTTGTTTGACTTTACAAAACCACTGAAACTCAAAGACTTCAATGGGTGTTCCTAATTCAATGTATTATAATTTATATGAATAATCACATGGCATGGCATAAAACTTTCATACCCATTGATTAGATTTCCTGTTATAATGTATGTATTCAACAATTTGTTCTTAGAATGCTTTGCCAAGTTACTGTGGGCATACAATGTAACACAATGGGTCTATTTCATTAGTAGGCAGTATGTTCAATAAAGATATTACTTAAGGAGAAAACTCTTCCAGAGCTGAGAAAACAATGTAAATGCATCCAATGTCTGTATTCTGTCTCTGAGTTTTAAAACCATTATTTCAGGGGCAATGAAATTATAACTGTAACACATTAAAATTAGTGTCAGCTTTACACTCACGTACATTACAGCATATTGGCATATACTTTTCTGTCATGCTGAATGTTCAGCAGGTAATTATGAAGAGGAGCAGTAGACTGAAGCAGTGGATGTTATAGTTGAGCGAATGTTACAGCATCTAGCCAAGGCAGCATTTTTTTTTGTACATTTTTACATCCTAGTATCAACTTTAGAATCTTGGCATAAATTTAGCCAACTTTCAGAACTTTCCAGTTTTTTGAGATTTTTGATGTAGTGTGCTTTTGAACACTTTCCTGTTGAAGTACAAACAGTCATTATTCTAGTACACAAGATATGGGAAGACAAAATAAAAGCCAACTTAACACCATTTACTTTAAGTGTGTTAAATGCAACAAATTTTATATATCATGATATGAATGTAATTAATAGAATTTTTGATTGAATCACTTCATCAGAAAAATGGATTTATATAGAAGTGTTATTACTAAGGCTACAGAATTAAGAATGTGTACTAGGAAGCTTTAAGAGTGCAAAAAGGCAATTTGTTCTTTAAACCATTAAGTACAACAGATATAAAGGGACTTTTTCTTTTACCAGTGAAAATCATACAATTCAAAATATCCTCTGGGAAACTGCTATATTAAGATGTGAAGGAAGTCTTCAGCATGGATGTGTGAGTAGGCAGAATGGGGTGCAAAGACAGATGGAGAAATCTTTGTGCAGAAAGGAGTGTCATTGTGGATTTTACAACTGATGGACAGTCTCATGCTGTTACCTAACTCACTGTTGCATCATGCTTGGCACCAATAGTGCATTGTGATACCAGTAACATGGACCTGTCCTGTGTGACTAACAGCTCTGCATGTTGCTGCACAATATTCTCATTTGTCTCAGTTCTTTGTTGGCTCGTCCAGATTAGTCAAGCAGAGAAGTGCACATAACAGGCAATACTTGCTTTATTGCTTAATGGCTGGCTTATTTATATCGTGCGTGGCTGCAGCTAAGCTGAATTATACAGACGGACAGACACGTCATGGATGAGGCAGACATTACGATTTGTACATCACAGCCCAAACAAGTCATTCCTACAGCCTAAAGCAAGCAGCACACACAACGTAAAGCCCTTCAGCATTGTATTTTTGTATTATTACTGGATGCCTTTGTGATTTCTACTGACACAGTCTGTTTCAGCTATACTGACAGTGGCAGTGTAAGCCATGCAAGGCTGAAACCCAGGTAAAAATTCAATTCAAACATCTCACACAGTTCTGTGGTTTCATTCTCAAAAGTGCTCTATAATTCTTTCAAATTCCCCTACTCTATTAACAGTACTGTATTACATGTGAAAGTAAAAGCAGGAGGCCATATCATTAATTGTTTGTCCATTTAAATGAGAAGCATAAAACAGTAATCAAAACATACTGTTAACATAACAATGTGAATGACATGAAGTGTTAGCTATAATGCTCAGGCCTGTAAATCAATTTGACATTTTCTGCATCACAAGAAAGCAAATCATAAATCACACTCATCTGCATGTGTACAAAAGGTTAGTCACAACATACTCAAAACAGAGACACATAAAAAATGCTAACAGTTAACATAAATTTTTGTATGTTTAAAGAATTACTTCCAGAGAAAATTCAATGAAAAAAAAGTGTAAACTTATACAATAAAACTGTAACATTTTTAATATGTGTCTGTTCATTCACTCTCTACATTCCTTCAATGGGCAGAATTCCCTTATCTAATACATCTGATGCCATACTGGAACAACAATTTCTGATATTCATGGTGCAGATGCAATCAACAGTTGTACACGGTGTGAACAGCTTGCTGAAAAAACATGTCACAACTCATAACTCTGTGCAAGAAAATGACGAATACAGTTGTTGCTGGCCTTGTAATGTGAGGTTTTTAACAACTGAAATGTTGTTGGCTGCAAGATGGAATAATACAAATGAACAAGAGACATACATACCAACAAATACTCACATGAAGCAATCGGAACATAATGAAGGATAATTAGACTAAAAAAATACACTGCATGCCAATAAGCATTAGGTTACCTGCACTGTTTGAAGTAGTAGAAGGCTTTTGTCAACCGCAAGTCATCCAAGGCGGTGATAGTCAAGTAATGAACAGCTATCTCATTCCTGGACTGCGAAGCAACACGAGACAGGTCAGAAGTTCATATGAGCATGCAAGCAAGAAATGGAAAGATATCATTTGGAAAGGGTTGGGTGTAGGCAGAATTTGGGGTGGAGAGGGTGCAGGGAGTCAAGGCAAGAGGTCAACAACCTTGTGGGACTGTTAATTACAGACGAACCAAAGTTCGTATTTACAATAAGCATAGCACACATTTCACCAAAACAATGGTAAAAATAGAATACAGCTACCCCTGTGCACGCCATGAACACATTTTACCAGAACAAACCGTTACTAACTTTACAGGCTTTAATGTAGATTACATTAACATTTTCAGAACTTGAAACTTACTTCTTACAGTATTTTCACAATTCATTATTCATATCAAACAGTCCCGCGAGTGTAGCCCACATGCCATGATATCCCATACCCCTTGCAACAGTAGTTACCAGTGACCAGCAGCTGAGCCGTGTATGTGACTGTCTGAGCTCGATTGTGGACCACACAGGTGTAGTTGCCGCTATGTCTAGAGCTAACGCTACGTATCCCCAGGACACTAGAGTATTCTTCATTATCTTGGATCGTGAGGTCAAGGTCATCATGCAGGCCTAGGTTTTGGAGAGGGCGGGCATCCTTGAGCCACGCGATGGTAAGTGGTGGGTCTCCACGTTTGACACTGCATGTCACCCTGGCTCGTTCGCCTGCTGACAACTCGCCGAATGAAAATGGTGTGATTGCTGGAGGCACTGAAACACACCCATATGCACACACTCAAGCCACAACACAGTTCTACAGTACTTCCCTTGGCTTGGTGGTGAAACGGACAAGCTCAAGAGATAGCCAGTCTCTTCTTCTTTTCTAGTCCAGTAAATCATTCATCTGACTTCCTTCCATCTATACATGAAGAAACTTTAGTTATTGGTTAGTGCATACTGGAAGAATATATTACTAAGATATTAGATATATAATCTGCTCACAGAACTGAATTTCGTATTTAGGTAAGTTTCATTCTGCACACTTCTTCTCTTCACAAAATAAATTATGGAGAAAATGTCGAATATGTGGCATACACCTTTGTCGTTAGGTCAAGAAAGAAAGATTGTACTGATTAACACTGACACAAGAAAACACTGCAAATATTTTAAGACGTAAACTTTAGTTTAGTAAATTTCATGAGAATTATTCTTTAAATAATGAACTGGGAAGACTATGGACATGTTCCTAGCCTATTTTAAAGATCCCAGCATTTTCCTGAAGACCTCAAAGAAAAATGAAAAACCTCTGTCTTGGTCAGTCAGTCTTTGGAATGCAATTCTATTACATGTCTCTGTTTATGAGTCTATAGATAATACACTGCAGTACTTCAGGGTGATTATACCAGATGTCCTCATATGAAAAGAGTTACCTTTGAACAAATAATATTTTTCAAGTATCTGAAAGCTTTATATAATATGATACAAATATAGAAGATCACAACTACCTAGAACTTACTACATTGCCAGACTTTGTCCACCATATCTCCTTTGAACACAAGACAACAGACAAAGTCAATAAAAGTGTTAATCCTAGGTATAACGTGTCATCTTCAGAATCCTTGAGAACTTATATATGAAGCTTAGTTAGCTCAAAGGTATGAATAACAAAATGCATGAAACTAAACTCTGATACACTTACAGAAAAGATCAATTTAATTTTGTCCCCAAAACTGTATGCACTTTAGATCACAAAAAAATAGGTCATAATATTGACATATTTAATTTAGAAAATCAACTGCAATAATTTGATACTTAGATGGAAAGAAGACATCAGTATGAGGGTAAGATAATAGTGGTGTTGCATACTCTCTATGCTGTCCGCTATTCTCCTCCAAGCTCCAGGCTAATGAAACAAGGACATGTGCCACCGTACCATTCACGGAGAGTGGGGCAGAGTAAGCTGCCCGGGCTGCTGCATTACGGGCAACACAAGTGTAGTTCCCCCCATGTTCAGGTGCAAGTGCCCCAATGCTCAGAACACTTGTAAACTCGTCCAGCGTACGTAACATGAGCCCGTCCCTCTGTGTCAACTCATGTCCATCCTTTAGCCAGTGGATGTTGAGTGGGGCATCACCTTTGCTAACCACACACTGAACGCCCACACGTTCACCAAGATGCAAATCCAAACGGAAGCTGAAAGGAGTGATCTTAGGAGGAACTGCAAAAGAACAGTACTTCATGATATGAACAGATGTATAAAACTACATAAACCAAGACTTAAATTATACCACGCATAATAAAATCATAATATTTACACTTACTGATACTGCATAAGATTTGACACTTATATAGCAAATAGAAGCAACAAATGCAACAACATCTGATCAGAAATTATATAAAGATGGAATTGATATGCTAAGATGGAGTGACTGTTTTGAAAGAAATGAAAATCAACTGCATCTTGACACAGTTGTCTGCCTCTCAAGATTGCAGTGTCTGTGCCTCTTGGTGTAGCAGATTAACTAATACAACTCTTTATCTACGAATGTAACTACAAAGCCACACGAGCAATAAACCTATAAATTTTTATGCCAGGTTTCTGGCTTGCAAGGACTCCCAAATCTCCAGACATTGCAATTTCTTCTATGTACCTAAACAACAGAACCTCCTTGGTCAATATTTCAGTGATATATATGTACGCAACTCTCACCCAGATTCTGTCCACTGATAAGTTTGTATCATAAAAGATTTTAAAACAATACTTAAATAGTTAGCTTTTGTGAGGAAGAGATATCTCAACATTTGGCCTTGCATCAGGCATTTAAGAATTGAGCTTCTCACAGCCATGACTATGGTGTTTACTGTCTCATGAAATGTAAACCATGTAGTCTCCCAGAAGTGTAACTGTTTCGGAGGAACCTGCAGTAATCATCAACAGGGTAGACAAAATGTACCCAGATGATAAGTGCAGCAGGTTCTCCTTAAATGCTGTTAAATTTCTAACAGACTGCAAGGTGTTACATTTCAAATGACAGTAACTTTCATTTCATGTAGGGTGCATCAAAAGGAAAATATTTTTCATCATTGGCAGCTTTGACATCTATGTAATTTGTGAGAGACCAAAGATGTGGGGGGAGGGGTGGATTTGGTTGTTTCTATATCACTATGTTTTATAAAAACATTATCATTCATGCGTACTTATTCCCCCCCCCCAAACACACACACACAACTCATGTCAGTTTTACTGCTGGATGCCTCGTGTCTAAGGGCAGGCCATGAAAGTTTTAATGCAGAAAGTGATTATGCACACTGCTCATGCTCACACATCATTTTAATACCTCAATACCTTTTTAATCCCTCAAAATGCAGCATCCAATGATTCATGCATTATAAGCCAAAACTTCGCATACTCTACTTTTTGACTAGTTACACTGTTTTCTTCTTGCCTTTTAAATGATAAAAGTTAATGTAATGCTGAAATTCTGCAGAATTGTCAAATTCTCTACTTTGTTCATTGTTTAAACTGCATACTCACTTCAGAAAAACTCTCAGTATGCAATGATGTGGTAGCTGGGAACTTATTTGGTCAGTTTCTTTTGAGGGATTTTTCTACTTTTATCCCACTCTGGTTATAAAGATGGCCATAGAGGAAATGTGCCACTTTAAGTCTGACCAACTCCTTCACATGAAAAATTTCAGTTTTTCATAGTGGTCAATATTACAATTATGGTTTTCTGAGATGCAGATCTGTGGTATTTGGGAGGTAAAAGCTGCTTCCAACTACAGGTTAGAAATGTCAGCTTAGTGGGGAAAAATGTACCTATTCACCAAATTATAGAACATCACTGCCCAGAAGACTGCGAGTTTATATCTCACATGTGCAAGTCCCAGGAGTTCTGGTGGGGGGTGGTGTGGTACCAACAGACAGTAGCAGATAGTCTTAAAGATTGCATGCAAGCAGCAAACACAAGGCAGTGAAAGAGAGACATACCAAAACATAAGAAAGGGGTCAGTTGTGACTGCCATGGTACAAGCTAAGGGCATGACATCCATCATTGCAGGTAATGTATCAATGAAGTTGAAAATTTAGTACATGACTGAAATTTTTTGTGGTAGTAAGAATTTAGACTGCAGTTTTTAGGCTTCATATCACATGTGACATTGTAGGTGCCACCTCCATCATCAGTAGGAAGTAAGGGGAGTTGGGACATAGGTTACACAGCAACTGAGTGGTTCAGGCCAAGTAAATAAGAAGATTGTCCCAGACAGGGACAGGAAATAAAACCTGTCCAGGGAAATGGAAAATGGGGAACACAATCATGCACACTTCCTATTTAGCCCAACCACATAGAATGGTACTATTCTCAGGCAATAGCAAGAAGTCCCATGGATCAGTCTCCTCCATATTTCTCCTCAAATGTTATGCTTCCACAATCACCACACTTCACTGTATTCCATTCCAGCCAGCTAACCATCATATTCTCATGGATGCTGGAAGTGATAAACACAAGATAACCTACACTCATGAAAAGTGCTATAATCTGATTGGGCAGGCCAGACAGGGTTGGAAGACAACATAAACACAAGCACAGTGTGGGAAATCTTGAGTGTTATTATCCCCATCATCCAATCCATGGCACTTCTCTCCATGGCCTCAGTATAACTTCTATCTGGAATATCACGACAGTCAATTCTCCGATTGTGACGATAACTGTTCACACAACTACACAGTTTAAAAATGTAGCAGGTTACACCCTACAATATTACTTACCTGATAAGCAGTGAAACAGTAACATATAACACACAAAAGTGTTTCCTTTCCCGTTTTAAGCACAATCAAGTCACGTCATGTCAAGACAGAACCTCTAGTATTTTCATGACATAGTAATCTATGTCTATATATTCTGTTAGTATTGTGAACATATACGAATACATTTTCCTTTAAAAATTAAGTACCTTATTGAGTTTCATTATTTAATTTAATATAGGGTTACTGACATGATTTCACAAACTAAATACTAGAAAAAACTTCGGTTCCATAAAAGCTGTGTTAGCATAAATTAAATAATAACTAAAAAAATTACACTTTCTAATTCCAGACATGTTTCAGTTGTAACAAATCTCAAACAATTTTTGTACTCAGTTACATATCAAGTTTTCCACTCTCTGGGACTCTCTTGGGTCCACAGACACTCTGGAATACATGGTAATGAAACTGCTTAAGAATTTGCAAAGGAGGTTTCTGTTCACCAGTTTGTTAGACTGGAACCAACCTTGGGGACCTCAAGGACTATAAAGAAAAAGATCAAGTATCGTTTACCAGCACATCATATTGTGGCAGGGTCTTACTAACACTCAGAGAGAGGCTCAAGAACTGATCTAGGGCCCTAGTTCTGCTGCTAAGACTAGGCTACTGTCCTTTAATAGGATGCAGCTCAGGGTAGTTACTGCCTGCTTACTGGACATGACACCCTGAGAAGACATTTCTACATAATGGCGCTGATTGACAGTCCCATGTGTAGAAGGTGTGGGGCAGATGAGAGGATTTCGGCTCATGTTTTGTGTGAGTGTGAAGCTTTGGCGATGATCTCACACACACACACTTATTTGGATTCCATTTTCTTGGACCCTGAGGATGTCAGAAGTCTATGCCAAGGGGTAATCTGAAACTTTATTAAAGGAACAGGGCTCCCATGACTTGAACTTCAGTCTAAGGGGCACAAAGGGCCTGTCAGAGGCCTATGTGCATTGGGAACAAAAGGGCTCGAACCCATTAACTATTTTATTCAAATCTTCTACACATCAAGTTACAACAATAACAATTTAAACTTTTAAGGTTTAGCAGAAAATAACTGGCTCCCTTGAAGTACTTGTACTTTCAAAATAAATACACACTCCACATGAATGACAGAAGAGCTGATTATACTTAATGGAAACAGTAAACAAGAAGACAAAATTCAGAAGTTTTAAAAATTACATTCATTTTTTTTGTACTGACAGATACATGTACCTTTCTTTATTCACATGGTAAAAGTCATCAAAATGCATTCTATGAACACTGTTACTTGGACAAAAAGTTACTAATCTCATCCTCTGGAAAAAGCAGAAAAGTGGGAAAAATTAATACGTCTTTACAAAACGTATCCGTTTGAATAGTTCGGACATAAACAATTTTTTATTCTTGCAGTAAAAGTCATCAAAACACATTCTAAAAACGTTGTCATTTTGATTGTCACCGATTTTATTCTTTACAAACAGTAGACAAGAGGACAAAATTCAAAATGTTGGAAAACTGCATTCAGTTGGATTGTACTGATATATAAATAAATAAATAAATATATATATATATATATATAAATACACACACACATATGCACACACACATACACACACACACACATATGCACATACATATACATATATAATTCGTAATTAACACACAAAAGGTCATCAAAATATACTCCACGATCACTGTCACTTGGATAATGAGTTGCTGATTTCTTTCTACCAAACTGAAGGATAACATAATTTTACTACAAATTGTTTGTTGTTGAAATATTCAGAAAAATGTACACACTTCTGTCCAAATTGCAAGCTACCATTGCTATAATAAATAAAGCCAATGACAAAAGTGTGAATGTTAATAGAACAACAGAAATATCTTAAAAGCATTACTTTCTTAAGAACTCTGGTGAAGTTATTTATTTTAAAAATTTTCAAATCATATTCTACTGTAAAACATGTAGCTTAGTATACATCTACCACAAAGTGTAAGTAAACAAAATAACACTTTCAGGTTTTGATGTTTTGCTGACCATGCATCTCAATATAATCTTAGTAACTGACCAACTTAACGCACAAATCCTTGTTTTATAATAAGTTTATTCCTCTACATGTTTTGAGCACTATGTGCTCGTCATCAGGAGGTCAAAATTGTATTATACAGCATTTTGTATCATTACACTTGTAGGTGGCCGTCCCATGCACAGGTTGAGAAAGGACTCCTCTCTCAACCTGTGCATGGGACAGCCATGTACAGGTGTGATGATACAAGATGCTGTATAATACAATTTTTACCCCCTAATGACGAGCACATAGTGATAAAAACATATAGAGGAATATAATAAACTTATTATAAAACAAGAATTTGTGCATTAAGTTGGTCAGTTATTAAGATAACACTTTCAGGGTCATTAACTCCGTTTTTTTCCTTAACCTTTTGGTGCCGGAATTATTTTTTTAATTTTAGCACACCCTGTATATAAAATGTGAATAATAAAGGAACCAAATACGTTAGATTTATGAAACAAACTGCATTCTGAAGAGGAAAAAACGAAGAGTATATACTATGTTTAAAATATTCAGTACCTATTTTTGTTGAATAAATATATAAAATGTAACATTTAGAGGTTAGTGGTGCGGTACGACCACTATAGTCGTCGTTAGGCGTCAAAAGGTTAACAGCTCTCTATGGCAGGGAGGAATACTGGAGTAAAAATTTAAACTCACTTCGTTAAACTCAAAACATTGTTTACAACATTCTTAGAATGTCAAAATAAAACTGAAATGGTTTTAACACATTTGGAATAAGAAAAGAATTCCAATTCTTGATGCATTTAAAAGAATTTGTCCCCAATACATGCATATGTAATAAACAAGGTAAATATAGTGATTTTAAAAAACATTACAGTTTTGACATGCCACATATTGATGGAAAAAGTAAAAGACAAAATGTAAAACTAAATGTTTAGATGAGAAATTATAAATAAAAATTTTTTAAAGAGAGAAGTAAATCACAATGGTCAGAATTGAGTAGCTGTAGGATAGTATGATATTTTTAAATGAAGAAATGTGTGGGATGACTCAGAACATGATGGTTCAGAGAGGTGATAGAAGATATGGAAAAAAGGGGCACAAGCAGCTAAAAATTGAGGATGCAAGATTGTGGGAGGTTGACAAGACTGAAGACTCTCACCCATCAATCTGTACAAAATGGAAAAGTGTTGTAAGAGGAATAGGAATTATACTCAACTGGAATAATAATGTAAATGGGTAGCAAATTCTCTTAAATAACTTACCCATGACCGTTATCTGTGCTGTTCCACGAGCCATTTCCCCTTGTTTGTTAGTTGCCTCGCACATGTAGGAACCACCATCAACTCCTGACTGAACCTTCTCAATAACCAATGTACCGTTTGGAAAAACAAGATGTCTCCTGTTGATGGGCAACAATCGATCTCCTGCAATACATATAATTTTAAATGTCAAAAGATTCTGGCTTTTGTAATTCCCTTTATTTCAATATTCTTTAATACAGTTTCTCAACTAGTCTACAAATGTTCAAGAAGGGTTGCACGAACGAACGCATGCACACACCTGAGCGAGCGTACATACAAACACACACATATCTTGTTTAATAATTTTACACTAAGCCACTAACTGATCAACAAAATGAATAACACCATGGCACACAGTTCCAAAAAAAACTGATAGTTCCACAGCTAGTCAAGAAATTCCACTTAATATAACAGATCATTATGATGTTCACAGTAGGCTGTCACTGACCTCTATCCTGAGAGAGACATACAAACTCCACATCACCTCAGCCCCTTTCTATGACATATATTTTAATATTATTCATCAATATATGACTAAGTTTTCCAACAGAAGTCTTTCCTTCGGGTATTCTCATCAACACATTATACAGTATGCATTCCTCTTCTCTTTCTTGCATGCTACAAACATACACCTCCCATCCTACCATATTTGATTTGACCATCCTAACAATATTTGGGGAGGAAAACAAAGCATGAAGCTCCTCATTATGCAATATTTTTCGTTTACTCTTTTTATTTTGTTACTTTTTATTCATTACATTTTTCATACTGTTTCTGTAAGTGTACAAAATTTCTTACAGTCATGCATCAAACGTGAGGTGAAGAAGCTGAATTATAGTGTGAGTTGTTTCTACATCAATACACACCTGCACAGAACAGTAAAACCAACAGTAAAAACTCACAATGTGGTCTTTTATATTGCGGCACTAGTCCAGTACACAGATATCAACCTTCGAAAGGAATATACTGCCTTCCTCTGCCCAGCAAAAGTAAAGACGGAGGCACATATTTGACTGAAATGTTTGGTATCTATCTACCAGACTACATGATGTCATAATCCAAAGACTACAACATAAATAAACATCAAACATCATGTTCACTGTGACAAGCTTTCATATTAGAATAATAATTTACCCACCTCGGTACCACCTGATGTTGTCAATGGGATATCCGGCAACTGGACATGTGACTCGCAAGGTTTCTCCAGCCACAGCTGATATTTCACCCATGACACGGATATAAGGTGTTCCTGTAACACAGATGAGTAAAACTAAGCATTAGGTCCGCAACAAACCATGATGTAATCAACATGTACAGCATACACCACTCATTTCTATATGATCCTAATGGTGGTGTATAACATTCAGAATTATTTAATAGGCATGAGTGACATTTTTAAAAGACCCACCAGAGTAAGTTCTCCCTCTCCTCTTTTCATCTATAGATGAACATACTGCTTTGCTGAAACACTGCTGCTTTTTGGCCAGAGACGACCAAAAATGTCTAAAATATGTCACATTTATTACACTACACCCCAAACAAAATCACATAAATGAGGATTATTTATTTTTTGGACAGTGTCAAGAATCTAATTTTCAAAACCCACAAATTTCAGAAACTGGAATTGTTTCCAATCTCAGATGAAAGGGTGGTGAGGCAACTATTCAGGCTGATCTTACACAAAGAGCTATGTGTTGGCAGAATGACAACAATTCTGTTAACTCAACCTAACCTAGTGGGTGCCCTCACCTACTCACCTCAAGGCAGAAACAGTTCCAGTTTCATGAAATGTTGGGACGGTGTTGGAATACTAGATGAAGAAAAAACTCCAGAAATGAAGTACAGTAATCCCAACTGAACACAATATTCCTATAAAATAATTACCATTACAGTTCAGTATGTAAACACATGATTTTTGTCAACTTTGAAGATACTGACAATGGTGTAATGTACTAATGTGACTAATATTTTAGTCACTGTATACTGTCTCAGGATAAAATCCCAGTGTTCTGACAGTTGCAATTGTCTGTGTCTGTCACTGCAGCATGGTCCAGTGATAGCCACTTCTTCCTCATTCGCATACGGTTCTTATAGTTCAACCAGTGCCTTCTTCAGAATGATCTTCCTGCTTTTCTTCTTCCATCTGGTTTCCCAAGCAATGCCTTCTTTACAGCCCTAGTGATAGTGACTAGCTCTTTCTAAATGGCCCACCACAGCAGGTTCTCCTGCTCCCCTTTCCACCTGAAGTTGGTGATGGGTCAACTCTCAAAAATGTTTTGAGTTGCTTAGTCTGGAAAGGTGGACAATGTTGAAAATATCAACCAGGTCTCATACCATGTGATCTTTGTTCCTTGTTGGTCTGTCTTGTGGTTTAGCTTGCTCATTTCATCAAATATAAATTGTGACTAAAAAGCCTAACACATAAACAGCACTACTTCCCATATACCAATCTGATCAAAAGGTCACAGTGTATACGAAATTCCAATATGCCATTCAGACTGGGAAAGTCTTTTACTCCTTCTATAAAGATGTACGTAAGTTACAATCAAATAAATTAAATGATCTAACCCAGCCTCTGTGTACAGAGGGGACCAGGTCACTTGGTGACTACATATGAGGAATAATCTACAAAACTGAGCTTTCTGAATAAACTGAACCACAAAAATATTTTTTTGCCATTGCATTTATATATTCTGGTACTAAACATTTGTTTTAAAATTGTACACTGCATAAAGGAGTCCCAAGTAGCAGTAAATCTACAAGAAGGTTAACTTCTTGTAACATGTTAATTTTATACATACAGACTTACCTTCATACCTTAAGATATAAAAAAGTACAATACAATTTGCAATAAATTAGACTACACAGCTAAATGCTGAATGTCTCTTGTAACAGAACTGCTGTTGGGGGTTAAAGGATGAGTAGAACTTTGTTCCTGGTATGTGTAGTAGATCTTCCAGTAATGTGCAAAGGAACCATATCTCTGAAATTTCCTTACTGTATGTACATTCTCAACAACAGACAATGTAGAACACTTATCTATCACTGGAGGTAAACATAGCTGTGAAGAAAACTGCAGAACAAACATATTGAGGTAATGAAGTAGATAAATGTCTTTGATCTTATAAAGAAAGGGATATGTAGATTACTGAAGAGAAACGTAATTCAAAATGATAATCTTTTTGCTTAACTCTTGATGACCCAGGCTTTTGGGGCAGGAAAAGCTCTGTTAATATTTCTTTATGTAAAAGTCCTTTGAGATTCTCACATTTACCAGGAATCTCCTGTCACATAGGGCTGGTAGAAGAAACTTTGATGAATGGGTACTTGGAATTTCTGACAGCCCAGTAGGCCAGCATAAAAAATTATTGTAGCTACAGAGCTTAAACCTCTGACATGCAAGAAATGTTAGCATTATCATTGTGTGTCCATGCATCAAGCATATCATATGTAGAGAATTTATATATGTCCTGCTTAGCAAAAGAAGTATGAACATCACATAGTTTAGAGTAAAAAACGCATTTCTCTTGACTCAGTGAACATAAATGCATAAAATATTTACTGCCTATTTTTATTGTGTTTGGGACACCTACCGTGTTAGAATTTGAATACATTACCTATCACTCTAAAAACCGATTTTTAAATTTATGAAATTTAATTACTTTTATGAAATATCAGAGTCACAAATTATAAGACATATGTCAAAATGTAACCCACATAACTTGTAGACAAATGTACTGCAAATACATGGATTTAAGGATTTGCAGTTTAAGTAACTTTTACTGTTCCTTACGTGCAATTACCCTCTCTTAACACCTCTTTTTACAAAGTTCAATACAATGTAAGTTTATTACTGATGTACTCACTGCCTGAAAGAGAGTGTAATAATTTATCAAAAGCCCAAACAATTTGAAATTCAGCAACCTCCTTTTTTTAGTTTCCTGTTATTTTCAAAAGTACCTCTAACTTGTGTCGAATTATACTACAGTTGCACATCAATTTATAATACTGAGAGAAAATAACAGGACTGATATTTGGAGATCTTCTTTACAAAGTACATCTCTTTTGGTTCAATATTTTGAAGTTCCCATTGATTTAACAGTATGTTAGTTTTGTTAATATGCACTGAAGCATTTTCAAGTATCACAAATTGCAATTTTCATTTTACAAATTATAAAATTTACCATAAACATTAAGACGTGCTCCATGCGATATCTCTCCAACTCTGTTGGTCGCCACACACTGGTATGTACCGCCGTCTTCAACTCGCACACTTGTAATGTTAACATGACTGATGACATCACCACCATGCATTAGTTCATACTGTCCAACATAAAACCTGGAACAAGAGGGAGCAAATCACATAATTAATATCAGTGTCCAGTTATATACAATGTTTATCATTAGGGCGACTATAATTCCATACGAGTATGCCAAGGACATCGTGCCAGTTTATATATTTGCACAGAAGCTACAACTCACGTACGTGAATATATTTTGAAACCCATTTATTTCAGAGTATTAAAGTATGCTGCAGCAGGGTGACACGTGACTGTCTAACCTACAATATCTAACTGTATCTCGAACGTCCATTTAATTCTGCCATAAATAAATCGGCTGTTGCAGAAGT
>Ga0123357_10002530_pt1 | contig 20462 bp, 19 predicted proteins | sample TergutEmb28metaG_FD_89873 | JGI IMG/M metagenome (GOLD analysis project Ga0123357, IMG submission 89873) | Embiratermes neotenicus P4 segment gut microbial communities from Petit-Saut dam, French Guiana - Emb289 P4 | ecosystem: Host-associated > Arthropoda: Insects > Digestive system > Gut ... | reverse complement strand
TACTGAATGCAATCATTTATTTGAGCAAAGCAATCTTTATAAAATAGTATTTACCCATCCGGAGAGTTTCTGGTTTGATGAATTTGGACCTTAAAGAATGTTTTATCATCTCATCCTGTTTAAAAAGGTATGTAAAGACCCCATAGTATTTTCGCCCATTCCCAATGAATTTTATTTTATTCGCGACAGCATATTGGAGACTCTTTGAGAGGATATGACCTCTCCCTCGGCCGCTCTCCACAGGAGAGGGGTGGGGGAATTCCTACCCCTAAATCCCCTAAAGGGGACTTGGCTGCGGTGGGATGAGCAATCGTAAGGTAAAAATACGGTTTTGTATTCCATTCTCCATAATTCTTAATTCTGCCATACGTTGGCAGGAAAAAACTTAGGCCGGCGAATTCAATACCGACGTTCACAAATTATTCCAAGCATTTGAATTTTGATATGTTTTTTCTTGCTATTTTTGCAGCATGATTGTTGAATCTGTCATTTGTTAATTATTATAAAAAATAAAAATAGAAATTTAGTATTATATTTAAAACTCTGATTAAAGGAAATGATGATGGTCAGTTTGTTTAGATGGAATATGTTCGACCGTCATTAATCATCATTAATTAAAAAATATTTCTTATTTTTGCACACGAAATAACAAATTGTGCAGAAAATTATGACTTTTATTAAACTTTACGAAAAGAGTTTCCGCAAAAACTTTCATTATCCGGCGTTAACGGATTTCGGAACAAATGTAAGCTACACCTATGGCGATTTAGCCCAAGCGATTGCCAGACTTCACATTCTATTTAAAGAATGTAATTTGAGAGAAGGGGATAAGGTTTCATTGGTTGGGAAAAACACGAGCAACTGGGGGATTGTACATTTGGCTACTTTTACCTACGGGGCAGTGATTGTTCCGATATTACAGGATTTCCATTCGAATGATATCAGCCACATTATCGATCATTCGGATTCGGTGTTGCTATTCTGTTCCGATTCCATTTGGAATGCGTTGGATAAAAGCTGGGTTTCAAAGTTGAGGGGCGTCTTTTCCTTGAATGATTTTCATTTATTGTATCAGCAGGAAGGCGAAAGCTTCGATGCCGGTTTATCTCGCTTAGATGCGCTGATGAATGAAAAGTACCCCGAAGGTTTTAAGCCTGAGCATATCAACTACTCTGATTTACCGAACGACACGATGGTTGTCTTGAATTATACGTCGGGTACAACCGGTTTCAGTAAAGGAGTGATGATTTCGGGAAATAACTTGTCGGGAAATATGGATTTCGGTGAAAAACATTTTAACCTGCACCCTGGCGACCGTTTTTTGTCGTTTCTTCCGTTAGCCCATACCTATGGGATAGCTTTCGATTTCCTGTATGCGTTATCTGCCGGATGCCATGTGACTTTATTAGGTAAAACGCCAGCGCCTAAAATCTTGATGAGCGCCTTCGCACAGGTTAAGCCGAGCTTGGTTATATCGGTGCCACTCATCTTTGAAAAGATATATAAGAATATGATTATTCCTTTATTAGGAAAGCGACCCATCAAATTGGCTCTCCGTATTTCCATATTGGATAAAAAAATATATTCAAAAATCAGGAAAACACTGATGAATGCGTTGGGTGGCGACTTTATGCAAGTCATCATCGGAGGAGCCGCTCTCAACAGCGAAGTGGAAGAATTTTTGCTTAAAATCAAATTTCCTGTTTCGGTAGGATACGGGATGACCGAATGCGCTCCACTGATCAGTTTCTCGCTCTGTAAAGACTATGTACCTCATTCCTGCGGTAAAATCTTAGAGTGCATGCAAGTGCGGATCGATTCCGACGACCCCTATCGTGTTCCCGGGGAAGTTCAGGTAAAAGGTCAGAATGTGATGCTCGGTTATTACAAGAATGAAGATGCTACGCGGGCGGTTTTTACTAAAGACGGGTGGTTGCGTACCGGCGATCTCGGCACGATGGACGAAAATGATAACCTTTTTATTCGTGGACGGTCGAAGTCCATGATTCTCGGCGCAAGCGGTCAAAACATTTATCCGGAAGAAATAGAATCGAAGCTGAACAATCTTCCCTACGTGATGGAAAGTTTAGTCATAGAAAAGAAGCGCCGGCTGATTGCCTTGGTTTATCCGGATTATGAAGCGGTAGATCGCGATGGAATCGCTCCTGCCGATTTACCGGGCCTCATGGAGAAAAATAAAGAGATTGTGAATAAAATGGTGGCTTCGTACGAACGGATTGCAGAAATCCAGCTTTATCCGAACGAGTTTGATAAGACGCCCAAGAAAAGTATTAAGCGATATTTGTATACATAAAGGTTAATCATTACTTTTGTAGCCAAAATACAGCAAATGATAGAACGAATCATAATTTTGGACGGCGCCGATCCTGCCACTTTCTTTGGAGCAAATAATTCCAATTTTCAGTTAATCAAATCGTTATTTCCAAAGCTGAGAATCATAGCCCGAGGGAATGTAATGAAGGTCATCGGAGATGAGTTGGAGTTGGCCGGATTTGAAGAAAAGATTCGGGAGATGGAACGCTATTGCTGCGATTACAATTTGCTGAACGAAGAAGCGATTAACGGGATAGTCAAAGGAAAAAGCGATGATTTTATTCCGCTTCAAAAACAGGAGCATCTGATTATTTACGGAGTTAACGGTCGTCCGATTCAGGCTCGAACCGCCAACCAGCAGAAATTAGTACAGTCGTTTGATGCACACGATTTGTTGTTTGCCATCGGGCCGGCCGGCTCCGGTAAGACTTATACGGCAATAGCTTTAGCTGTCAAGGCATTGAAAAATAAAGAAGTGCGGAAGATTATACTCAGCCGTCCGGCAGTGGAAGCGGGGGAGAAATTGGGTTTCCTTCCGGGCGATATGAAAGAAAAAATCGATCCTTACCTTCAGCCCTTGTATGATGCGTTGGAAGATATGATTCCGGCCGCAAAACTGAAGGAGCATATCGAAAACAAAGTGATTCAGATTGCTCCGCTGGCTTTTATGCGGGGAAGAACTTTGAGCGACGCGGTCATTATTCTTGACGAGGCTCAGAACACGAGCATTCAGCAGATTAAAATGTTTTTGACTCGCATGGGAATGAATGCCAAGATGATTGTAACGGGCGATATCACTCAAATCGATTTGCCTCCGTCGCAAACATCGGGTCTTGTTCATGCCTTGAAGGTTTTGGAACGCATACCGGGCATTGCCCAAATCGAATTTAATAAGAAAGACATTGTCCGTCATAAATTAGTGCAACGGATAGTGGAGGCGTATGAAAAAGAAGGTAAAAAAAATATTAAAATATGAAAAATACTCTAACAAGAACTGATTTTAATTTTCCGGGACAAACACAGGTGTATCACGGAAAAGTACGGGATGTATATTCCATCGGCAACGACACGTTAGTGATGATTGCCACCGACCGTATTTCGGCATTCGATGTGATTTTGCCGGAAGGTATTCCTTATAAAGGGCAAGTATTGAATCAGATCACTACTTTGTTTCTTGATGCTACGGCCGACATTCTTCCGAACTGGAAACTGGCGACTCCCGACCCGATGGTGACGGTGGGTCTTCGTTGCGAGCCGTTCAAAGTGGAAATGATCGTTCGCGGATACCTCACCGGAAGTGCATGGCGGGAATACAAAGCGGGCGCTCGCACCCTTTGTGGAATGGCTTTGCCGGAAGGTATGCGTGAAAACGAGAAATTCACCGAACCGATTCTTACGCCCACTACCAAAGCGGAAGAAGGCCACGACGAAAATATCTCGAAGGAAGAAATTATTGCTCAAGGCTTAGTAAGCCGGGGCGATTATGAACAATTGGAACGTTACGCCCAAGCCCTGTTCCGGAGAGGAACCGGCATAGCGGCTCAAAAGGGGTTGATTTTGGTGGATACGAAATACGAATTCGGAAAGAAAGACGGTAAAATATATTTGATCGATGAAATTCATACCCCCGATTCTTCCCGTTATTTCTATGCCGACGGTTATCAGGAACGGTTTGAAAAAGGCGAAGAGCAAAAGCAACTGTCGAAGGAATTTGTACGGATATGGCTCATGGAAAATGGGTTTCAGGGAAAAGCAGGACAAACGGTTCCCGAAATGACTCCCGCTTACTGCGAAAGTGTTTCCGAACGGTACATTGAGTTGTATGAACACATTACGGGTGAAAAATTTATTAAGTCCGATCTTCATCATCTTTTGGAACGAATCAAAAACAATATAGACGCTTATCTGAATAAGTAAATGGACCGGTACGGATTGATAGGCTATCCTTTAGAACATTCTTTTTCAAAAGACTATTTTAATAACAAATTTGCAGCGGAAGGGATAGACGCCGAATATGTCAATTTTGAAATCGCTTCGATTAAGGAATTGAAGTCCATCATCCGGGATCATCCGGATTTGAAGGGATTGAATGTGACTATACCCTATAAAGAACAGGTAATTCCTTATTTGGATAAGTTAAGCGATAATGCCCGTTTGATAGGCGCCGTCAATGTCATACGAATTAAGCACAAGAAGAAAAAAGTAAAACTGACCGGATACAATTCCGACATTATCGGATTCAAAGAATCGATCGAACCTTTGCTGAAACCGCATCACCAACGGGCGCTCGTCTTGGGTACCGGCGGCTCTGCCAAGGCCATTTTCCTTGGTTTGAAGCAATTGGGACTTGAGGCCACCTACGTTTCCCGTCAAAAATCGTCGGAGCAACTACTGACCTATTCCGAATTGTCGCCGGAAATCATGGAAACCCATGCGGTTGTAGTCAATTGTACACCTGTAGGTTTATGGCCGAATGTGGACGGTTGTCCGGCGATTCCCTATCACCTTCTTACTCCTGATCATTTGTTGTACGATTTATTGTATAATCCCGATGTGACGCTTTTTATGAAAAAAGGAGAAGAACAGGGCGCCACGGTTAAAAACGGATTGGAAATGTTGCTTCTGCAGGCTTTTGCGGGGTGGAATATGTGGAGGGAAGAGAATTAAAAATTAAGATAAGCCCTAACGGGCTATCTCTTATTTCTGATTCAGGCAAAAGGCGTGTAAACCAGCAAAAAGAGTTTACACGCTTTTTTTGTTTCCCGTCATATACCTAATTTTAGGTATGCCTTCTAACTATAATTAGGTATTGACACACATTATACCTTCCAGTACCTTTGCAGCAATAAAAAATAATTCTCAATTCTTAATTCTCAATTAAAATAATGGATACCGAAAAGAATATCAATGACGACATCCTGTTTCTTGCTGAAAAATTGTCGTACAACAACAATCTACTGATAAAACAATGTGAAAATTGGCTTTCGGAAGAAGCAGGCAACAGGAATATGGAAAAACGGATTGAAGAAAGAAGAAAAAAGGTTGATGTCGCCACTGTCCGAAGGACAAAATATGAGTAACCTCCAATGAAGCGAAGCGATTGGGGGCTATACGATAGAGAACAGGAATTAATGATGATTCAACCCCTTAGAACGGGGTTGAGGGAGACGAGGAGCATTTTCCCACCCCCAATCGCTTCGCTTCATTGGGGGTTACGAAAATTTAGTCCTATCGGACATTTAGTATACGAAGTATGAAACATTAATTATCTAAAATGAAAAGAATCTTTAGTTTCAGTATTTTAATGGCAATCCTAACAATTGCCCCCCGCTCGGCGTAGCCTCCGGCTACGTCGCATTAAAAGCAACTCTCCTGACTTGCATACAAAGCGGAGCTTTGTTTTTGACAGCGTCGTAGCGAAGACGCTACGCCGAGCCAAAGTAAAACGTTCTTTGACATATTGGTTTACACGTAAATTAGTTGAGAGTTGAAAATTCACAATTGATTTTGTATCTTTCCTCTATAAAAAAATAGTTTTCATTACACGCACTTGGAATTTTTTAAATTTTTATGTAATTTTGTGTCGTAATTAAAAAAAGATATTATGGCAACAATTACTTTACGATACAATCCGAATAACGAGTTAGCAAAGAGCATTATCAATTCTGTAAAATCTGCTGGCGTCTTTCAGATTACGGAAGAAAAATCACCCTACAATAAGGAGTTTGTAAAAGAAATTCAAGAAAGCCGTAATAGCGAAGGCGTTGTAATTAGGACAGCGGATTTATGGAAGTAGAATACAAAAAGAAAGCACAGGAAGACCGTGCATATTGGAAGCAAAAAGGCGTGTAAACCAGCAAAAAGAGTTTACACGCTTTTTTTGTTTCGAAAATAAGTTGTAAATTTGTGTTCAAAAAAAATGATTTAACAAATAAATTTATGTGGAAAGAAAAACTCGGTAATTATTTGATTGATATATCTAAATATTTTTTGACAGGTGTTTTTGTAACATCATTGCTCAAAGATTTAGACGATATTCGTTGGTTAATTTATGCTACAAGTGGTACTATATCAATAGTTTTATTAGTTACAGGATTATTATTAACAAATAAAAAAAAGGAGGATAAATAAAATGGGAGCATTGATTATTTTGGGAATAGTAGGTATTCCATGTGTTATTTTTTTATTGTATTGTTTGACGCCAAGCGGCAAAAAATGGCTTCGAGCAAATAACATGATTTGAACTGATTTAACAACTTCTGATTGTGTACGAACTTTCAAAAGTAATAAGAAAATAAATAAATATGGAAAGAGAAAAAGCGCTTGAACTTCTTTTGAAGTACAACAAAGAAAAATTTCACATTCAACACGCTCTCACTGTGGAAGCGGTAATGCGGCAATTTGCCGGAGAATTGGGATATGATGCCGATTATTGGGGCATCATAGGTTTGTTACATGATATTGATTTTGAAATGTATCCTCACGAACATTGCGTCAAAGCCGTCGAAATCCTGCAATCGGAAAATTATGGAGAAGATGTGATTCGCTCGATTTGTTCGCATGGATATAATCTGCTGGTCGATATTAAACCGGAACATGAAATGGAAAAAATCCTCTATGCAACGGACGAACTGACCGGCTTGATTGGAGCCGCCGCATTGATGCGCCCGTCGAAAAGCATTTCCGACATGGAGTTGAAAAGTGTAAAGAAAAAATTCAAAGACAAATGTTTTGCAGCCGGCTGTTCGCGTGAGGTCATTCAAGCCGGTGCGGAATTGTTGGGATGGGATTTGGATCAGGTATTAGGCCGGACATTAGAGGCCATGCGTGCCACCGAATCGCAGGTGTTTGAACAATTGGATCAGCTCTATCATTCAAATTAATATTCCTCACTTGAATTTAATCCATAAAAATATGAAACGGATTTTAGCAATAATCGTAGCGCTTGTGAGTACAGGCGCTTTCGTCACTGCCTACGGACAGGTGGACGATAAGTTGAAGAACGATGTCCGTCAAACCGGATATATACACAGCCCCTTACCGGTCGATTACAGTAAATCGTTTGAAACGTTTGGTCTTACCAAGAAAGTTTTGAAGTCCGACAGGCTTTGCGATATGGAAAATCTCGACCAATGGTCGCATAAAGGGATCGGTAATCTGTCGCTGACGGCAGAACGGAGTATAACGGGCAGCCACAGCTTGCGGCTTACCGCTCCAACCCAGGTGAAGGAATTTCTCGACTGGGGAATAGGTATGGGTACCTCGCTTGCCGATTTCAACGTAGGAGGTAAAAATTGGGAAAAATACAACCGGATCAAATTCTACATCTATCCCGATTGCGAGGGCGCCCGCAGTATCTACCTCAATCTCTATGTGGAAAACGACGGGAAAATCAAAGTGCCGGACAAATACGGACGGGAAGGTATTCATGAAATTAATCTGATCAATCATCAGTGGAACGAATGTTTTGTCGAAATGACGGAGCTTCCGCGCGACAATGTCACCAAGCTTTCGTTTGCCATCGAAATGTTCGGGCGCGAAGAGACCATGGGCGATTCCCTACAATTCGATATTGACTGTGTCGATCTGCAGACCGTTGAGAATCCTGAAACCGTCAGCGGATGGCAACCGGCGGGCGACCGTATTGTGTTTTCTACTTCCGGATACCGGCCGGAGAGTGTAAAGACGGCGCTTACCAGCGTGAAGCAGCACAATGGAAAGTTTCAACTGATCGATTGTACCACATCGCGAGTGGCGTATGAAGGAATGATTCGGCCGGCAACCACTTCCATCGGAAGCTTTCAAACGATGGATTTTACAGGCTTTACAAAAGAAGGGCAATACCGGCTGAAAGTAGGTGGTGTGAGCAGTGCCCCGTTCTATATTAACCGCAATCTGTGGGACGATTCCGCCTGGCGCGTGTTGAACTTCATGTTTTGTGAGCGTTGCGGTTATCCGGTGCCGGGAAAACATGCCACTTGCCACACCGACTTAAACGGCGAGTACAATGGACTTTTGTTTACCGTGAATGGCGGTTGGCACGATGCCGGCGATATGTCGCAACAGTCCCTTCAAACGGGTGAGATTACCTACGCTTTTTTAGAAATGGCCCAACGGGCAAAGGCGAAAAACGACCTCAATCTTTACAACCGGCTTATGGAAGAAGCCTTATGGGGAATTGACTTCTTACTGAAGACACGCTTAGGAGATGGCTACCGTGTTCAAACCTGGGGAACCAATTTGTGGACGGATGGCTTTGTAGGAACTTCGGACGACACGGGAAGGAGACGGGTGAGGATACACAACGGCGCTTTTGAGAATTTTGGCTATGCGATTGTGGAAGCATTCGCTTCGATGATGATCGAAAACGATCCCGAAATGAAAGGCCATTTGTGTAAAGTGGCGAAAGAAGATTATGCTTTTGCAATGAAACGTTTTGAAGCGTTGGGCTACAACGAGCGCATAGCGGGTGGCGGCGGTCATGCCTATATGGCATCGCAAAGCCAGTACATGGCTCATGTCTCGTTTGCCTCCAGCATGTTGTACAAGCTGACGGGCGATTCGTATTATGCCGGTAAAGCGGCTGAAGCCATCCGTTATACCCTGGCCTGCCAGCGTACAGAGCCGCTGGGGGATAAAGACCGGCTGACAGGCTTTTTCTATCGGGATACCGACCGGAAATCTATCGAGCACTTCAACCACCAGTCGCGCGACCAGGTTTACATGCAGGCGCTTACCGCCTTATGTGAAACACAGCCGAACCATCCGGACTATCGAAACTGGAAAAATGCCATCCAACTTTATGCCGGTTATTTGAAGACGATTATGCAGTACGTACAGCCTTACGGGATGCTGCCGGCCGGTGTGTACAATGTGGATGAAATAAAAGATTCGGTGAATTTCTATGTTCAGCATGTGCGAATCACCGGAGGAGTGGCGGATGATTATGCCGAACAGCTTCGCAACGGCGTGAAGCTCGACAACGAGCATTACCTGAGAATCTTTCCCGTCTGGTTTTCTTTCAAAGGCAATGTAGCCGTACAGTTGGCCACAGGAAAGTCGGCCGCGCTGTGCGGAAAGTTTCTTGGCGACCAAACGCTGATGGATATCGCCGAGCAGCAGCTCTTCTGGGTCGTGGGCAAGAATCCTTTCGGACAATCGCTCATTTACGGCGAAGGCAGCAACTATATGCAACAGTATTGCGCCTTGCCCGGCGAGACTGTCGGAGAAATACCGGTGGGTATGCAATCGCGGTTTAACGAAGACACACCCTACTGGCCACAATTCAATACGGCTACTTACAAAGAAGTCTGGGGATCGTCGGCCGGAAAATGGATGTCGCTGATTGCCGAATTTTAGAATGACGGAAAAATGGTAGCTGTTTTGCGATTTAGAGTGCTATTTTTTATTTTAACGAATATAGCAAGGGGTATTCTTACCAACTAAGGCCAAAGGGCTTAAATGTTGATAACTCCGTTTAATTCGTAGAAATGCTACCACCCATCACTCGTTTTTCACCACTTTTGCCGGATTCTGATTGGCTGCTTTCCATATCACGAATACGGTGGAGCATACGATCACCAGAAATACCGTCAGAAAAATCGATACAAACAGCCATGCATCTATGGAGGTCTGCTTGGCGTAATTCTGTAGCCAGCGTTCCATAATGAAATAGCCTGCAGGAAAAGCAAAAAGTGCTGCCACAACAAGCAGTGCCAACGATTCTTTGAAAAAGAGATTCATAATGTCCACTACGTCGGCGCCGTTAATTTTTCGCAAGGCAATTTCTTTCCTTCGCTGTTGGCAGCTCAGGCTTGTGAGTGAATAAACGCCGAAAATGGCAATCAGAACGCAAGCACCGGTCATCACCGCCAATAGTTTAAGCAATGCCCGCTCCGATTTGAAATATTCCTGGAAAACGTCTTCCATATAAGTAAAGTTGATTGAAAATTGTCCCTGATTAGGGAACTCCTTACGCAACCATTGAGTAACGGCGTCTTGAGTTTGTTGGCGATGGCCTTCTTCGTATTTGTAAGCAATAGACTGGAAAAAAAAGTCATTTGAACCGGGATAAAAGATACATGCGGGTTTGGCTTTCGTGGTAGGAGTAAGGTAAAAGTCCCGTGCAGTTCCTATTTTTTTGTTAAATCGTCCTCTTAACAAAACCTCATCGCCCAATTCTTTCACTGCCGTTTCATTGTACACGCCATTCATGGTCGTATCGTTTGAAATGCCTCTACCTTCTATGATTTCAATTCCAAAGAAATCAAAAAAATGTTCATCTGCATGTATACAAGCATAGGTATACATTTTTTCTTTCCCGTCTTTTTCATATTTCACCGATTGAGACCCGGGAGACATATTCCCTAAAAAATCGTTATTCGCTATTGGGAGCGCATCCATAATTCCGGGTAGTTGCTTCATTTCATTGGCATAAGGAGGCGTTAACGGAAAGCTTTCGGTAGATACGGCAGCAATGTTATGCCGGTTGATGCCCAAGTCGGTATGCTGCAAAAAATACATTTGTTTGATAAAGACAGCGGAACAAAACATCAAGCCGAGGCTGATGATTAACTGAACCGACAGGATCACCTTTCGAAACAGATTATTAGAGCCGGCAGTAGTAGATCCTATGATGCTTTCGTTCAGGACTTGCTTGCGAAAATATAAAATCGGAACGCCGCCGGCAACAAAACCGCAGGCAATCAGCAAAGCCGCATAACCCAAAAGTTCGGTATAAATAGTCACATTACTGTTCCCGATGGTTGCATATTCCTTGAAAGTGGGAAGCAACAAAGCCATCAGAAGGAAGCCGACAGCGAGCGACAGCAAAATGACTAACAGGAAATCGGCATAGAGCGTGGCGGCGATTTGCCCATCGGAGGCGCCGTTCACCTTGCGTAATGCTAATTCCCGCAAACGCATCCGCACGCGGGTGACGTACAATGTCAAGTGGTTGAACAGGGAACACAATATAACCAATAATCCTGCTATGGCAAAAATTTGAATATGACTGAATTTAATATCCGATTGTATATTTCCGGTCGGATCGTTGTATCGCAGTTGTTTCAATGGCGTAAGTACGAGAGATACAGGCTCCTCCGTCCATCCTGGAATTGTAATCTTGTCTAATTTATCTTTCAGCGCTTGTATATTTGCTCCGTCTTTGATCAAAATGTAGGTATCAAACATTGTCATGCTCCAGTCATTCAGAATTTCATCCGTTAAACGACGAGTTATGGGAAAAGCAGTATTGAACTGAATATTGGTATTTGCAGGCCAGGAAGGCATAATCGCCGCTATCCGTACGTCTACATTTCTCAGTTTTTTGATAGATTCTACAGTCGCTTTATTATTAAACTCATTGGTTACGGCAATCGGTACATCTGCATTTCCCTTTATAAAAAGGTCCTCCGGTAAATTTAAATCAAAAATTTTACAAAAGTTTTGATCAAGATACAAAAATATCAAAGGTTCAACTCTTGAGATTCGTATGGCACAAGCTTCTTCTATTTCAGGATAATTTGATTTCAACCAGTTGGCCAACGGGTAAGAAGTCTCTTGCTGCACAAGATCGGAATTACTCGATTCGAGGGTATTCCACTTGAAAAGCGCCGTATTCACGCGGTAAATTCGATCGGCTTTCGGATGAAAGCTATCGTAACTCATTTCGTACCTTATCCATAAGGCAGAAAAAGCGAAACAGGCAAAGCCTACCGCCAGCCCGATGATGCTGATAATGTTCTGCGTTCTGTATTTCCACAGATTGCGGAAAGCTATTTTTAGATAATGCTTTATCATAACTGAATAATTGAATGACTGAATAACTGAGTAACTGAAAAGCTGAATAATTATCAGTTATTCAATTATTCAGTTATTCATATTTGTTTATAGTATTACCTCTGTAACTATTTGTCCGTCGAACAAATTAACGATTCGTCCGGCATATCCGGCATCGTGCTGGCTGTGAGTCACCATCACGATGGTCGTCCCGTCTGCGTTGAGTTCGGTTAGCAAACTCATTACTTCTTTTCCGTTTTTGGAATCCAGATTACCGGTCGGCTCATCGGCCAGAATCAGTTTGGGATTGGCTACAACAGCGCGGGCAATGGCTACACGTTGCTGCTGTCCGCCGGAAAGCTGTTGTGGAAAGTGCTTGTTGCGATGCGCAATCTGCATCCGGTTCATAGCCGCTTCAATCCGTTTCTTGCGTTCCGACGATGAAATACCCATGTACAACAAAGGAAGTTCAATGCAAAAGATTTTCTGTAAATTAATTGTTTTTATCATGACTTTCTTTTAAAAAATAAAATGTATTTGTTTTCTTTTACGTGTCGACAGCTAAATTCCTATTTTCTCATTCTCTGATGTCTGCAAAGATATATACAAATAATGTAAAATACAAGAAAAAAATTACAATTACAAAAGGAAGTGACAATACGCAGATTTTGTATATTACCTATCTAAATTCAGTTCCTCATAGGACATGGCAGTATCTCTGAATTTATTTTCATTATGCTAAGAACAGACAAATACATCAATTTTTTAACCTGAGTTCGGGATAAGAAATAACCCGGACATTCACGGTGAATATCGGACAATGGATGATTGTAGCGCATCCATTGTCTATTGATAGGAATCGCTTATGGGGAAATTCACAAAATCAAAAAATATTGGGGATTCATCGCTTGGTAGCTGTTTTGCTTACCATTTCATAAACCTCCCCCTGAGGTTATGGATGGCAAGCAAATAGGTACCTTTTTTTAATTGAGATATATCGATGGCCGTTCCCGAAAGGGCGCCGGATGCTACTTTTATTCCCGTCACGCTATAGATAATATAAGGTGTCCCGTCGGACACACCCGACACTTGAATCGTTTCATTGGCCGGTACAGGGTAGATACGAAGCGCATTGGCTGTTTTTACCGGAGAGCCGATATGGGTAATACCGGTAACATTGATTTGCTTTTTCGCCGGACTGATGGCATACAAATACCCGTATAAAGCCGTTTTCCCGCGCATCACCTGTTGAGGCGTATATTCGTTGGCTGCATACACGTAACGGGTATTGTAGTAAAGCTCGCCATAAGGCCAGCTGCCCGGCGCAATTCCGGCCGAAGGATTATGGGCATCAACATAATTGACGGCAGGATAATTTTTACTCACCATCCACTGAGGACATCCCATGATGAGCCCTCCCCAGTCGTAGATATTCATATAGGGTGTATGTCCCGGATGAACTCCCGGCGTACCGTCGTTCCATCCGGAGGTGTACATATTTTCAACGCTTCGCTTATCCGCCAAGGCGGTGGTTGCCGTAGTCATATTGATCCTGTTCAAAGGATTCCGTCCGAGAGAGAAATCGGCTTCAAGGATCAGCGCATTTTCGAACAGCGCTTTATCTTCGCTTCCTTCGGCCGACAAAGCATGGGCTACAATGGTTCGTTCGTTATTGATGACAGTGATGAACCATCCGGTATTATTATCGGTTGACCGGCGGGATGGGCGGATACCTGAATAGTTGGCCTCTCTGTTTTTTGCTTCGCTGATAATCGAACTTTTCATATTGCTGTAAAGCGTCGGGTAATTTACCTTTTGATTGGTGAAAAGATAGCCGGCCACGGCGTAAAGCTCGTTATATGCATTGTTATTACAAATTGTTGAAGAGGCTGATTTACAGCTGCTGAAAGTATTCAGATCCTTTTCATATCCGGTGTCGCCCGTCAAATTGTAAAGGAATGCGGCTGCGGTGATTCGAAAATCTTTTCCGTTCATAACCATATTTCCCACATCCTGGGTTTGAATGAGCATAGGATCGGGCAAGTTCCTTGCATACGTATAAGCAACGATGGCGCTGTCGCGGTATTCCGCCATTAAATCGGTATGACCGGAGATACGGAAACAATCGGCCAACATGGCGGCATTGGCAGCATTGGCCCAGGCGGCCACCGCATCCGTTCCGGCCTGGTAGAAGGTAGGATTCGTCGTTTGATTGACCGGATTATTCAGTCCGTGACTGTAGCCCAAGCCATCGCGAAGCCGCAACCAGAAGTCGACCTCATACCGCGCTTCGTCGATGATGTCGGGAATGCCGTTTCCACTTTCTGCAATGCCCAGGTTATCGTCGGCAAGCGCACCGTTAGTGATGAAATAAGGCAGCAACAGATCATAAATGCTGGATACGTGACCCAGATGGCGGTCCCAGTCGAACGCATCGGCATGTCCGCCCCAGGCATTCGGATTGGTCGGATTTCCGGGTTTGCGGTAGTTTGCCCAGGTTGTCGTATTATCCCAGGGATCGCCGTTAGCGCTTATTTTTGCCCAGTCGGCGTCGTAAGGCGTTATCGTTGTAATATAGACCGTACAGTTCGAAGGCGATTTTCCGGGTATAAAAAGCGGCTGGCGTGCCACGGGCGTAACCCCCGATGCCTGACTGTCTTCCCCGACGCGCATATAGTAATACCCCTGCGTTGATATTTTGAATGGCTGGTAGTAAACCGAATCGCTGATGGTGAAATCGTCGCTGCATCCAATGTCCTCTACGGCTAAGCGATAGGTTCCCGGCGTATGAAATCCGGTAAAATCGGCATTCCATACGTTTGTTCCAAGCATCTGATGATTGGTGGATGTTTCTCCGGCAGCTGCTTTCCAGAAGGAGAGCGTTCCTGCCTGTTTTTTTTCTTTGGTGACCGTATTATACATATAGACCGTTTTACCGGCAAAAGACGAATAATCGCGAGAGCCTCCATCGCCCATCCAGATATAAACATCAGCCGATTTAATGCTGTTAGCGGTGGAGTAACCCACTACATTGACCTTGACCGCCTCGCTCCGGCTGTTGAAAATGTCGAAAGTAAGGGTCGCTGTCGCCTGGTCGCTATTGATATCGGAAGGTATATGAATCGTATAACTTTTCCCTGCTTCCATGGATTGCGGCAACTTCAGAAAAAGGGTGTGCTCGTATGCCCAGTCGTAATTAAAGTCGTTCATTTGGGTTGACCAGGCCATTTGGGCCATACAGCCGAGTTTCGATTTGCGGTAAACGCTTGTAGGGGTAACACCCTGTTCTCCAAAGGCGGGATCGTCGGTTGAAGTAATGGTCCAATGGCCGGCAACAGCAACATTGGCTGTATTCAAGATAGCTCCGTAAGTGATGAGTTGGTTCTGTGCCGCACACTGGCAGTAAAGGCCGCATCCCGAGGAAGCGCCTTCGGTAAAAGAAACATCGCCATCGCGAAAATAAAGCATAAGGTAGTCTTTATCTACGATGCTTGCAGATACAAGTTTCGAGGCAAAGGCGGTAGCTGCCGGAAATAGCAGGCTGCCAAGGATAATACATAATTTTAGTGTTTTCATTGGGTTATATTTTTACTTCCCTGATTAATTTTAAATTACTCATATAATAAACAATTACATTGTCTTCATCAAATCTTTTATATGCAAATCCCCATTGGCTTTTACTTTTGGAATCTTTATATACATAGAGCAGACAGTTTTCATCACTTCCTAATTCTATATAAGGAGATTGCCTGTGCGAAATCACTCCGCCAAGATTATAATTAAGAGCTTGTATCATTAGGTTTTTCTTCTCAAAAGCCCTTGAATTTGAGGTAGCCCCTTCCTTTATAAGATAAATGACATAATCATCAATAAGAGCATTTACCGTCTCGCTTATTATTATCATGGATTGGGTATTAATCTTCTTATTGCTTCGTCAATGTTTCTCGAAAATTCTTCAAGGGTAATACCATTGCATGCTTTGACTGCTTCTTCAAAATGTATTTTTGAATTATAATATGCTTTCTTTTCGCAAGCTATCATAGGAATGTGTGTAAAATATTCCAAATCTTCTTCTGTAATAACTATCTCTTTCATATTATTATGTTATTTATTTTCAGGATATAAAAATTTCAAATTAATTACTAACCGTATATTGCTGTACTCCGGTTGCAATTACCCGGTAGGATTTCAGATAGAACTTGGTACCTGATTGGGGAGCGCCTGTACCGGTTGCAATCGTAAAAACAGTGCCGCACTTTGGGCAGGTAGCCGTAATTCCCGACTTGTCGGGCACGACTAAAACATTGCGTTCGGCCTCCACCGGACAGGCCAAATCGTAGGCGAAGAGATTTACCGGATTGTCGCCCATTCCATTAATCACCAGTACCCCTCCGAATCCCACCTTTTCATTGGCATAGCGAGGCTGTATATATTCCTTGCAGGTCAATTGCGCATTCAATTCATAGTCCGTAGTTCCCAACCGCAATTCGATATTCACGGGAAAATTAGGGATGGAAGTGTAGTATTCTTTTTCACAGGAAAAAGCAATAGCTGCAAATAACAGAAGGAATAACATTCGTTTCATACGATTAATTCTTATTTTTTTCACAAACAAAAGAACAAAATTAAATAAAAACTTCGGTATTCCCAAATAAAGAAAAGATCATTTTCCCATTCTAAAAAAATATCGTATTTTCGCAGATGCGAAAGATTATCCACATCGATATGGACGCCTTCTATGCTTCGGTCGAACAGCGCGATAACGAGGCATTACGGGGAAAGCCGGTAGCGGTAGGCTATCCCGAAGCCCGAGGGGTGGTTGCTACGGCAAGCTATGAAGCGCGTAAGTTCGGTGTACATTCGGCAATGCCTTCATTGACTGCCAAGAACAAATGTCCCGGTTTGATTTTTGTATCACCTCGCTTTGAAGTTTATCATGCCGTTTCCGAACAGATACGGGAAATTTTCTTGGATTATACCGATTGGGTTGAACCGTTATCGTTGGACGAAGCGTTTTTGGATGTTACCGTCAATCGCAGAAATAACCCATCGGCAAGTATGATCGCCAAAGAAATACAACGGCGGATATTCGAAAAGACCCGCTTAACGGCATCGGCCGGCGTATCGGTCAATAAATTTCTGGCGAAGGTCGCTTCCGATTATAAAAAGCCGAACGGTTTTTTTGTTATCCCGCCGGAAGAAGTCGAATCGTTTGTCGAACGCTTAGCCATCGGACAGTTTTTCGGCGTAGGAAAAGTAACCTTGCAGAAGATGTATGAGCACGCCATTTTTACGGGATACGACTTGAAGCAGCGTTCGGAAGCGGAGCTGGTTCGTTTGTTTGGAAAACAGGGACACAGTCTTTATCTCAATGCACGCGGTATCGACGAGCGTGAAGTGGAGCCCAACCGCATCACGAAATCCATCAGTTCGGAAACCACTTTTTTACAGGATAAGAGCGATCGTACGCTGTTGACCGTCGAGCTGTATCATCTGGCGAAAGAAGTGACGGAACGAATGAAAGCGGAGAATTTCTACGGCCGTACATTTACAATTAAAGTGAAATATGCCGATTTCCGGATCATCACCCGAAGCAAGACTTTACCGCAAAAGATGACCGATTTCCAACAATTCTGGCCCATTGTGAGGGAAATGATGAAGCAACTCGACTTAGAGAAGCCGGTACGTTTGTTAGGCTTTGGAATCAGTCATGCCGGCGAAGAAGCGTTGCCGAAATATACGCAATTGGAGTTGAAGCTGTTTTAAGAGGAGTATTTACTATTTACTATTTACCATTAAAAATTGTTAATTTTTATCCACGGCGCACGGAACTCGGGGTCATCGACCGTTAAAAAAAGTTAAGAGCTATTGCAAATCTCGTTTTAATTACTTATATTTGTGCTTGATTTTTTTAACAGAATAAATAGAACGATATGTACCAATTTCATCAAAGCCTTCATCCGTTCAACGGCAATCAAGCGAGTAAAAGCGTAAGTGTTGTTATATCCCCCAAGCGAAATTCAGCCAACAATAAAAAATATCAGAATGATAGTTTGTCCTTCATGGAAAAAAATGAAAAGGCCGGAAGGAATCATTTGGATGTGAAATGATCGGATCGTAGCATCCGTCGGGCTTTCTTCATACAAGCCGGTTTTCTTTCAAGAGAACCGGCTTTTTTGTCTTATTTTGACAAAAAGTAGCAATCATTTTTTCAAACGGCGCACGTGCGCCGTTTTCACGAGATAAAGCTTCGTTTTTACGAAACTTTATCTCGTGAAAACGAAACTCTTTCTCGTGAAAATTTGGAAGTGCGGCGTTTTTTTCGAGCCAAAATCTCGTCGTTTTAGGCCTTTTTGAGGAAAAAATGAAATACAAAATGATAGTAAAAATGGATGATTGCATGTCATTATATTCGTTTTACACCAAAAAAATATCTTTGCGTCGTCATCGCTCCAACGATTCTTCGCTTGGAATTGACGCTTAGCCGGATTATTTCTGTGTTTTTATTTTTATCTTTACAGCCGGAAACACAAATTTACAGGAATACAATGAAATCGATACCTGTCCTGCTTTTTACAGGCTTCTTATCGTTGTTATGTCAACCGATAAGCGCGCAGAATAATCCGTTTATGGAGATGGCGGGGAAAAAATATGCCGATTATTCATTGGATTTATACTATAAATATATCCATTTCGACATCATCGATTCCACGGGGAGGCAAAAGATGATAGACCAGATCAAAGAAGTAGCGGTAAAAACAGGCAGTAAAGCATGGGCGTTGGAATTGGAATATGCCGAATTGGCCGAGTTCGACGTTATCAATCGAGGGAGCGCTACCGATTATAAGGAGAAAGAAATAAAGATGGCCTTTGATATTTTAGACGAAGCAAAGAAGAACCATATTTTGTATATGGAATTAAAAGTCAGGAGCAATATTATTGAAACCTACTGGCTGAAACTCAAGAATTACGAACTCGCTTTCGATCAATGCGCCATCCAGGCGGAGCGGCTTCAAACGGTTTCTTCCGACGATATTCCCGAAAAAAAGGTATATCAAGAGAATACCCTTTCCATTGATTCGCTTGCCATTCTGCTCGAATACAAGAAACGCCAGGTGTCGGAAGCCATCAACCACTGTACAAATACGAATTTCCACGCTTTCATCAACGAATACCGTATTAAGGAGGCCATACGCCTTTTGTCGGATATAGAATCCAAAATAGATTTGCTCGACGACATCGCTTATGCGATTGGATTCAATGATAGAACAAGCTTTCATCGTGCTTTCAAAAAAATTACCGGCTTATCTCCACTGGAATTTCGGAAACCACATATCGTCGATCGTCAGACCGCATTCCTTTACCATACGCAGTGTGTATGCAAGCCGGTCTAATTCCCCAAGACCGGCATTGTTAGTGCCTTTATTAACTGAGCGAACCGCTACGCCGGTGATCATCGGCAGGCTTTCCGATAAGAATTGCATATCCTTTCGTCAAGGAGGAGTTAACGACCTTTTTTCCGATTTTCCACTTATCCAATAGATTCGGGTGAGAGACATACAATGGAGGCTTATTTTTTAGATAATACGTGGAGGTGGTAGATTCGCTAATTCACTCACTCACTCACTCATTCTTCACCACCTCCGCCGGATTCTGCCTTGCCGCCATCCATATTACATACACCGTAGATAGCACAATCACCAGAAATACTGCCAGGAAAATGGATACAAACAGCCACGCATCCATGGAGGTCTGTTTTACATAATTCTGCAGCCAACGCTCCATAATGAAATATCCGGCAGGAAAAGCAAAAAGCGCCGCCACAGCAAGTAAAACCAACGATTCCTTAAAAAAGATATTCATGATGTCCAGCACTTCGGCGCCATTAATTTTACGCAAGGCAATCTCTTTTCGCCGCTGTTGGCAACTCAGGCTTGTTAAGGAATAAACTCCGAAAATGGCAATCAGGATACAAGCGCCGGTCATCACCGTCAATAGTTTAAGAACTGCCTGCTCCGACTTGAAATATTCCTTGAAAATATCTTCCATGTAGGTAAAGTTGATTGAAAATTGTCCTTGATCCGGAAATTCCTTGCGCAACCATTGGGTAATGGCATCTTGGGTGGGGTGTAAAAAATGCGGTACTATTGTAAAATTAGGTTCGTTCAATTTTGTCCCATTAGGGACACTATATTGGTAGAAAATAGTCGCCTCCTCCTCAATTCTGTCCCGTAGGGACAAAATGTTTTTCTCCGCAAATAACGTCCCTAACGGGACTTAGTGGAGGAGGGATAACATATTTCTACCCATATAGCATCCCTAACGGGACTAAGGAAACAACATTTTTT
>Ga0123357_10002528_pt1 | contig 20482 bp, 14 predicted proteins | sample TergutEmb28metaG_FD_89873 | JGI IMG/M metagenome (GOLD analysis project Ga0123357, IMG submission 89873) | Embiratermes neotenicus P4 segment gut microbial communities from Petit-Saut dam, French Guiana - Emb289 P4 | ecosystem: Host-associated > Arthropoda: Insects > Digestive system > Gut ... | reverse complement strand
CTGGAGCGCGTGGCCGGCCTGGCCGCGCCGGCCCCAGGCGTGCTGCAAGCGCTGGGCGCTTTTCATCTGGACGCGGGCGAGCAGCCCAGCGCCGCGCCGCTGCAACTGGCCGTTCCCGTGCAAGACGGCATCGCCGCCCAGCCCGGCGATGAAGCGCTCTTTCTGCGCAAGGGCCGCGTCATGGTTGAAGGCGGCGGCAGCCGGGATACCTGGTGGCTGGTGGACAGCGGCATCGTCGGCGCCGATGGCGTGGCCCGCACGGCCAGCCTGCCGGGCGAGGGGCTGAATTTGCCTGATGGCATCTCTTTCCGCTCTTCCCAATCCTACAACGTCGGCGCGCTGTACGGCGGCGTGACCTGGCCGGGCGACTATGTGGTGATGCGCCGCGCGCCGGGCGTGGCGGGCAAGCTGATGAGCGTGGTCATCGAACGGGGCGACTGGCTGGATTTTGGCGCAATGAACCTGTCGCTGGCGGGCGGAATGACGGGCGCGCTCATCAACTCCGAAACGCTGGGCGCGCTCGCCACGGCGGCGTCCGATTTGCGCGCGGGAAGCTACCACTTCGAGGTGGCGCAATTCGCCCGCATCGCGCTGTCGCCCGGCTCGACTGGCGAGAGCCTCGCGCTCAATGTCAGCCGCCAACTGCCCGCCATCGTGCGCCCTTGGGGCAAGGTGCGCCACCCAAAATTCGCCAAGGCGCCCGATGCCGTCAGCTACGACGAAGCCAGCGGCACGGTCAACATCAAACTGATTCCCGATGACCCTGGCCGTCTTCCCGGCACCGTGGTGGTGCGCACGGTGTCATCGTTGAGCGACGGCGGAAAACGCGAGATTGCCCGCTTTGACGGCGCCACTGTGGGCGACACCCTCCGCATCACGCCGCCGCCAGATCTGGCGCTGGCCGATACGCGCTGGCAACTGACACGCCAGATTTCCCTCAAGGGTATCGACAACAGCGGGGAACTTCGCCGCACCATCGGCGCGCGGGAGGATGCGCTGGAATTCGGCAACGACATCGTGCGCCTGGAATTCACGAAATCCGCGCCCGCCCTGATCGCCGCCCTCACCTGCGCCGGCGTGCAATTCACGCGCGGAAACAAGGTCGTGGGCGAAGTCCAACTGCTGGACGGGCCGCCGCCGGACGGCTGCCTGGCGGCAGCCAAGGCGCAGCCCCTGGCCCTCTCGCCAGCCCCCGGCGGCGCGCTGTACGTGGCCGGCGCGGGAGTGGTTTACGCCATCGACATGGTGAGCCTCAAGCGCATCGACACCATCGCCATTGCCGGCGGCGGCCCCATCACCAGCCTGTTGGCCACGGACAACCTGCTGTTCATCGGCCAAGGCGACGGCCCTGCGGGCGCGGGCGGTTTCAGGCTGCTGGCGATGTTCAGCACCTCGCAAAGCAGCCGCTACCACCGCGACCCCATCGCCCTGAAACTGCCCCGCCCGGCCGCCGCGCCCCTGCGCGTGGACGGCATGGACATGGGCGCCGACGGGCGCACGCTGGTCATGGCCGTGTCCGGGCCGCCAGAGGGCGGCGCGGCGGCCAGCGGCCAGGTGTGGGTGCTCGACTTGGACAGCCTGAACCTGAAAACCGGCGACATCGCCGCGCCGCTGGCGGCGCCGGGCGGCGACCTCGCGGCCCCGCTGGAAATCAGCGCCGCGCGCGGCAACCCCGACCGCTATCTCGTCAGCAGCCCCAATGGCCGTCAGGCCATCCTGCAACTCACGCGCAACGGCAGCCGCCAGGTCACCCAGGCCGCGCTGGCCGGCGTTGACGCGCGCCAGCCGGAAACTGCGGCGGACGTGGCGCACCTGGAAAACGCGATCAACGCGGACAAGTCCGACTACATCGCGCTGACCGTGCCGGACGGCATCCCGTTCGCCGCCTACAAAAAAGACGCCCCCCGCTCGATCAGCACCTACGTCTGCGGGCCTTGCCTGCAGGGCAGATGCCCGTGCAAGCGGTGAGGCCGAACGAATGCGCGCGCCTGCGCCGGCCCCTTGGCTTGCGTAGCGCCGCGCTCAAGCTGCGCCTTGCGTGACGGTTCCCTCCGAGGCTGCGAGCCATCCCGCGCCGATGGCTCGCAGGTCTTGCGATCCACACATCACAAGCGAATAGAGTGCAAGCCCGATACGCGTTGTTTTCATCGTCCTTGATCCTCTCGCGGGCACAAATCTCCAGATTCGTTTTGAGAAGCGGCCTCCTTGCCGGGAGTATCATAGAAGTTTGTCCAATAAGCCGGTGGAGGCTCCAATTGAATCTCGAAAAAGTTGTCTTCAGTTTCTTCATCATTCTTGCCTGCACGCTGAATTACGGATTTTTTTCCGGGGATCACGAGAGTTTGCAGGTTCATAACTCCACCGAGTTGTTTGCGGCGCTGCTGGTCAATCTGATTGTCGTCGTCCTCAAATTCGGCGACCGCACGCATCTGGGCGCGATCCATCTCTCGACGAGCCTGGTCGCCCTGCTGCAACTGATTGGCGCATCCTTTGTCTGGATGTGGCACATCCACATGCAGCAGCAAGCCATGGATGTGCCGACGATGGCGACCATTGTTTCGCTCTCGGGCGGCGCGCTGCTTGCCAATCTCTTTTCCGTGATTCTCCTGATTGGCGAAACCCTGCGCCAATCGCGCTGAACGGCGCCATGAGCGAAAATTTCTTTCTGGTGCTGCGGCGCTTGCGGCGGCCGCTGATCCTGGCCATTGTCAGCGTTGCGATCTCGACTTTCGGGCTGGCCAATATTCCCGGAACCGACGGGCATGGAAATCAGGTAATGATGGGCTATTTCCATGCTTTCTACGTCTCCAGCATCATGGCGACGACGCTGGGCTTCAGCGATATCCCGTCCGCCTTTTCCGAAATGCAGCGCATCTGGGTCATTTTCTCGGTCTATGTTTCGGCGATCATCTGGGCCTACCTGCTGACCATCATCTTTCACATGACAAGAGATTCCGGGCTGCGCATCGCCTTCATGCGCAACCGTTTCGCGCTCTCGGTGCGGCGCCAGACCGAACCCTTCATCCTGATCGTTGGCTACGGCCAAAGCGGCAAGACCCTGGTGCGGATGCTCGACCGTCTTGAGCACCGCATGGTGATCGTGGAAAAGAGCGAGGAGAACGCGGGGCTCATCGAAACCGAGGAATACGCCACCCCGCCGCTCGTGCTGGAAGCCGATGGACGCCTGCCGGATGTGCTGGTCGACGCGGGACTGACGCACCGCCAGTGCCAGGCAATGGTCGTGCTCGCCGGCGACGACGATACGACGCAGGCAGTCGCCATCGGCGCCGCCACCCTGAATCCGGGGCTGCGCATCATTGCCCGCGCACGTACGGACATGGCAGCGGAAAATCTCGAATTGTTTTCCCGCATCGAAACGGTCAACCCTTTTGAAACCTTCGCCTGGAACATTGGACAGGATTTGGGATCTCCGGAAAAGCTGCGCATCGAAAGCTGGCTCACCGGCCTGCCCGGATCCTTGCGCCCGGACATTCTTGGTCTGCCGATGGGACACTGGGTGATTTGCGGCTTTGGCCGATTCGGTCACTATGTGGCGGAGGCGCTTTCTAGGGCAGGCGCAACCTGGACTGCGATCGACAATAACCCTACCCTCAAGGAAGAGCCGCTGCTGCTGAAACGCAGTTACAGCCATGAGTCCCTGCGTGAAGCGGGAATCGAACGCGCCGTCGGTTTTGTTTCCTGCACCGACCGCGATTCGGTCAATCTTGCTGCCGTGATGCGCGCGCGCGCGATCAACCCAAAGCTTTTCGTCGCGATCCGCCAGACCCATGCTTCCAACGCCAGCCTGATCGAAGCTGCGAGCGCCAATCTGCGCTTCATTCAGTCGTACATCATTTCACGCGAGGTGCGCCAACTGATTACCTCGCCGCTGCTTACCCGTTTTGTGCAATTGATCCGCGACGACGAAAGCGGCGACCTGGCGCGGCGAACCGCCACCCTGCTCGAATCCCAGGTCGACAATTTCGTGCCTTTCCTGTGGGCCTTCAATTGCCTCTCCGCCTATCCCGGCCTGCGCGAAGCCTTCGCCTTCGATCCACAACACCCGCTGACGCTGGGCGAATTGCTGGTGTATCCACACTCGCCCTCGCAACCCTTGCGTGCCGTGGCGCTCCTTTTGATCCGCAAGAAACAGGAAATTACGCTGCCCTCGCCCGACATGCTCCTGCAATCGGGAGACAGGATTCTTTTTGCGGGGCAAAAAGGCATCGAGTCCATCCAGAAACGCCACCTCTTCGCGCCGACCCCGCTTGCCTTCATCCGCACCGGCATCGAGCCGCCGCGAACCTGGATCTTCCGCAAGCTGGAAGAATACCGGGTACATAAACGCTGGCGAGTCCGGGAGCACCTGCGCGAGCAGCGCGAAGAAGCCCGGCGCGAAGACCCTCGCAAGCAAAGCCATTGATTTTCGGGATTTATTGATGAGCAAGCATGTAATCGACTTCGACCGACTGCGCATGAGCGACGTGGAGAAAGTGGGCGGCAAGAACGCTTCTCTCGGTGAAATAATCGGCCAGCTATCGCACCTGGGGGTGCGTGTGCCCGGCGGTTTTGCGACCACGGCGCTGGCCTACCGCGAATTCCTGGCGCACCGTGGCCTGAAGGAAAAAATCGACGCCGCGCTCGCCCTGCTCGATGTCGAGGATCTCGCCGCGCTTTCCGCCACGGGTGCGGCCATCCGCCAATGGATCATCGAAACGCCCTTCCCCGCCCGGCTGGAAGAGGAGCTCCGCGAGCATTACCGCCGGCTTGAGGAAAAATCCGGCGCCGGGGCAAGCTTCGCCGTGCGTTCCTCCGCCACGGCGGAAGACCTGCCGGACGCTTCCTTCGCCGGGCAGCAGGAAAGCTTTCTCAACATCTGCGGCATCGAAAACGTGCTGCACGCGATCCGGGAAGTTTTCGCCTCGCTCTACAACGACCGCGCCATTGCCTACCGCACCCACAAGGGTTACGCGTCTGCCGATATTGCGCTTTCCGCTGGCGTGCAGCGGATGGTGCGCTCCGACCTCGGCGCTTCCGGCGTGATGTTCAGCCTCGACACCGAATCCGGATTTCGCGACGTGGTTTTCATCACCTCCAGCTATGGTCTTGGTGAAACCGTGGTGCAGGGGGCGGTCAACCCCGATGAATTCCATGTTCACAAACCGATGCTCGAAGCCGGGAAAAAGGCGGTAATCCGCCGCAATCTCGGCTCGAAGCTGCTCATGATGGAATTCTCCGCCGATCCGAAAGCAGGCCAATCGACGCGCGTGCGGGATGTGCCCGAAGCCTTGCGGCAGCGCTTTTCGATCAGCGATGCGGAGATCGAGGAACTCGCCCGTGCTGCCCTGGTCATCGAACGGCACTACGGCAGGCCAATGGATATCGAATGGAGCAAGGATGGCAACGATGGAAAGTTCTACATCCTGCAAGCCCGCCCGGAAACGGTGAAATCGCGTGAAAACGAAGGACTCCTGGAGAAATACACCCTCAAGTCCTATAGCAGGGTTATTGCTTCGGGCCGCGCCATCGGGCAAAAAATCGGCACCGGGCCGGTGCGCATCGTCTCCGATCCGCGCGAAATGCAGCGGGTGCAGCCCGGCGATGTGCTCGTCGCCGACATGACCGATCCCAACTGGGAGCCGGTGATGAAACGCTCGGCGGCCATCGTCACCAATCGCGGCGGGCGCACCTGCCACGCAGCGATCATTGCGCGCGAACTCGGCATCCCGGCCATTGTCGGCTGCGGCGATGCCACCGAAACCCTGCATGAAAACGAAATCGTCACCGTCTCCTGCGCCGAGGGAGATACCGGCCATGTCTATCGCGGCAAGCTCGAATTTGAAGTCAGCACGCGCGATCCCCGCGTACTCCCGGAAATCCCGGTGAAGATCATGATGAACGTCGGCAACCCGGAACGCGCCTTTGAATTTGGGCAAATGCCGAGCGCCGGCGTTGGCCTGGCGCGTATCGAATTCGTCATCAACAACATCATCGGCGTGCATCCGAAGGCGGTTCTCGAAATCAGCCAATTGCCCGCCGGAAAGCGCGCGGAAATCGAACGCCGCGCCCGAGGCTACGCTTCTCCGACTGAATTCTTCGTCGAAAAACTGAGCGAAGGCGTCGCCACCATCGCCGCCGCCTTTTGGCCGCGCCCGGTGATCGTGCGGCTTTCGGATTTCAAGTCGAATGAATACCGGAAGCTCCTGGGCGGCGAATTCTACGAACCGGAAGAAGAAAACCCGATGCTCGGATTCCGTGGCGCTTCGCGCTACATCGCCCCCAGTTTCCGCGATTGCTTCGCGCTCGAATGCCGGGCGCTGAAAAAGGTGCGCGAGACCATGGGATTGAGCAATGTCGAAATCATGGCGCCCTTCGTGCGCACTCCTGCCGAGGCGCGGCAGGTCGTCGAACTGCTTGCCGGACACGGCTTGAAGCGCGGCGAAAACGGACTGCGGCTGATCATGATGTGCGAAATTCCCTCGAACGCGCTGCTTGCCGATCAATTCCTCGACATTTTCGACGGCTTCTCGATCGGATCGAACGACCTCACCCAACTCACCCTCGGCCTGGACCGCGATTCCGGGCTGGTCGCCACCCTCTTCGACGAACGCGACCCGGCAGTCAAGGCGCTTCTCGAAATGGCGATTTCCGCCGCAAAAAGAAAGGGAAAATATATCGGGATCTGCGGCCAGGGACCTTCGGACCATCCCGATTTTGCCGCATGGCTGATGGATCGGGGAATCGACTCGATTTCGCTCAATCCCGATTCCCTGCTCGACACCTGGACGCAACTGGCCGCGCATCGGGAAAAAACCTGAGCGGGTTTATCAAGTCGTTTTGACTTTCCCCCTTCATGCCCGGACATCACGCCTCTCCTGCCCTGCAAAGCCTTGCCGCTGAACTTTCGCACCGCCTCGGCGGGCGGCCCAATTCCGAAAACTGGGGGGAACCGCAACTCCTGTCGATGGAACTGGCCTTGCTGCGTCAACGCGAGGAGCGGCGCGAGCGCGGCGTCAACACGCCACGCGCCGAACGGGCGTTGATGGCCTTGCAGATGGGCGTCCCGGGCGAACTTTCATTCCTCGATTTGAAATATGCCTGCCGCTACGCCGCGCAGCCTGCGGGCTGGGAACGCCGCCGCCTGGTCGATGATCCACGGCATTTCGGGGCGCTGCTCTCGGAAGTGGGAAAACTCGCCACGCCCTCTCCTGCCTCTCCCGCATCGCTTCCCCGTTTCCTGAAGTGTTACCGCCCCCTGTTGCTGCTGCACCTCGACCTGGCCCGCGATACCGCCGCCCCTGCCGCCAGCCGCGAATCCCTGCGCCGCTTCCTGCGGCAGCATCTGCCGCTGATCGCCCGCCTCGACCCCTCTCCTGCCTGGGCCGCCCCCCTGCTTGCACAACCGGATTTTTTCGGACGCGAAGAATGAGCCTTGAAGCTCATGCGCAGCCTACGGCAGACGTTTCTGTTCCAAAAGACATTCCAAAACGGCGGCATCTCCGGCGCCTGGAGTTCCTGTTTCGTCGTCCAGGCCAGCGGGATAAAAATGGCGCCTGAACGCTGACAGCGCAGCCTTTGGTTCCCGTGGATCGTAGCCGAACGCGGCGAGGGCGAGGAAGAAAGCGGAATCCGGCGCTGGCGACGGAATGAATGATTCGCTTCGCTGCGCGTTGGGCGGAGGATCGCACCACAGGCCAAAGCCTTCCGCCGCCAGCAAGGCCCAGGGAAACAGGACGCCGGGATCGTTCTTGCGGGAAGGGGCGATATCGGCATGCCCCAGGAAATTGGCGCGCGGGATGGCATGACGCAGCCGGATGTCGCGCAGCAGATTGAGAAGCGCCTCGATTTGCGCTGGCGGAAAGGCTTCCTCGCCGTTGTTGTCCAATTCGATGCCGATCGAGGCCGAATTCATGTCCGTCTGCCCGCCCCAGAAAGACAGGCCCGCGTGCCAGGCGCGTTCCGATTCGGCGACCAACTGGAAAATTTCTCCTTCCCGTCCAAGCAGATAATGGCTGCTCACGCCGGAGGAAGGCTGCGTCAAGGTAGAGAGCGCGCTTGTGAGATCGCCGCTGCTGGTGTGATGCAGGATGACAAAATTGGCGCGACGCGGCTCGAAATTCGGCGAAGCGTAAAAGCGCGCAAGTCCCGTGTCCGGGCGCGGAGGTGTGGAAGGCAAGGCGCCGCAGCCGGACAGCAGGCAGAAAAGAAAAATGGGGAGGAAAGCTTTCATGCGCCCATATTTTGGGTGGGGAACAATGCCTGGATGTCTCATTCTCGTTCCGCTTCAGGCAGGCTCGCCAGGAAATCCTTGCCGCACCCCTTGATCCAGAGGTATTCCCGGTCGGCTTTCCTTGCGGAAAAGACCGGGCGCAAGCGTGTCAGGAACACGAGCGCGATCAAGATGATCCATAGTGCCGGGAGCACCCACGAAAAATTCCACAAGGACCGGCCCACGAGCAGGATGCCGATCATCAGGATCAGCGCCGCCGCCAGCACGGCAGCGCATCCATGGTAAATCCGCCAGCGCCGCTGGTGGCGGGCGCAGAACGGAACAAGCACGGTGAAACGCCGCCTGAAGATGATCCCGGCGCCAGCCCACGCCAGCGAGGCCAGCACCAAAGCCTGGCTCAATGAAAGAAACAGGGAGCTGCGGCGCATGTCCCACCAGAGCGCCGGAATCAACATTGCTGCAAACCAGAGGAGGCACAGCAGGATTCCGGCGATGCTGATCCAGCGCGGAAACCAGCGCAGCCGATAGGGCCGCGCAGGAGGAGAGGCCGGAGCGCCGCATTGGGCGCAACGGTCGGGAAAGGCCGCGTCCTGCCGCAGCATCAGGGTTTTCCCGTCGCGCCAGCAATCCGCCCCGGGCTGCGCCGTGCGCAGGATATCCGCTGTTGGCGGTGTGTAGGGGTTGAAGGCTTCAGGCATTTTTGTGCTCTTCCCGGCCGATTTGAGGCAAGGAGGCCAAAAACGCTTCGCCGCAACCTTTGATATAAACGTATTTCTCGTTGGTTTTCGTTACGGAAAACCCCGGGAGCAAGCTCCTTGCCGAAGCGACAAGTATGGCCGGCATGCCCAACCAATACGGGTAAACATGCCAAAAATATCCCGACGACACAAGACCGAAAACCACGATCAACACCATGATCGTCAACGCCATGATCGCCAAGTTGGAAGGCACCATCCACCAGCGCCATTGATGATCGACGCAGAATGAAATATCTGTCATGAAAGCGTTCCCAAAAATCACTCCGCTCACCGCCAGCGCAAAAATGGAACAGAGCAGGCCAAGGAACAATGCTCCCTCCAAGTGCAGGGATGTCAGCGCAGACAGAATTGCGAAGGAAAGGAAAAAGACTGAAATCCAGATGATGAAAATCCAGGTTGGATACCAGTTCAGGAAGTAACGCCGCGCGGGAAGGAGCACCGGGCCGCCGCATTTGGCACAACAATGCCTGGGAAAAACGACAGGATCGGGATCCCCAAAAGCCCCGGAAAAAGCCGCTTCCCGTCGCAATACCAGGAATTCCCCGTCGCGCCAGCAATCCACTCCGGGTTGCGCGACAGCTTCCAATTCCGTTTTTGGGAACGTGTGCCGATGGGATGTTTCAGTCATTTTTAGCTTGTCTCCATTTCGTTATCATGAGCAAATTTATGAGAAATGAATTTATCGCCAAAAATTTTCTAAATCTATTTAAAGAATTATTGACTATACATCACTACCGTAGCGAAACATTATTTAATCAAATTTAGAAAATTCGCAAGCCTTGGCCGCTACAGGGAACAACTCCCGATTCCACGTTCCAGACGTTCCAGGGCCATCTCGCGAGGAAAGAGCGCGAGCAGCGCGTCGACCGAGGGGGTTTGTGCCCGGCCTGTCAGGAGCACGCGCATCGGCATCGCCAGCCTGGGCATTTTCAGGTTGTGCCGGGTAATCGTTTGCTTGATCAGCGCGTTGATCGCTGGCGCCTCCCAGGAGATTTCGCGGGCGGCAGCGATGAATTCGGCGAGCGCGGGGCGCGATTGCTCGTCCAGGTGTTGCGCGCACAGGGCGCAGGATTCGGGAGAGGTCGGGGCGTCGGTATAGAAAACGGCGGCTTCATTGGCCAGTTCGTTCAGGTTCGCAACCCGCTCCTTGTAGAGCGCCATGACGGCGGCGAGCGGCGGTTGTTCTCCGGCGGGGATTTGCGCAAGGCGAGGCCGCACGAGCCGCACCAGATCTTCATCATCCGCCGTCTTCAGGTAATGCGCGTTCAGCCAGTCGAGCTTTTCGGTGTTGAATTGCGCCGCCGAGGGCGTGATGTGGTCGAGGTCGAACCAGGCGCGGAATTGTTCCATCGAGAAAATTTCGTCGTCGCCGTGCGACCAGCCGAGCCGCGCGAGATAGTTCGTCAAGGCCTGCGGCAGGTAGCCGTCGGCTTCGTATTCCATGACGTTGACCGCGCCGTGGCGCTTGGAAAGTTTTTGGCCGTCGTCGCCAAGGATCATCGAGACATGCGCGTATTCCGGCACCGGAGCGCCGAGCGCGCGCAGGATGTTGATCTGGCGCGGGGTGTTGTTGACATGGTCATCGCCGCGAATGATGTGCGTGATCTGCATATCCCAATCGTCGACGACGACGCAGAAATTGTAGGTTGGCGTGCCGTCCTGCCGCGCGATGATCAGATCGTCGAGTTCGGTGTTGCAGAAAGCGATGCGCCCCTTGACGCGGTCATTCCAGGCGACGCTGCCATCGAGCGGATTCTTGAAGCGCACGACCGGGAGAACGCCTGCCGGCGGCGGCGGCAGGATCTTGCCCGGTTCCGGGCGCCAGCGGCCATCGTATTTCGCTTTCTCTCCGCGCGCGCGCTGCGCCTCGCGCATCGCTTCCAGCTCTTCCGGAGAGGTGTAGCAATGGTAGGCGCTGCCCTCGTCGAGCATTTGGGCGATGACCTCGCGGTAGCGTTCCATGCGTTGCTGCTGGTAGAACGGGCCTTCGTCATAATCGAGGCCGAGCCAGTCCATCGCCTGCAAAATCCCTTCCACCGCCTCACTGGTCGAACGCGCAACGTCGGAATCCTCGATGCGCAAAATGAATTTGCCGCCGTGGCAACGGGCGTAGGCCCACGAAAACAGCGCGGTGCGCGCGCCGCCGATGTGCAGGAAGCCGGTGGGAGAAGGAGCGAAACGAGTGCGTACCATGGTGTGTTCGTAGCCAAAAAATGAAACATTATAGGGTGTGGCGAAATACTCTAAAATCGGCGCATGTCATCTTCCTTTTCTACTCCTTTCCCCTTGCCGCTGCCGCTCTTTCGCGCTGCTGGCGTGCGCGCGCTGGAAGCGGCTGCCAGCGCATCGCCCCTGATGCAGCAGGCGGGAAATGCCGCCGCGACGCGAGCGGCCGATTTGTGCCTGGAACGGGCTGCGCCGGTGCTGATCCTGGCCGGACCGGGCAATAACGGCGGCGATGCCTTTGTCGCCGCTGCGCGTTTGCAGCAGCGCTTTTCCGAAGTGCGCCTGGTCTTTGCCGGCAACGCGGATTCCTTGCCGCCGGACGCGGCGGCGGCATATCGCGCCTTTCTCGATCAAGGCGGCACGGTATTGCCCGAAATTCCCGGCGTGGCGCATTGGGGACTGATCGTCGACGGGCTGTTCGGGATCGGCCTGACGCGCCCCGTTGAAGGCCGCTATGCCGCCCTGGTGGAGGCTGCCAACGCGCTGGCGCGGCGCGATTCTTGTCCTCTCCTGGCGCTGGACTGCCCGAGCGGGCTCGACGCCGATACCGGCGCCGTCGTGGGCGCAGCGATTTGCGCCACGCACACCTTGAGTTTTCTCGCGGCCAAACCCGGCCTCTTCACGGCGGACGGGCCGGATCATTGCGGCAGCGTCGAAATCGCTCCCCTCGAACCCGCTCTCGTGGAACGCGCCGCCCCGGAAGGCTGGACGATTTCCCCGGCGCTCTTTTCCGAGGCATTGAAGCCGCGCATGAAAAATAGCCACAAAGGGCTTTACGGCAATGCCGGAATCCTCGGCGGCGCTTCCGGGATGGCCGGTGCGGCGATCCTGGCGGCGCGCGCTGCGCTGCAACTCGGCGCAGGGCGCGTTTGCGCCGGATTGATCGACGAGCACGCGCCCGCATTCGATCCCGCACAGCCGGAATTGATGCTGCGCCGCCCCGAATCCTTGTTTGAAGTGGATTTGACGGCGCTCGCCTGCGGCCCCGGTCTTGGCCTGAGCGATGCAGCGGAACGCTGGCTTGTCCAGGCGCTCGTGCTGGAAATCCCGCTCGTTCTCGACGCCGATGCGCTGAACCTGATCGCCTCCGACCCAAAACTGGCCGAAGCGCTTCGCCAAAGGGCCGCCCACACCCTGCTCACGCCGCACCCCGCCGAAGCGGCGCGGCTTCTGGAATGCGGAACCTTCGAAGTGCAGCGCGACCGCCTCGCCGCCGCCTGCGCCATTGCCGCGCGCTACCGTGCTTTCACCGTCCTCAAGGGCTGCGGCAGCATTGTCGCCACGCCGGACGGACGCTGGTTCGTCAATACCAGCGGTAATCCGGGAATGTCCTCGGCGGGAATGGGCGACGTTCTGTGCGGCATCGTCCTCTCCTTCCTGGCGCAAGGACTCCCGCCCGAAGAAGCGCTGCTCGCGGCGACGCATCTGCACGGGCTGGCTGCCGATCTTGTTGCGACAGAAACAGGAGCGGGCGGCGCCCTGATCGGCCTTTGCGCGTCCGAGACGATTCCCGCAGCGCGGCGTCTATGGAATCTCTGGAATTCCTGAGATGCCTGCTGCATCCAGCATTCCCTGGCGCTCGAAAATACTCCGCTGTGCCTTTCTGGCATTCCTGCCGTTCAATACCCCGTGCAGCGCGGCGGAATTGGCGATCCAGGCGCCGGACACGGTAGAGGAATTGCTCAAGACGCACCTCGATCTTTCCGGCCGCCCCCTCGAAAGCGAAAACGACCAGCAGGCGGTTCTGTTTGAAGCGCGCCGGCGCATCGCCGATCTTCTGGCGACCGAAGGTTATTTTTCTCCCACGGTAGAAGGCTACGAAAAGACGCAGGACGACGAAACCCTGTTCGTGCTCGAAGTCGAGCCCGGCCCGCGCACGCGGGTGCGCCGCGTCGAGATCGAATTCCCCCCGAGCTTTCCGTCCGCCGAAGCCGAAACCCTGCGCAAGAACTGGAGCCTTCGCCCGGAGCGGGGATTCCGGCAGGCGGCCTGGGAGAGCGCCAAGGATGCCCTGCTCTCGCAACTTTCCTCGGTCGATTTCGCGGAAGCAAAAATCGTCGAAAGCCGCGCCGAAATCGACCCGGAAACCCGAAGCGCGGATCTTTTTGTCCGCCTCGACCCCGGCCCGCGCTACATGATCGGCGAGACGCTCATCACCGGCCTGGATCGTTACAAGGAAGACCTGATCGCCCGCTATACCCGGCGTGTGCAGAAGGGCAGCATGTACCGCGAGGCGGAAATCCTTTCGCTGCAAAACACCCTGCAATCCACCCCTTATTTCTCTTCAGCCGTGATCACGCTCGATACCGCAGCAGCGCAGCCTTTGAACGAGGAGTACAGGAAGCAATACGAACGCCGGCGCGCGCGGCGAAACGCGGCGGCAGCGGCGAACAAGGTAGAGGGTGCAGATGCGGCGGACAGCACGGAACAGGCCACGCCCGAAGAAGCCGATAGCGCCGAAAACCGGGAGAGTGCGGAAATCGAAACCGGCGAAACCGTCCTCGTCGCCCCGCTCAGGATCGTCGTGCGCGAACGGCGGCCGCATCGCTTCGGCGCAGGCGCGGGTTTCAGCAGCAACACCGGCGCGCGCGTTTCCTTCACCTACACCACCGCCGATCTCTTCCATCGCGCCTGGGAATTGCGCAGCGGCATCCGCCTCGAACAAAAGCAGCAGACCGCCTATGCCGACATCTTCTTTCCGCCCGACGGGCGCAGTGTGGATAGCGTCGGCGCGATCGCCGAATCTTCCAACATCTCCGGCCTCAAGACCAACAAAACCGCATTCGGCGCGATTCGCACCATCCAGCGCCGTTCGACCGAAACGCGCTGGTCCCTGAACTGGATCCAGGAGGTCAACCGCATTTCGGGCCAGCCGGACCAGGATAACCACGCCCTGACGCCGAACCTCATGTACACGTGGCGCAAGGTCGACAACCCCGTCGACCCGCGCGACGGCTACGTGCTGATGGCCCAGGTCGGCGGCGGCGCAAAACCCCTCCTTTCCACGCAGACCTTCATCCGCGTCAATGGCCGCATGCAGTGGTTCCAGGAACTCTCCCGGCGCGAAGTGCTCACGCTGCGCGGCGAACTGGGCGGCACCTTCGCCAATTCACGCGAAGGCATTCCGCAGGACTGGCTTTTCCGCACCGGCGGCGCGCAGACCATCCGCGGCTATTCGTACCAGAGCCTGGGCATCAAGCAGGGCGATGCCGTCGTCGGCGCGCGCTACCTGGCCATCTTCAGCGCCGAAATCACGCATTGGCTGCGCCGCAGCAACTGGGGCGTCGCCGCCTTCATCGACACCGGCAATGCCAGGGACAAGCTCAACGATTTCAAATTCGCCACCGGCGCAGGCATCGGCGCCCGCTGGAAAAGCCCCGCCGGCCCCATCGCCGCCGACCTCGCCTATGGTTTTGAAACGCACGGCATCCAGCTCCATCTCTCGCTGGCGATTCCATTCTGAGGATGAAATGACGCGCGACAACACCACCCCTCATTCGGCAGCCGAATTCGACGCAAAAATACTGGCGACCATTCCCTTCTACGATTCCTTTCACCAGCAGACCATCGACCTCGTCCGTTCCCTCGGCGAGCTTCCGCGAAAGTGGCTCGATACCGGCTGCGGAACCGGAACCCTCGCGCTCCAGGCCCAAAAAAACTTTCCCGAAACCGAATTCACCCTGGCGGATCCGTCGCAGGAAATGCTCGAAATTGCGCGAAAAAAAGCGGATGGAAATTCCGTTTTCGTGCGCTCCGATTCCCAAAGCCTGGATTGCCCCGACAACAATTTCGACGTCATCAGCGCCATTCAAAGCCACCATTACCTCGACAAGGCGAAAAGAAAAAAAGCGGTCGAAAACTGCTTCAGGATGCTGCGCCCCGGAGGCGTTTTCATCGTTTTTGAAAACATCCGCCCCCTGTCGGAAAAAGCGCTGCCCTGTGCCCTGAAGCGCTGGGAAAATTACCAGACCGGCTGCGGAAAACCCCCCGCCGAAGCCAGTCAACATATCGCCCGTTTCGACACGGAATATTTCCCGCTCAACATCCCCGAGCACCTGCGCCTGCTGAACGAAACCGGCTTCTGCGCCGTGGAAATTCTTTGGGCGTCCTACTTGCAGGCGGGGTTTTATGCGTTCAAATGAGGGGGTATTTTCTAAATTTGACTAAAGAATTCATTCCACAACACAACTACAGTAGCGGAATATTATTTAAGTAATTTAGAAAATCTGGCAGATTTTTGAGAACGGCCTGCCGATGGTAAAAAACAGAAGCCACGGAAAAATCAGGGCCATCAAAAAGCGTATTTCCCGGATTCCTTTGGTGCTCAGGATTTCAGGGGCGCAGGCCAGGCCATAAACTGCGGAACATCACCGCCGGGAACGAACGAGGCCACCGCGCCGGGGTTGTTCCAGGATTCCGGCGCGCTCGGTTTCGTCGGGCGCTCGATCGTTACCGCCTTGCCGTTGTCGTCGGGGTGAGGATGCTTGACTGGTTTCATTTTCACATCAGGCTCACGCGGCAATCGTCTCAAGGCCTTTCTGCAATCTGCCGGTCGGCCACCACGATGCCGTCCTCGTCGGCATACAGCCAGTCGCCGGGGCGCACCCACACGCCCTGGATTCGCACCGGCTCGCCGGCCTGGCCTTCGCCGCGTTTGGTCGTGCGCAGTGGCATCAGCGCCAGCGCGCGGATGGGAATGCCGGCGGCGCGCAGCTCGGCTGCGTCGCGGACGCAGCCGTCCACCACGATGCCCGCCCAACCGTTCCTGGCCGCTGCCACCGCCAGGTTGCCGCCTACCAGCGCGTAGCGCAGCGAGCCTCCGCCGTCGATCACCAGGACGCGGCCCTGGCCCGGCGAGTTGACGGCCTCGCGCACGCGGGAGTTGTCCTCCGGCGCCCGCAGTGTGTGTACGGGGCCACAGAAAGCGCGCGGGGCGCCAAAATCGCGCAGCGCTGGCGGCAATACGCGGAAAGCGCCACTGGCCTCGCCCTCGTGGGCATCGCACAGGTCGCAGGTGGAAAAGGAGGAAACGGTCATGGCAAACTCTCTTTCGGATGACAAAAAAATACGGATCGTACGGCGGCAGCCCGTTCGTGAATGCCTTCAATCGCTCTTGGGGCTGTTGCCTTTTTTCCGGGTTTACCCAAGGCGAAGTTCCTTATTGCTCCGGCCCAAAAATACTCCCATTATGTAGGATGGGTAGAGCGAAGCGAAACCCATCATTTCTTCATCTGGAACTCCGATGGGTTTCGCTATGCTCAACCCATCCTACATACTGGGGCTACTCAAAGCGGAGTTCCTTATTGCTTTCATCTTCATCAGACCCGAAAAATTCTACCGTCTTTGCGCCCTTTGCGTTGCGGGGGATTTGAGTTTCCCTTGGGGTTTTCCCCGGGGTTTTCCCCGGGGTTTTCCCTTTCCGCCTCCGGTTCAAAAAGCGCGCCGGGTCGAGGGTATCCAGAAGTTCCTGTTCCAGCGGCGGCGCGATGCCGGTGATCTGGCTCGCCAGGATTTCTCCTGCCCAGGCCGACCAGACGAGGCCGCGCGCGCCGAAACCGTTGCAGAGCCATAATCCGGGCAGGCGCGGACACTCGGACAAGGGCGGCGTTCGTCCCGCATCCGGCAGGGCCGACCAGCGGGAGGCGTCGGGCACGGGGCCGATGAACGGGAGACGGTCCGGCGCGGCGGGGCGGAAACCGACGCGGCCGGAAAGCGCCGGGAGCATCGCTTCTTCTTCGGCGGCTTCTTTCCGCCCCAGGACGGCGCTGCTGTAGCCCGGCAGGATGAAATCGAGTTTGGACAGGTTTTCCCGGTGATCGGCCTCGCGCAATTCCGGGTCTTCGTCGCGCATGATGAAGGTCGCGCCGACGCAGCGGCGGCCATCGACTGCCGGGGTGACATAACCCAAGCGGCAGACGACGACGCGCGGCGGGAAATCCGGCGCTCCTTCCGGCCCTGCCGGCAAGTGCGTGACCTGCCCCCGCGCCGGGAAAAGCGGCAGCCAGGCAGCGGCGTCCTTCTCCTCTCCTCCCTGCGCCTTTTCAAAACCTGCGATCAGGCGGCGGGCATCGGCGGCATTGGCGAGCACCAGCGTCGGCGCCGAGTACACCTCCTCTTCGGCGCCGGTTTCCTTGTCTACGGCGAAAACCCGCCACTCCCCTTCCGAATGCTCGATGCGCCGCGCATGGCGCCGGAAATGGGTACGGATTCGCTCCGCGTGGCGCAGCAGATTGGCCCGGCAGAGGCTCGGCGGCATGACCCAGGCGCCGCCGGGAAACCACCAGCCGCCGTTTGCGAGCGGCCAGCCGGCGCGCTCGCTGGCTGCCCCGGTTTCGAGAAAGCAGAGGTAATCCGCTGGCGGCTTCTGCTCTTCGACGACGCGGCGCTGGACGCTTTCGTGCCAGGCATCGCGCGCCAGATGCAAAACCCCGGTCGCACCCCAACGCGCTGGCAAGCCTTCGGCCTGAAGCGCCGCCAGGTGACGGCTGGTATAAAGAAAGGCGGCGCGCGTCAGACGCGCCAGCCGGTTGTCGTCCGCCGAGGGCAGAGGCCGGAAGACTCCGGCGTGATTGCCGGAAGCGCCCTGCCCCGGCGCGTCGGCTTCGTCGATCAGCTCGATTTCCCAGCCGCGCGCGGCAAGCCGTTCGGCGGCGGATGTCCCGGCGGCGCCAGCGCCGATGACAATCGCCCGGCGGGAAGGCAAGGCGGCCGAAACGGTGGCGGGTTGGGATTCGGAAACACGGGCCGCGCAAAGCATTTCGCGCTTTCCGGCAAAACCCTCCGCCTTGCGCCAGCGCCAGCCGTTTTCTTCGAGCGCGGCGCGCAGCTTCGCGGCGACCGACCATGTCGCCAGGCTCGCCCCCGGCGCGGCATGGCGGGAAAGTATGGCGATAAAACCGGCGCTCCAGAGATCGGGATTGTTCGCCGGGGCGAAGCCGTCGAGATAAAAGGCGTCCGCCTTGCAGGATTCGGGCAGTTGCGGCAGCGCCGTCAACGCGTCGCCGAAAAAGAGATCGAGAACGATGCGCTCATCCGCAAAAAACAGGCGATTCCAGCCCGGCAGCAATGGCGGCCACATTTCGCGCAAGAGCCGCGCCCGTTCCGCCAGTTCCGGCCACGCCTGATGCAACGCGGAAAGATCGGCGGCGCTGAAGGGATGTTTCTCGAACGCGATGTAATGCAGCCGGAAATCGCTCGCCAACATGGCGGTGGCGGCAGCGCTGGCTTCGTCCCACGCCGCCCAGGTGGCGAGGAAATTCAGTCCCATGCCGAAGCCGGTTTCGAGGATGACGAAATTTTTGCGCGCTTCGTCCGCGCCCTGGGACCAGCGTTGCGGCAGATCGTTTCCGCCGACAAAGACATGCCGCGCCTGCCCCGGACCGCCATCGGCGCTGTGGTAGATGTCCTGGTAAAGCTCGGAATAAGGCGTGCCGTCGGCGTCAAAGGCCAACGCAGCGGGAATCAGCGGCGCGAAAGGCATTTTTGGAATTCTGCGCGTGAATGTTCACGCTACCGCGAAGCAGCGTTTCATTCCTTGCGCATCTGCGGGAACAGGATCACGTCGCGGATATTCGGGCAGTCGGTGAGCAGCATCACCAGACGGTCGATGCCGATGCCACAACCGCCGGTGGGCGGCAGGCCGTATTCGAGCGCGCGGATATAGTCGGCGTCGTAATACATCGCTTCTTCGTCGCCCGCCTCCTTGGCTTTTGCCTGTTCCTGGAAACGCGCCGCCTGGTCTTCCGGGTCGTTCAACTCGGAAAAGCCGTTGGCGATTTCGCGGCCCACGATGAAAAGCTCGAAACGCTCGGCGATTTCCGGATTTGTGTCGCTGCGCCGCGCCAGCGGCGAGACTTCCGCCGGGTAGTCGACGATGAAGGTCGGCGCCCACAATTCGGCTTCGGCGCAGGCTTCAAAGAGCAGGAGTTGCAAGGAGCCACGGCCCATGTGCGGCGCGGCCTCGACTTCCATTTCGTCCAGTTTCTTCCGCAGCCAGACGGGATCGTTCAGTTCTTCGATGTCGAATTCGGGGCGCTGGCGATGAATCGCCTCGACCATCGTCATCCGCGCGAAGGGTTTGGAGAAATCGAGCGTCCGACCCTGATATTCAAAGGTTTCGGCGCCCAGCGCCTCGCGCGCGGCGTGGCGCAAAAGCCCTTCGGTAAAGTCCATCAGGCCACGGTAATCGGTATATGCCTCGTAGAATTCCATCATCGTGAATTCCGGATTGTGCCGAGGCGAAAGTCCCTCGTTGCGGAAATTCCGGTTGATCTCGAACACCTTTTCCATGCCGCCGACGACCAGACGCTTCAGATAGAGTTCCGGCGCGATGCGCAGGAAGAGCTTCATGTCGAGCGCGTTATGGTGGGTGGCGAAGGGCCGCGCCGAAGCGCCGCCGGGGATCGGGTGCATCATCGGCGTTTCCACTTCGAGAAAGCCGTGTTCGACCATGTAATTGCGGATCGACTGGATCACGCGGCTGCGCGCGATGAAGGTGAAGCGCGAGGATTCGTTGCTGATCAGGTCGAGATAACGCTGGCGGTATTTTTGTTCGACATCGGACAGGCCGTGGAATTTTTCCGGCAAGGGCCGCAATGCCTTTGAAAGCAGGCGCACCTCGCTGCATTTGATGCTCAATTCGCCAGTGCGGGTCTTGAACAGGGTGCCGACCGCGCCGACGATGTCGCCGAGATCCCAATGCTTGAAACCGGCGTAGGTCTCTTCGCCGACGCCATCCTTGCTCACATAAAGCTGGATGCGCCCGGAAAGGTCCTGAATCGTGGCGAAACTCGCCTTTCCCATCACCCGCTTCAACATCATCCGCCCGGCAACCGAAACTTCGACCGGCAATTCTTCCAGCGCCTCCGTTTCCTTGGCGCCGTAGATTTCGTCGAGTCTGGAAGCCGTATTCTGGCGGGAAAAATCGTTGGGCCAGGCATGGCCCTCCTGGCGCCATTCGGCAAGCTTGGCGCGGCGTTCAGCGATAACGTGGTTTTCGTCCTGGATGATTGTTTTCGGCGTTTCTTTCGTTTCAGGCATGATGTTCCATGAATATAAAATTGTGGGGAGTCTTAAGGATACTCTGAGTGCGCTGCGGATTGGGATGGGATGCCAGACGCAAACCACAGCCATAGCCGTCGCTATGGCGAGGATTTGCAACGCCGCAGACCGCCCAACTCCGCAGATGTGGATAACGACCCCCGCGCTCAACGGAGTTCGCTGCCCCCCAAGGGGGTTTGTGCCTCCCTTGAGGCGGCTCGGCAGGAGG
>Ga0123357_10002527_pt1 | contig 20484 bp, 19 predicted proteins | sample TergutEmb28metaG_FD_89873 | JGI IMG/M metagenome (GOLD analysis project Ga0123357, IMG submission 89873) | Embiratermes neotenicus P4 segment gut microbial communities from Petit-Saut dam, French Guiana - Emb289 P4 | ecosystem: Host-associated > Arthropoda: Insects > Digestive system > Gut ... | reverse complement strand
CTCGTAGAAGCGCACCCCGCCGATCACCCGGTACGGCAGCCCGAGCCGGATGAACGCCTCCTCAAGGACCCGTGACTGCGCGTTCGTGCGATAGAACACCGCGACATCGGACGGCCCGAACTGGGCCGGGTCGAGCCCCGCGATCTGCCCGCCGACCCAGTTCGCCTCATCGTGCTCGTTCTCCGCGACGTAGCCGGCGATCGGCTCACCCGCGCCGGCGTCGGCCCATAGGTTCTTCGGCTTGCGGTTCGGGTTGCGGGCGATGACCGCGTTGGCCGCCGCGAGGATGGTCTGCGTGGACCGGTAGTTCTGCTCCAGCAGGATCGTGGTCGCGGCCGGGAAGTCCCGCTCGAACTCGGTGATGTTGCGGATGGTGGCGCCGCGGAAGGCGTAGATCGATTGATCCGCGTCCCCGACCACCGCGAGCTCTCCACTGTCGCCGACCAGTTCGCGCACCAGCACGTACTGCGCGTGGTTGGTGTCCTGGTACTCGTCCACCAGCACGTGGTGGAATCGTCGGCGGTAGTGCTCGCGCACCTCGGGGTGTTCTTGCAGCAGGCGCACCGCGGACATGATCAGGTCGTCGAAATCCAGCGCGTGCGCCTGAGCGAGCCGCTGCTGGTAGCGGGGATACGCCTCGGCGACGATCTTGTCGAAGGCGCTGGTGGCCCGATCGGCCCACTGGCTCGGGGTGATCAGCTCGTTTTTCGCATTGCTGACCCGCGCCGCCAACGCGCGCGCCGAGTACCGCTTCGGATCGAGGTCCAGCTCCTGGCCGACCATCGTCATCAGCCGCCGCGAGTCGTCCGCGTCGTAGATCGAGAACGATGGGCGCAGGTCCAGCGCACGGCCGTGCGCGCGCAGGATCCGCACACACATCGAGTGGAACGTCAGCACCCACATCGAACGGGCCGGCCCGCCGACCAATGCCGCGACCCGCTCGCGCATCTCCCCGGCCGCCTTGTTGGTGAAGGTGATCGCCAACACCTCACCGGGCGTGGCGCCGCGCTCGGCGAGCAGATACGCGATGCGGTGGGTGAGGACCCGCGTCTTGCCCGAGCCGGCGCCGGCCACGATCAGCAGCGGCGTGCCGGAGTGCAGCACGGCCGCCCGTTGCTGCGGGTTCAGCCCGTCCAACAGCCGTTGCGCGTCCATCTCGCCGATCACCATACGGGTCGGTCCGGGCCAGCCGTGCCGGCGATGCCCGACAGACCCTGGCGTCCCAAGATATGGGACCCGCCTTGCTGGCCGGGGCGCTCACGTGCGAGGCTTGATGACGTGTTCAGCAGGGCGTTCGAGTTTTTCTACGGGTACCGCAGCTCGGTGCCCGTCGCTCACGGCTGATCACCAGACCACCAACGACGCCCCGGGCCCGCTGCCCGGGGCGTTCGCGCGTTCCGGGGCCGCGGCCGGGGCGGCACCGGAAAGGAACTATCGAGATGGACGCCGAGGACGAGCGAACGACCCAGACTCGGTCCGCCGAGCGCGCCGACCGCCGCACGGCCGGGTCCGTCGCCGGCATCGCGCTGGCGGGGAACCCACCGACCGACCCCGCGGATGTGATCACGGTGCTGCGCGAGCAAATCAACGCGCTGGACATCGGGATCACCCGCCTGGTCGCCGAACGGGTGCGCCTGTCCCAGCGCATCCAGACGGCGCGGGTCAGCGCGGGCGGCACCCGCGTGGAACTGAGCCGCGAGCGGGTCGTGCTCGACGGGTACCGCGCGGCGCTCGGCCCGGACGGGCCGGGAGTCGGCGAGGCCGTGTTGCGCGTCTGCCGTGGCATCCGCTGACGCTGCGGGCACCACGCGGGCGCCACGCGGGCACTGCAGGCGCCGCGGGCACCGGGTCAGAGCATCCGGCGCTCGGCGGCCCACCGGGTCAGCTGGTAGCGATTGGACAGCTGCAACTTGCGCAGCACATTCGAGGCGTGCGTCTCCACCGTCTTGATCGAAATGAACAGCTTGGACGCGATCTCCTTGTAGGCATAACCCCGCGCGAGCAGGCGCAGCACCTCCCGCTCCCGAGGGGTGAGCTGATCCAGCTCCGGATCCACCGACGGCAGCACCGGGGCGTCGCGGAACGCGTCGAGCACGAACCCGGCCAGCCGGGGGCTGAACACGGCGTCACCGGCGGCCACCCGGCGCACCGCGGCGGTCAGCTCGGCCGCCGAAATCGTCTTGGTGACATAACCTCGCGCCCCGGACCGGATCACCGCGATCACGTCCTCGGCGGCGTCGGACACCGACAGCGCCAGAAACTTCGTGGCGGGCAACTCCTGCGCCAGCGCGGTGACCACCGCCTGGCCGCCGCCGTCGGGCAGGTGCACGTCCAACAGCACGACATCCGGGCGGGCGGCGCGGATTCCGGTGATCGCGTCCGCGACGGTGCCCGCTTCACCGACGATCGCGACCACGCCGCCGAGCTCGGCGCGCACTCCCGCGCGGAACATCTCATGATCGTCAACCAGGTAGACGGTCGGCTTTCCGGTGACCCCGCTGGCTTGTGTCATCTGATCGGCATCCTTATCTCGATCTCCGTGCCACTGCCCTTGGCGGTGCGCACCTGCACCTCGCCGCCGTGCCGTTCCACCCGGCCGAGGAGCGACCCACGCACCCCTTGGCGGTCCGGCGCGATCTCGGCCAGGTCGAACCCCACCCCGCGATCCTTGACGTACCCGGTCACCACATCGTCCTCGACCTCGGCATACAGCGACACGGTGGTGACGCCGGCGTGTTTGGCGGCGTTCACCAGCGCCTCCCGACACGCGGCGACCAGCGCGACCAGGTTCTCCGTTATCGCCGAGTCCCCCACCACCACCACGTCAACGCTCACCGCGTAGGCGTCCTCAACCTCGCCAGCGGTCGCGCGCAGCGCCTGGGAGAGCTGCCCGGTGGCCTGCGGCGGCCCGTACAGCAGCTCGCGCAGCTCCCGCTCCTGGCCCCGCGCCAGGCGCGCCACCTCCCGGGGCGAGTCCGCGTTGCGTTGGATCAATGCCAGCGTCTGCAGCACCGAGTCGTGCAGATGGGCGGCCAGGTCGGCCCGGGCCTGCGAGCGGATGCGCTCGCGGCGCTCGGTGTTGCGCTCCTCCACCAGCCGCAGCCACCACGGCCCGGTGATCAGCGCGACGCCGACCAAAGTCACCGCGCCGGCCAGCACGCCCTCGCTGGCGGCCGGCACGTTGACTTGGAAGAAGATCGCCGCCGCGCCGCCGGCCACCAAGGCGACGCCGATCGCCAACCGGGCCGACCCGAAGCGGCCCCGCCCGCCCAGCACCCCCGGGCTTCGCGACCACTGCACCCAGCGCTGCCGCTGCGCGTCATCGGCCTGCCGCCAGATCAGCGCGGCGCCCACCGCGCCAAGGGTCGCCGGCACCAGCCAACGGCCCAGGGAAGTGGTTCGCGCGACCGCGGCCAGCGACCCGACGCCGACGATGGCGGCCACCGGGTAGCCGAGCCAAGCCGGCACCCGGCCCGGCGGCGCGTCGGGCGCGACCGGCAGCACGATCCAGAACGCCGCGTACAGCGTCACCCCCAGCCCCGCGGCAGCGGCCAACAGCACGAACGCGACGCGCACCAGCGCCGGGGAGAGCCCCAGATGTTCGGCGATGCCGCCCGCGACCCCGCCGAAGACCCGCTCCGACCCACTGCGTCGCAGCCGAGGCGCACCCGCCGCGGACGGGGAAGGGGTGGTCTGGGCGGTCACAGCAACCATGATCCCCGCCGCCGCGGGGGCGGCGCATCGGCGATGCCCCTGAGCGCGCCCGACTTGCGTTTGGCTGGAGTTCAGGGTGGGATCAGGGACGAGCCCGATGGTCGAACCGCAACCGTTCGCGCATCGTTGAACCCATGACAACCATGACCGACCAATCAGCCGCACCGCCGCCCCCACCGAGCCAGCCCGCCAGCCACGCGCTGCGCCGCAGCCGCGCCGACCGGGTGGCGGCTGGGGTGTGCGGTGGGCTCGGCGAGCACTTCGCCGTCGACCCGGTGTTGTTCCGGGTGGTGTTCGCGGTCTCCGGTCTGTTCGGGATCGGCATCCTGATCTACCTGGCGGCTTGGGTGGCGATCCCTGAGCAAGGCACTGCCAGCGCCCCAATCGACCGCACCCTCGCTGAGCTGCGACGCCACCGAGTGCCCGGGTGGCTGGTGGTCGGCCTGCTCATCCTCATCGCCTGGGCGATCCTGTTCAGCTGGTGGTCGCCCTGGCAGTTCCTGCCGATCGTGGCGGTCGCGGTGCTGATCGGGGTGGCGCTGGAGCGCCACGGCGCGCGCCGCGACGCGCCGCCGATGTGCCCGGGCGCCGCCACCCAGCGCGTCCAAGCTGATCGTGCGGATCGGGCCCCTGGAGCGTCAGCGCCCGCCGGCGCGACATTCGACGCGGGATCAACCGGCTTCGGCCCGACCGGCCCGGCGGCCACCGCCACTGCGGCGACCGTCCCGCCGGACGCGGGATCGACCGCCTTCGCGGACCTGGCGGCGCGCGCCCGCGAGATACACAACAACCTGCACGCGCGACGGCGGCGGGTGGCCCCGGTCCGGCGCGCCACCGCAGCGGCGCTGCTGCTCACCATCGGCGTGCTCGCGATCTGTGACGTGACGGCCGGCATCGGCTTCGTGGTCTACTTCTGGGCGGCCGCGGCGGTGTTGCTCGTCGGGCTCGCGGTCGGTATCGCGTTGCGCCGCACCTCATGGGGGCTGGCCTGGCTGCTGGCGCTCGCGGTGCTCGGCGCGTTCGTGTTCAGCGGCACGCGGGTCAGCCTCGCCGACGGCTCGGGCGACAAGCTGTATGTCCCGCGAACCGTCGCCGATCTGCGCGCCGAGTACCGCCAGGCGTTCGGCCGCACCACCCTCGACCTCACCGGGTTGGCCGCGCCGACCACTCCCGGAACCACGGTGACGATCCGCCAGATCGCCGGCCAGGTGCGGGTGCTGGTGCCGGCGGGCCTGCCCGTGGTGGTGCGCGGCGACGTCCACCTCGGCCAGATCGAGGTCGATGGCGGATCCATCAACGCCCAGCGGCACCCCGGCTACAACGTCCAGCGCGACATCGAGGTCGGCGCCGCCGGCGACATCACCCTCGACGGTTCCACCGCGACGGACGCGATCACGGTGAACGTCGAGATGAACGCCGGACAGCTCGCCATTGATCGAGTGGGCTGATCCCAGCACAGGTCGCGACGCCGCTGACGGGCCATGCTTGACTGTCGCAATGCCGCAATTGAGCCCGCCCACCGCTGCCGTGCACCACTCATTTCTGGCCGCGATGGCGGAGTTCGCCGCCGAGGGGCGCGGTGGCCCGCGCGACGACTCGGTGCTGGGCGATGAGATGCGCCGTTTCGCCGCCACCTGGACGACCCGGGACGGGTTCGCCGCGTTCGTCGCGGCGCTGCGGGCCGACTCGCTCGACACGACGCCCCGGCCGCCCGGGTTCGTGCCGGCCACCACCTATTGGTGGATTGACGGCGAGGAATACCTGGCCCGGATCGTGGTCCGGCACCGCTTGACCCCGCACCTGCTCGCCACCGGCGGGCACATTGGCTACGACGTGCGCCCGACCGCCCGCCGGCGCGGGCACGCGACCGAGATGTTGCGCGCGGCATTGCCCATCGCGCACCGGCTCGGCGTCTCCCCAGCGCTGCTCACCTGCGACATCACAAACGTCGCGTCCATGAAAGTGATCGAAGCCAACGGCGGTCAGCGCGCCGATGAGGGCGAGGGCATCGCGCGATATTGGGTCCCGACCGCGCCGCTCGAGCGCGCGGTGGCCGACCCACCGCCGGCTCACCAGCCCCCGCCAGACCAGCGAGCGCGCGAAAAGTGATTTGGCAGACAAACCTCGCTCTCCTCGGTTGACACCTCGCCCGCGAAGGGGTGAGATTGCTGGTATCCGACCGCTATGCCGGTCGGTTGGTGCCGCCTTGATATCGGTGGGGCGGGACAACACCGGCCGACCGGAAAACCGTGAGGTGGACACCAGGCCGTTCACCCGCACCCGGCGCGGTCAACCACACCGATGAGGGAGAGCCCCCATGGCCGAAGTGCAGTTCGTCGATGCGACCTGCGTGTACCCAGGAAACCCCATCCCCGCGGTCAAGGACTTGAACCTGGATGTCGCCGACGGCGAGTTCATGGTGCTGGTCGGACCGTCCGGTTCCGGAAAGTCCACCGCGTTGCGCATGCTCGCCGGGCTGGAGGACGTCTACTCCGGTGAGATCCGCATCGGCGGCCAGGACGTCTCGCAGAAACCGCCGAAGGACCGCGACATCGCGATGGTGTTCCAGAACTACGCGCTGTACCCGCATATGTCGGTGGCCGAGAACATGGGTTTCGCGCTGAAACTCAAAGGCGTGCCCAAGGCGCAGCGCGCCGCCAAGGTTCGCGAGGCCGCCAAGATGCTCGATCTGGAGCAATTCCTCGACCGCAAGCCCAAGGCGTTGTCCGGCGGCCAGCGGCAGCGGGTCGCGATGGGCCGGGCGATCGTCCGCGAGCCCTCCGTCTTCCTGATGGATGAGCCGCTGTCCAACCTGGACGCGAAACTGCGGGTGGAGACGCGCGCCAATATCGCCGCGCTGCAGTCGCGGCTCGGCACCACGACCATCTATGTGACGCACGACCAGGTCGAGGCCATGACCATGGGGCACCGGGTGGCGGTGCTCAAGGACGGTTTGCTGCAGCAGGCCGACACACCGCGCAATCTCTACGACCGGCCCGAGAACGTGTTCGTGGCCGGCTTCATCGGCTCGCCCGCGATGAACCTTCGCGACGCCGAGCTCACCCCGGGCGGCGCTCGCCTCGGGAACATCATCATGCCGCTGCAGCCGGCCGTCACCGCCGCCGCGCAAGCCGCCGGCCTCACCAAGATCACCCTCGGGGTGCGGCCGGAGTCCTTCCACGCCTCGACCGACGGCGAGGGCCTCAAGCTGGTGGTGGACCTGGTCGAGGAGCTCGGCGCCGACGCCTACGTCTACGGCACGCTGCCCAGCGACGAGGCCGGCGTCCAGCGGTTCATCGTCCGCTTCGACGGGCGGGTGCCACCGCGCATCGGCGACGTCATCACCGTGCAGGTGCGCCTGGAGGAGGAGCACGCGTTCCACCCTGAGACCGGGGAGCGCCTCGGCTGACGTCGCCGCGACGCGCGACCACAACACAAGTGGGCGGGCCAGGGATTCTGATCCCTGGCCCGCCCACTTGATGCGCTTGTTCCAGCCCGGCTCGGTCCACCGGGCCGCGTGCCGTTATGCCGGTGCCGGCACGCTCGCGGGCTCAGTGCGCCGCGTGGTACGCCTCCATCACGGTGGCCGGAACTCGGCCGCGATCGCTGACCTTGTAGCCGTTCTTGCGGGCCCATTCCCGGATCGCCTGGACCTGCTCACGGTCGGTGCGAGCGGGGGCCCGGCCGGTGCGGCTCGCGCCCCGACGAGCGCCGCGGCCACCGGACGCGCGCCGCGCGTGCTCGATATAGGTCGCCAGCGCGTCGCGCAGCTTCTTCGCATTCGCCTTCGACAGATCGATCTCGTAGGACGTGCCATCGAGACCGAACTGCACTGTCTCAGCCGCCGACCCCTGATCGATATCGTCGACCAGCGTCACCTGAACCTTCTTTGCCATTGCCTAGAGCTCCTTCACTAATTGAGGCGACACACGAAGCATATACTATGGCCAATCCGCGCGCACCGTCACCGCGGTTTCAGCAAGGGGAACAGAATCGTCTCGCGAATGCCCTTGCCAGTGAGCAGCATCAACAGCCGGTCCAAACCCATCCCGATTCCGCCGGTGGGCGGCATGCCGTATTCAAGGGCGCACAGGAAGTCCTCGTCCATCCGCATGGCTTCGGGGTCGCCAGCCGCCGCCGCTTGCGACTGGCGCGCCAATCGCTGGCGTTGTTCGCGCGGGTCGATGAGCTCGGTCGCGGCGTGCGCCAACTCGACCCCGTCCACAATGAGATCCCACACCTCGCCCAAGCGCTCGTCATTGCGATGCGGGCGCGCCAGTGGCGCGACCTGGGCCGGGTAGTCGCGCACTATGGTCGGCTGGATAAGCGAGCCCTGGACGAGTTCTTCGAACAACTCGACCGCGATGTGCCCGGCGGACCACTCCGGACGCACCGCGACACCCAGGCGCTTGGCGTGCCGGCGCAATCGCTCGGGATCGGTTTCCGCCGTGACCTCTTCGTCCACCGCCTCGGAGACCGCCTCGTGCAGGGTGATCGAACGCCAGGGGCCAGCCAGATCGATCGCGACCCCATCCGCCGTGAGCGGTGTCAGCGCGCCCACATCGCGAGCCGCGCCCACCACCAGGGCGCGCGCCAACTCCACCATGGTGTGGTAGTCGCCGTACGCCTCGTAGGCCTCCAGCATCGTGAACTCCGGGGAATGGGTGGAGTCGACGCCCTCGTTGCGGAACACCTTCCCGATCTCGTACACCCGCTCGATGCCACCGACGACGCACCGCTTTAGATACAACTCGGTGGCGATGCGCAGCGACATGTCCAAGTCGAACGCGTTCAGGTGGGTATGGAACGGTCGGGCCGCGGCCCCGCCATGCACGATCTGCAACATCGGGGTCTCGACTTCCAGATAGCCGAGACGATGCAACGTCTCGCGCAACGACCGGGTGACCCCAGCGCGCAGCCGGACCATGTCCCCGGCTTGCGCGCGCACGATCAGATCGACGTATCGTTGTCGCACCCGCGTCTCGTCGGACAGCGATTTGTGCGCCACCGGCAATGGGCGCAGCGCCTTCGCGGTGAGTTGCCAGGCATCGGCCGACACGGATAACTCACCAGTGCGGGAGGAAACAACTTCGCCGTGCGCGAACACCAGATCACCGAGGTCGACATCGGCCTTCCACGCGGCCAGCGCCTCCGCGCCCACCGAATCACGAGCGAGCATCACCTGCAATTCGGCACCGCCCTCCCGCAACATCGCGAAGCAGAGCTTGCCAGCGTTGCGGATGAAAATCACCCGACCGGTGACGCCCACGACATCGCCGGTCCGGGTGTCCGCGCCCAGATCCGGATAGGCGGCGCGCACCTCAGCGAGCGATCGGGTGCGATCCACCCGCGCCGGGTAGACGGCCTTGTCGGCCACCAATCGGTCATATTTCGCCCGTCTAATGCGCAATTGTTGGGGCAGATCCTCAGGCGCCTCATCGGCAGGGACTCCGTCCGCCAACGTCTGGACCATTTCAGGCTGGTCCGTCGGCGCGCGGTCCGCGGCGAACTGGTCGGTTTGATCGTGTGGGTTCACGCAATGCAGCCTAACGACGTGTCGACGACCTGCGCGCCGCTCCACGACCGCGACGCGCGGGGCGGCTCACAGTTGCGTCATCACCTCGGCGGCGATGAGCTCCAGGTGGTCGAGATCGCTCAGGTCCAGCACCTGGAGATAGACCCGGGTCGCCCCCAGTTCGGCGAAACGCGCGATCCGCTCCACCGCCTCCGCTGGCGTGCCGGCGACTCCGTTGGCGCGCAACTCGTCCGGCTCCCGGCCGATCGCCTCCGCGCGGCGCTCGAATTGCGCCGCGTCGCGACCGACACAGACCACCTGCGCGGCCGAATAGCACAACGGGCGGTCCGCCGCGGCGCGCACCCAGCCGAAGCTTCGCGCCGTGTCCTCGATCCCGCTGAACGCCACATTGAACTCGTCGGCGAATCGCGCCGCCAGCGCCGGGGTGCGCCGCCGGCCATGACCGCCGATGATGATGGGCGGGCGCGGGCGCTGCACCGGCTTGGGCAGCGCCGGCGAATCGTCGAGGCGATAGTGCGCGCCGGCGAATTCGAAGCGCTCCCCCACTGGGGCGCGCCACATCCCGTCGATGATCGCCAGCTGCTCCTCAAGCCGGTCGAAACGCTCGGCGACCGACGGGAACGGGATGCCGTAGGCGCGGTGCTCGTCATCGAACCAGCCGGCGCCCAGGCCCAGCTCGACGCGTCCGCCGCTCATCGCGTCGACGTTCGCCACCGCGATCGCCAGCGGCCCGGGCAGGCGGAAGGTGGCCGAGCTCACCAGCGTGCCGAGCCGGATCCGACTGGTCTCGCGGGCGATTCCCGCCAACGTGATCCAAGCGTCGGAAGGACCGGGCAGACCGCTCACCTCACCCATCTTCAAGTAGTGATCGGAGCGGAAGAACCCGTCGAAACCGAGATCCTCGGCGGCCTTGGCGACGCGGAGCAGATCGTCGTAGGAGGCGCCCTGCTGGGGCTCGACGAATATTCGCAGCTGCATGGCCAGGACGCTACCGGCTCGCCGACGGTCCACGCCGGTGGTCGCCGCGCGCCACGCGGAACTCTCGCCGAACCCCCAGGATCGCCCCAGCGCGTGGGCTCCGCCGCCGCGCGCGGAAGATCGCGGCGCGGCCCCGCTGGAGCTCGCGCTAGAGGTTGCGCTGAAAGATGAGCCGCAACCCGAGCAAGGTCAGATCGGGTTCGTGCCGAGTGACCGTGGCGCAGTGCGCGATCATCAACGGGGCCAACCCGCCGGTGGCGATCACCGCGACGCCACCCGGGTCGGCGGGGGCCAGCTCGGCGCGCAGCCGAGCGACCAACCCGTCCACTTGGCCGGCGAATCCGTAAAGGATCCCGGACTGCAGCGCCTCGACCGTGTTCTTGCCGATCGGCGCGCGCGGCTCGACCAGCTCAACCTTTCGCAGCTGCGCGGCGCGAGCCGCCAGCGCGTCCAACGAGATCTCGATCCCCGGAGCCAGTGCCCCGCCGAGGAAGTCACCGCGGGCGCTGACGACGTCAAAGTTCGTGGTGGTGCCGAAATCGACGACGATCGCCGGACCGCGCGCCAAGTGATACGCGGCGAGGGTGTTCACGATGCGGTCCGCGCCGACCTCGCGCGGGTTGTCGTAGAGCAGATTCACCCCGGTGTGCACCCCGGGCTCGACCACCACGGTGGGCAAACCCGCGTAGTAGGCGGCGAGCATCGCGCGCAGCTCGAACAGCGCGCCGGGCACGGTGGAGCACGCCGCCACCCCGGTCACCTCATGCCCGGCCAGCAACCCCTGGAAGGTGAGCGCCAGCTCGTCGGCGGTGTTGCGCGCGTCCGTCTTGATCCGCCAGGAACGGTCCAGCCGGTCGCCGTCGAACACGCCGAGCACGGTGTTGGTGTTACCGATGTCGATGGCCAGCAGCATGGCTCAACGCCCAACCACGCCGGGCGGCAGGTCCAGGCCGATGTCCAGCACCGGCGCGGAGTGGGTGAGCGCGCCGACGGCGAGGAAGTCCACCCCGGTGCTCGCCACCGCGCGCGCCTGATCAAGGGTGAGCCCCCCGGACGCCTCCAGCGCGCAGCGCCCGGCCGCGAGCGCCACCACCGCGCGCAGGTCAGCAAGGCTCATGTTGTCCAGCAAGACCAGCTGCGCGCCGGCGTCGATCACCGCGCGAGCTTGCTCGACGGTGTCCACCTCGATCTCCAGCGGCAGCCCCGGGTAGCGGGCGCGCACCGCCTCGAAGGCGGCCACCACCCCGCCGGCGGCGGCCACGTGGTTGTCCTTGACCAACGCCGCGTCCGACAGCGACATCCGGTGGTTCACGCCGCCGCCACAGCGCACCGCGTACTTCTCCAGCGCGCGCAGGCCGGGCGAGGTCTTGCGGGTGTCCCGGATCACCGCGCCGGTGCCGGCCACCGCGTCCACCCAGCGCCGGGTCAAGGTCGCGACGCCGGACAGGTGGCCCAGCAGGTTCAGCGCGGTGCGCTCGGCGGTGAGGATGTCACGCACCGGCCCATGGACCGTGGCCAGCACCTCACCGGCCGCCACCGCGGCGCCGTCCGCGGCGCCGACCTCGACGCGGCACCGGCCCTGGCCGACGGCGTCGAACACCGCGATGGCGCAATCCAGGCCGGCGAGCACGCCCGGGGCGCGCGGCACCAGGTCGGCGCTGCCCAGCGCCGCGGCCGGGATCGTGGCCTTGGTGGTCACGTCGCCATCCGCGCCCAGATCCTCCGCCAGGGCGCGGCGGACCGCCTCGTCAATGCTTGCTCTCGGGGGTTTGGTGATCACTTGATGAACTCCGTTGTCAGCGTGCCGTCCGGCCCCAGCACCGTGTCCAGATGGCCGAGCCACTGTTCTCGCCGGTCCGGGAAGTCATCGCGCCAATGCGCGCCCCGGGTCTCGGTCCGCGCGCTCGCCGCGCTGACCAGCGCGGTCGCGATGGTCAGCAAGTTGGCCGCCTCCCAACCCGCCAGGTCCGGCGACGCGGGCAGGGCACTGGCCAGCTCACGCAGCGCCGCGGCGCCTGCCGCCAACCCGTCATGGTCGCGCACCACGCCGGCGTGCCGCGCCATCACCCGCTCGATCTGGTCTCGGATCGACTCCGCCGTGGCGGCGTTGGCCCGCGACGACGGCACGGGCGGTGGCGACGATCGCCGCGCCGGCTCCGGCTTCGGCGCGGCCTCCGGCCCGCCCAGCTCGGCGAGCAGAGTGGCCGCGATCCGTCGGCCGAACACCAGGCCGTCCAGCAGCGAGTTGGAGGCGAGCCGGTTGGCCCCATGCACCCCGGTGCAGGAGGCCTCGCCGCAGGTGTAGAGCCCGGGCACCGACGACCGGCCGTCCAGATCGACGCGGATGCCGCCGCTGGCGTAGTGGCTGGCCGGCGCCACCGGGATGAGCTCGCGCGCCGGATCGATGCCCAGCGCGGTCAGCGTGGCATAGATGGTGGGGAAGCGAGTCCGCCACTTCGAGGCGCCGAAGGCGCGGGCGTCCAGCCACACGTGATCGACGCCGCGCGCGCGCATCCGGCCGAAGATGGCCTTGGCGACGATGTCGCGCGGCGCCAGGTCGGCCAACTCATGCACCCCGACCATGAAGCGTGTGCCGTCGTCATCGACCAGGAACGCGCCCTCGCCGCGCACCGCCTCGCTCACCAGCGGCTGCTGGCCGCTCACGCCGGCGCCGAGGAACGCCACCGTCGGATGGAACTGGATGAACTCCAAGTCGCGGACCACCGCGCCGGCCCGCAGCGCCGCGGCCACCCCATCCCCGGTGGCCACCGGCGGGTTGGTGGTGACCGAGTACACCTGGCCGATTCCTCCGGTGGCCAGCACCACGGCCCGGGCGCGCGCCGCGCCGACCCCGTCGCGTCCCTGGACGCGCAGCGTCACCCCGGCCGCGGCACCGCTCCGGTCGCGCAGCACGTCCAGCACGAACGCGTTCTCGACCACCTCGACCGCGGAGGCGTCCAGCACCCGGGTGACCAGCGCCCGCTCGATCTCCGCTCCAGTCGCGTCTCCGCCGGCGTGCGCGATCCGATCGCGGCGGTGGCCGCCTTCCCGGGTCAGCGACAGCCCCCCGTCGCCGGTTCGGTCGAATCGGGCGCCCAGCGCCAGCAGGTCGCGCACCGCGGCCGGCCCCTCGCGCACCAGCAGCCGCACCGCGTCGGCGTCACACAGCCCGGCGCCGGCGGTGAGGGTGTCGGCGAGGTGCTCGTCGGGAGAATCGCCGGCGGCCAGCGCGGCGGCGATCCCGCCCTGCGCCCAGCTGGTCGAGCCGGCGTCGATCCCGCCCTTGGTGACCAGCAGCACCCGCAACTGGGAGTGCCGGGCCAGTTGCAGCGCGGTGGACAGGCCCGCGATTCCTGAGCCGACGACGATCACATCGGCGTGGACGGTCCAGCTCGGCGCCGCAGCGGGCAGTTGTGTGGGCAGGCGGTTCACGGTGCGAGCGTCACCTCAGTGTTGTCGATGAGTCGGGCGCGGCCGACGCGGGCGGCGACCAGCAGGCGGGCCGGACCGCGCCGCGGCGGCGGGCCCAGCTCCGGGTCGCGCAGTTCAAGGTAGTCGACGTCCAGCCCGGCCAGTTCCGCCGCCGCCGCCGCCAGCACCGCGGCCGCGCCGCCAGGCGCGGCGGCCCGCCCGGCGCGCAACGCCCGCGCCAACGAGCGCGCGCGGACCCGGTCGTCGGCGGACAGATAGACGTTTCGGCTCGACAGCGCGAGCCCGTCGGGCTCGCGCACCGTGGGCACGCCGGCGACCGCGACGCCCAGCTCCAGATCCGCGGCCATGCGCCGGATCAGCACCAGCTGCTGGTAGTCCTTCTCGCCGAAGACGGCGAGCGCGGGACGGATCAGATTGCACAGCCGGGCCACCACGGTGAGCGCGCCGGAGAAGTGGCCGGGCCGCGACGACCCCTCCAGCTCGCTGCCGAGCGGCCCCGGATCGACACGGACCGTCGGCTCGCCGTCGGGATAGACATCGGCCACGGCCGGCGCCCACACCGCGTCCGCCCCGGCGCGCGCGCAGGCCGCGAGATCGGCGTCCAGCGACCTGGGATAGGCGGCCAAGTCCTCGGTGGGCCCGAACTGCAGCGGGTTGACGAACACGGTCACCAACACCGAGTCGGCGGACCGCCGCGCGGCCGCGATCAACGCCAGGTGGCCGTCGTGCAGCGCCCCCATCGTCGGCGCCAGCGCCAGCGCGCCGGGCAGGCGAGCGATCGTCTCGGCCAGCTCAGCCCGGCTATGCGCCACGCGCATCCAGCACCCCCATGATCTGCTCGACCCGGTCGGCGGGCAATCGCCCACGCGCGGCGGCCCGCTGCGCGGTCCGCCGCGCCAGCGCCGCGTACGGGGCCACGACCTCCGGCGCCGCGCCGCTCAGCGTGGCGACATGCTGGGCGACGGTGGCCGCGTCGCCGCGCGCCACCGGACCGGTCAGCGCGTCATCGCCCAGGCGCAGCGCGTTGTCCAACGCGGCGGACAGCAGCGGCGCGAGCAACTGGTCAGGCCGTTCCACACCGGCCGCGCGAAGCACGTCCAGCGCGTCGTTCACCAGAGTCACCAGGTGGTTGGCGCCCATCGCGAGGGCCGCGTGATACAGCGGTCGAGCGGTCTCGGGCACCCAGATCGGCTCGCCGCCTAGTTCCAGCACCAGCGCCTCGGCGACCGCGCGCGACTCGGGCCACGCGGTGACCCCGAACGCCGCGCCAGCGACCCGGTCCAGGTCCTCGGGCCGGCCGGTGAACGTCATCACTGGATGCAGCGCCAGCCCGGACCCGCCACGGGCCGTCGCCGGGCTCAGCACCGCGACGCCGTGCGCGCCGGAGGTGTGCGCGACCAGTTGTCCCGCGCGCCAACTGTTGGTGGCCGCCAGAGCGGCCACCAAGCCGGCCAACGCGTCGTCGGGAACGGCCAGCAGCACCAGCTTCGCCGCCGCCACCACCTCATCCGGTGATCGGATGGGAACGTCCGGCAGCCATCGGCGCGCCCGGCGCAGCGACTCCGGGGACACCGCGCTCACCGCGATCACCTCGTGGCCCGCCCGGGCGAACGCGGCGCCAAGCACCGAACCGACGCGCCCCGCGCCGACGATGCCAACCCGCAGCCGGCTGCCCCGTGCTGGCATGGGCGAGACCCCTCCTGATGACTGTGCGGCGCCGCCGACTGGCCGTCGGCCACCGTCTGGCGGTGTTGGCTTCATTGTCCAATGCGCCAGCGGTTCGCGCGCGGAGCCCTCCCCGCCGTGGGCCGGTCGGCGCGCCCACCCCTCCCCGACGTGGGCCGGCTCGCGCGCGCCGCGACCCGATCGACTATGTTTCTGCCGTGACGGACTTGCAACCAGTTGTCGCGCAAAGCGCGGACGCCGCCGGACTGCACGCCACCGCCCCGGCGTTGCTGCTAGAACTGACCACCCAGCTCGGATCGCTCACCGCCACGGCCACCGCCGCCACGGAACGGGGCCGACGACCGTTCCGGCCCACCCCCGGTTGGGCCGCCCGGCTGGGCGAACTCGCCTACGGCATCTATCTGCTCGCGGACCAGACCGGCGTCGACGTGGACCGCGAGGTGTTCAACACCGCCCAAGCCATCCGACAGCACGCGCTGGCGACTGGCGCGGACGGCAGCTGGCCGTTCCAGTCCTACACCGGCGCCTAGCGGGACCCGGCCCGCACTGACGCGCGCCTCCGTCCTTGTGGCCCCTTGTGGACCGCCATGCCGGGGCAGCACGTCGGGCCCTCGGCGGCGCGGGCCAGGAAGCGGTTCCGGCTGATTTGCGCAGCTCTTGCTAGTTTATGCAGCTCTTGGCATTCTGGTCCACCGTGCCATCACCGGTGAACGTCACGCTGGGCGAGCCGGTCGCCGCGCCTGAGCCCGGCGCCGACCCGGCGCCGTCCGTTCCTGAGGCACCCGATCCGGCGGCTGACGACGAGACGGGGGCGCTGGTCGCCTTCGCTCGCAGCGACCTGGCCTGCAGCCCGTCGGCGCCGAGGATGAGGGTCACCGTCGACACCTCGCTGGACAACACGAGTCGCGCCCCCGGCACATAACGGCCCACGGTCTTCGCCTGACCTTGGCTGCCATCCGGGTACTTGATGATGGTTTGCGCGCTTTGCTCATACGCGTCGCCGACCGTGGCGTTCATACCAATTTTCTGTAACGCTGCGGCGTTCGCGGTGGCGACCCCATCTTTGTCGGACTCGTTCAGCACGATCACCGACACCTGCGCGGGTGGCGCCGCCTTGGCCTTGGCGAGCTTCGAATCAGTCGACTCGCCGGTCAGCTTCTCGATGTACGCCCTAACCTCATCGGGATCGACGTTCTCAATAGAAAGCCCGCCGGGGCTGGTTCCAAAAGAATTTGGGATAGTGCCGAAAGCGATGTTGCCGGTGGCTATGTCTTGCACTTGCGCCACGAACTTAATGAGGTCCAGATCCGGATCCGTGAATAATGTCTTGCTGATCGTGCTGAGCACCGAGGAAAACTTCATCGGGTTGAGCAGCATGCCCGCTGACGTCAATTTGTCGAGCACAGCGGACAAGAAGTACTGCTGCCGCTTGATCCGGTCCAGGTCGCCGTTCGGCAGGCCGTGCCGCTGTCGCACGAACGCCAGCGCCTGCTTGCCGACGATCGAGTTCCAGCCCGCGCGCAGGTTGATGCCGGAATAGTTGTACGCGTACTGGTCGCCCTCCCACCCCGCGTCCAGCCCGACACCCGTGGCACCGTACACCTTCGACGGGCCCATTGCCTGGTTGAGGCACACCCGGACCGGACCGATCGCCTCGCTTATTTCGTAGAACCCGAGCAGATTGACCATCGCGTAGTGGTTGATGCGCAACCCGGTCAACTCGTCGAGGGTCTGGATCAACAGCAGGATCCCGGCGCTGCGCGCGTCCTTCGCGGTGCCGCCTTTGTTCATCGCGTCAACGTACCCGTCGGCATAGGCGGAATTAATCTTGCTCATGCCGTAACCCGGGATATTGACCCAGGAGTCGCGCGGGAACGAGATGAGCGCCGCCCGCTTGCCATTGGCGGGAACATGCAAGACCATTATCGTGTCGGTCGCCATGGAACCGCCGTCGTCGCCTGTGCCCAGCGCGGCGAGTTCGGCGGGGGTGGCCCCGTCCCGGCTGTCATTGCCGAGCAGGAGGATGGTCTGCTCTTTGCCGTTCACCGGCTTCGGGGGCGTCGTCCCGGACGCCGCCACCGTCGGGGCCGGGGGGACGGGCACAGCCGAGCCGTGCGGGGCGTTGTCCACCACCACGCGCAAGGTGTGCCAGACGAACCCGGTGCCGGTGAGCACGACCACCGCCAGCAGCGCGACCAACACGCGCGCGCCGATCTTGGCGCCGCGAACGAACCCGGACTGGGCCGGCGCCCGGCGATGGCGGCTGGATCGGCCATGCGAGACACCCGTCGCGCGACGGCCTGCGCCGTCGTCCGCCCGGCCGGCGCGCGCGGCGCGCGCTGAGACGGGTTTGGGCTCGGGTCCATCCTGGTCCGGGTCGTCCCGCGCCCCGCCGTCAGCGTCCTCCGCCGGGTCCTCGACGAGATCGTTGCCGCGGGCCGGCGCCTTCGGGTCGTCCGTCACCTCGTCGGCAATGTCAGCGATCGACTCCTCCGGCTGCGGGGATGCCGACTCGGACGCTGGGTTCCGCTCGCCCTGGCCGTCGCGCATCAGGCCATCTTATTCGAACGATCTTCCAGCGGAGCCCGAGTCTAAGTCCGGCGCCAGTCTCGGTAGTCATCCACGACCGGCGCCTCCGGGTCGGACCACTGGTCTAGGCGTGGCAGCTCGGAGAACAGGTCCGCCGGCGACAACGGCTCGTCCAGCGGCACCGGAACGCCGTGCCGGCCCCCGTCCGAGGCGCCCCAGTCCGCGCTGTGCCGGGTCTGGCCAGGCCGGCGCGCCGGGGTCGGGGAGACCGGCGCGGCGCGCGCGGATCCACCCGCGCCGAACCCGTCGTCGAAGTGGGACGCGCTGGCCCAGTCGGACGAGCGACGCTCCGGCGAGACGGCCCGGTCAACCGACCAGACAGGCTCCGCCCAACCATCATCGGCATGCGCGCCCGACCGCGGGCCACCCGAGTGCGCGCCCGCCCGACCCGCGCTCGAATACGATATGGCCCCCGACGAGCCAACCGCCGGCCAACCGTCATCCGACGTCCGCGCCGCCGACCACTCCCCAACCGACCAGCCGTCATCCGACCGGCCCACCGGCGGCGCCTGATACCCCGGCGCGACCGCCCCGCCCCCAGACCAGCCGGACTCCCCCAAACCGCCGTCCGAATGCGCGCCCGACCGTTCCCTGGGGCTCGGCGCGCCGAACTCCGCCGCCACTGGCCGCGCAATCGGGACAGTGCCGGCTGCCCATTCGGGGGGACGGTCGGGAACCGGCTCGGGTCCCGGCGCCGACGGCACCGCCCACACCGGCGGCGCTGCGGGCTGGTCGACCGCTGGCTGCGGGCCGGCCTCCAACGCCGCGGGACGAGGCCCATTGAACGGCTCGTCGCGCAGGTCCTGCGAGGCGAGCAGCCTGCGGATGTCCCCTTGCAGCGCCTCCAGGTCGGGGCCGATCAACCGCGTGGTCTCGATCCGCTCGAGCTTGAGCTGGCCGTTGATGTTGTCCAGCAGCTCGCTGCGCAGCCCGGCGATCTCGCCTCGCAGCTGTCCGGACTGCTCCTGGGTGGCGCGGGTGATCTCCTGGCGCAGCATCAGCTCGAGGTTGCGCTGGAATTCTCGGACGACGCCCTGGTCGGTGGCCAGCATGGCCCCTGGGCTCGGTTCGAGATCGCCCACATCGTCAGCGTCGGGGTCATCCGCGTACTGGTTGCCGCGCCGGGGACCGGCGAAAAAGCCGAGCAGCGCGGCCCACAGGCCGATCAGGATGCCGATCGTCTGCTGTTGCTTGCTGTTGGCGACAACCACAATGACCAACGCCACCGCGCCCAACCCGATCGCCGCCGCCACCCCGATCGCGCGCCAGATCGGGCTTGGCTCCGGGCGAAAGCCACGATCGGACATGGGTCTGAGTGTAAAGCGTTGGCCCGGCTCAGCCATTTTGGTCGCCCTGCACCGCGCTCTGGCCACGCCCCGGATCCATGCCGGCACGCTCAAGCAGCAGTCCCGCCGCCAGCAGCAGACCCGCCGCCGCGAGCAAGAAGATCCCCACCCGCAGATCGTTGCCGGCCGCGCGGGCGCTGGCGGCGCTCGGCGCCACCCGGGCCAGCAGCGCCACGGCGGCGCCCGCCACCCCGGCCGCCACCAGCGCGGACGCCTTGCCGAGCGCGACAGCACGAGCGATGGTTATCGCCAGCATCAGACGCGCCTCCGGGTCGTGCCGCACGGCGGCGCGCACCCGGCGCGCGATGACGAACTCAGCGGCGGCCAGCGCGACAATCGGGACCGGCACGAAGTATTGCAGTGGCGGCAGCGATTCGTAGGAAACGCGCAGCAGCGTGTACGCGGTCACACCGATGATGAGAAACGGCACCGCCAGATCGCCGAGGTTGGTGCGTCGCATCAGACCAACACCAAATCCGCTCGCAGTTGGACCGACTGCAGCTGCGCCGGCGGCAACTGGTCAACCAGCGCGGCCACCGGCCCCGAGGGCAGTGTGGCGCGCGGATCAACGGCCAGCCACGGCACGAGCACGAACGCTCGCTGCGCGGCCCGGGGGTGCGGGAGCGTCAACTGCGGGTCGTTGTGGCGCGCGCCATCGATGTCGATCAAGTCCACGTCCAGCGTGCGCGGGCCCCATCGTCGCTCGCGGACCCGATGCTCGGCCTGTTCGACGGCCTGCGCCCGCGACAGCCAATCGCGCGGACCGGCCCCGGGGTCCGCCGCGATGAGCACCGCGTTCAGGTACGGCCCCTGCCGGACCGGACCCCACGGCGCCGTCTCGTACACGGGAGAGACCGCGATCACCCAGTCGCGCATCAGGCGCGCCGCCGCCCGCAGATGGCCGAACCGGTCGCCGAGATTCGAACCGATGGACAGCACCGCCACACTCATCGCTGCCCCCGCTCCTCGCCGATGGGACCGTCGACGCGAGCGCGGCGAATTGCCACCGCGACGTCAGCGAAGCGCAGCGGGATAGGCGCGTCAGGCTTGTGCGCGCGAACCGTGACGGCAGCGACTCGCTCGTCCGCCAGGCATTCGTCGGCCAACCGTTGCGCCAGCGTCTCCAGCAGCCGCACCGGAGCGCCGCCAACCACTGCAGCCAACCGCTGCGCCAGCTGGCCGTAGTCCACGGTGTCGGCCAGG
>Ga0123357_10002526_pt1 | contig 20484 bp, 16 predicted proteins | sample TergutEmb28metaG_FD_89873 | JGI IMG/M metagenome (GOLD analysis project Ga0123357, IMG submission 89873) | Embiratermes neotenicus P4 segment gut microbial communities from Petit-Saut dam, French Guiana - Emb289 P4 | ecosystem: Host-associated > Arthropoda: Insects > Digestive system > Gut ... | reverse complement strand
TATGTAAATACGACATTACCACCTCCTTTTATATAACATTGGCTTTAATTTAACTGCACAAGGCGCGAAAAGCACGCAAATAAAGCGCAAAACTCGTGGAGGCGTTTGGGGACGGCGCCACCTACACCTTTGCCCGTGGGGCATTCATATCAATAGAAATGTTGAATATAGCCAACATATAGCCCGTAGGGCTTTAACGTTAATGTCCTATGGACAAAAAGATCTATATATTTCTTTTTCTATTGATATAGAACGCCTATGGCGTATAGCGTTGGTGGATTTCCCTTGCGCTTCACCCGCTTCACGTACTCGTTTGGATACAAGGGCAACGAAGTTGCTAAATTTTCATAACCGCAGGTCAACGACCTGCGGAATTAAAGAATAAATATAATATCTGCCTGAAAGGCAGGACTTTATGTGGTAGAAAGCAGTATTGAAAAAGTCTTGCCTTTCAGGCAGGAGCATTATTGGATTGCTCAACCGCAGGTCGTTGACCTGCGGTTATGAAAATTAAGCCCTGTTGGGCTAAATAAAACTATAATATTCCCTAACGGGAATTTGTTGTTGGTCATATGTTGCAATATTATTCAGAGAAAATATTGTGTCGGTTATAGGCTGGGATAATTCCATACTCAAAAGCTTTTTCCAATAACATTTCTACAGCCTTTTTACCCTCGTCTCCCAGCTCTTTTGAAAACTGGTTTACATATAATCCTATATGAGAGTTGCAGACATCTTCACTCATCTCCTGTGAATGGGAACGTATATAGCTTTTAGAAGCCTCAGGATTATTAAAGGCATAGCTGATACTTTCCTGTATCCCTCTATTTATCGTATGTATAGTTTCTTCCCCCAAAGACCGTTTTGCAACTATTCCCCCCAGAGGAATAGGGAGTCCGGAATAGTTTTCCCACCATTCACCGAGGTCTACAATTTTAACTAATCCAAGGTTCTGATACGTGAAGCGGGATTCATGGATTATAACGCCGGCAGATACCTCTTCACTCTGGATAGCCGGCATTATTTTGTCAAAAGGGATAAAAACAAGGTTTTTAAGCTCGGGATTAAAAAGCCTGAGAAGTAAACAGGCTGTCGTATATTTGCCTGGAACAGCAATTTTTCCTTTTTGCAGGGATTTTTGATCATAATTTTTTTTACTTATTAAAAGTGGTCCGCATCCCCTTCCTAGTGCCCCTCCCGAAGTAAGCAAACAATAATCGTTTAATAAATGTCCGACCATATGGCTTGAAACCTTGGTAACATCAAGTTCTTTAGAAAGAGCCAGTTGATTAAGTGTTTCAACATCTTCAAGCCGTTCATTGAAGGCAAGATTACCGGCCTTTATTATGTTATGTACAAGTGCATGAAAAATGAAAGTATCATTTGGGCATGGAGAAAATCCAAGGGATAATGTTTCTGTTTCAGAGTTATGGTTTCCATTTTTCATTATGTAATAGCTCCTTGATTGGTATTCTAATATTTACTATAACGACCTTTGATAATAAGCTTCAAAGTTAGGTATCTGTCTTTTATAACCTTCTATCATAAGTGGGGAAGAGATGATAAAGTCCGCTGTAGCTCGGTTGCAGGCCACAGGGACATTCCAAACAACAGTGAGGCGTAAAAGGGCTTTTACATCGGGATCATGAGGTTGAGGTTCTAACGGATCCCAGAAAAAAATAACAAAATCTATTTTCCCTTCCGCAATCATTGCCCCTATCTGTTGATCTCCACCAAGAGGGCCGCTTTGTAAGGCCTTAACTTCAAGTCCAAGGTTTTGCTTTAACAGCGAGCCTGTTGTTCCTGTTGCGATCAGATTGTGAGCAGCAAGGACCCCTTTATTGTATTCTGCCCATTCAATGAGATCCTTTTTTTTATTATCATGGGCAATTAACGCTATATTCTTTTTCCATATTTTTTCTTCATCAATTTCCATGCTGTCCCTCTTTAGAAAGTGAGCTCTAAATTGAGCTTTGAACATGTGTCAATAAATAGCTGGTCAGGCGGGGCAATTGCTTTGATCTGTTTGCCGCTATTGTCTATGAAACTCATGCTGTAACAGTGCAGCATCATTCGTGAAGCTTCTGCTCCGCCATAAATTCTGTCTCCCACTATTGGGTAACCTGAGTGAGCAAGGTGTACACGAATCTGATGTGTTCTTCCTGTAATCGGAGTAACTTGTATTAAAGCACCATTTTCAGAAGATGAGATAGTTTTGAAGTTTGTAATAGCTTTCCTGCCTGGATTTGTTACTCCGTAACGGAATTTATTGAGCTTTCCTATGGGTTTATCAACTTGCCATTCTGTTTTTTGCGGGACATTCAGGACTATTGCAAAGTAAGTTTTTGTTACTTCTCCATTTTTGAGGGAAGCAGAGATATATGTTGCTGCCTGTTTGTTCTTTGGGAAAAACATAACCCCTGACGTTCCTCTGTCAAGTCTATGAACAACCCTTACAGGTTCTTTAACGCCAAGTTGTTTGAGATACATCCCTACAGCGTACTCAACAGTTCCTTTTAACTGATAAGGAGTTCTTTGACTGTTTATTCCGGGAGCTTTACAGAGTGCCAGAAAATTATTATCTTCGTACAGTAAATCCGTTTTCTCATATTTAACGTCAATGAATCGTTCTTTTTCCATCAACCCGATTGTTACTTCATCCCCTTCCTGTAAGGGTTTGGAGGCCACACGCGTCATTACTTTATTAACAGTGCAGCCGCCCAGATCAATGATGCGGCGTATTTCGCTTTTTGATACGTTATCAAAAAGCTTACTCACCGCATCATCAAGCCTCAGATCTGCAAGGCTTTTATTGATATTGCCTGTAAGAATCACCTTTTTCCTTCTTTAGGAGGTTTAGGTTCTTTTGGTGGTTTGGGTTCCTTAGGCTGTTTTGGAGGCTTAGGTTGTTTAGGCGGTTTTGGCTCCTTGGGTTGTTTCGGTTGTTTGGGTTCTTTAAATGTTTTATTAGGCTTGGTGTTTTGAAAAGATTGAAAATTTTGGGTTCTCTGCTGTTGCGTGGAGTTTTCATTCCGCATCATTGCCCCATTGTTTATCATTCTGTTATTTTGTGGGACTTCTTGTTGCCTGTTCATATTAGATGGCTGATAATTTTGCATTTGTGTAGAGTATGTTGAATTGCCTGCTCTCTGTCTAGGGGTTTTGCTTTCCTGAACCTGTAGCCTTTGAGTAGTTTGCTGCGGTCTTAAAACAGACTGGTTAGTATTTTGTTTTATAGGACGCTCTTGTCTCACATTTTGCGGGCTTAAATTTTGTACTCTTGTCGGTGGACGGAGATTAGCAGGTATTTTTTTATCAGATGGCATAGAAGCCTGTCTGGTCGGCTTTGTAGATGGTGGCCCGAATTTTGCGTTTCCTGAATTCAAAAAGTTTTGAGGAGCTTTCACAGCTCTTGTGCTTCCACCACGTCCGAAATCTGTTGATCTTTCCACTGTCAATGCATTTGTTCTGTTGGCATTCATGAAGTGAAAATCCCTTCTTGCAGGCATATCAGAGAGCAATCTGCTCCCCGGGCCATAAAGTCTCCGGCCATAGTAAGTTTCTCCTGGTCCGAGAGGCACCCACCCTATATAGTCAGGTGTATTAATCCAGCCCACATATCCAGGCCCCCAGTAAACGTCACCTCTTCTGGGGGGGATCCAACCCCAGCCTCTTCCGTTTATGTAGGCCCATCTCCCGTAATGATAAGGCATCCAGCCCCAAGGTTCATTACCAACCCACACGTAATCTCCGTTAAACCATACCCACCCTCCGTCACTATAGGGTGACCAATTTGGAGCCACTGATGGAGCCCAGTAATTGCCATATTCCGGGTCATAGCCCCACTGGCCGTCTTGACCTAATGTATAAGCATATTGGTTTAGCCCTTCAGGCAGGTATTCTGTTTGAGGTTGCTGTTCTGCATTTTGTATCTGTAAATCTCGTTTATAATTCCATATTTCCCATTGGTCTGGCTCTCCAATTGGATACAGTTGAGCTGAACCATTATTCAGATACAGGACTTGCCCCGCATTAATCTGCGTCGTCCCATTGGCTGTTTCAACAGATGCGTAACCTTTAATAACTGAAACGTCTGTAGTTCCATCTTCTGCTATATTAACCATTATAATTGAGTTGTTATATGCCATTATTGAGGTAGCAGGGGTATCAATCTGGATCTGGTCTGTTCCGCGATTGTTCAGATAAATACGTCCTTCATTCATAAAAAATTGAGAAGCGTTTCCTTCAAGTCTAACAATACTCAGTAGGGTGTTATTTCCCATTCTTATATTAGCATTGCCATTTACGCTTATTTCACAATCACTATTTTCCGGCGCCCATAACTGATTACCTTCAGTAAGGGGCATGTTTGAGGTTGCCGCTACCCAATCGCCTGTATCTGTACTGTTTATCTGCACATCTCCCTGGAGCAGACTAATCCAGGTACTGCCAATATCTGGGCTTGCAAACAGTGCTTTAGGAATTAAAAGTAAAAAAGCTACGAGAATAAGTAATTTTTTCATGGTGAACTCCGGAAACAGATTCATTTTATTTAGTTATGGCAGTTAGATATTTTTAGCCTAACAGAGGTTACTATAGTAGCAATTTTTGTAAAATTTTCCATATTTTATGTTCAAAAAACTAAAAAAGGGGAGATGTTAGCAACATCTCCCCTTTTTTATCGATATGCAAGTGCTGTAAATTACAATTTTGCAAGTAATGGAACAAGAAGCAGAGAAACTATATTTATAATTTTTATCATTGGGTTTACAGCCGGTCCTGCTGTATCTTTGTAAGGATCGCCAACAGTGTCACCGGTAACGGCGGCTTTATGTGCTTCGCCACCTTTTCCGCCAAAGAATCCATCTTCAATATACTTTTTAGCATTATCCCATGCACCACCTCCTGTTGTCATGGAGATAGCTACAAATATACCTGTAACGATTGTTCCTACAATTACTCCCCCTAACGCTTTTGGCCCAAGTGCGAAACCTATGATAATCGGGGCTGCAATTGGTATAATTCCGGGGATAACCATCTCTCTAAGGGCTGTCTTTGTGACTATATCTACACAAGAGGCATAATCAGGTTTTCCTGTCCCTTCCATAATCCCTTTGATCTCTCTAAATTGGCGGCGGACTTCTTCAACAACAGATCCTCCCGCTTTGCCCACAGCTTCCATGCACAATGCGGCAAAATAGTAAGGGAGCATACCACCCAAAAAGAGACCTACAATAATATATGGGTCTGAAAGATTAAATTCTATCATTTTACCTGCGGCTTTAAGTTCATCAACATAAGATGTAAAGAGTATAACTGCTGCAAGACCTGCAGATCCTATTGCATAACCTTTTGTAACAGCTTTTGTTGTATTGCCTACTGCGTCAAGCGGGTCAGTTACAGCACGAACTGATTCGTCCAGCTCTGCCATTTCTGCAATGCCTCCGGCGTTGTCAGTAATTGGGCCGTATGCGTCCATTGCAACAACAATCCCTGTCAGTGATAGCATTGAAACCGCGGCTATTGCGATTCCATAAACTCCTGCGCATCTATACGCTACTATAATACCGGCAGCGATTGCAATTACAGGAAGGGCAGTGGATTTCATTGATATGCCGAGGCCTGCGATAATATTTGTTGCATGTCCTGTTGTTGAAGACTGGGCAATATGCTTAACCGGTTTATATTCAGTTGCAGTATAATATTCTGTGATCAGGAATATAGCTCCTGTTACAACCAGGCCTACTATTGATGATATGAATATCTGCATTGCGCTGTAACCGGTTGGATTCCCTACAGGGAACATTGCGTTGGTTACAAAATAAAAGGCAATACATGCAAGAACTCCTGAAGCAATAAGCCCCTTATATAGAGCCGACATTATCTTTTTGCTGCTGCCAAGCCTTACAAAGAAAGTTCCGATAATTGAGGCTACTATTGAAATCCCTCCAAGTATCAGTGGATAACTTACTGCGCCGCCAAAATTATTAAATGCGATTGCTCCGAGAAGCATAGAAGCGATAAGTGTTACGGCATATGTTTCAAAAAGGTCTGCTGCCATACCTGCACAGTCACCAACATTATCCCCTACGTTATCAGCAATAACAGCCGGATTGCGTGGGTCATCTTCAGGGATACCGGCTTCAACTTTACCAACCAGGTCAGCACCAACATCGGCACCTTTTGTAAAGATACCGCCGCCAAGCCTGGCAAATATTGATATCAATGAACCGCCAAATCCAAGGCCCACTAATTGGCTTACGACCTCTTTTACCGGGGCATCAGGCATTAGACGGGTAAGAATCATATAGTAACCTGCAACTCCCAAAAGTCCGAGCCCGACAACCAGCATTCCTGTTATGGCACCACCCTTAAACGCGACGTTAAGAGCTTTTTGAATGCCTGATTTTGCTGCTTCGGTTGTACGTACATTTGCCCGTACCGAGACAAACATTCCTATGAAGCCTGTAAGCCCTGAGAAAAGAGCGCCTATAGCAAAGCCAATAGCAGTTTTTGCTCCAAGAGTAATAAAGAGGGCAATGAATATAATAATACCGACAAGGGCAATGATGGTATATTGGCGCTTCATATATGCCCCGGCTCCTTCTTGGATTGCTGCTGCGATTTGGCGCATCCGTTCATTCCCTTGTGGTAGCCCAAGAATCCATTTCGCAGACGCAAGGCCATATATTACGGCCACTGCTGCGCAAGCAAGAGCAAAGTATATTGCACACTGTTCCATACTAACATCCTCCTGTTATATATTTACATTTTGTAAAATGTTTATCTTTAAAACAAAAAATTGTTAATAGAAATAGAGGCCTTTGTCAATCCTTTAAATCATCTCTACTATAAATTTATATTGGAATTGATTTAATCTTGCCGATTATTAGCAGACTGTTATAATTTTTAGCCAGCATGTTAGCAGGTTAATGTTATTGACAATTGTCGTAGAATGCAATAAATTACCATAAAATGGATAGACAAAGACAGGGATTCATTCTTAATAAAATTAAAGCAATGGAAGAGGGGTGCTATAATAATGGCCTTTCTCTTACTATGCAAAGGCGTGTAATATTGGAAGATCTGGCTTCCCGTGAGGACCATCCGACCGCAGATCAGATTTATAATTCTATATGCCATGAGGTAAAAGGAATATCCAGGACGACAGTTTATCGAGTTCTTGATGCATTTGCTCGTATCGGGCTGATTCAAAAAATAAGCAATCCGGACGCGAAATCAAGATTTGACGCTAATACAGAAAGACACCATCATGCAATATGTTCAAAGTGTGGTAAAATTATTGATATCCATGAAAAAGATAAATTTACATTATCTAAAGCGGAACTGTACGATTTTGTGGTAAAAGATTATTCGATAAATTTTGTCGGTGTTTGTAATGATTGTAATCTGTCAACGCCGGCTAAAATACAATAAAAAGGAGCTATATTATGAAGAAGTGGAGATGTATAATTTGTGACTATATTTTTGAAGGAGATGAACCGCCTGAAACATGCCCGGTATGTGGTGCAGGAAGTGATCAGTTTGAAGAAGTAGAGTAAGAGCTTGTTTACTACGACTCTAATATAATTTTATACCTGCTAATGGGGGGATTTGATGAAAGCAGTTGAAATAAAAAAAGATATCTACTGGGTTGGGGCTCTTGACTGGGCGGTTCGGGATTTCCACGGATATGAGACTCCAAGAGGGACTACATATAACAATTATCTTATAATGGATGATGAAATAACCCTTGTAGATACAGTTAAACATGATTTTGCTGAAGTAATGCTGAAGAATATCCGTGCTATTGTTGATCCGGCCTCTATTAAACATGTAATAATAAACCATATTGAGAATGACCATGTAACAAGCCTTGACGCTATTATGGCGTTGACGCCAAAGGCGACTATTTACATAAGCGAGAAGGGTAAGAAGGGTATAGAGCGGTTTTATGATATATCTAACTGGAATGTTAAAGTTGTTAAAACAGGAGATGTCTTAAAAATAGGGAAAAGAACCTTACATTTTATAGAGACTCCTATGTTGCACTGGCCTGATTCAATGGTTACATACGCTAAAGAGGATAAACTGCTTTTTAGTCAGGATGCTTTCGGGCAGCATATAGCGTCAATGGCCCGTTTTGACGATGAGTTTATCGGAGACTATTCAGAGGCAGCATTGCGGGATGCGGTTGTTGATTATTATGCCAACATATTAATGCCTTTTGGAGCCATGATAAAAAGTAAAATTACGGAGATACAGAATCTTGGCCTTGAGATTGATATGATTGCTCCGGATCATGGCGTAATATGGCGTAAAGATCCTGCAAAAGTTTTTGAAATTTATATGGATATGGCAAATAGCAAAGCTGAAGATTCCGCATTGATAGTTTATGATACAATGTGGGGAAGCACTGAAAATATGATTGTTCCTATTGCGGAAGGGATAAGGGCAGAGGGAGTTTGCGTAAAGATTATTAAGTTAAGAGCCACTCCAATGAGTGTTGCTATTAAAGAGTTTTGGAAAGCAAGAGGAACTCTGGTAGGTTCTCCTACTCTTAATAACATTGCATATCCGTCTATTGCTGAATTTTTGACGCATATAAGAGGATTACGCCCTAAAGATCGTCTTGTTGGTGCTTTTGGCAGTTATGGTTGGGGCGGAGGTGCAGTAAAAGAGATTTATGAGGAATATAAACGGATTGGGCTTGAACTCTTTGAACCTGGTATCCAGGTGCTTTATCGGCCTTCAAAAGCAGATGAAGAGAGCTGTTTTAAGTTTGGTCAGGAATTTGCGAAAAGGCTTAAAGAATATCATACTAAGTTTTGATTTTTAAAAGGAGAGTAATTATGTCAAAAGAGTTAGAAATATACAAATGTAAGGTCTGTGGAAATATAGTCGAACTTTTTATTAATGGCGGCGGACCTCTTGAGTGCTGCGGACAACCTATGCAGCTTATGTCTGAAAATAGTGTTGATGCAGCTCAGGAAAAACATGTTCCTGTTATCAGCAAAGAAAATGATGGTATAAAAGTTAAAGTAGGGAGTGTCCCTCATCCTATGGAAGAAGCCCACTATATCCAATGGATAGAGCTTATAGACGGTAATCGTATTATACGCAAAATGCTTAAACCGGGTGAAGCGCCGGAAGCAACTTTCTGCTGTACTCCTGGAAGCAAAAATAAAATTATAGTCCGTGAATATTGTAATCTCCATGGGCAGTGGAAAGCTGAAGGATAATAGGCAAATAGTTACAAATAGTTTAAAAGATAAAGGGAGAGTTTTGCTCTCCCTTATTTTTTACCGCTGTATGATAAAGGCTCTAAAATATGATACTTAAGTATGGCGACAGTTTTTTTGATCTTGATCCAGCCAGGTTTAATCAGAGCCAGGTTCTTGCCCTGAAGCAATATCTGGCCGATAAATCTCCTATAGAGCTGATTAAAGCTGCATTTGAAAGCTGTACAAAAGAATTTGGAAAATTTATTCCTGGAGAGCGGGTTGTAATAGTTACCTCTGATGTCACAAGATACAGTGGAAGTGAACTGTATCTCCCGATGCTGGTTGATAAACTTAACAGTATAGGGATTAAAGATAGCGACATTACTATAATTATAGCTTTGGGTATTCACAGAAAACAGACGGAAACCGAGCATAAGAAAATAGTCGGCTCTTTATACGGGCGTATATCAGTTATTGATCATGACTGTGATGATACTGATAATCTTATCCCTTTGGGTAAAACGTCCGGTGGGGTCGATATTTCGGTTAACCGTAAAATTGTAGAAGCTGACAGGGTAATCTTGACAGGAGCCATAGGTTTCCATTATTTTGCAGGCTTTGGAGGGGGAAGAAAAAGTATAGTGCCGGGAGTTGCCAGTAGAAGAACTTGTATGGAGAGTCATTTTGCCGTTTTAAATCCTGGGACTAGAAAGGGAAAAAACTCAAAAGCAGTAACAGGTAATCTTGATGAAAATCCTGTACATCAGGCAATGGTAGAGGGATGCTCCATGATTAATCCTGATTTACTGATCAACACAGTAATTACTCCTGATAAAAATATAATAGCCTGTTTTGCAGGAGACTGGCGTAAAGCCCATTAAGAAGGGTGCCGTTTTTATGCGGATAACTTTATGCTCCCTATTGATAAGCTTGCTGATTTGGTTATTGTATCCTGCGGCGGATTTCCAAAAGATATCAATATGATACAGTCTCACAAAGCAATGGAGTATGGCAGCCAGGCCTTAAAAGAAGGCGGGGTTATGATACTTCTTGCAGAGTGCCGCGATGGGTACGGAAATTCAACATTTGCTGATTGGTTCAGGTTTAAGGATATTGGCCTGTTTGAAGACAGGCTGAGAAGTCATTATGAAATAAATGGTCAAACAGCATATTCTCTGTATTTAAAAGCATTAAAATTCAAGATTATTCTTGTGTCTGCTTTTTCTCCGGAAAATGTCCGCAATATGGGATTGATACCTGCGGAGAATCTGAATATAGCTGTAGAATCGGCAAAGGAGCAGCTTTCGGAGGATTACCTCACGTATATTATACCGGACGGAGGAGTGGTATTACCGCGCTTTATATGACGGCTTCTATTAATTGCCGGCTGCTGTGTTGTTTTCGTTGTGTATCGCTTGGCGTAGGGGCGGCAATCTGCCGCCAGTTGCTTCATTGATTGCAATCGCGGGCGGCAGATTGCCGCCCCTACGCAGGACACTTGGCCTATGGCTCAAGATCCTGTGTCATTAGGTAAAATGGGTTATTGCCTAATTATACAATTTGCAAAAAAATAGACAATAACCATTAATCTATTAGCTCAGGTATTACCTCAGCTAACAGGAATAGCGGCATAAAAATAATTGCCTAATTGTATAGAATTGACTTAATGATATAGGATTTTGGCTCATAAGTAAGGTGTTTTTATAGGGGGCGCGCACTGGGCGCCCCGAACCACCCCGCCCTTCGGGCACCCCTCCACAGAGGGGAATACACGGGTCGTCAAGGCTGCCGACCTTTACGGAAATGGTGTAACATAACGCGGGCGCGATAAATCGCGCCCCTACGCAAGTACGATACGACAGAGGCAATGATAAATTCCCCGATTTGCGAGGGGTGGCGGTTGGCCGGGGTGGTTTCCAAACTACGCACTATGTATAAAAGAGGTTATTAATGCTTGAATCAAGTGTACTTACTAAAATGAAAAACATTGTCGGCTCTGAAAACGTTGTTACAGACAAACAAGAGATGATCTGCTACGGGTATGATGCAACACAGATGGAGTTCCTCCCTGATGCGGTTGTTCATCCCGGGAGTACTGAAGAGGTTTCTGAGCTTATTAAACTGGCAAACTCCGAAAAGATACATGTTTTTCCCCGTGGTGCGGGGAGCGGCTTTACAGGCGGATCCCTTCCGAAAGGGGGAGGAATTGTAATGCCGCTTACAAGGCTTAACAAGATTCTCAGGATAGATTCCGAAAATCTTATAGCTGAGGTGGAGCCTGGAGTCGTAACAGAGGAATTTCAGATAGAGGTGGAGAAACAGGGGCTTTTCTACCCTCCGGATCCTGCTTCTTTGAAATTTTCCACTCTTGGAGGAAATGTTGCAGAAAATGCAGGGGGCCCGCGTTGTGTAAAATATGGGGTCACAAAAGATTTTGTCATGGGACTTGAAGTGGTTCTCCCAACAGGAGAGATAATCAGAACAGGTGGCGAAACTTATAAGGGGGTCGTGGGTTATGATTTAACTCATCTTATATGTGGTTCTGAAGGAACATTGGGGATAATAACCAAAATAGTTTTGAAGCTTCTTCCACTTCCGGAAGCCAAAAAGACAATGTTAGCTATTTTTGATTCTATTGACGGCGCTGCAAAAGCAGTTTCTACAATAATAAAGAATAAAATTATTCCTACAACTCTTGAATTTATGGATTATGCAACCCTTCAGTGTGTAGAAAAACGTTTCAGCCTTGGTGTCCCTGAAACAGGAAGAGCTGTTCTGCTTATAGAGGTTGATGGTGATTCAGAGCTGATAGAAAAACAGGCGCTCCGTATTCATGAACTTATAAAACCATTAGGCCTTGTTGAGTTTAAGATTGCTAAAGATGCTGCTGAATCAGAAGCTCTTTGGAAGGTAAGACGGCTGGTTTCCCCTTCTCTTAGGGATGTAAACCCTGATAAATTCAATGAAGATATTGTTGTACCAAGAAGTAAGGTTCCTGATGTGATAAGGGAAATTGAGAAAATTCAGAAAAAGTATGATGTTCCTATTGTAAATTTTGGCCATGCAGGTGATGGAAATATTCATGTAAACATAATGGTTGATAAATCCTTGCCCGGTCAGGAAGAAAAAGCTCATAAGGCCATTGAAGAGGTATTTAAGGCTGCTCTTTCAATGAATGGAACAATGTCAGGGGAGCATGGCGTGGGGCTTGCAAAGCAGCCTTATATTCAACTGGAACTTAAACCAGAGCAGGTTGCCGCGATGCAGGGAATTAAGAAAGCTCTTGATCCGAATAATATTTTAAACCCGGGGAAAATCTTTCCTTTATAAGGCGGCTTCTGCAAAACCAAACAATAACCGCGAAAGATGCGAAAAGCGCGAAAATATTTCATGTAGGGGCGCGATTTATCGCGCCCGGTAACGGGTCGTAGAGGACGCCGACTCCTAAGATAAATGACGTAACAAAACGCGGGCGCACACTGTGCGCCCCTACGCAAATACGGTACGATATAGGCAATGATAAATTCCCATCTGTGGAAGGGCGCCGTTCGGGCTATTAAAAAGGTATTAAATAATGAATCATTTGGAAGAATTAGATCAGGAAATTAAAAAATGCGTAAAATGCGGAGCTTGTCGGGCAAACTGTCCGGCTTTCAGCGCCTGGCAGCGTGAACCTGCCGCTGCCCGTGGTAAAATCGCGATTGCTAAACATCTTGTAAAAGGGGACATTGAACCGAATAAAGAAACTTATTCCATAATGTCAAAGTGCCTTCTATGCGGTAGCTGTGTTGAAAAATGCCCGAACAGTGCTCCAACAGGTGCAATAGTAATTGCTGCCAGGGAACTTTTAGCCCAAAAGCGCGGTTTAACAACATTCCATAAAGCAGTAGGCGAAGTTATAAAGCGCCGTAGAATGATGAAGTTCGGTGCATTGGCAGGGAGGATATTCGGCCCACTCTTTTTCAAAAAAGTACCGCAGACTTCCGGATTAAGGTTACGCTTTCCCTTACCTTTTATTGGGGGGAAGCGGCATGTCCCCCAAATTGCAAGAAAACCTTTTCTCTCCCGTTACCCTGAAGTGATTCCGGGTGATGAGGGTAAACCTAAGATACTTTTTTTCGCAGGCTGCATGATTAACTTTATTTACCCTGAGATAGGGGAAGCAGCCGTTGCTCTGCTAAAACATTTGGGATGCACAATTATTATCCCAAAAGAGCAGGGTTGCTGCGGTTTGCCTGGCATGTCAGGCGGCGATCTTAAAACTGTGAAAGAACTTGCAGAAAATAATTTGGCTGAATTCGAACGTTATGAATGTGATTATATTGTGACCGCTTGTGCTTCATGTGGCAATGCTCTTCATAAACTTTATCCGGGTATTGTCGGGAAGAGGAATCCGGAGCTTGTTGCAAGGCTTAAAGCTGTTGCCGAAAAAACAGTTGATATTTCTGTACTTCTTAAGAAGCTTGGCTTTAATCCAAAAGATACAGGGGCCGGAGAAGAGCTGAAAGTTACTTATCATGATCCTTGTCATCTCCGTACAAGCGGGATTACCGAAGAGCCGAGAGAGCTTATCTCTGAAACTCCGGGGGTATCCTTTATTGAGATGGAGAATGCCGACAAGTGCTGCGGCCTTGGCGGGACTTTCAATGTTTATCATTATGATAAATCCATGGATATTAATGAAATTAAAAGCAGAGCAGCTATAAAAAGCGGCGCGGAAGTACTGCTGACGGGGTGCCCAGGCTGTATGCTTCAGCTTTCCGATGGTCTTAAACAACACGGAAGCAGTATGCCGGTGATGCATCTGGTTCAGGTACTTGCCAGAGGAATTGTGAAATGACATCGACTTTTTAGCATATGCGTTGCTTACAGAGGCTACAGAGAAAAGAATTTGATTGAACCGCGAAATACACGAAAAGGAACATAAACCGCAAAAAACACAAAAAAAGAATTTTGAATGTTTTTAAAAATAGTACACCTTGTGGAAACTTTGTGTACCTTGTGGTTATAGGGTTTTCCGTGAACTCTGTGCCTCTGTGAGAAATCAGAATTATCTGTTGTTTCACTTTATTGCCTAATCCTCTTACTGTTCACATAATTAGGCAATTATATCTTAATCATTTTTCCCATAGCATAATTCCTATGGGCTCAGGTAATACCTGAGTTTATAGATAATTTGAATCATACATTATGATAATATTATTATTGCCTAATCCTCTGATAAACAATAGAATTAGGCAATAATTAGCATGCCATTGCAAACGCAAAACTCATTTTTTATTGACAACAGAGTTTAAATTCGGTAACTCTTCAAAAATTAAAGCCAGTTCTATTGTGTGTTGGGGAATTTAATGGCCGATTATGGTATCGGAACTAATAATATTCCACCACCAATAATAATCCTTTCTAAAATAGTAAAAAAAAATGTAGTATATCTTCTCTTACTGCTTATATAGGCGTTTATGCAAAGATGGCTCTGAATAAGGTGTCATTAGTTATTATAAAATAAATTTGCAGCTAAAAACCAATAAACTTTAAGGATGATCAAGATGTCCAAAAAAGCAATTAAACCCTCACTGAAAAATCCGTTTGATCCACCTGAAAAAGTAGAATTTACAATACCTGGCGAGATATCAAAAAGTACAGGTGCTTATGAAGAGGCTATGAAGGATGGTTATGATCTTATTCAACGTCCTATAAAGTCAGTTAGAATTGAGCAGATAGAGAAACAGCATCTTAAAAAACGTATGACAGTCTGGGAACGTCTGAGGGTTTTATCAAAGAAAGAACCTGTGGTTCTTTTTCAGAACTGGGGTAAGAACCTTGACGGTGCTTCTCTTGTCACAGCTATTGTAAATATTAATGGCCGGGATGTTGCCGTATATGGTCATGATTTTACAGTTCGGGCAGGTTCTATAGATGCTACAAACGGCAGTAAGCTGGCAAAACATTTTATCCTTGCTGCTGAAAAAGGGATTCCGCTTATTGGTATGAATGACTCTGCCGGAGCTTTTGTCCCCGCAGGCGTAGGAGGCCTTGATGGATATGCGGAAGCATTTACTGCCCTCCGCAAGATGAGCGGCGTTGTCCCTTCTATTATGTGCATGTTTGGCTTTAATGCAGGCGGAGGCTCATACCTTCCAAGACAAGGTTCTTTTGTTATTCAACCCAACGAAACGTTCTTTGGCCTTACAGGGCCGGGGGTTGTAAAATCAGTTCTCGGTGAAGATATAACACCTGATGAACTTGGTGGCCCAAATGTTCATGGTAAATCCGGGGTTGCGGATCTTACGGTAGAGGATGAAGTTTCTGCCCTTCGCACAGCTGTGCGGCTTTTGTCGTATATTCCGGACAATAACGGTGTTGGAGCGCCTTTTCAGGAGACCAGTGATCCTCTTAACCGGAAAACATGGGAGATTAATACATTATTGAAAAAAGCGTTCAACTCTCCGACAGGTTTTAATACTCCATTTGATGTTTCAATTATTATTCAGAGAATATGTGATCATGGAGATTATTTTGAACTTCAGCCGGATAGGGCGAAAGAAGCTGTAACAGCTTTTGGCCGCCTTGGAGGGCAGGTTGTAGGCTTTGTTGCCAATAATTCAGCGGTTGCATCAGGCCAAATTGACTGCGATTCCGCCGTAAAAATCGCCAGATTTGTACGGTTCTGCAATATTTATAATATTCCGATAATTTTTATGGAAGATACAACCGGCTTTCTCCCGGGCAGGGAACAAGAGAGCAGAGGAATTGTACAGGCCGGGAGGTCAATGCTTGATTCGATTGTTGACGTCCGCACTCCTCGGATACTGCTTATTTTGCGTAACGCTTTTGGCGGGGCTTATGCTTCTTACAATAACTATCCTACAGGAGCAGATCTTGTTCTTGCTTTGCCGACGACCAGACTTGCAGTTATGGGACCGGCAGGTAAAGAGTTTGTTTATAAGGACGAGCTGAAGAAGATAAGAAAACATGCAGTGGAAATGGTTAAAAATGGTACTGAAAAACGGGTAAAAGATGGTATGGAGAACTCTTCAGCCAAGAAGGATGCTGAAAAGGAAGCAGCAGAGTGGTTAAAGCAACAGGAGGGAGCTTTAAATCAGCGTTATGAAAAAGAGCTGATGAATCCAAAAGAAGGGCTTGCTCTTGGTTCTATATCTTCTATAGTAATGCCCTCAGATTTAAGGCAGGTGCTGGGTGAGAACATAGCTTTCATGATGCGTCATTATAAACCCGGTCCAATGCAGGGGCCGCAGAGGGAGTTCCATTAGAAGTTTATGTTTTTGAATATATAGTTTGTTGATATTTAAATAATAATTCTCAGGAGATTGGGACAGATGACAGAGCATTACCATTATAATAACAACCCTCTGATTCACCGTGACCGCCGCTTGGGCAGATCAGGGTCCGAATGGATTAAATCTTTTGCCTGTGAAGATTTGAAGCCTCTTATTGTATGCAGAGGCCCTATACGTAAAGAGGCGATGGACGTTTTTGAAGAGATGGGGATGACCCATTATGGAATACTTTTATCTGAAAAAGATTCTATAGTTTATCCTTTTGCCCTTGCCCCTGAATTGCGCCATATGACAGATTCGGAACGTGTTCACCGCGTTCCTGACTATTCCGGGGCTTCAAGGGAAGAGCGTATTGAAAGAATTAATCAGATAATAAGTATTGCTCATGATAATGGATATGATTCAATTTTTGCCGGTTACGGATTTATGGCAGAAGATGAAGAATTTGTTGCCGCAATTGAAAATGCAGGCCTCTCTTTTATAGGGCCGAATTCCAGAACACAGGCTGATGCGGGTAAGAAAGATGAGGCGAAACGGACAGCTCTGAGTGTTGGAGTAAGTGTTACTCCAGGTATAAATAATGTGACTGCAAGAACTCTTCTGAAAAAGTATAAAACCCATGAAAAGCTTCTTGCCTTGGTCAAGTCTGAAAAGCTTAATTGCGATAAAAAGATACTTGAAGATAAAAAACTCTCTATTGAAGAGTTGGCAGACCATATTCTGTATGCTTCCTACGAAAAAGGGATTGATCTGTATTCTATAGAAGAGCTTGGCGCCCAGGTACAGATAGAAGTGGAGAATATGTTCAGGGAATATCCCGGGAGTCGTGTAAGGCTTAAAGCTATTGGCGGCGGTGGCGGTAAAGGCCAGAGAATTTTGGGCGCTTCTATGCTGTCGATCAAAAAACCTACTGAAGCTCAGATAAAAGAGGCTGCAAAAGAGGCTCCAACTCTGGTAAGAGAAGTACTTAACGAAGTAAAAGCCACAGGTGTGGGTGAGAACAAGAACGTCCTTGTTGAACTTAATATTGAGCAGACCCGCCATAATGAGATACAGCTTTTGGGAAATGGTGAATGGTGCGTATCTCTTGGTGGTAGGGATTGCTCGTTACAGATGCATGAACAGAAGCTTCTTGAAGTTTCAGTAACTCAGGAAGGCCTTTTTCTTGCCATTGAAAAAGCTAAAAAGGCAGGTAAAAAAGCTGAAGTAAAGGCATTGGAGGGTGATCTTAAAGTTCTTAAAAGAATGGAAGAAGACTCAACAAAATTTGGCCAGGCAGTCGGCCTTGACTCTGCATCAACATTTGAGTGTATTGTTGACAGAGACCGTTACTATTTCATGGAAGTCAACACACGTATTCAGGTCGAGCACAGAGTTTCTGAACTTTGTTATTCTCTTAAATTCACTAATCCCAAAAATAATAAGGACTTTTTTGTAGTAGAATCTTTGGTAGAGGCAATGGCGCTTTTGGCAAGGCATAAAAAACGCCTCCCGAAACCTGAAAGAATACCACGCTTTACAGCTAGTGTTGAAGCACGCCTTAATGCAACGGATTGTTCCCTGTCCCCTCATGCCGGCGGAATGATACAATATTGGTCTGAACCTATTGAAGGAGAAATCAGGGATGACCAGGGAATATGCATGTTAAATCCGGATACAGGCATGTTTATGAGATATAAGGTTGCAGGGGCATATGATTCAAATATTGCTCTTATCCTTACAAAAGGGGTTGATCGTTTAGAGTCGTATCAGAAGCTTTCTGAAGTCCTTGGCCATACAAGATTAAGCGGCACTGATCTGGCGACAAATCTTGAATTCCACTATGGTCTTGTTAATTGGTTTATTGGCCAGAATGTCATGGCAAAACCTACCACGCGTTTCGTTGTGCCATATCTTACGCTTATAGGCCGTCTTAAAGAGGAAGCTAACAAGCTTGATATGCCGTATGCCATGAATAATTTGAAGAAAACCTATGTTAAAAATGCTTCTGAACAGTTTCCGGCTGATCCGTCAATAAGTAAGGCAGTAGGGGAGATTTTTGACAGGAAAGTAACTCTTGTTCTCCGTCCTATGGGAAGATTACTTGAAGATCCGCATATGCTGTCGGGCTGGCTTTCACTGAATCGTAAAAACTTTTCAATCCAGAATGGAAAGGTTCAATGGCATGATAATCCTTTTGTAATTCTGGCAGAGTTGTATCAATACCTTAATATGTCGTTTAATAGGAACGTTGCGGCAGCTGATGTAATCTGGGAGCATGATAATGACATTCTTCAGAAAGGTCTAAGGTTTTATAAAAAGCTTTCTGAAAAATTTGAATTAAGTCTGCACGAATTTGATAAATTAAAGGCTATTCTTGAAAAAGAAAAACCTCAGGATAGTTTTAGCTCTGGAGAGTGGGATGAAATTCGCGCCGCTCATATGGGCTTTAAAGCTGGTCTGGAGTTGTTAGGAATTCTTTTCCTTATTGCAGGAAATGTAAAATTCTGGGATTTAAAAGTTGAAGATGACCTGGAAGTTACAATTCCTGAATATCTCCATGATGCGGAACTTCAGGCAGCAATGAAAAAAGTTCTTGTCCCTCCTCCGTCAACAAAAGCTGATGAAATAGTCGCCATTTGCGGCGGAATGTACTATTCCCAGGAAGCCCCTGGTCTGCCCCCTTTTGTTTATGAGGGGATGCATTTTGAAAAAGGCCAGGCGCTGTACATTATTGAAGTTATGAAAATGTTTAATACGGTACGGGCGTCATTTGCCGGCACAATTGATAAAATAGTCATTCAAGGGGCAAATGGCTGCATTGTACAAAAAGGGCAGCCTCTTTTTAAAGTTACCCCTGATGAGAAGTTTGTAGAAATTAACGATGAAGAGATAGCCCAGGTCAAGCGAGAAAGGACTTTTAGCTATTTGAAAGCTATTGTTTAAACATGGTTTTAGAGCCAGGAGTGAAGGAGGGAATCAGTTATTAATTTTTCCCTGAATCTATAGACCTTGCCTTCAGAAGAGGAGGCTACTTGTATAAAACTGCTATATAAAGCGAAGTACAGGAGGGAGCCATGAGAAAAGGTAAGTTAATTGTAGTAGAGGGGATAAATGGTTCAGGCCCACGGGCCAGATCAGCTATAGTGGCTTTGCATAAGGCACTTACAGAGCTTAAATATGAGGTTGTTGAATGTGCTAATCCTGACTCAAGCAGAGCAAAGGAGTTGGGGATAAAAGATTTCTTAGGCTGGCCCTTTGGCGAAGATTACAGAGGGGACATGTTTTTTGAAAGCGCTGTACGCTCCCAAATTTTCAGGAATGTTGTTGTCCCTGCATTGGAAAAGGACAAAATAGTTATCTGTAAGCAGTCCAGCATTTCATCTTTGGCTAATGCATGGGTACATGGATATGATCGTCATTTTGATACCTTGCGGCTTCTTGAGAAAATGTCCAGAGGGTTTTTGTTTGAAGATGAAATATATCCTGATATGACAATTTTTATTGATGTCCCTGTTGAAGAAGCTTTTGAATATATTGAAGAAGTTATGCAGATACATCATGAAGGCGGGATAGAGTATTTTAAAAAAATGAGAGAGTTTTATCTGGGTGAGATGATGCGTTGGAGAGGGGTTCGTATAGAGGCCGGAGCAAGCCGTTCTGAAGACGATATTAATGCTGAAATACTGGGTAAAGTTAAGCAACTGCTTAAGGTAACTTAATTATATATAGTGTATATGTGAGGAGATTGTAAGTGAGTATTTCAGGGAAGAAAGCGATATGGAGTGACAATATAGTAGCGAAAAGTATTGCCAAAGCGCCGGAACGTAAAAAAGAATTTCACACAACTTCTAATATTGAGATGGAACGCTGTTTTACCCCGGACTTTGAATATCCGGAATATGATGAAAATCTGGGTCTTCCTGGAGAGTACCCTTTTACCCGTGGTGTGCAGCCGACAATGTATCGTGGCCGTTTCT
>Ga0123357_10002525_pt1 | contig 20485 bp, 11 predicted proteins | sample TergutEmb28metaG_FD_89873 | JGI IMG/M metagenome (GOLD analysis project Ga0123357, IMG submission 89873) | Embiratermes neotenicus P4 segment gut microbial communities from Petit-Saut dam, French Guiana - Emb289 P4 | ecosystem: Host-associated > Arthropoda: Insects > Digestive system > Gut ... | reverse complement strand
TGATAGCTCTTCCATCTACGTGTTAACTATATGTTGTTTATATTGACTATTTCCACATCCACATGAAATTGTATTTTGATTGGATTTATGGAAAATAAATCTAACTAACTAACTACCTGGAATAATGCTCACACCTGGCACATGACTGCCATATTCATTCAGCAATAAGATGTGTAAGCTCCCTTACCTTTAGAATATCAGTGTAGGTCATGTGTTTTAAACCTCTCCTTCAAAATACAGAATGTGTCATTGACACCAATGGGAAACATACCCTGTCAGGACCCAACCAAGTCACAGGTTCAACAACCACAGCTTCAGGTTTAAAAATCCCACAACCCTTTGCTGTGTTCACTGCATTGTAGATATGATCCTATACTAATAATAGTAACAGTAATTTCTACCCAGGCTACTTCCTGGCTCTACCACTGTAACAGTACGATCTTGCTTTCTACAACCTTTATCGAGCCTGCCCAGGTACTCACCTACACCTATTCAAAATTAAACAACAAGTAACAGTCGGACAGCATACACATTCACAATAAAAAAAAAAAAAAAAAAAATTGTGGGGTGAGTAACGTGTATTATTAACAGTCACTGGTTGCAAACAAGACAATGACTATACTGAAAGACTTTATTCATGGTTTTCATTAATTCGCCAACACAAATGCCAGGCCAGTATATTAAATCAGACCCTCACTGTTTCCTTCCACTTCCTCTCCAATTCATTTACTGTCACCCAGTCATTCAGTGCCATAAAGTCTATGTTGCTATGTTACACCTACTGGATTTTTCTTTTCACCAAATATGTGTAGAAGGCTGTAATTCATATCACTTCTAACTAAAAGCAATATACTTACAGCCTTGTTTCAACTTTGATTTTGTCTCCTAACGCTATGGAAGAAACAGACCTATGGAAAATAAACTAAAAGTAAACAAATAAATGTGAACAAGCCCAAAGGTATTACTAACACACTGTGTTGACTGGTTAGGAGGAGGAGCTTTCCTCTCAAACAAAACGCTGTGTGTTTGATCAAATGGAACACTGTCTCCAGGAAGAACTGTAAATAGAGGTGAATCCCATCGATTCCTGCTGTCAGGTGGTTCAAAGCGCATTGCCAGAGCATCAAAGGTCTCTCGAGTGTAGCGTTCATCCTCTTTTTCTCGGAAACTGTTCCATTCCCAGGCTGTATTTACTGCAACTTCACAGTGAACTGTGCACTGTGTTGTCTTACTTGCTTTGGACATGCAGTACAACTCGTAGCGATAACCTGCACAAATGCCCGATACCGATTACTTCAGAGGTCAATATTTAATATATGTAGGTACATAAACATGGGCAACATTATATTTACCTTTGATGTAATTTCCAGCATCAATTATGACAACATCATCTCTACTAATTAATCTGCAAAAAGGAAGAAAGGAAACATTATCTGAAATAATATGGGAATTAGATTACACAACAAAATGCCAACTAGAATAAAGCACTTAGATAGTTTTAGGGATTTTAAAAGAAAATTAAAATTACTGGATAACTCTTTTTATTTCCTAAATGAGTTTTTTTATATTTGAAGAAGATAATAGAACAAATAAGTAACAAACTGGGTAAAACAAGATGCAAATAGAACTTCATTTATTGTAAAAGTTTCTATTATGTAATTAGACTAGTTTACTGGATAGTTAATCACTCATGTGTAGTTGACTGAACTTATGTAATTCTGGTAAAACGTTTGTATCTGGTGGTAATTTGTAATAACTATTATCTATTATAACTTATAGTAAAATAATGTATTGTATTACCTTCTATTAGTGCATTACTATTATATTATTTATAAATTTACTTTATTGTGTATATGACTTTCTGCATATTGACAATTCCAATGTTACCATGTAACTATACGGACATAAATAAATAAATAAGATAAATAAATATCACTGCAAACTGGCAAGACGCATTCTGAAACAATGGGTAGGCTGTGTCTGTACTCCAACTAGTGCACAGTATTTCACTGACGTCTGAACCAATTTTACGAACGGGCAAACACATTCTAAAATATATGGATACAAGTGTTTACCTTTGAGCTTCAGACTTAACGAGGCCACGAATCTGTTTTTCTTTCGTTGCATCTGAAACAACACTTTACGTTAATTGGAAATACGTAACATGCGTGAACCTCCTTACGCATGCATTATTTAATATGAGGTTCACACTGCTTCGAATATTAATATATGACATTCTAGGATGTTACTCCTTTTCGTGTGGTAGATACATCTCGGAAGACCTAAACTTTAAATTAACACGAACCTATCTACGTGAAACTTATGAAATTACCAAGCACAAGCACTGACTTGCCTAGAAATATAACGTTCTTTTCGGTTTCACAAGAAGCAATAATATCGTTTTCGCTAACGATATGGACAGTCCTCTCATGTTTGTCTTTGAAGAACGACTTTATTTGTAGAGCTCGCGTAGATTTACCGCTGGATGGAATTCCTGTTATTAAAATAAGAGGCATTTAAATTCAGTTAACCTATATTTCTATATTCTAACGTTTCACAGATTCGCACAAACGTAAGGTTAAAAACCACGTACTTGTACGCCACAATCTCGCGTTTACCGTAACCAATCAACAGACAGGATAAAAGGAAGAATTTTGTTGGGTAATCAAGATGTCGAAGGCTCCGTGATTGGTAGAAGTAGTCACGGGTATTATTGTATGAACGCCTCTAACTTTACCAAATACGTGAAGAAAATTTTATAACTTTTCCGCCAATATTTGGTCGGTCAGGGGTCCCATGATAATGAATGATTCCAGTACAAGAAATACCCCCAAAATGAGCAACCGACATGACGATGAAGAAGAGAAAGCTCACTTTCAAAGAATTGTTGCGGCTTTCAAATATTACAGGTGAGACGATACGGATATAAAGGTGATTTCAAAAACAGTTTTGGTATGGAATTGTTTCTAACCTGTGTGAAACTTTCGGCCGGTGACTCACACAAATTTTGAAGCTGTAGCACCGTACACCATGCCACCTGCAATGATATCCTTATTTTTTGGCACAATAAAATCGTATAAAACCACGAGGGTGAAAGGTAAAGATTATGGTTCAGTGTGGTATATATGTGTTTGGTTCTAGGGTCACTTAGATTACAGTATCCGGAATTGTACATGTCATATTTTTTGTGAACTTAATGGTTATTGTTACTGAAGCAATGACTATGTCTTGTTAATCTACCTTGACTATAGTTCCTCCTCTAAGATATGACCTCCAGCTGACAGCATTCAATAAATGACCCTGTTTCCTTGACAGGACGCACTCTCTCCAGCGAGTTGCAAAAACTGAGAAGTATCTAAGGTCTTTACCGGCTCATCATCAGCAGTTACTGGAGAATTACCGCCAACATTTGACTGAAATCAGATCCTGCATTGAACACAATGATCAGATAATCAAACTGATCATTAAGGATGTTGCATACATGTTTGAGAATGTGAACTCAACAAGCCCATCAGAACCAGTGTGTATAAATTGCTACATAAACAATGGATGATAAATTTTACAGGGTAGAACACAAAATATTGAGACATATTTTCTGTTTACTTAACATGCTTTCAGTAAAAGTGGACTTCCTAACTCTTCTTTTGTATATTTGTTTGTATGGAAATTAATGAGGAATGAACACAACACCATAGAACAGGGTATTGAGGGAACAGAACATTTTCAGAAATTTGTGATAAATTCAGGGTTGATCGTTAGGAGGGGAGGTACATTTTATATCATTCTTGTTCAAATGACTGGAAAGTACAGGCTATGATACAGTAGACCCACGTGTTGAAGGAAAATTTGGTATATTAAAAGTGAAATGAATGCAAATCTAATGAAGAAGGTGTACCTGAGGCATATCAGTTTCCATTGTATAACAGGAGTTTGCCGTAGCACTTCACCTGATCATAGACTTTTGCAGTCATTGTGTGTTAAGTAGGCCTCATGCACCGTGTTTGTTGTGGAGATTGATTAGGTCTGAGAATTGGGACTATGAATGTGTTTTGTATGGCCATTGGAGGGAGGTGGGATTGACCACAAGTATTAATTATTCTGTCACTGGGTGTACATAATTATTGGAAATGGAAGTGCCCTTTATTTGACGTTAAGTGTTTACCTGCTAGAGGCATTAATTATAATGTTTTATGTAAATGTTAGGTTACTTTTGGGGTTTTAATGATATTGTGGTATGTTGAACTGTTTATTCAGTCTTTGGGACATGTTCCACCATTATGTGGTTACTACGAACATGCCTTCAAATTACTTTTAAATTTTTGTGCCAGTTTGATGTTAGATGTATGTGGATGACTAGAATGTTAAGTAAAGCAGCCCAATAATTAGGCATTTGACAGATAGAGGAGACACGTAATATACTCTTGTAGGAGGAGCATACTGAAATCTCAGAATAGTATATAATAAGTGCAGATATTGGCAGTATCTGATTCGGTTGATAGTGAGGAATATGGCCAAACAGTTAATACAGATATCTACTTCAGTGAGAAATTGACATTTTATTTGCAGACACAGTTTTGAATTTAATGTCTGCATTCCACCTTTTAAGCCATCAATATCATTATCATAAGCAACATCCAACTGCAGGCTTCAAGTATAATTAATCTTGCTATTTTAGCCAGACATTTTGTCATAAACAACAAAAAAATAATTTGAGGGCTAACTAGATTGATAACTCTCATGTCTTCAGCTACAAACAAAGATTTCTGCAAAGTGGTATTGAATTCTCTATGTGCACCTTAGTTTACAAAAACAGGGCCCAAAACTTATTACTAGGCACTGCAGGTGAGCCCAGTACTGGATATTTAAGAAATAAATCTGTAAAGTATTATAGGATGTTCTCTGCCCATAATACTTGGCATTATTCTATTTAATAGTTTTGTGTCATCCAGCTATAAGCAGAATCTGCTTTTAGAATCTACAAACCTGCTCATACACTCTTCATTAACAATCTGTGCTGTGTATTATGACTTGTACATGTTAGATCAGGTGCTTGGAATGAACTCCGTCAAATCACACACATGCTTGACACCTGGTAAGTCAATTATTGAAAGCCGTTTGAAGTTCTTATTTAAAAGTGTCTTTGGTACCTAGGTTTCCACAGTAAAAATCTTCTGTGTTACAATCTATGGCATATTCCATAACAAAAACAATATATGTTGCAATGAAGAGCCTCTTTGTTGCACCACGCTTATATTTGTGAACCACAAAATACAGTTAACGTCTGTTACACACAGCATATGAGGCTGGAATGTATGACTAAGACTTAGGGTGTTACAGTGTGTCATACACACTGAGGTAAGGCTGGTGGTATGTAAGTAATGGTGCGCCCAATCAGGTTGCTAAAAAACAGTTCTACTTCCATCTGGCTGCACTGTATAATGAAAACACTGTGTTCGGCCCACCAGCGATTAAATTAGGCTACAAGTTCTTATTTAATAATGGTTCAGATAGGATGTAGAAAACACAAATTACGTGTTGTTTATGTTATATTGTATAGTGTATGTGGTTGCTAAATTTGAATGAGCATATCCAAATTATTTAAAGGATGTGTTATTAAGTTTTATTTTTCATTGACCTAATCCTTTTGGCCTCACTATGGCTCCTTAGTCAACTCAGCCTCTAACAGAAATGATTACCAAGAGTATCTTCTGGGGGTTAAAGGCAGCCAGTTCACAGGGCTGACAACCTGGCCACCTTCATGTGCTGATTGTCTGGAAATGTTGGGTGCCCTGAACTCCTAGAGCCATCAGGGCCTGTCTAGGCCTGTATAGGGTTGTTGAAAGGTTTATTTCCTCCTAGAATATGTTCCAGTTTTTTAGGAATCCTTTTGATATCTTTATAAGTTTTGCAGATGTGTTTATTTGTTTTGATTATTCGTAAATGTTGTGGTGATTCATAAAAGCAAAACTTACATTCTCAAGGTTGAGTTAATTTTATACCTGCAGTTTATTGCAGTCTTCAGTGCAGTAATAATTGAGAATATGAGACTTCATTAAAATTGTGTAGAGCAGTGACTTGTGGTTAACAGTAAATATTTATAATTACTAATTAAATACATTAAATACATGATATAAGTAAATTTATTATTAGTTGTTGAGTGTCACAGTTATTCCCTAGAGAGTCAGTGAACAACTTGTGTCTACATCTACACTATGTCTATACAAAATCAGTAAACTACTTTTATTTTGGTTGACACAAGTTCGGTATATAACAAAAAGGTAAGTGTTAATGTTTCATGCCACAGTTATATCTGTAGTGACCAATGTATGGTTGATATGTCTTAATATTACTGCCTTTCAAAGGAGCTGAGCTTACAGCATGCATGAGAAACATAACAGTAGAAAATTTTATCTGAAAATTTTTTGAAGACTGAGGATAATATTAAAATGCCATGAAATGGAGGTCTAAGATTTCAGATTTGTTTTGTATAATTTTCCCAACACCTTGTATGAGGTTTTTGTTGCAGTGATGAAAAATATGCCATAGAGCATTTTGTTTGTAAATGCAGATGTAGTAATTGCATTTCCTTCCGTAGGTTACGGTTGTGAGTTCCCGTCCAAGTGGAGCAGACCTCGAGAAGGTTCAGGCAACCCTGAAGCAGTTTGTGCGGGACTGGAGTGAGGAGGGGGCCCTAGAACGCCAGACATGCTACCAGCCGATAGTTGAGGAGATAGTGTCTCACTTCCCAGAAGATATGTGGTAATGTTGAATTTTTCTGTCTGTTCCCTGGGCTCTGTTTGGAATTTACATATAGCAGTTTGGTGTAATTGATACCATCCGTGACCCTTCAGAGGCCCAGATGCATTAGGCAAATAGCATATTTACATACATTCCCATGTTACCTGTTTTTTTAATGGTGCAAAATTGAGGCGCGTATACAGACAAACTTAAAACCCAACAAATCCATTTTAAAGGTTTCCGTAAGAATTCTGATTTGTTTTGTGGCTTTGGTTTTGCATTACAAAGGGTAAGGATTCATATATAATAAGGGAAGTAAAGACCATGACAAGACACATACATAAGTAGTAAGTTCTTCCTAATGAATGATGACAGATGTAATGAGGATGATGATGATGACGATGGTGGTGGTGGTGGTGATGATGATGATGAGGAGGAGGAAGAGATTTGAAAGTGTTTCTGAGGACTCAAGACTTAAGGGTTATGATGTGCTGTGTTGTTGGGTGCATGGTTCCTGATGTTTGAAAGGAGTGTAATGCCTTCATCTTTAAGTGGCAAGTAGTCCAAGAATAATATTCTTCTTAGACTGCTTTGCCCTTGGAGGTGATGTCACTACATTACATTGAAACATAGGGAACCATTCACCCACTGGCCCAATGTTGCATCCCAGAAGACGTGAGTCCTCAACTATGGTTGTGGTGATTTTCATGTTTCTGCTCCAATGTCAGTCTTTCTTTTGCAGCGTGCCTCAGGATATTCGAGTACTGGTCCCCGGAGCAGGTCTTGGACGACTTGCATTTGAAATCGCTCGCAGGGGTTACACTTGCCAGGGCAATGAATTCAGCCTGTTTATGCTGTTTGCATCCAACTTCATGCTTAACAAGTGGGTGTGTTGGGTTATTCACAGAAATGTGTGGTGTATTTTAAATTCTACTGATAATTAGTGGTGTTCAGTGTGGCTGTCTATCGACAGGCTTGGGGACTAAGGAAAGTCAGTATTTATATAATTTCCTCAGAAATATGAATATGAAAATTCTAGTGAAGTCTGTACCTGCTAATTTGGTAATTATTTCTGACCCTTCATTGTGGTTAACTGCTGGGAGGCAATATGAAAAGAATTGCCACTTTTCAAGGATTTTACATTTGTTTACATTTAAAAAATATGTTGCTTGGGCATGTTCAAGTAAAGGGGTGGTATGGCTATATCCTCAGATGTACATTTATAAACATTTTAAGTTCACAATTTAAATCAGGCATCACAAATGAGCTCCCAACACCTCTTGTACACAGTTGTGACTGACTACATGGAACACTAACCAAACTGGGAATTCAGTCAATGTTTTAGACTTCTCGTAATGAAATCAGAATTTAGACTTTGAATTGGCCTGCCATTTGACTCTATTCACTTTCTAGTTATCTCAAGAGGTGTTCCATAGATGGTAGCTGGTATTAAATTTCCAAACCACACTTTTAATTTCAGTTAAGAAGTGGTGGGGTGACACAAACCAATTAACTGTAATGAATGAGGTTTATGCTTTTGGGGGGCGGGTCTCCACTTAGAGATGTCATAGCTGCTTGCACCAAATTTTACTTTTCAGCCATGTGAAGTGTAAGGAGTCAGCTTTCTGGTCATGACTTCTTATTGTCTGTCACAAAGATACAAAGTTTCTGACAATGCAGGCTTGTTTATCCTGCTCTCTGATATCAGAAGCTGCTGGTGGGGTCTAGACACCACTGCTTCTGCCTGCTAAGAAATGATAATTCAGTTTCTAAAGCTTCATGCACTTGTGTTGGATTAGTCTGACTGTTGTAAAGAACTGAAGGCAACAGTAACAATTATGGGCTATAGATATTTACCTTTTCCCTCCCTTAACCTTTTCCAGCATGCTAACCAATGGTGTATTCGGTGATTTAATGTTGATATGGGAAAACAGTCAAGAAGGAAATAAAAACAATGATAGAAATTGTAAAATATAATTCAGTTCGTTTGTGGGACATATTATTCAAGAGAGTTTAAATTGATGAGCGTTAAGTGACCTCTAGATTGAAATGCTGCATTGTTATTGGCAGAGTATGAACTTTCAGCCCAATGTCTTGCCAGCAGATGTCAAAATGTACTTTGTTTTTGCACTTGTTGTACATTAGAGGAGCACAAAGTTTAAAATTTGACTGACAGTTAATATATTTCAAATAAACTTGTGAAGAATGCCGTACTGATGCATATGTACTGTGTCACATGTGTGTGGAAAGAAAATTGCTTATTGTATTATACATGTTTTGACAGTATGGTCTGGAAAGTGTCAGTGTTTGACTACAACACCAAGAGAGACTAAAACTTCAGGATTGGAACTAATTCCAGGTGCCGAGGTACAAATGTGCACCATGTGTTTCCATGGGTACACCAATATGTGAATAATCTGCGGCCTGAACACCAGACTCAGAGGGTCTCCTTCCCAGACATAAACCCAACAGATCTTCCACCCACTGCTCAATTCTCCATGGCAGCTGGAGATTTCCTCGAGGTATGGTCACATGTGTGTCTAAGTAACATGTTTCAGTTTTGTATTATTTTATTCTGGGGCCAGCAGATGAAACTCTTCTGTTTTTGTTGCTTCATATGCTTGTCTGGTAATATGTGGTTGTCATGTTTTGAAATGTTAGTAGAAGGCTATATTATGTATTTCATCCACTCTTCAGATGCTAACATAAGTAATGCAAAGTGACTAAAAAGCTTTGTATCTGCCCCTTATTTATGATGTTACTGTGTGGAATAACTTAATGTCACCTTTCACTCTTGCCTTTAGGTGTGTTCACAAAATTGTGAAAAGGAACTTTTATCTTTGTCATGTCTGTCTGCCCATTCATCTGTCCACATGGAACAGCTGTGCTCCCACTGGTCATATTTGCATGGGATTTGATTTTTGAGTATTTTTCAAAAGCCTCTCAAGAAAAGCGAGGTTTATTAAAAATCTGACAAGAATAACGGGTACTTTACATGAAGACCTATTTACATTCATGATGATATCTTGCCGAATTCTTTTTAGAATGAGGGATGCTTCAGATAAATGTTGTAGAGAAAATCAAAACGTACATTTTATGTTGAAAAACTTTCCCCAACAATTGTGCTGTTTGTGAGATATGTGGAAAAATGTTGTAGAGCCATACAAGCCATGAGGCTACAGACATACACTCAGAATATATAATACTTACTGCTTTTCCACAGCAACAATTGTAAAGTAAATGTGCCTCAATGTTATGTTATACATACATTGCCCTACTTTTGGATTTTATGATACATTAGTAAGTGTATGTATGTGCACATAGAAAGTTACTGTTTTAGTGTGGTATTATTGTTACCTGACTTTCTGTTCTTCCTAGCACAGTCTATGATTTTGAGTTTCTCTTAATAAGTTATAAAGTTACGGTCATATGCAGTGTGGCTATCTGCAAAACTTAACAAATTGTGAACATTACACACTTAAAATAAAATGTGTAACTTTCTTTCTGTTTTTATTCAGTGGCTAGGTACAAACTCAGAAATTCTTGACAGTTCACATGTTTGTGCTACATATTCAGAGTTCATAAGCAATACAGTAAATTCATGTTCAATGCATATTTGCTGATGCAGACAGCTATTTGCTGTGCCATGAAGGTCATGTGAATAAGTCTATGTCTTCAGGTATTTAGTATGTGCAACTCAGATTTGCCTAACACACTGTCCTTAAGGAACCCAACTCATGTAAACTATGAGTGTTCACTGTTAATTAGACTCTCAGTGTGCTGATGCTGGTGATAATATGAAATGAATATATTCACAGTGGATTTACAAAAAAGAAGAATGTATAAAAGCTACATTTTACTGCTTCTTCTATAGTTTTTTCAGTTCTATTTAAATGATTGTCTTTGTGTTATTTATGATAAATTTTAATGATTGTCACAATTGTGGAGAAATAAGCCAGAGTTCTTCCTACTTAGCCCTATATTATTATTATTTATATGTAGTTGTTTTGTCACTTTTATTACTGATTCCATAAATGTGAAGGTATATTTATCCCAGTGCTTAGCACTGTTCTATGCAGAGATATGGAGTAGTGGAAGTATATCTTTACACATTTGTAAGCTCACCACTAGGTGCAGATGTACCTTTAGCTTCATGCTGTAGCTTCTTTATCTCAAAGTCAAGAACCTCTTGTACCCACCCTTGGTGAGAGGCTGAATGGTTTCCATATTCGTCTACATGGTATCAGTGAGAACAGTCCCTGCCTCTGCCAGGAATCAAAATCTGGTTACCCAGCTCATAGCTAGTCTTACTGAGTAAACTGAAGTATGATTCTGATGTATTTTTGTATCCATCTTCTCAGTTCTTTGCATGTATTTTCTGCATTTATGTTATACTGTATTAAAGTTAATGTCATCTCTCGAGGGTGGCTTGTTACATAATGTATGGGCATGTATGTGCTTTTTTAGTAAAACAGGTATCAGTTTCATTATAAACATGATAAATCATGGGGAAAAACACATTTTTTGCAAGCTGTGTCATTTATGATATGATATTTATTTACTGCAAATGGATTTTCACCTGGTGGCAGTGGCGGGTAAACTTGTACAAAAATATGAAAGAAACTGCTATAAACGAAAGGAGAAACAATACACAAAACAGTACAAAAACACAGGATACACAAAATAGAAACCAAACATACACAACAAGAAATCAAACATACAAAACAAGAAAACAGTCATAAAATGAATATTAAAGAACACTAGTCAAGTAATTAGAAAACAACAAATAGAAGCAAATGTCTTATTTCTTGTGTAGGTGTACACTGAAAAGGATGAGTGGGATTGTGTGTCTACCTGCTTCTTCATCGACTGTGCGAACAACATTGTGGCATTCATTGAGACTATATATAACATCTTGAAGCCAGGTCAGCTCTTCATCTTATACTAAGTTTCACAACTGTAAGTCACTGATCTGGAAGGGTTTCTTATGCGTTCTTTATGCTTGGTGCCTGAAGTGAAAACATTGTGGACTGGTCATACCCATGTATCCACATAGTTATCTACCAAGCAGAGCGTGTTTTAAATTGGATCTAGCTGGCTTAGTATATTGGCCATTGGTCTTGTGGGCACAAACATCCAGGTACAACAAATAAATAGAAAACTACTCTTCTGTAATTGTGCATTTTTGTATTTTGACTGTTTAAAACCAAAGAAAATGGAGCTCTTGTGGATGTATTGGAAAAGTCTTAAAATAATTTGGGATTTGGAATTAAAAGGTTTTTAAATGCATTTTATGACATTTGTAGTAAATTTAAACGAATTATGCACATAATTTATTGCAGGTGGTATGTGGATCAACCTTGGGCCACTGCTGTATCACTTCTCAGATCTCGCAAATGAAGATTCCATAGAACCTAGCTACCAAGTTGTGCGTGAAGTGATTGTAGGCATTGGCTTTGAGATAGAGGTATGTTTTAATATGCCACTGCCACAAGCATTATTAATGATATAGTCGCACTTCGTTCTTAGTTTCTTTCCTCACATGGATTTGTTTATGTCCACAGAAAGAGGAGACACATGTAAAGACAACGTATGCACAGAATCCTAAGTCAATGCTACATTATGAGTATGAGAGTGTGTTCTTTGTGTGCCGCAAGCCTGCTTTAGATGATGACAGGAGTCCAAGTCAGACTGGAGGCCGGTAGCAGGCTACTCTAGTTTGTTGCCATCTGATATTTGTGTGTAAATGAACATTGCTGCAATTGTGGTATTGGATCTGTTCTGCCATGAGTTAACTGCTGTCTTTTCATATTCTGATCTTTTGGGTCAGGCACTGTGTGGTGCAGTAGGTGGGTGCCAGTATTTCACTGAAACTTCTCCCCAGAAGATGGAGGCAGTACATTCATTTGAAATATCCGTGCCAATCTACCACACTGCATGGTTCCATAAACAGAGATCACAGTATGAACCCTCAGCACTGCAGAAATGCCAGATTACATAATCACTGTCCTGTTCTTTTCTGTGTATTTGTTTAAGTTTTATTTCAATTGTGATCTCTTCATACTGCTACTCTATAATGAGGATGGAAACTAAGTGTTACAGTTTCCAGTCAGCTTCAAAGAAATCAGAACTGTACGAGAGTCATGTGGTACAACAGTGATATTTCCATATTCAAATGATTGCTTTACTTCATAACCTGGAGTGTACTGTTTATACTGTATTTATATGCCTAGTCCCAAACTTGGCACAGTGAATGTACCCGCCCTAAAGCACATGTTACGCTGTGCTAGCGTACGCATATTATAGTTATATATCAGTTTATAAAGCATCATTGCATTTGAATAAGTGTCTTATTATCAGATGTACAGGCTTTTGAGTAGTGATGTGATGACAAATATTTACAGACAGTTTATTCATAATGTTTTATATGTAAACTGATGTGAGTTTTCTATTAATAAATAATTGGTACATGATTTGGAAAATAGAATAAAATTCTGAAGATCACTAATTCCATGGAGCAGAGCCCTTGGGGAGAAGCTGATATTTGGTCACCTAGTCAAAAGTTTCCAGTCTTTCATGGAAACCAGAAGTTCATTACTGTGTTAATAAGTGCCTCCCAGTCAACTGTATTCAGATCCACTTGAAACCAAACTGTCCTCTTTCTCTAAGTTTCCGTCTAATACTATCCTGTCAGTTTTTTCCTAGTTCTGTCAAGTATCAATCCTGTTCAAGCTCCTTGATCAAAAGTGTATTTTTCGTCTATTTTTGTTGTCCTATATGCTCAACTGGTGGTGGGGCTTGTGTGGTCTAATGAGTCACGGAGCTATGCTGGCAGTAGCAAAGCTACTGGTAGGGCCTCCCATGCCAGATTGGTCCATGACGAAGACCCAAACTAAGAAGCAATCCAATCGGTCCTCCAGGATTGCTAGGGGTTGGACGTAAGGCTGACAGCCTGCTCCAGAAAAAATATTGTTAAGAAATCCAAAGAAGCAATGGCCAGACTGTCAGAGGGACAGCTGGCAGAAGCTTCTGAAGAAGGCCTTGGCTCAAAAGGGGCTGTTGTGCCAATGATAATGATGATATGCTCAACTTATCTCCCTGATTTTATTAATTATTGGTGAAGGGTGCAAATTATGAAGCTTCTCCAGCCTTTTGGTACATCCTCCCATATTCCAGTGTTTTATTCAGTATCCACTTTTTTAATACCTCTCAATCTGTGTTCCAGTCTTCATGTGAGAGAACAAGTCTCTCATGCATACAAAACAACAGGTATGATCACTGTTTTGTATTTTAACGTTTACAGTGTTAGATAGAAGATTTGGAGACACTAGACATTAAACTGAGTGGCAGCAAATATTTCCCCTGTTTAATCTGTTTTTTCATGAATGCAACTTTTATTTGTTGCTGTCATCCAAAAGTATTTGAACTTAGCTGCATTTTTAAGGCCTTATTAGCTATGTTTGTATTATGATATGTTCAACATTTTAATTATAAAACATGAACATTTGCTTTACTCTTCTCTGTGTTTACTTCTAAACCCTGTGATAAATGGGTCCCTGTCACCTTGACATGGCACATCCTCAGGTTGCAGATTCAGATAGGGAGTTTTGACATTTTGCTGACCGTGCATTTCAGTATATTTATCTCAGTAATTAATCAACTTGATGCACAAAATTTTTGTTTTGCAATAAGTATAGGCATGAAATAAACTTACTGTAAAACAAAAATTTTGTGCATCAAGTTGGTTAATTACTGAGATAAATATCAGATAAGGAGGTGAACTGCAAATATTTTGAATAAGCTGTTGCAGAAAGCCTGTAACGTGGTCCTTCAGATTGGAGAGTGAACCTCTCCTGATGGGAAGACTCATTGAGTCAGATTCGTCACAGATGAGGCATGATGTCCAATGTTTCAGGGTTGCTGACTGTCATACTGGTCACTGTCTAGTGGTTGCAGATGTCAGGGAGAGACTGTCAGCAAATAAAGAGGTGCACAGATTTTTGGTATGGAGAAATTCGATATCAAAAAGCTAAATGAGGTGGACATAAGGGAAAAGTTCACTTTAAAACCTCAAATAGGTCTTTAGCTTTAAAGAACTTAGTTGATAGTGGGGACATAAAGGGAGCTTGGGAAAATATTGGAAGATCAAGGTCTTAGTTACAGAGAGCCTATGTCTCTTAAGATCAGAAGCAGAATGAAGCATGGTTTGGTGAAGAACTTTCAAGATTTGTAGATCAAAGGAAGGAGGCTAACTTGCACTGACCACAGGGTGCAGGGTAAATTAATGGAGATATGCTGAACAGTGTGAGACATGAAACTAATCCACATATCAGGAGCAATGGGATAGGCAGTGTATCTATAATGTACCATTGTGGTGTGTCCAGATCTTTACTATCCTTAATGAGCATATCACTTCAACAATTTTGCTTCAGTAACTTTTGCTGCACAATGAGGGACAAATATTGAAAGTGTTACCATGGAAATGCAATGTTGGGTTCTGTTTTGTGTTGTTGAGCTACATCTGTAACTGTTGAATGTATAAGATATGAAATTGTTGCCGTGGAAACACAAGATTGAAATATCTTTGGTACTGCTGTTGAGCTACATATGTCACTGTCAACATTGTAAGATGTTCTTAGGTCTTCATGTAAAGTGCATGATATATTTGTTTTATTTTAACCAAACTTTAATAAAAGTCCCCATTATAAAATTTCAAGAAAATCTGTCCAGGTGGAGCTGAGTTGTTCCATGTGGATGGACAGACAGACATGTCAAAGCCGAGAGTCACTTTTTTTTTTTTTTGCAACTTTGCAAATGCACCTAGAAAGAGGGAATATTTGAGAGATAAAATCAATTAACTCAAAACAAACAGTACAGAGAACTACTAACAACAGCCATGAGAGAGTTTGGAATTCCTGATAACTTGGTGAGATAGGTGAAGGCAACAATGGAAAACAGCCAGCGCCAAGTAAAGGTGCAAGCTGAATTATCACATCCTTTAGAAGTCATGAATTGGTTAAGACAAGGAGATTCCTTAGCCTACCTACTTTTTAATTTAGCAATGGAGAAGTTCATAAGAGATTCAGGTTTCTAGACAGGGGCCACATTATTTTATAAGTCCATATAGCTACTTGCATTTGCTGATCATATAATTGGGAGATCAGAGGAATACATCTGAAAATCCTTTATAGCATTAAAAGTAAATGAAGGAAAAACTAAATATGTGATAGTTAAAGGAAATAAATTAGCAGATTATGGTTAAATCATACATAAACATTATGGACTTTAAATTTGAGAGAGTACGTGGATTTATATACCTGGGAGCTCTGATCAGTGAGAACAGTGATATGACTGAAAAAGTTAGGAGATTAGTGGATTACACTGGCATTTTGTATCACAACTGCTTACTTGTGAAATGAAGATGAGAATATACCAGGCCCTTGTAAGACATGTTCTGATGTACAGAAGCAGAACATGGACATTAACATGATCAGATGTATTATGATTTTGTGTACTTTTGAACGAAAAATTTTACTTAACATGTATTGCCCAGTGCATTAAACATGAGATGGAGAATAACTTACAATCAAGAACTGTACCAGCTTTACCAAACACTGGATATTGTCAGAATGATCAAGGTAGTAAAGTTGTGTTGTGCAGGGCACCTACAAAGAATGTAAAATAATTAAACACCCAGAAGAATGTGGATTGCACACTCAAAGAAAGAGGAGAGTGGGGATGCCAAGACTTCAGTGGATGGACGGTGTGGTGGAAGATTTGAGAAAAAAGGAGATCCTAAAATGGTCGTTGGTCACCAAGTTCAAATATCTGCGAACAACTATAACAAGTCAAAATTGCATTCGTGAGGAAAAAGAGCAGATTGAACTTGGAAATGCCTGCTATCATTTGGTCCAGAATATTTTGTCTTCCTGTGTGCTATCCAAAAATATAAAAGGTAAAATAACAGTACTATAATTTTGCCTGCTGTTTTGTGTGACTGAAACTTGGTCTCTCACATTTAGGGAGGAGCTTAGGCTGAAGGTGTTTGGAGAAATTTTGCAGACAAAATTTGTAGAAGAAATAAAATAATCATTTTATGTTCAATAAATTCTTTCCCTAAGATTATGCCATTTTTGTGATAATGTGGAAAAATATGGTAGAGCCAGACAAGCTGCAAATGACAGTATGATATGGCACAGACAAGATGCGATTTTTCATGCCAGATAACTAAGGCAAGAATACAGCCACACACTTGTAATATTTAGTACTTACTATGGAGCAGCAGTATGAAATGCTCTGTAGCTCGATAACAGTGCAAAGGGAATCCAGTGTTGAATTTCAGTATCAACAACATACACATTTATATTGTTGACAGCTACATCTATGCCAGAAACAATAAAAAGGAAACATATTGTTGCATTTTAAAGCAATGGTTATGGGAACATGCCACAGTGTAACATTATACATACATTGTATACTTGTTTAAAACATGGCATAGTTTTGTAGCTCTTTACAATGAGTTTTTCTGTGTTTAATAACTGTCCAGTATTTTAAAAATGTCAACACTGAAGTGTCTTGTGTCCATATTAATAGACTGTCAATCCTGAAAACAACATAGCTGATTGAAGATCATACTTTAATTATTATGTTACTGTGTAATGGGGGCAAAAAATCATACCAGCTTTAGCAAAAATGTATGTTATTGATTTGGTGGGAAATTTGAGTGTCAAATCTATGCAGTCATCATATCCAAGGTAAGAGAGTTAAAGCCACACAAATAATACCATGATTATTCACATTAGTATGGTAAACAGTGCACAATACTTTGCAAAAACTTTCTTGAGAAGAAGGTAATCTCCTGGATGTGATATGTTTATTTCTGGGGACATTTGACTTTCGAAGTATTATATAGGCCTTAATACTCCGTAAGTGAATGACATTTAAATGGTTAGAGACACATTTTAGATAATTGTCTTGTTAGGTTTAGTTCTTCAAACATTGTAACCTTAAGTGTAAGTGATTAGGTTCATAATTTGTAGGATGTAGACACTCTTGCAAGCTAAATATGAAGAAAATTATCAGAACAGTTTTGGTTCTGAAAGAGCACAGAGCCATCAGTCAAAGGAGAGCTCTTCAGAATTTCAGGGTACTCAACACTTAACACATAAAGTTTCACAAGTTTACATTTTTCACATTCTCTTTATTTTGCATTTAAACTTATAAGTAAAATTTAAAACTGTGCAGTCATTTTTTTAATTGCCATCTGCACATAGCAACAAGACCAGAATGTCTGTATTACATAACTGAACATCTTTTCACAATATTTGACATAGGAAACTGATACAGAGAAAACCTTTTTAAAATATACCAATTTGCTGTTCATTGAAATAAACTGAAATCATTTCACCAGGTCTGAAATTTAAATGGGTTTGTAACTCTTTCAGAGTTGACATATGTACATGACACTTGAAACATGCTGTTATGACTTGTTCACAGAAAATGTTCTTCTCATATTTAGGGATCAGGGGAAGTTATGTTAGAGATGGTCACTGGGGAGGCACTCTTGGAGATGCCTGGTCAAGCCATATTTGGAACTTCATATTCTTTGTCATTACAAAACCCATGTAGCCTGCACTGCAGAACCCCAGTTCTGTACAATTGTCTTCTACCAAACAGGCCCAGAGTACCATTAAACTTTTAAATATGGAGGCAGGAATATGGTCAGAATTGCAAGAAGTTGGATTTTTATAATGTATTTATTCTGCATGATTAGAAGTATGCAGAAATATTATTAATGGTACAGCAAAGTAACACAAATATTTATTCTTTGAATATCAGCAATACATTATTCTAAATTGTAATTTAAATATGAGAATTGAAACAAGTTAGTCGAAGTTAAACATATTTTTTTGTTGGTCACAACTTGCCCAGCCTCTGAAAGAATTTGTTCGCAAGGGACATGTTACCATAATACCTTAATAAGACTTTTTGTACAGGTCCTGGTTCTGTTTCTACCTATCTAACCACTGTATAACTGATGAAAGTTCCTCAGTCAATACTGCTCTTGAATACATTTGTAGAGCTGTACAGTACAATGCTGGCAACACTAATTACCATCCGCAGCCAACTGGTTGGTTTTTGAATCTGCCAGAGATGTCAGGAAAGAAGCAGACTGTTTAAATTTTTAGAACTAGTTGTTTTAATGTTGCTAATATTTTTAAATCCTGTGGGTGCCTTTACTGTAGGAGGTAGATAAAGGAGCCAAGTCAAAACAGAGTTTGACAGATGCAACCTGGTTCTGTTGTCATAAGGTTGCAGCTACAACAACCTCAATTCAAAAAAGTTTATTCAGCCCTCAGGAGAATTTAGAGCTCTCTTCACTCCACTTAAAGTCAAAACGGACTGAGTCAGCGCTTAGTCCTGTCAATAAAAAAGGCCTTAGTTGCAGGGCAGAATCCCAGACTTTTGTAGGGTGGTTATTGCAAAATTTACACCAGTCAAGAGAAGACTGGAATGTCATTTCAAATGGCCAAAATATATCAGGTAAGAATTTTTAGGTACGATTCCCCTCTTTTACAGATAATGGTGGTGTGATCACATTTACGTGCTGTTGTTGTTGTTGTTGTTGTTGTTATTGCTGCTGCTTTTGTTGCTGTTGTTGTTGTTGTTACCTTGGACAATGCTGGACGATTAAACCTTAATTTCTTGGAGGTGAGGGAGGGGCAAAAGAAGACATTCTGCATCCTTCAGCTACACCTAACCTCTGTATCACAATTTTCACTGGTTAGTAGAATATCTGCAAGGGCTAATGCAAGCACCATTCTGTCTGAAGATGTACCGTTTTAAATTCCGAAATAGGTTACTCTTTTCACGAAATAATGCCAGTGGTAAAGGTTAAGGTAAATTTCACCCTAGAACAAGCCACGAAGGCCCAGAGGGGGAGTAGAGGTGTAGCTCTACTCTTTCTTTAACCTCGGCGCTAGATTGGGGTGGGTGGCCAACGCCACTCCCCGGCCGCTTTACTCCCGGAAAAGACCCGGTATCCTTTGTGTAGGAGGCTGGGTGGGCCTCAGAGCCGGTCTGGACTGGTGCGGAAATTCTCGCCTCCACCGGGATTCGATCCCCGGACCGTCCAGCTCGCAGCGATCCGCTGTACGAACTACGCTATCCCGGCTCCGTAATGACATTGATAACCACCCCAAAGATGAATTCATGAGGTGGAGGCGATAAAGCGTCACTTCACTTGGAAGATTCCCTTCCTAGGCCTACCAATCGGCTGTTCATCACAAGTGGCATACGCCCTGCTTTACTTGCTATTGTAATGAGAACGGATGCCCGGGATGAGAAGAGCTTTCTACTACACTTGTCCATGTTGGTGAAGTGTGTGAAACTTAGCACACTGGCGAAACGAACTCTTGATTGTTGAATAGAAAAGAATTTTCCGTATCAAATCGCACTCCTAAAATCTTATTTAAACACCTAAATACCTTGTAGGTTTCCTTTCTGTTTCAAATTAATAAAGAAGAAAATTCGACACACGCGTATGTGTAACAACAGTAATAACGACAATAATAATAATAATAATAATAATAATAAAACGGGTTTCTTTTTCGATTGAAATGCATACAAAGTAAATTTGATTTATTATTTTATTTTTATTTTTTATTTTTTTTTTAAGAATTTATCACTTCTCAGCTTTGGCTGGGAAATATTCCCCTATCCTGGGATGTAGTAATCAACAGGATTA
>Ga0123357_10002524_pt1 | contig 20487 bp, 6 predicted proteins | sample TergutEmb28metaG_FD_89873 | JGI IMG/M metagenome (GOLD analysis project Ga0123357, IMG submission 89873) | Embiratermes neotenicus P4 segment gut microbial communities from Petit-Saut dam, French Guiana - Emb289 P4 | ecosystem: Host-associated > Arthropoda: Insects > Digestive system > Gut ... | reverse complement strand
TTCGCACAAATTTTTCTCATGTGCAGATCTTCCATAATGATTCGGTGGACGTCCGTTTTCGGTAGTCCTACCTCCTCTGCGATTAACCGCACATTCAAACGTCGGTCTCTATCCAGAACCGCCTTCACACGAGCCACATTGTTCTCAGTTCTTGAAGTTGAAGAACGCCCTGCGCGCTGTTCGTCCTCAAAGCTCTCCCTTCTGTCCTTGAAGGCCTTGTGCCAGCTGAAGACTTGGGATGAAGACAAGACAGCATCCCCATAAGCTGTCCTCAACAACTGCAACGTTTCGGAACCAGATTTTCCGAGTTTCGCGCAGAACTCAATCGCGTAACACTGCTCCAGACTCCTCCGCATTTTCGCCCGTGACAAGACACAAAAACTACTACACACTTTGCTAAAGTACCGACTGCTACAAAGGAGCGGACTCAACTGAGGAAGATCAAACTGCATACCTCGGTTCCCCCTCCATCTACCACGACCACCACTCTCCTTTCCTGGTCCTTCTGCGCTGCGCAAAAAAAAAAAATCATTCTCATTACTTTTGGGCCCTCCATGTACGTAAGTAAAAGTAAATAATTATGCATAATTATTTTCTTATAGGTGTTTATTTATTTTGTGCTTGCTTTGATTAGAAGTTCCAGTTTTACAGTTGCGTGGAAAGAGAATGATTTTAATTTTTTGGATAAAGAACTAATTTTTGGGATTTTGCTTGGTCCTAGATTGTTTTAAAAAAACGAACTCTGTAAGTGCTGTAGACTAGAACGAACGACAGTGTACTTGAGGTCCGATTTATTAATTAGGCAGTACTTGTAAGGAAGTAGTTGCGACAATTATTATGTATTGAAGCAGTTTCCTGTTGTGACTGGAGAGTACCTCAATTCGGCCGCGGTGAGAAGTGAGACACGAACCTGAGGCATTGCGGATACGAAGAATTTAACGCTAAACATTACAGGAAGAGTACACTATTGCTGGAATTAAGTATCCACTGTTTGCTGGATCGCCAGAAGTGTAATGTGCCTACACAGATAAGTAATAAAGAATGTAAGGTCCGGAGATCTGGATGGACAGTATTGTTGGCCACCGCGATCAACTTGTCGACCAGGGAACACTTACCTATTAGAACAAGTACCTTGGGAAATACGATTGTAACCGTGCGTTGAAAACATATGTGCATTTATAATTTCATTGTCCCAAAAAATTGTAATTTGTAGTATGACAGCACACGCCCACACGCATGTGCATAGGCACGACTGTGCACACACCATTATCTTCATCTGACACGCATAAAGGCCTAAGAGCGGAAAATTTGCCTGTGTTCTAATCCCATGTCACAAGTCATGCTGTAGGTAAAGGCAGGAGCCAGGGAGCAAGTGAACTTAAGAAAAATCTGTGATCATGAAATATTGGGTCGATATTGCAGCCTTGAAATTTGCAGACAGTTTATCTCTAATTACGACACTGCTAATTAGATCGCGCTTCTCAGCGAAGAGATGGCCCTAGTATATGACGTGCATGTTGCATGAAGTAGCGAGTTTGTGGTACTCCGTAAGGTGCACCGGGTTATCAGTAGAAGTCACAGCAACAAATGAGAATTGCGAAATTGCCCTTTGAAATTTCAGTGCGACTTGCAGTAATGTAATCACTAAAGTTTTAAAATGAATCTGGTAGCATAAGACTGTTTACTAGTACAATGCCAGCAATCATGCCTTAAAGTATTTCTTCCATACTTATTTGTACATATTTGTACATATTTTTCATTTAGTAATTTATAATTGTGGGCCTTTATTTTTATTTGACACAACAAATTCATGCGTTTGAGGTAGCGTCATTGTGCAAAATAAGCAGAAAAAATAATTATATTTTTACTCTAAGGGAATCAAACACATTACGCCCCGCGATGCGTATTTATTTCGGATAAAATTTTATCGCACAAGAAGTCTCACTTTAAATAAGACAAAGGTAAAGGTAAAGGTAAAGTGACCCCGTTACAGGCCCAGTGTGGCCCAGAGGGTGGGTAGAGGTATAGCTCTACTCTTCCATGACCGCGGCAGTAGAAGGGGGTGAGTGGTCAGCAGCACGCCCCGGCCGCAGTTTACCCCCGGGACAGACCCAGTACCCATTCTGCAGTAGGCTGGGTGGGTCCCAGGGCCGGTCTGGGCGGGCGCAGAAAATCTCGCCCCCAATGGGATTCGATTCCAGGACCGTTTAGCCCGTGGCGAATTCGTACGCTATCCCTAACCACGGCCTTCTTAATAGTTAGATTTAATCAGTTATTGTGCTGTGTACCAATTCTAGCATTTTTTTTGTGACCCCGTTACAGGCCCGATATGGCCCAGACGGTGGGTAGAGGTATAGCTCTACTCTTCCATGACCGCGGCACTAAAAGGGGTGAGTGGTCAGAAGCACGACCCGGCCGCACTTTACCCCCGGGAAAGACCTGGTACCCATTTTACAGGAAGCTGGGTGGGCCCCAGGGCCGGTATGGTAAAATATAAAGGTAAATCAGTCCCATTACAGGCCCGAGGTGCCCAGGGGGTTCCAGGAAGTTAAGGTTCCCAGATTACGTGACAATGGCCCAGGATGGTGGTAAGGTTGTCAGCCTTACGCACCGGTCTCTTTTACCCCCACAAAATACTCCTGGAACTCATTTCTTGTATAAGCTGAGTCGATCCCAAGGCCATAGTGTGATTGGAGGGATTATGTCAATAAAAAATTCCAGTGATACCATCTGGAATCGAACCAGCGCCCTTCCGATTTGTAGCACAGCACCTTAACCACTGCACTGCCGCGGTCTCCAGGGCCGGTCTGGACGGGCGGAAAATCTCGTTACCCACTGGGATTCGATCTCGGACCGTCCAACCCCTAGTCGCTATACCGACTGAGCTACCGGGTCCACTCTATATAAGACATTTATGTAAAATCACGACATAAGAACACTTATTTAGTATACTACTTAGTTGAGCATTCAGCATATCGGAAACATTTCCAAAATGCTCTTTATTTTAAAAAGATATAATCATTGATTCGTGCACCAGTATATTGTACAATTAACCATTTATATCAACACTTAACAATGTTCCGTAAGAGCTTTATTTAAAGCTGAAGTCATGCTTTACCGATTTGATTTGAAATTAAGTTCTCAGACTAAATTCTGGTGTAAGTTTTCAATACAAAATTTTGGTAAGTAGTTCGAATATCAAATCATTAATAAGAAGACATGCATAACCTCCTCCTTCAGCATTCAAATTATTCAATATAGGTACATAAATTGCAAAATATGTAGTCTAACACAACTCAGTTAATAGTTATTATTAGTATTAATGGTATATTTTACATTATTACTGCCGGCTACATGTTTCGGCTTTATCATTTCAAGCCATCTTCAGATGGCTCGAATAGATAGAGTCGAAACATGTAGCCGGAAGTAATAATCTAAAATATAACATTAATCCTAGTAATAACTATTAAGTGAGTTGTGTTAGACTACATATTTTGCAATTTATATACCTATATCGTTATTTAACAACACAATGGGGACATTTCACGCGAAAATTCAAAGTATGCATTAGTGCAAATAATGCACGGAATGTGAAGGGACAGACCTTTTTGCGACTTTTCCACCTGCATTCCACTAAACCACAAGAATCCATAACATTTCCTGATACGGCCGGATATTACTCTACAAATCCAACATTTTGGGTGTGGCGATCTGTTATCTCGTATTACGGTCATTCGTCTTGGCTTTTTCTTTGCTACTGACAGAATGAGAAATTGAACTCAGGCAAATAGATCTCCTATAGACCAGCCATTGTCTCTCGTTATGAGGAATTAGGGTGTTGGGAGGAAAGATATGTCAGAACACACTTCCATAATAACATGCAACAAAAAAATTGGATGATAGAATGTAAAGCGTTTGGCATGATCTTTCTACCTGCAATCGATTTGCTTGCCCTCTGACGACAACCTCATGAACGAGCAGTAAGCTCCCATAAATCGCTGTCACAAGAGTACTGAGCTGTTTGTTTGGTCACGTGACACTAGCACGAGAAGCAGCGAGTCATCAGAGTCGCACGGATTGCTGTCTGTCACCCATAAACTTCATTTTACGTTCAAAGATATAACTGTTAACTCTTTAAAGCAGAGTTGTTAGTACGTTTATCGCCTGCTTCCACGTTAAGAAAAAAAAAAACTTTGTGGGTATTTTGCCCACTTTGAGAGGAAATGTATGCTTGGGTGATTCTCAAAATAAACGTCGATTTCCGTAAATTATCGTCTCTCATTTGGTCTTTTGCAGTGAAGACGGTGTGATTATTCTGTTATAGTAACTACTGGTTGATATGATTTGGGCATTAATTTCGTCATTCAGAGTTTTAAATTAATAAAGTAGCCGTGTCCTTCATATCGCGTCCTTTGTATTACGAGCAGTCGGCCGCAGAAAAATTCCGTTTTACGCGAGTCTTCAACATACGTCGATAACTTCTCTCAAAACATTAATACTTGTAACAAGACTGAGATTTCAGTCATGAGTGACTGTCAGTCGCCGTTGCAAACGTTTATTTTTCTACTGTGTTGTACACAGCCTGATGATGGCTTGTTGATTCGAGACGCGTGCATGTAGCTGCGGTGTGTGCCCCTAAACTTTAAGTTGCCTTGTTTTTCTTGTTGTCAGGTTGTAAGTTTATTAAATTGACACCTCATATCAAGACTGTCACATTGACTAACTCCATTAAGTAGAGTCCTTCTTGGGGAAGCTAACAGTCTGTCAGCTGCTCAAGAAATTCCCTGAATTTTTTAAACCCAAAAATTCATTACCGTGTTTCCAAGAGACTGTCACTGGTTTCTGTTCAAAGGTATCAAAATCTGGCATTTATATTTGAATAGCTTGGCATTTGATGTGTGTGAGACAAAATATAACCCACTGCGGTGTTGTGTATATATATATATATATATATATATATATATATTTGATGTAGGGCCAGCGACATAAGCGTGTTCACAAAAAAAATAAAAAATAAAAAAACACAATTTGGAAAATATGTATCAGCCTGTAACCTACAATTCTGGTTACACCGCTTATTACTGCTTTTGCTTATTGCTTGGTACCCCTAGTGGGCCTGAGCCCTCGCAGTGAGGTTTCTTGATCACACTGAGACACGCACACACACACACACACACATTCCATAGGACTTCTTTGGACGAGTGATCGGTCCGTCGCAGAGTCCTGTACCTGACAACAGTCAACATCCACAGGAGACAGACACCCATGTTCTCTGCGGGATTCAAACCCACAATCCTGGCTACTAGCCGCCGTCAACCAACGTCTTAGACCGCGCGGCAACTGGGATCGGATTGTGCGTTATTAGTGTAGATAGACGAAGAGAAATAAATTGTTGGGGCTTGTGGCAAGCGTGGATAAGTTTATAAAAGTCACACAAACGTTTAATGGGTGAAAATGAAAGCTCAACAAAATACGTTAGATATGACGACGATATTTAGATTGATCTTAAAGATTTAACAAGGGAACTTACTTGAGCTGTTTGATTGAAGTCATCCCAATGTGTTAAGAGTTTAATATTGAAAGATAAAAAAAGAAAAAGTCAAACACATCCTTTATTGTATGGAAGCTACATGTTTCGCAGCATTTACTGACTTGATTCCAAAGAAGGCCTGATGATGACCCTATAAAGGGTCGAAACATGTAGCCTCCATACAATAAAGGACGTGTTTGACATATACTGTTTTTATTTTGTATCTTTTAATATTTAAAATCGACATAGCGGCATTTCCCAGAAGAGTTGGCTTTTCACCAGCACCATTTTGAGAACGTTAAATCTCTCATTACACTTCTCGTTTATGAAATACACATTAAATACTATCTGCAAATTAAGGATTGTAAATGGGCAAAATATAAACTTGATTGAAAACGATTATATTTCATAATTCTCATCACTCACACATCCAAATAAAATTCGTTTCCAGACATTATGACTTAGATTTGCTCATCCCAAAATGTTCATGGTCTGTTGACTGCTGCAAATTTCTAACCGCAGATTTCAGCCTAATTGGGTAGATGCTTTTCAACATTATTTGTTTATGACGACTGACATCTACAGGATCACATCGAATGTTTGTTTATGGCGCAACAATCCCCCATTGGGTCAGGACCTCCTCATTGACGAGGTTTTCTAGATCACACACCACGCACCACAGTCTGTAGGACTCCTCTAGACGAATGATTCGCCCGACGCAAAGATCTCTACCTGACAACACACAACACTCACAACAGACAAACATCCATGCCTCCGGTGGGATTCGAACGGACAATCTCAGCAGGCCAGCGGCCACAGACCTGGGCATTAGATCGCGCGACCAATGCGATCGGCACGTCGGATGTAAAAGAAAGTAAATAAAACAGAAACCTCACCGAAGAGAACGGTGTAGAAGATACAGTTCGTAATTGTGCTCGAAATATGCCCAATTCGAATAACGATAGAAATAAACTTTACCCAGCCGAGGATTCTCTCAGTTATATTGTCTCTCCAGACGTCTGCTGAAATTATTCTTCGTTTAGAACAGACCAATACAGCACACTTATAATCATAATTATCATCATCATCATCATAATAACCACCACCACCAACACCAGCATACTAGAACAACTCTGAAGTGAAAAATGCGTGATAATGTACGAAATGTTTGCCCGAAGTATCGAAAATAGAGTCCATACGAATCTGGAAGTTGCACAGCACAGGCCACCTGACCCTACGTCTAGTAGCAGCATTATTCTCATAGGAAGAGAGTGAGTTGGAGAAGGAGTGTGCTGATTGCTTGTCTTGTATATTCGCTGCCTATAATCAGCTTGTGAATGGGCGAATATTGACAGGTAACTTGCAAGGCTTCTCACGGCTCTAAGGACCAACCATCTGGCGCCGTACTGTCTGGAGTACCGCAGTGTATTTTATCTTATATCTTTCCTTGTAGGTGGGTTCACGTCTTTGTGTAGCGCCTACTAAAATCTCACAGTTCGTCCGTCTGTCTATAGGCGCACACACTGGAGAATGGCGGAATGCGCCCCATCTGTCATACTTCGTGTATAAACAAAATTATAAATTTATTATATTTTCCGTCTCTATTGAAGTGAAGAGGACAGGAAAGATTGACAGGCATTTGTAAGCAGAACAGTAAAGTTTACGATTACAAAAAAAAAAAGCCTTCTTGACCAGCCGAGCAACCGCTAAGTGACTCAAGTGAAGTACTTTACTGGAGTACGTATTTACATAACCTAGTGGCTTCTACAGAAGAAAGGACATCAGCTAATTTCGCCACGAATTTTTTGATTATTGGCAGCTGAAGTAATCAGCACTCGGAGTGATAAATGTTCTGGTACAGAATCTGGGAGCCACACTTCCTACGACATCCCCCACCACTCAAACGCGGCAGGGGATCGAGCCTTGTTATCGACCTGGTCTTCACTGCTTGACTATTCCGTCCCACCCTCCCTGCTTGCCCGGACTTGTAGCCCATTTTAAGCAATTCCTTTATATCCCTTTACCTACAGGATTGCAGAGCTGTGCCCTCCACAGAAATGAAATGAAAACAAACCGAATAACAGTTCTCTGGAAGACGTGCATTTGGATTGAGCGAGCTGGTACAGTACGTAATAACGTGAGAAGCATCCAGTTCCTTCCTCCGGCTATTTGTAATTTATACAGATATATCACGGACTTGCTGACTTCTATTTTGACTTACCTATTTTGCTTCTACATATAATCGTTTTCTTCGGTGAAGCCGTTTCCCTCTGTCTCGGATCTCGTTGCTAGGCTGTCGTAAATGGTTTATGTAATATAAAAGCGATTCGTGTCCACAGCACTTTCGCTCTGATATTTGTCTGCATCATTATTTGACCACATGGTTTTATATATCAGACTTACTGGTAAGCAAGCTTACATTCCTTATGCCAAAAACGTTCGTAATAAATAAGGAATTTTATTATTAGGTACAGGTTTAAGCAAAAACTGAAACAAAGAAGAAATATTTCCGGTATTCAATACTTAATTATTTAATTACACACACCAACACATGCACATATATATTATTTAAGAAGTCTAAAATTTACATTAAACCATTTAAAACGCTCCTACATGTTTCGATCACACAATTATCCTCAGGGAACATTGTTCCTTGCTAAAGTTATAATTTAAAACATTCAGTGAATTACTTCGTTATGTTAACTTGGTGCTGTGGCAGTATGTCGTGTTTTTGTGTGTCAGTTGTACGGTGTTTAGAGTGAGCCTGGTTATGGATGTGCGTCGTATGCTGTGCAGCGTGAGTCTCACGCTGCACAGCATAAGACGCACAACCATAACCAGGCTCACTCTAAACAGCGTACAACTCACACACAAAAACATGACTTGCTGCCATAACACCAAGTTAACATAACGAAGTAATTCACTGAATGTTTTAAATTATAAATTTAGCGAGGAACAATATATGCTCCCTGAGGATGATCGTATGATCGAAACATGTAGGAGCGTTTTAAATGATTTATTGTAAATTTTAGACTTCTTAAATAATATATATATATGTGTGTGCATGTGTTGGTGTGTGTAATTAAATAATTAAATAATCTACAGAACGCACAGTGAAACGATAAGGGGAGGAAGGGCATCAATATGATGGGTCTTAGAGAAATGGGTTCTGAGTGTGGATGATGTAGGATCATGTGTGTGTGTGCGTGTGCGTGTATGTATGTGTTTTTTATAAACATTTATTAGCCCGCATGCTCCATTACTATGGAGTAATACTGCATGCATTGATGGTAACTTTTACATATTATTTTCTGTCTATTCTATGTACATTTTAGGACCTTAACTGTCTGTTTGTACTCTATTCTTTGTTCCATATTATTTTGTCTATGTATTCTTTGAAGTTTTTGTAGTATTTTATACTTAGTTTGTTATAACTCACTGGCCAGTTTTCTGTCCTTGTCACCACTGCTTTTAGTTTATCTCTTTCTTCCTCCTGGAGTGTGCAATCGAATAGGAAGTGGTCCACTGTTTGATCACCTTTTTTTTTTGCAAGAGCATATTGGATTATCTATTATTTTGTACTTGTATAGATCAGATTTGATGTTGCCATGCCCAGTTACTATATCAGTAAATTCAGGAGTTGCGTTTAACCTCAGTTTCAGCCTATCCTCTATTTAGGGAAAGAAACATTTTGTTATTGCTCCTTTTGAGGGTCTTTCCCATTCATTTTGCCACTGCTGAACACTTTGTTCTTTTAATTCACACAACGCTGCACTCTTTGGTATTTTAGTATAGCACTGCTCGATGTTCTTGTTATTTGCTGCTTCTTTCGCCAGTTGGTCTGCCATTTCATTTCCTCGGTGTCCCGCATGTGCCTTTATCCAACTGAATTCCACCCTCCATTCGTGCTGTTCCATTTCTATGACTTTAGTTCTGATTTGTTCTATGAGGCGTGTATGTTTCTTCTGGATTTGCAGCAATTGAAGTGTTATCCGGCTGTCTGTATGTACTAGTACTGATTTTTCCCCCGATTCCGTATATTGTATATATTCTAATGCTTTTAGGATAGTCATTTGTTCCGCTTGATTGTTGGTGCATCGTCCATTTAGCCTGTATTTCAATGTTGCTCTTAGATTATTGTCTAAGAAAATTGCTATTCCGGCTCCTACTCCGAAGTCATTCTTGCTGCCGTCTGTGTATGCTTCTATAAGGTGTGAGGTATCTTCATATCCTTCAATTATTTTGACGTGTGTCGCCGGATGGTCCCAGTTTTCCGTTTCCCTATCATACTGGGTTCCTATTCCTTTTGTAATTTCATAGAATTCCCTGTTTCTTCTATTTTTATGTTGATTGGTATTATGCCATTGATGTGTGTTTGTATGTGATTGTATGTGTGTGTGTGTATGTATGTGTATGTATATATGTGTTTGTTTGTGTGTGTGTGTGTTTTTTTTAATAGTTTTTATTAACAGCCTGCTCCATTACACAGTAATATTACATGTTTTGGTTTTCTTATATTAAAGTACATTATTGTTTAGAGAAAAGCAATTGTAAACTTAATAATTGATTTATCTAACAACTGGCTGTTGTTCATAGATATTACTACTTATTAAATAACGTAATTACAATGTTTGTGGTCGAAACTATTTTGTTTTCCCAGTTTGCTTGGGTTGATGTCTTTAGTTCTAGTAATCAATCACTAAAACATGCTTATGTAAACTTCTCGCGATAAGCATTGCATGCTGTCTATCCGGTATGTACAATTGAGAGCCATTATATATTCTGTTCGAGTTTATTGAAATCTATCGATTTGATAAATCTTGAAAATGGGTGTGAGTATTTTGCTGTCAAGTCGCTGTTGTTGGTGGGCCAGGTTCCTCCGCTGGACTTTATTTGATGCTTCAAAGTATTCCTTTGGAATTATAATATTTTGCAGTCATATATTAAATGTTCTGATGCCTGAGCCCCCTCATCGCAGGGGCACATTGGATTATCTATTAATTTGAACCTGTGGATATATGATTTTGTGTTCCGATGACCAGAGACAATAGCTGTGAACTGCGATGTTATTGGTATTTTCAGTTTTAGTCTCTGTTCTACACTCGGGAAAAAGGACTGCAAAGCACCCACAAATCAGCAGCACAAATGTATTAATTGCATGGCTTCTAACCGGTACAGCAAGAAAAAAATTTGTGAGAATCATTCTTCACTGAGCAAGAACTGTCCAAGCTAGGACGCCGTAATAACAAAGTGCATGTGTGTGTATGTTTGTGTGTGTGTGTGTATGTGCGTGTGTATGTTTGTCTATGTGTGTGCATGTGTGTGTGTGTGTGCGTGTGTATGCTTGTCTATGTGTGTGTATGTGCGTGTGTATGTTTGTCTATGTGGGTGTATGTGCGTGTGTATGTTTGTCTATGTGTGTGTATGTGCGTGTGTATGTCTGTCTATGTGTGTGCATGTGTGTATGTGCGTGTGTATGTTTGTATGTGCGTGTGTATGTTTGTCTATGTTTGTGTGTGTATGTGCGTGTGTATGTTTTTCTATTGTGTGTATGTGCGTGTGTATGTTTGTCTATGTGTGTGTATGTGTGTGTGTATGTTTGTCTATGTGTGTGCATGTGTGTATGTGCGTGTGTATGTTTGTCTATGTGTGTATGTGCGTGTGTATATTTGTCTATGTGTGTGTTTGTGCGTGTGTATGTTTGTCTATGTGTGTGTATATGTGCATGTGTATGTTTGTCTATGTGTGTGTATGTGCGTGTGTATGTTTGTCTATGTGTGTGTGCGTGTGTATGTTTGTCTATGTGTGTGCATGTGTGTGTATGTGTGTATGTGCGTGTGTATGTTTGCTATTTGTGTGCATGTGTGTGTATGTGCGTGTGTATGTTTGTCTATGTGTGTGTATGTGCGTGTGTATGTTTGTCTATGTGTGTGCATGTGTGTGTATTTGCGTGTGTATGTTTGTCTATGTGTGTGTATGTGCGTGTGTATGTTTGTCTATGTGTGTATTTGCGTGTGTATGTTTGTCTATGTGTTTATGTGCGTGTGTATGTTTGTCTATGTGTGTATGTGCGTGTGTATGTTTGTCTATGTGTGTGCATGTGTGTGTATGTTTGTCTATGTGTGTGCATGTGTGTGTATGTGCGTGTGTATGTTTGTCTATGTGTGTGTGTACGTGCGTGTGTGTTTGTCTATGTGTGTGCATGTGTGTGTATGTTTGTGCGTGTGTATGTTTGTCTTTTTGTGTGTGTGTGTATGTGCGTGTGTATGTTTGTTTATGCGTGTGCATGTGTGTGTATGTTTGTCTTTGTGTGTGTGCATGTGCGTGTGTATGTTTGTCTATGTGTGTATGTGTGTTTATGTTTGTGCGTGTGTATGTTTGTCTTTGTGTGTGTATGTTTGTCTATGTGTGTGTGTGTATGTGCGTGTGTAGGTTTGTTTATGCGTGTGAATGCGTGTGTATGTTTGTCTATGTGTGTGTATGTGCGTGTGTATGTTTGTTTATGCGTGTGCATGTGTGTGTATGTTTGTCTATGTGTGTGTATATGTGCGTGTGTATGTTTGTCTATGTGTGTGTATGTGCGTGTATGTGTTTGTCTATGTTTTTTCAAGTGTGTGTGTATGTTTATGTGTGTGCATGTGTGTATGTGTGTATATGTGTGTGTATGTTTGTCTACGTGTATGTGTGTATGTGCGTGTGTATGTTTGTCTATGTGTGTGTATGTGTGTGTGTATGTTTGTCTATGTGTGTGCATGTGTGTGTGTATGTTTGTATATGTGTGTGTATGTGTGTGTGGATGTTTGTCTATGTGTATGTGTTAATGTGTTTGTATGTGTGTGTATGTTTATGTGTTTATGTGTATGTGTCTGTATGTGCGTATGTGTATGTGTGTGTGTATGTGTATGTGTGTGTCACTAATAGCTGTTACATAGCCTATTATTTTTGTTGCTAAAATGCTAACACTTTTTTTGACTCACGAGAACCCAAGTGCTGCGTGCTAACTTTGTGCCAACTTATCTGCATTGTTATGGAAATTTATACAAATGGTTACAAAATGTTAACTGAAGAGTTAAAGACGCTGCTGTTTTATAAGCAGTAAATTCTTGTAAGTATAAAGCAGAAGCATTAAAAATTAATTTTGGCACACTGCTTATTGTTGCATCCTGCTTATTCACACCCAATTTCCCTTGCCTGTAATAAGTAGGAACCTGAAGTATTTTATAATTAAAATTCCAGCTAATCTTGCCGTTCTTGAGCGGACGCTTTCTGACGAGAGAACAACACTGAACCAACGAAATTGGTTATTCATTATATAACACTCGTTTAATAAATTCTTACTTCATGCTTGTGACATGTATATTACCTTATATTCTGCTACATAGGTAGGTGAAGTAACTGACCGAAAACCAACCAACAACTAACCAATCAACCAACCAACCAACTAACTAACCAATCAACATAACCAACCAACCAACAGCTTAACTAAACAAATAAACAATCAATCAAATAACAAATTTAACTGACAACCAACCAAACTACAGTTAAACAACCAAACAATTTAACTAACCAACCAGCCAATCAAACAACCAACTAAACTAATCAACCAACTTAACCAAGCAACCAAAAAAACCAACCAAACAACCAACCAATTCCATGAAGCAGAGTTCTTGCCGAGCAGTTTAGAAGCCCTCAGCAGGTCAAGAAATTTCCCGCATTTTCTGCAACCCGAATGTTCCTTACTGTGTGACCACAACAGCCCAGTACTGGTGTCTAGGTGGGCCAGCCAAACCCAGTCATCTCCCTCCCACCCTGTTTATAATACATTTCAATATTACCTGTCATCTAAGCACACGTGTTTCGAGGGCTAATTCTTCTCTAGGCCTTCCAACACATATTTCGATTTTTTCCCAAGCATGCCACATGCTCAGCCCGTTACACCTATCCTCTTAATCGCAAAATAATATTTGGAGAAGAGTACAAACCGTGATACTTCTTAACAAGCCTCATAAACAACGTAAATATCAAGAGACCGGATAAACAATTTAAAACAAAGTTACACCAGTTAATACACTAACTTGCACACGCAACTATTCTTATTTATCAGTCATTACATTGTATTCATAAAAAGAGGAAAGTGGCATTACACGGTTTCATAACTATCTGCCCCCCGCAGCGCAGCATGCTGATCAATATGTGTTTACTTAGCGACGAGGCGAAACAGCGGTGTTGCAGTCCCATTATTTATTGTATAGACTTAAGAAAATGGGAGGTAGAAGTTTTTTATTTCGTACATTGTATAATTTTAGATCTGTTTTGAATTTTGCATAGCGTTCTATACCACACATCTACGTAGAAATATATTCAACGAGTTGCTTCCGATAATGCGTCAGGACACGCTTACTGTTACACCGTCACAGGATTGCGATGTCAAAAAACAAAAACGAAGAGCACTGCCAGATTTCTTATTTAATCTTTAATAATCTCGTTACACAGAAGAGAAATGCTCTTCCTCCCGAAAAGAAAGGGCCGTAGGCGTCGGAGTAACCTTCACCGAGCCAAGATGCTATTGCATATTAAAAAGCATATCGCATTTAGAAGCCTGTGCGAGGCAACGAGCGAACTCTTGGGAGAGTAAGAGGCTCTAGGACCATGGGAAAGTGGGAAATTGGGAAAGAGGTAGACAGGAAGAAATGGTCACTCGAAGAAGGCTAGGACAGCGATCCGGAATATTTAATTACTCGCTTATCAAATTGTTTAATTAGGCTGTTTCAATGCCAGAGACGTCGGATGTGATGAGGTGTATTGTGTACGGTGTTTGGAAAGTTCAGGTCTATAAGACCGGGATTCGATTGCGGGAACTAACTAATAATTAGGATTGCTAGTCCTCTCAACCACCTCTTTCGAAAATATGAGTCATTTAGAGTTTTCACGAGCTGACATTCCATAAAATCGACAAAGCTCATCTGACTATTTCTTTGAGTTTCTCTTTTTTAGGCAGCTATTCCAAAATGACTCGCTACTTACGATATTAAACTCGAAAATGGACCCCTTCCAGGGCCAGCTCAAGTAAATATTAAAAGATAAAAACAGTATACGTCAATCACATCCTTTATTGTATGAAGGCTACATGTTTCGACCCTTTATAAGGTCATCATCGGGCCTTCTTTGGAAACAAGTCAGTAAATGCTGCGAAACATTTCGACATTTCGGAGAAGTCTACTGCTTCCATCTTCAGGTTCTACGTAGTCCGAGAACAGTAGACACGGTGTCATATTCCAAGCGACTGTTCATCATCATTATTCCGTAGTCCGTCTTACGACAGCTCCCCACCAATGGCCTCTTACGAAGGGGGTTCCCCACAACGTTCGAGCTAGTGCTTCCTCTTTCAGTTTCCAGTAACCTCCCTTTCTTTAAGGTAATCCGGTAGCTGCTTACGTCTTCTTCGTCTTTCCGTCTTTTATATCCTTCCCTCTCTCTTTCCTTCAATAATGTGTTTTGAAAGGCAGTTCCTAAGCAAGATGTGACCAATCCAGTTACCCTTCCTTCTATTTGTTGTCTAGATGATATTCCTGTCCTCCGTGAAGAGACTTTGTTAAAAATGTTATATTCGAATTACTAAATCTTTCGTGCTTGAAATCTGACTTTCGAAACTTGGTCCAATCAGAAACGGCTATAGTGAAGACCTGTAGAACAGTGTGCACAGTCGGACTGTAGCACATCTGCTGGAGAAAGGCACATCTGCAGGAGAAAGGCACGCGGGGAGACGCAGTAACGTGTTAGAGGATTCAGACTGATTATGTGAAAGAAAAATGAGTCAACTGCTTATGAAGTATGTCTGTAATCAGATCGTCTGTAATGCCTTGGTAATTAGGCTGCTGGACGCTGGCAACGATATTACCAGTAACCGATCTGATTTGATGTGTCTGTCGCTTTGAGACGTCTTGCCAGAGATGTTTCTTGCAGGCCAGACCATTCACCGGGACGTTTAGGTATAATGACGCGTGTGAAGAGAGCTGATTTGTTTCTACCATCCGGTGTGAGAAATGTTAAAGTTACATGTCAGTAAAAGAAAGGTGGATAAAATACGCAGAATTTCAGAATGTGTGAGCAAGACAGTAGCCATAGTTACTGTTGGCATGTATGTCACAGTTAAGCACAACACATTTTAATATTACTATCTATAAATGCTACATGTTTCATTCCTTAGGAACCATCATCAGACACTGAAATGCATGATGTGAAAGATAGTGCGTATAGATGTTTTGAAATTTGTGAGATCTTACACTCTCTAAAGAACAGAAAACATTTCGCATCAACCCGAACGTAGTTCTGCGCCTGTATCTCGAGCGCCAGCAGAGTTATTCTCGCTGCACTTGCTATCTGGCAACCGACTTCCATTACCTACATACCTTATAGGTTTCTTTGTGTTCAGTCTGTAATTCAGGGAACTTTACATGAATAGCAGATTATGCTTTAGTCAGTATCTGGACTCCAGTTTGAGGGATTTTCGTAAACATTCACATCCGCAACCCTACGGACCCTCCGTACACAGGTTAAAAATGCGTTTGAGATCGGCCGAGAATTGAGGGAATTTTACATGAATACCAATGTAACTTTTTCTATATCTCGGCCACGAACAGGGGGATCTCGAGAAATTTCATATCTGGCTTCCGAAAGTCTGCCCATATAGGATGTAAGTTTTCTGTCGATCGGTCAATAATTAAGGGCACTTTTCATGAAGATTAAAGTAGGTTTCGCTCGTATATTATGGGCCGGGTAGCTCAGTCGGTATAGCATCTGACTACGGGCTGGACGGTCCGGGATCGAATCCCGGTGGAAACGAGATTTTTCGCCCGTCCAGACCGGTCCTGGGGATCACCCAGCCTCTTGTACAATGGGTACAGGGTCTTTCCGGGGGGTAAAGAGCGGCCGGGGCGTGCTGCTGACCACTCATCCGCTACTAGTGCCCCAGTCGTGGAAGAGTAGAGCTATACCTCTATCCACCCTCTGGGCCACACCGGGTCTGCAACGGGATCACTTTACCTTAGCTCGTATCTTGGCTCAAATTAGAGGAATTCTCGTGAAAGTTCGTGTCTACGTCACTACTCGCATTCTCTACACATTTTCCCATTTTGTGTGCCATCGGTCAAGGCATCATTACGTGAAGTGGAATGTAATTTTGCCCTTTTATCCCTTCAACTATCTTGGGGATTCTCGCGAAAATTCATATCTGGCATCCACTCCTGCGGCCAAGGCATTTTATAAGTTTCTCTTCGATTGGCCCATAATTAAGGGCAGTTTACATGAAGACCAATAAACATCGTGTTCCACAAATTATTGTGCAGTCCGTTTTGTTTACGTTCTTCATTCAACTTCAAAACTGATTACCTTCCTATAAAAAGCTGTTTAAGCCATCATAATCGCCCCACCAACGATCCTATCAACCTAGGGCATGAATGTAGCCATTACCTTCGAGTCTTTTATTGATAGAGCATTCAGTCTGAACCTTGGTCTCACAACTGGCTGTCCTGACGGAGGTATTGATGAATTATGTTCCACCTTTCGAGGGAAATGTGCTCTGAAACATTCCTTGTTTACCTGTGTGGTTGAAAAACATCTCTAAATAACGTTGTATTAGTCGGCTAACGAATATATTCTTTGAATATTCATACACAGAATAATAATATATTCTTGTGCAGAATAATTTGTCTCCTGGTTCTTTAGCATTTCCAACACAACGTAGCATATTCAAGACGGTTATTAAACAATTCTGTGGGTCAGGACATTGAAGAAGTAGAGGAATAAAGATGGAAATGAGAAAGATAACAAAGGAAAAACACAAGAAGTGAAGAGGAAAGAATAGGAAAAGGGACAAAAAAATGAAAAGTACAAGGAGGTATAGGTGGATGTTGAAAGAAAAGTAAAGAAAGATAACGTCGCTTCTTAAGCTTCACACGAGCAAAGTTCTTCCTGGTGACTTGGTTGTGAAAGGCGTATTTCTTACAGCCGAAGCCGTACTTTCCAAGTAATATCACACTTGTGTGTATTTTATTTATATCCTCGTTAAATTTAATGAAGTGTCGACTTTAGTAAGAGGGACATTTCATTAGTGCAAGACGAAATTTAATAACCAGAAGAAAATTTAATAAGAGAATTTTGCTCCCATTTCTCAAATACCCCGAAACGTATATTAGAAGGAACAACTAAAAGAGAGAAGTTATTATACAGCTTGTCCTGTAATATTCCCTGTCACACCTGCATGTCGTACGTAGCCGTTAGAGAGAAGTACCGCACGATGCCTTTTATCTGTCCCGATCTTCAACATTTTCATATCATAATTTTACAAATACACCTGTGCTCTAATGATTAGCAAATGTATACCAGGTTTAACATTCAGCAAGTTAGGAAATCTTCGGAATTTGTGACACTCCTGTTATTGTCTCTAGATTGTAAATTCTTAAACAAATTTATTAACAAAGAAAACGAGGGTACTTAAAGTGTTCCTCTCCAGGTTTTCCACGACCCACACTAAACGTTTTGTCCGTGTCCTAGGAACAGATATATGTTGTTACTACAGTGCGAGAGAAATTGAAAATGAAAGTGTCATGTTTTAGTAGACCACTACATCTTCATTGTCGTCTCTAGGTGCATCACCCCCGTTGTGTTATAAGCAATTAGGAATGGGGTGGGTACGTCAAAACACAACTCTATTTGTATCCTATTTACTATGCTGACGACGACATGTTTCGGCCACTGTGTGCCATCTTCAGGTCACAAAAATGTATAAAGTAGAGAACTATACCGTGTATGTTCATTAGTAATGGTGCATATTCTAAACTTTCAAAGAGATCTCGTTGTAGTTTGGTTTATCCATATTGGACTAATAGTGTCACAAGTGAAGTACAAAATTGAATGGGTATATACAAGTAAAGTACTTCTTATATATGAGTACTTTGGTTTTACAAAGGTGCCTTAAGCTAAATTTCATATATATGTAAGTAGTATGCTCTTGTGAGGTGAAAACTACGTGGGGTTTGTACGTACGAAGTGGGGAGCAAGGGGTGTCCCAAGCGTTTCTGGCGCGTTAGTACTGTACGTCTGTGGCGGTTACATGGACGTTTCAACGGGGGTTGTACTATAATTGTGGTAATATACGCCCAGAACGTCCTAATCTTGATTGTAGTCTCAACGCAATCAAACCTTTTTATGTCGGTTGGTATGATGTAGAATGTTATGTTTAGGTCATCAAAATTTATTTTGGCCCCCATCATTTTGCCTTATCTATGAAGTAATGTAACGTCATGGCGAGATATCTTATTATTGTACTTACGCTGTGCATAGTGAGATACTCGTATTTCGATAAATTTACATACCTCGTCATGTAGACTGATTACTCTTGTCTGATGTGTGGAAAGACGTTTGTCTAAGAGCTGTAAGAACACAATGAACTCTACGGTACATTAGCATATTAATATTGACGTTATGTGTTTCTAACAAGAATTGTAAAGGTAAAATGATCCCGTTACAGGCCCGGTGTGGCCGAGATGGTGGGTAGAGATATAGCTCTACTCTTCCACGACCGCGGCACTAGAAGGGGGTGAGTGGTCAGCAGAACACCCCGGCCGCACTTTACCCCCGGGAAAGACCTCGGTACGCATTGTACAGACGGCTGGGTGGGCCCCAGGGCCTGTGTTGACGGGCGGAAAATCTCATCTCCGCCGGGATTCAATCCCGAACCGTCCAGCCCGTAGTCAGTCGCTATACCGACTGAGCTACCCGGCCGACAACAGTAATTGTACAATAAAATATTTAGTACAAAAGGAAGTGATAACTTCTACATTTGCAAGGCATATGTAGGCTGCTTCTTCAATAAATACAAGTTATGTATCAAGCTTTATCATTCTAAATTGTAGGTTTTGAATGTGATTCACTTCTTTATGAATTTTAGTTGCATAAATCGTTTTAGTGCCAGTTTAGAAATTAGTACCAAGAACATAAATTACAAAGGATGCACATTAGCGCACTTTGTTTTATTTTACACAATTCGTAATTTGCAAAAGGTCATTGCCTATCACCATATTTTTAATTGGGCTTAACCTATCCGTTGTGTGTCCTTTCGTAGATTGGCAAGTGATCTTGCTGATAGTCCCAGATATTTACCGATACTGTACTAAATTCACGAGTATTTTCTGTGTTCTGTTGAACGTGCTTCTCTATATAATCTTGTAAATGAAACTAACTTGGTGCATTATTTTTCTTATTGTATTTCGTCAATTTTATTTTTAACCTCTACATGTTTCAGACCTCTCCAGGCCATCATCAGGAGGAACGACTGTATTTATGCGACACTTTGTACTTGTTATCCTGTACAGCTGACTGTCTGATTTTTTATATTTATTTATATTTATATTTATTTATATTTATTTTCGTAACTTTACTTCACTCATAAGTAAGTTAACTGCTTGGGCAGAGGGGTTCACTTGAAGTTATGTTTCCTGACCATATTGGTGAACATAATAATAGTGTCCCTGGATCTGTTCTGAACGATTAAATTGCCTCACACTTAAGCAATCTCAAAAAATTATTACTTTAGCTGCAGTCGCGTATTGAATAAACTGTGGTAGCTTCATATATGAGTAAACTGCTTTGAAATATCTCCTTCTAAGAGAGCAATAATTTTCTGTATCTCCAACTTAAAGCAAATAATTTCCTATGGTATCATTCACGGATAAGTAATTTTTCATAATCTCTCAGTACAAAATAACATGCCGTTACCACATTCATGAAAGAATTATCAGTAGCAGCATTTACTGCTAAATTAACCCTTTGACGCCTAACGACCCCTATAGTGGTCGTACCGCACCGCTAACCTCTAAACATTGCATTCTATATATTTATTCAACAAATATAGGTACTGAATATTTTAAACATGGTATATACTCTCCGGTTTTTCCTCT